>JACCDV010904820.1_pt1 | contig 80120 bp, 85 predicted proteins | sample 7446131 | NCBI WGS metagenome assembly JACCDV01 (sample SAMN15323448, study PRJNA562643) | freshwater metagenome | isolation source: river surface water | place: USA:Blue River Watershed | collected 2017-08-17
ATACATTAACGGTCGCTGGCAGTGGAGATACCACATACGGTGGTGTGATGAGTGGTACTGGCGCATTCATTAAGAATGGTACAGCGAACTTCACGATGTCAGGGGCTAATACTTATACTGGCATCACAACAATCAATGCAGGTACATTAAGCCTAGGGGCCAATAATGTATTAGCAGATACTGGTGCGTTGAATGTTGCAGGCGGTACTTTTGCGATCGCAAGCTTTAGCGATGTGGTAGCGGCAGTCGTAGTTTCAAGTGGAGATGTGACGGGCACTATAGGTGTTCTGACTGGAAGTAGCTATAGTGTCACTAACGCATCAGGAACCAGTACCATCTCTGCTCGCCTAGCGGGTAGTGCGGGACTGACTAAGACTGGTGCAGGTATATTAAGTATGTCAGGCCAAAACACTTACACAGGTGGTACGACTATGAATGCAGGTACATTAACCCTAGCTGCCAATGATGTACTTGCAGATACGGGGGCATTAAATATTGCAGGCGGTATATTTGCGATCGGAAGCTTTAGCGATGTTGTTGCGGCAGTCTCAGTTTCTAGTGGTGATATCACAGGGACAACAGGTGTTCTGACTGGAAGTAGCTATAGTATTGCCAACGCATCAGGAACCAGCACCATCTCTGCTCGACTAGCGGGTAGTGCGGGACTGACTAAGACTGGTGATGGTACATTGAGTCTTGCAGGTGCCAATACCTACTCTGGAGGCACAGTGATTAGCCAGGGCACGCTCAGAATTGCGAATGGCAATGCTATCCCGGATAACATCATTACAAGTAACGCTGCCCAAGTTGCGATGGAGGCCTCTGTTCGTGTGCCTTCATTACGAATTATCGGCCCAGTCACTATTGCTAGCAACTTAAGTGCGGCGAACGATATGCAATTTGATAACGTAGTCACCATTGTTGCCGATGGTGCTGCACCGATCGTTCTCAACAGTACGAATGGATCTATCCATTTCAAAGATGAGCTAAATGCAGAGCTACATAGCTACACATCAAATCCTGCTGCAAACGCAAGCCCATCCTTAAGAGTAGAGGCTGCCAATGGAAACGTGATTTTTGATGGGTTTGTCGGCGACTCTAATGTCATGAACGACCTATGGTACGCAAGCTTTAGTAACCGAAATCTATACGAGTTGTCAGTATCGGCAAGACGTATCCGCATCAACGCAGATGTGGTGACTTCTGCAGAGCAAACTTATGATGGTAAGGTCACTATCGGTGGATCAACAACACGCAGAACATTATTATCTGTTGATCCGGCTATTATTTTTACGGATACAGTAGATGCAGCAATCGAAAATCTTTACACACTGATTGTTAAAGCAGTGAGATTGCCAAATACGCCAGAGCCAAGAATTGTTTTCGCAGGTGCAGTTGGTGCAACTACAGCATTCTATGAACTTCAAGCCTTTACAGGTACCCAGGTAAATCCTACAGCAGGTGGGGGTCGCTACGGTGAGATACACACAGATCCACTCCTATTTAGCGGTACGATTAGTATCTTGAAGGGTGTGAATACCTTTATGGATCAGACCTACAGTGGAAATCAAATTATTGTGGGGGACCAATCCCAACCAGGGCTTGTATTATTCACCACCAAAAAAGGTGTCATTGAATTTATTCCAGGTAAGCAATTGAATCTTCCGATTTCAAACCCTGGGGTTACGAGCTTCGCAAGCAAGGTACAATTTAAGTGGAGTTCAGGAAAATTAGGTCCGAATACAAGAGCTGCATTCAGAGATGCGGGTATTTCCATCTCAACACCTGTGACTCAAGTCATGACCGCCGGTGAAACAATGCGAACTCAAAATATTATTGTTCCGAAAGATCTGCAGGGTACAAATCCAACTGTGAAGGTTGGTGATGCTTTTGTTGCTGCTTGTGCTGATAAAGCGAAAGCTGTTGATTGCACGGTCAAATAGCTAATAGAGGCTAGCGTAATTTTATTAGATGGGAGACAATAGCCCCTTTGTTAAGGCTGGGCTATTAATTAACCCTAAGTTAATTGAATTTGAAGGAAAAAGATGGAAACAGTTGTTTTGATTGTTCATGTGATCGCTGCTGCAGCAGTTATCGGCTTAGTATTGTTGCAGCATGGTAAGGGTGCTGATATGGGTGCGGCTTTTGGAAGCGGTACCTCAGGTAGCCTTTTTGGTGTGTCAGGCTCAGCAAACTTTCTAAGTCGTGCGACCGCTATCGCAGTTGCTGTCTTTTTTGTAACAAGCATTACTCTGGCCTATATCTCAGGTCATAAATCCGAACTCAAAAGTGTAGTTAAGGGACTGCCAGTGGAGAGCAAAACACAAACAACAGCCCCTGTAAAGCCAACGCCTGAGGTTCCAGCAGTCCCCAATAATTAATCTCTGCCGACGTGGTGAAATTGGTAGACACGCTATCTTGAGGGGGTAGTGACGAAAGTCGTGCGAGTTCGAGTCTCGCCGTCGGCACCAATTAAGGCGTCTATTCGGAACGCCAAAAAAACTTAGTAATCAACACATTGACAATCATTTTAATTTCTATCAAGAGTATGGTTGGATAAAGCCTGTATATTGAGCTAGAATTTGAACAAGCTAGACATATTTGAAATACTTGATAGGAGGTAATTTTCTTATGGCCACATCATTATCAAAAAACTTTGCTACCAATGTGCGAGCAAGACGCAAAGCACTGAAGTTATCTCAACAGGAATTGGCTGATGCAGCTAACATAGACCGCACTTATGCAAGCCAAATAGAGCGGGCGATTGCAAATCCCTCATTGTTAGTTGTTGAGAGTATTGCCAAGGCACTTAACACTAGCCCTGTAGATTTACTGAAATAGCTTAAATCTTTCATAATGTTATAGCGTCTTGGGTTAAAATTTTTTTATCACTCTGTGAGATTATTCTAAACCAATCGATTGACTTACCTTCACTGATGAGCACTTCATCCATCTGCAGTCTTTATTTAACTCTTGCAGGACAGAAAATTTCAATTAATCAATATTGCCAGTTTTGCTAATTAATTAGGTTTTTATGAATAAGTTTTTATATGGAACACTATTAATTTTGATATGCTCAGTCGTTTTGGCGGATGGGGCATCGCCAAAATTGCCCAAAGGAGTTGTGGCGAGTGTTAATGGGGTGAATATAAGCCAGGCTCTATTAGAATCTAATGTGAAATTAAATATTGAGAGAAATGGCCAAAAAGACACGCCTGAGCTTAGAAAGATCATTCTTGATGAGTTAGTTGCGCGTGAATTATTTATTCAGGAGGCGACAAAACAGGGTCTTGATAAAACCCCGCAAGCCAAAGAGCAACTCGAGCTGTTAAAACAAAATTTATTAGTTGATTTACTTCTCAATGAGCACCTATCGAAATTTGAAATAAAAGAGGAAGAGTTGCGGGCCGAGTATGATCGACAAGCCTCGCTAATTGGCGACCCGAATAATGCAAAAGAATATCAGCTTCGCCACATCATCGTTGCCAAAGAGTCTGAAGCTAAGAGAGTAATGTCCGAATTAAAAGCGCATGAATCTTTTGAAAATGTTGCAAAAAAATACAGTACTGACCTAAATCGCGATCGTGGTGGACTGGTAGGGTGGGTGTTACCGTCTCAACTTCCTCAAGCCATCGCGAATATCGTGATTAATATGAGTGCTAATAGCTATACCCAAATGCCAATTCAAACAAACTTGGGATGGATCATTATAAAACTTGAAGATACAAGACCATACAAACTACCAAGTTACGAAGAGAGTAAAAATCAATTAAAAATGGCGATGATTCAAACTAAAAAAAATGAGTTACTTAAAAAATTAAAAGAGTCAGCCAAAATTATTCAATAGTAAAAAAATCATTAATGAACGCCCCAATTGAATCATAGGTTTTTGATGGATTTTCTTATTTTGCTGTCTAGCAAGCTCCAGACAGCAATCTTTTCCTCTCTATTTAAACTCTCAAAATATGACTTTGCCTCTACGTGCTTATCAGTATGAATTAGCTGACTAATCTCCTCTGCAATACCATGCAGCAACTCTCTCTCTTCTAAGCTAAATTGATCCATTGCTCCGGCTGTGGGAGTAATTTTTTGTTTAGGCGGGGCTATCTTACTCGCAATGGGTAGGTCCTCTCCAGAATATAGATATAAACCAATGCCGTGGAGAGATATTGCCTTGGCAAGACATCGTTGCATTGCTGTATTGACCTGAAAGGCATTGGGGTTAGTGATGGGTTGGTTGAGGTAATCCATGACAGGTAATTGTGCTGTTCTCGCTTTACCAAATGCATTAACACGACAAAACACCATCATCGTGTCATTGAAATATTGTGGTTCTAAATATTCCCAACTGGCATTTTCATCGAGCAGTAATAACTGATCTAATGCCCAAGACCATGATAAATAATTCAGCCCATTTTTCTTCTCAATATAGTCTGAAACGTTGATATTTCGGATATCTTGATAGCGCATCATCATTTTCTCCCCCAGCTTTCAGGATCCCAATCATATTTACGATGATCGTTAACCTGATTTAATTTTTCATTCGCCAGGTCTTCTTCTAAGTTTTCCTGGAGAGCGTCAATTAAAAAGTCTTGTAAATAGGGATAAAGATTTACATCAGAACGTTCGCAATAGACACCTAGAATTTCAGGATCATTTTCTTCAAAAGTGACCTCAAAACATATGTTTTCAAAATCAACTGAGCGATATTCAAGAGGTTTTCGCATGATAATTTCCTGTTTAAATGAACAGGCATGAAGTTTAGAATACTAAACTATATAAGTCAAGAGTTCTAAACTATTTAAATTGTGAGCCCTCTCCAAGCATGATCCATCTTGCTGAAAACTTTGTTTTGTCTTCAAGTTGAAATGCATATCTAGGATCTATTTTTTTTATTTTTCCACTAAGCCATTGATTCACTACACTTTTAGATGCGCCGCATAAATTTCCGAACTCTGTCTGCTCGGAAATTTTTAAATGGTCCATCATATATGCAACACGTTTAGCAGTTGAGTCCAATCAAGTATCCTTATATTAAAATTCATTAAAGATTATAGGGGAGCCACAGATTTTTAGTTTAGAATTTAAGGCCAAAAAGGCCAATCCAAGGTTGGATTAGCCTGAGATGACTACTGGGTTATTTTTCTTTCAGTGTTCAGTTCCGAATACAAATGCTTTTTCTCGTAACAACTCAATCTCAATAAACCCATTCAAGAAATTTATGGACTTTAATTTTTTTCGTTAGGGATCTCTTTTAAAACATTGATTTGCGTGCTTTGAATAAAAGTCTTTTGCATGTGAATCAATTCCCCCATCACTGTTGACATCTGTCTTTGAACCGATGTCTGATATCGATAGAGCTTATCCAATTTATCTAAATTTACGTCTGTTGGCGTTAATTCACTTTCCATCAATTTTTGGAAAGTTTTGTGATTATATTGATCCATCTTCATCTTTTGGAGCCAGTCCAAAACTGCCTTTGCCAATATTTTTAAATTTTGAATTTTCGCTTCAGAAATCATTTCATTGATTTCATCATCAGAGAGGTTTGTAAGGCTTCTCGAACTTGGTTCATCTGAGTCATCATATTTCAATATATTACGAAGTCTATGAGCATTTTCAGCCATAAAAGGCAAACTCATCAAAATACTCTCTATATGAGAGATCATCGTATTAATTTTTATCTCTCTATTACTGGCGGTATTCGATAAAAAATTACAAAAATTTGGCAGAAAATCTAAAAACTCTTCAGCTTTGTCAAAATTACCCCATGGATTAGAGATTAATTCATGCGTAACAGGCTCAAGCTTTTTCAAAAAATCATCTAAATTTTGATTATCAGATCGATGGAATAAACTTGAAGAGAGTTCTGAGGATGATATATTGAGGTGCTCGCATACTTTTTCAATTTTCTCGGATTCATTTAGACTATTGGCATAAGTAAGATCGATGTGGTGTTGTATTCGATCGAGCTGAATTTTGAGAGACGCAATCCGCTCAAGCTGCATTTGAACCAATGGATTAGGTTGCTGAAATTCTGCTTGAAGTGAACAAAGTAGCTGGTTGTAGGCTTCTTGCTCCTCGCTCGATTGAAATTTTTTGGTAAGCGCGCCATGCTTAACTGCATTTTGCGAGGATATTGCCTTGCCCTCTTTGGTGATTGGACCGCCTTTAACTTTGACCATATTTAAACTCCTATGTGCAAAATGACTCCCCACACACCAAATCTAAATCATTTTTAATAAAAGGTTAATATTTTTGTGGTGTATTACATTATTTTTAGCATTATTCACCATGTTAAAAATGCGGTTATTGTGGGACGCTAATCTGTTTATTGAGCATGTTTTATACGCTTAAAGAGCTAGGCGGTGAACTTGAAATCAGTTAAAATCGAGAAGATTTATAAATTGCGTTGTGCGGCATTCCTTAAGAATTGAACGCTACTTCAAAAGAGTAGTCGTATCACGCTGATATCCAACCCGGAGTTTGATGTGCTGGAAAATTATTTTCCTATTCTAATGTTTATTTTAGTTGGCCTTCTTGTAGGGCTAGGGCCCATCATCCTCGGAAAAGTTGTTGCTCCTCATCGTCCTGATGATCAAAAGAATTCTCCTTACGAGTGTGGCTTTGAAGCCTTTGAAGACGCGCGCATGAAGTTTGATGTCCGTTATTATCTCGTCGCTATTTTATTTATCCTATTTGATTTAGAAATCGCTTTCTTATTCCCATGGGCAGTGGTCTTAAAAGAGATCGGTCTATTTGGGTTTGTCGCGATGATGGTTTTTTTGGCTATTCTTGTGGTGGGCTTCATCTATGAATGGATGAAGGGTGCGCTTGAGTGGGAATAATTTAATCGATTAAGTATTGAATAACTGGTGAATAAATGAGTATTGAGGGTGTATTTGAAAAAGGCGTTGTCACAACGAGTCTAGATACATTAATCAATTACACTCGGACAGGCTCTTTATGGCCAATGACATTTGGCTTAGCCTGTTGTGCAGTGGAGATGATGCATGCCGGTGCTTCACGCTATGACTTGGACCGTTTTGGTATCGTATTTCGTCCTAGTCCGCGCCAATCCGATGTGATGATTGTGGCAGGGACCTTGGTGAATAAAATGGCACCGGCTTTGCGCAAGGTGTATGACCAAATGGCTGAACCGCGCTGGGTGATTTCAATGGGTTCCTGTGCCAACGGCGGTGGTTATTATCACTATTCTTATTCTGTGGTGCGTGGTTGTGATCGTATTGTTCCCGTCGATGTCTATGTGCCTGGATGTCCCCCCACCGCTGAAGCTTTGCTATACGGCATTATCCAGCTGCAGAAAAAAATCAAACGTACGAATACCATTGCGAGATAGGTGAACCATGAGTGATCAAGCAACTATCTCAAGAATTGAAACGCTGGCCCAACAGGCAGAAAAAGTATTGGGCAAATGGCTAACTTCCAGCCACATCGCTTTCAATGAGCTTACTTTGCAGTGTAGTGCAAAGCATTTGATCAAGGTGGCGACAAGCCTGCGCGACCACAAGCAGCTACAATTTGCTCAATTAATCGATTTATGTGGCGTTGATTATCAAGATTACAAAGATGGCACCTATGAGGGGCTGCGCTTTGCTACGGTCTATCATCTTTTATCGGTGACCCATAACATACGGATACGTCTCAAGGTATTTTGTGAGGATGATGATTTTCCAGTATTGCCCTCGATGGTGGATGTGTGGCCGGTAGCCAATTGGTTTGAGCGTGAGTCTTTTGACTTGTTTGGCATCATGTATGAGGGCCATCCTGATTTACGTCGTATTCTCACTGACTATGGTTTTGTTGGCCATCCATTCCGCAAAGATTTCCCGATGATTGGTAATGTTGAAATGCGCTATGACCCTGAGCAACAGCGCGTGGTGTATCAGCCTGTCTCTATTGAATTAAGAAACAATGTGCCGCGTGTGATTCGCGATGAAGGATTCCATCATGGCTGAGATTCGTAATTACACCATGAACTTTGGCCCGCAGCACCCCGCTGCCCACGGAGTTTTGCGATTGGTATTGGAGTTAGATGGAGAGGTGATTCAACGGGCTGACCCGCATATCGGTTTGTTGCACCGAGCTACCGAAAAATTAGCAGAAAATCGTACCTATCTTCAGTCTGTGCCGTACATGGATCGTTTGGACTATGTGTCCATGATGTGTAATGAGCACGCCTATGTGATGGCGATAGAAAAGATGATGGGGATAGAAGTCCCTATTCGGGCGCAATATATCCGCGTGATGTTTGATGAAATTACCCGCATTCTGAATCACCTGTTGTGGTTGGGTGCGCATGCCCTGGACGTGGGGGCGATGAGTGTGTTCTTGTACGCATTCCGCGAACGTGAAGATTTATTTGATGTATACGAGGCTGTTTCTGGTGCACGTATGCATGCAGCTTACTATCGTCCTGGTGGCGTCTATCGTGATTTGCCTGAGCAAATGCCACGTCATCAAGAATCTAAATTCCGTAGCAAGGCCGAAATCGCCAAACTCAATAGTAATCGCCAAGGCTCGGTATTAGATTTTATTGAGGATTTTGCCAATCGCTTCCCAGGCTATGTAGACGAGTATGAAACCTTATTAACCGATAACCGTATTTGGAAACAAAGAACGGTGGGTATTGGGGTGGTCACTCCTGAGCGTGCATTGGCATTGGGCATGACCGGCCCGATGTTGCGAGGTTCTGGCATTGCTTGGGACTTGCGCAAGAAACAACCGTATGAAGTCTATGATCAGATGGATTTTGATATCCCGGTCGGCGTAAATGGTGATTGTTATGACCGTTATTTGGTGCGTATCGAAGAGATGCGCCAATCTAATCGCATTATTCAGCAATGTATTCAATGGCTGCGTGCCAATCCTGGCGCGGTGATTAGCAACGACAACAAAGTTGCGCCACCTGACCGTGAGAGCATGAAGACCAATATGGAAGACTTGATTCACCATTTCAAGCTATTTACCGAAGGTTTCCATGTGCCCGAAGGCGAAGCCTATGCCGCTGTTGAGCATCCCAAAGGGGAGTTTGGAATTTATATGATTTCTGATGGGGCCAACAAACCCTATCGTTTAAAGATTCGTGCGCCGGGTTTCCCTCATTTGGCTGCACTAGATGAAATGACCCGTGGCCATATGATTGCCGACTTGGTGGCGATTATTGGTACACAAGATATCGTTTTTGGGGAGATTGATCGCTAATGTTGTCTAAAAAATCTATCGCTCAAATCGAAATCGAGCTGAAAAAATATCCCGCAGAGCACCGTCAGGCGGCTGTGATGGCTGCACTGAGAATTGCTCAGGCGGAAAAAGGTTGGTTGTCGCAAGAGACGATTAGCTTTGTTGCCGACTATCTTGGTATTCCTGAGATTGCCGCCATGGAAGTGGCGACCTTCTACAATATGTATGACTTACAGCCAGTAGGTCAGTACAAAATTACGATCTGTACCAATATCTCTTGTATGTTGCGAGATGCCGATGAGATTGTGCATCACCTACAAAAGAAATTAGGTGTGGGATTTAATGAAGTGAGTAAAGACGGCAAGTTCTGTCTTAAAGAAGGGGAGTGTATGGGTTGTTGTGGCGGCGCTCCTTTAATGCATATCAATAATACTGAGATGCACGAATTCTTGACTGTAGAAAAAGTGGATCAAATCTTGGAGGGCTTGAAGTAATGAGTTTGCATCGTCCTCCTGTCTATCCCTCACTTGAGGGTCAAACCTTGGTGACCTTAAGAACGCTGGCGCATGCGATGACCAGCAATCCAGGCAGCTTAGCCAATTACGAAAAAATTGGTGGCTATGCCCAGCTTAAACGCATCGTCACCGAAAAGATGAAACCCACTGACATTATCGCGGAAGTGAAACTCTCAGGTTTGCGTGGTCGTGGTGGTGCGGGCTTCCCTACCGGCTTGAAGTGGAGCTTTATGCCGCGTTATTACGACGGTACCAAGTATCTGGTGTGTAATACCGATGAGGGCGAGCCAGGCACGTTTAAAGACCGTGACATTATTCGTTACAACCCACATCAACTGATTGAAGGTATGGCTATCGCCGCTTATACGCTTGGTGCGCGGGTGGGTTACAACTATATCCATGGCGAAATTTGGCAAGACTATTTGATTTTTGAAGAAGCGTTGGAAGACGCCAGAAAAGCTGGCTACTTGGGTGAGAACTTATTCGGTAGCAATTTCAGTTTTGATTTATATGCGGTGCATGGGTATGGCGCCTATATCTGCGGTGAAGAAACCGCCTTGATTGAGTCGATCGAGGGTAAAAAAGGCCAGCCACGCTTTAAGCCGCCTTTCCCAGCGAGTTATGGGGTATTTGGCAAGCCGACCAATGTGAATAACACCGAATCCTATGCTTCTATTCCATGGATTATGCAACATGGTGGACAAGCGTTTCAGGATTTAGGGGTGGCTAATTCTGGTGGAACCAAACTTTTCTCTGTGTCCGGTCATGTAGAGAGACCGGGCAATTATGAAGTACGGATGGGCATTCCTTTTACCGAGTTGTTGGCCTTGGCTGGTGGAGTATGGAAAGGGCGTCAACTAAAAGCTGTGATCCCCGGCGGTCCTTCTACCGCAGTGATGCCAGCGCAGGCGATTTTATCGGCCACCATGGATTATGACGGCTTATCCAAAGCGGGTTCTAGCTTGGGTGCAGGTTCTATGATTGTGATGGACGACAGTACTTGTATGGTGACTGCCTTGAAACGTCTGTCTTATTTCTTCTATGAAGAGTCATGTGGTCAATGTACCCCATGTCGTGAAGGTACGGGCTGGCTGTACCGCATTATTAAACGTATTGTTGATGGTCAAGGTCGCATGGATGACCTAGATCTTTTGACAGATTTGAGTGGCAATATTTCTGGCCGCACGATTTGTGCGCTGGGTGATGCAGCCGCCACCCCGGTATTAAGTTTTATTAAGCATTTCCGCCCCGAATTCGAATATTTTATTCAGCACGGCCGGTCCATGGTGACTGGTGCCAGTGTGAAGAAGTCCCGATAGGGGAGATTGGGTTAGCATGTTAAAGATTGAAATTGACGGAAAATCAGTAGAAGTCGACCACGGCACCACCATTATTGATGCTGCGGATCAACTTGGGATTGCAATTCCACGCTTCTGCTATCACAAGAAATTGTCGGTGGCTGCTAATTGCCGTATGTGCTTGGTGCAAGTGGAGAAATTCAATAAGCCTTTGCCTGCATGCGCGACGCCAGTCGCTGATGGCATGAAGATTTATACCCGCTCAAAAGCAGCCGAAGAAGCGCAAAAGAGCGTGATGGAATTCTTGCTGATTAACCATCCATTGGATTGCCCAATCTGCGACCAAGGCGGTGAGTGTGATTTACAAGATATCGCGGTGGCCTATGGCGCCAGTGGCTCACGCTATCAAGAAGAAAAACGTGTGGTACTCAATAAAAATATTGGCCCGCTGATTAGTACCGATATGACCCGTTGTATTCAATGTACCCGTTGTGTACGCTTCCTCAAAGAGGTTGGCGGCATGATGGAGTTAGGGCTCATTAATCGCGGCGAGCATGCAGAAATTACTGCTTATGTCGATAAAAGTGTGGACTCAGAGTTATCCGGCAATATCATCGATTTGTGCCCAGTGGGCGCGCTGACCAATAAGCCTTTCCGTTATTCAGCGCGAAGCTGGGAATTAACCCGTCGTCCTGCCATTGCAGCGCATGATGGGCTCGGTTCGCAAATTGAAGTGCACGTTAAAGATAATCGAGTGATGCGCGTATTACCGCGTGAGAAAGAATCGATTAATGAGTGTTGGTTATCTGACCGCGATCGTTATTCTTACGAAGGTTTGAATAGCAGCGAGCGTTTGACTAAGCCCATGATACGTCGTGGCAAGGTCTACGAAGAAGTCGATTGGCAAACCGCTCTAGAATTCACTGTCGCTAAATTACGCGGCATTGTGCAACAAGATCCGAATCAATTGGGTGTGTTGTTAAAGACCAATTGCACGATGGAAGAAGGTTATCTTGCTAAGAAGCTCACCAAAGGGCTTGCTTGCGGCAATATCGATCACAGATTACGTCGTTCTGATTATCGCCTTGATGGCCGCTTCCATGGCTCCTCATGGATGGGCTGTAACATTTCTGATGTAGATCAAATGGATCGTTTTCTCATCGTAGGTAGTAATTTACGAAACGAACATCCCCTTTTAGCTCATCGAGTCCGCACTGCTGTGAAAAATGGTGCACGTATGACCTTGGTGAATCCTATGGACGACGACCAGTTGATTCCTGCATTCCATAAAGTCATTACCTCCATGGATGATATGGTGTTTGCGCTAGCCAAGATACTCAAAGCGGTATCTGGTTTGCAACGTTTGTCCTTGTGTTTGCCTAAGTCTTTAAATGATTTATTGGCCAGCATAGAAGTCGATGCACAAAGCCAAGAGATCGCAGAAACTTTGGCAGGCTTAGGTAAAGATTTTGACTTGGTCAGTCCTAAGTCGGTGGTTTGGTTGGGCAATATTGCGCAACATCATCAACGATATTCTGAGTTGTACAGCTTGTGTGAAGCGATTGCATCGCTTTGTGGCGCGACCTTTGGCGTATTGTCTGAGGGCGCAAATCGCGTTGGACTAGATTTGGCGCGAGTATTGCCAAGTCGTGGGGCACTGAATGCCAAGACCATGTTTGAAGAGCCACGCAAAGCCTATCTATTAATGAATGTAGAGCCTGAGTTAGATTGTGCCAATCCCGCCTTAGCCCAAGCTGCATTAAAACAAGCTGAGTTTGTTGTGGCGTTGACGCCATTCAAGTCTGAGGCTTTGGCACAGGCTGATGTATTGTTGCCGATTGCACCATTTACTGAGACTTCAGGGACCTTTATGAGTATGGAGGGTCGCGTACAAAGCTTCGCAGCTTGCGTGCGTCCTTTAGGTGAAACACGCCCTGGTTGGAAAGTGCTGCGCGTGTTGGCCAATATGTTGGGCGTGAATGGTTTTGACTATGAGAGCAGTGAGCAAGTCAAAGACGAAATCTTTGGTGGCGAAAAGCCATCCAAAGTGGTGTGGAATCGTCTGAACAATAACTTGACGCAACTATCTGAAGTCACCATCGCCAACAAGATTAAGAAACTACAACGTTTAGGGGAAGTGCCAGCCTTTATGGTGGATAACGTCGTCAGACGTGCAGCCTCTTTGCAAAAAACCAAAAAAGCACAACAAGTGTTCGCTAGCATGCATCCAAACTTGATGAAAAAACTCAAATTGCAAGCGGGTGATTTGGCCTTGGTGAGCCAAGGAAATCAGTCTGCCAAGTTGCCAGTGCAGCCGGATAATGGCTTGCCAGAGAATACCGTGCGTGTTCCAGCCGGTCGTCCAGAGACGGTAATGTTGGGCGATATGATGGGCGAAATCGAAGTGAGTAAAGCATGATTGATACCTTACAACCCTTGCTTAACTTTTTAGCCCTGCAGTTTGGCAGTTGGTGGCCTTATGTGTCTGTCACAGCTTGGACTTTGCTTAAAATTGTCGCCATCGTATTGCCATTGATGGGCGCGGTGGCCTATTTAACATTGGCTGAGCGTAAAGTGATTGGTTATATGCAAGTGCGTATCGGCCCTAATCGAGTGGGCTATTTCGGCCTGTTGCAACCCATTGCAGACGGTCTGAAATTATTGATGAAGGAAATCGTGATTCCTTCGCAAGCCAATAAAGCCTTGTTCCTTATTGCGCCAGTGTTGGCTATTGCGCCCGCTTTTGCGGCTTGGGCAGTCGTGCCCTTTGATATGGATTTGGTATTGGCGGATGTAGACGCTGGCTTGCTGTATATCTTGGCCATGACATCAGTGGCTGTATATGGCGTGATTATCGCTGGCTGGGCATCTAACTCGAAATACGCTTTCTTGGGGTCACTGCGCTCTGCCGCACAGATCGTGTCTTATGAAATTGCCATGGGCTTTGCCTTGGTCGGCGTATTAATGTGCGCCAATTCGCTCAATTTAGGCAAAATCGTGATGGCACAAGCGGGTGGACTATTCAATTGGTACTGGTTGCCGCTATTTCCTCTATTCGTGGTTTACTTTATCAGTGCAGTTGCGGAAACCAATCGTGCCCCGTTTGACGTGGCAGAGGGAGAGTCCGAAATTGTGGCAGGTTTCCACGTAGAGTATTCCGGTATGGCATTTGCTGTATTCTTCTTGGCCGAATATGCCAATATGATTTTGGTTTCTATGTTGGCCGTGATTATGTTCTTAGGGGGTTGGTTGTCTCCCATACCCGGTATTCATGACGGATTCTTGTGGCTACTTCTGAAAGTAGCGCTGATGCTGTTCTTCTTCTTGTGGTTTAGAGCGACCTTCCCACGCTATCGTTATGACCAAATCATGCGTTTAGGTTGGAAGGTATTTATCCCGATCACCTTGGTGTGGATAGTGGTGGTGGGGGCGTTGATGCAAACACCGTGGGGCTATCTGTTCCATTAGGCACAGGGCAATACGAGGGATATTGAGTATGTTAGCTAAATTGAAATATATGCTGTCGAGTTTGATGCTGGTCGAGCTGCTGAAAGGCATGAGGCTGACTGGGCGTTATTTTTTCTCGCGCAAAATTACTGTGCAATTCCCAGAGGAGCGTACGCCAATTTCGCCGCGCTTCCGAGGGCTTCATGCCTTGCGACGTTATCCTAACGGTGAAGAACGTTGTATCGCCTGTAAATTGTGCGAGGCGGTGTGCCCTGCTATGGCGATTACCATTGAGTCCGAGCAGCGCGATGACGGTACACGTCGTACCACACGCTATGACATCGATTTAACCAAATGTATTTTCTGTGGCATGTGCGAAGAATCTTGCCCCGTCGACTCTATCGTGGAGACCCGTGTTTTCGATTATCACGGTGAACAGCGTGGAGATTTGTTATATACCAAAGAGATGTTGCTGGCAGTGGGGGATCAATATGAATCACAAATCGCCGCTGACCGTGCACAAGATGCCAAATTCCGATAGGACCATGACCGCATGATTTTTCAGGACATCGTATTTTATTTCCTCGCCGCCATACTGCTGTTGGCTGGCTTGCGCGTCATTACCGCGCGTAACCCAGTGCATGCGGCTTTATATTTGGTGTTGGCCTTTTTTACTGCGGCTGGTATTTGGCTGTTATTGGAAGCAGAGTTCTTAGCCATTGCGCTGGTGCTGGTGTATGTTGGTGCAGTGATGGTGCTATTCCTGTTTGTGGTGATGATGCTGGACATCAATCTTGATCGATTGCGTGAGGGCTTTTGGCGCTATTTACCTGTGGCTGGTTTGATAGGTGTGATGATGGCGGCAGAAATGGTGATGATTCTGGGAGTGAAAAACTTTGGTTTGGGTCGCGTTGCGCCACCCGCTCCGCATGCCGCCGATTACAGCAATACGGCAGAATTAGGCCGTTTGTTGTACACAGATTATTTATTGCCCTTCGAGTTAGCTGCAGTCGTGTTGTTGGTGGCAATTGTATCCGCGATAGCCTTGACCCTGCGCGAACGTAAGGACAGTAAATTTATTGATCCAGCTGAGCAGGTCAAAGTAAAACGTAATGACCGCTTGCGTATTATCAAGATGGACGCCGAGATTGAGGCCAAAGTCGACCATGTGAAAGGAAAACGCTAATGGTCAGTTTGTCACACTATTTGATTCTTGGTGCATTGCTATTCGCGATTAGCGTGGTGGGGATTTTTCTCAACCGTAAAAACGTGATTATTTTGTTGATGGCCATCGAGCTCATGCTTTTGGCGGTCAACCTTAACTTTATCGCCTTCTCGCACTATTTGAATGATATGGCGGGTCAAGTTTTCGTATTTTTCATCCTTACCGTAGCCGCTGCAGAATCTGCGATTGGTTTGGCAATTTTGGTGGTGCTATTCCGCAATCTGCGCACCATCAATGTGGATGATTTGGATCAATTACAAGGTTAAGACAGATGATGTCCATGCAAAGTATCTATTTACTCATTCCCTTGCTGCCCTTGCTGGCAGCCGCTATTGTGGGATTGGCCAATCATGCCTTGCCTAGATGGTATGCGCATGTATTGACCATTGCAGGGGTGGCAGGCTCTTTTGCTTTATCTGTCATGGTGTTTCTCGATGTGTTGCAGGGTCATACCTATAACGGTACTGTCTACACTTGGCTGGTCAGCGGCAATATCAACTTTGAAGTTGGTTTTTTAATCGACCAATTGTCCGCCACCATGATGTTGGTCGTGACTTTTGTGTCACTGATGGTGCATATTTATACTATAGGCTATATGCACGAAGACGCAGGCTACCGCCGTTTCTTTAGCTATATTTCCTTGTTTACCTTCTCGATGTTAATGCTGGTCATGTCGAATAACTTTATGCAGTTATTCTTTGGTTGGGAAGCAGTTGGCTTGGTTTCTTATCTGCTGATTGGCTTTTGGTTTACTCGCCCCAGTGCGATTTATGCCAACCTAAAGGCCTTTTTGGTTAACCGCGTCGGTGACTTTGGCTTTTTATTGGGCATAGGCATGGTGTTGTACTTTATGGGCTCACTGGATTACGCCACGGTATTTGAACGCGCCCCAGCTCTAGCCGATAGTACGGTATCGGTCATTCCGCATCAGCATTGGTCGCTGCTTACGATGACCTGTTTGTTGTTATTCGTTGGGGCGATGGGTAAGTCTGCCCAAGTGCCACTGCATGTTTGGTTGCCGGATTCGATGGAAGGCCCAACACCGATTTCCGCCTTGATTCACGCGGCGACCATGGTGACAGCTGGTATTTTTATGGTGGCGCGTATGTCACCCTTGTTTGAATTGTCTGATGTAGCACTGTCGACCGTGATGGTGATCGGTGCGATTACTGCCTTGTTTATGGGCTTTTTAGGCATTATTCAAAACGATATCAAGCGCGTTGTGGCTTATTCGACATTATCTCAGTTGGGCTATATGACGGTCGCCTTGGGCGCTTCTGCTTATTCAGTGGCGATGTTCCATCTGATGACCCACGCTTTCTTTAAAGCCTTATTGTTCTTAGGCGCAGGCTCTGTGATTATGGGCATGCACCACGACCAAGATATCCGCCATATGGGTGGGCTGAGCAAGTATATGAAGATTACTTGGCTGACCTCCTTGATTGGATCGTTAGCTTTAATAGGCACGCCATTTTTATCAGGCTTTTACTCCAAAGATTCGATTATCGAAGCGGTCAAACTCTCGCATCTAAGCGGCAGTGGTTTTGCCTACTTTGCTGTATTAGCGGGTGTATTTGTCACCGCCTTCTATTCCTTCCGTATGTACTTCTTGGTCTTTCACGGCAAAGAGCGTTGGCGTGATTTGCATCATGACGCGCACGGCCATGATGACCACGATGAGCACCATGGCTTGGCCCCAGATCAAAATCCGCATGAGCAACCCTGGGTGGTGACCTTACCCTTGGTATTGTTGGCCATACCTTCCTTGGCGATCGGTTATTTGACCATACAGCCTATGTTGTTTGGTGATTGGTTCGCGCAGGTGATTTATATCAATCAAGAAGCCCATCCAGTCATGCACCACTTGGCCGAAGATTTCCACGGAGCGAGTGCCATGGCCATCCATGCACTGACATCTCTCCCTTTTATCTTGGCCTTGTCTGGGGTATTTTGTGCTTGGTTGTTCTATATGCAAATGCCTCAAATTCCTGCGGCGATTCATCAGCGTTGTCGCCCCTTGGTCGCCATACTGGAAAACAAATATGGCTTTGATAGCTTTAATGAAAAATTCTTTGCCGCTGGCTCTCGTTTGCTTGGCGGTAAGTTATGGCAAACCGGTGATGTCACCGTGATTGATGGATGGCTGGTGAATGGTACTGCCCGTTTGGTCGGCCTGCTATCCGGGGTGGTGCGCCGTTTGCAATCGGGTCTGATTTATCACTATGCGTTTGCCATGATTATTGGTGTGTTCCTCTTACTTACCTTGTTTATGAAGGTTTAAATGACTGATTTGCCCATACTTTCACTTGCTATCTGGGTTCCCATCCTGGCTGGCATTTTAGTGTTACTCACTGGCGATGACCGCCGTGCTGAACTTGCACGATGGATAGCCCTGGCAGGTAGCTTGCTGGCATTTGCTGTGACAGTTCCGCTGTATACCGGTTTTGATTTTGCTTATGCAGGCTTTCAGTTTGAAGAAGGCTGGAACTGGATTCCCGCTTTCAATATTCATTATCACTTGGGCGTAGATGGTTTTGCCGTGCCGCTCATTTTGCTGACTAGCTTTACTACCATTTTGGTGGTGATTGCTGGATGGGAAGTGATAGAAAAACGCGTCGCGCAATATATGGCCGCGTTCTTGATTATGTCTGGCTTGATGATAGGTGTGTTCTCTGCCTTAGACGCCATCCTCTATTATGTGTTTTGGGAGGCCATGCTCATCCCCATGTTCTTGGTGATTGGTATTTGGGGCGGTCCTAACCGCGTTTACGCTACTATCAAATTCTTCTTGTATACCTTGCTAGGCTCACTGCTCATGCTGGTGGCGTTTATCTATCTGTTCTATCAAACCAATAGCTTTGAGATTTCGGATTATTATCGTGTGCCATTGGCCATGCCGGTTCAGATCGCGATTTTTATGGCTTTCTTTGCAGCGTTTGCCGTCAAGATTCCTATGTGGCCTGTGCATACTTGGTTGCCTGACGCCCACGTTGAGGCTCCGACAGGGGGCTCGGTGGTATTGGCGGCGATTGCCTTGAAACTGGGTGGATATAGTTTCTTGCGCTTTGCTATGCCGATTGCGCCGGACGCTGCGCATGCGCTCACTGGCATGATGATTACGCTGTCCTTGATTGCGGTGGTGTATATCGCTTTGGTGGCGTTGGTACAGCAAGATATGAAGAAACTGATTGCCTACTCCTCCATTTCACATATGGGTTTTGTGACCTTGGGATTTTTCCTGTTTAATCAACTCGGGGTCGATGGCGCGATGATGCAAATGGTGTCACATGGCTTTATCTCGAGCGCGATGTTCCTCTCGGTCGGTGTGTTGTATGACCGCGTGCACTCGCGTCAGATTGCCGACTATGGTGGTGTGGTCAACCATATGCCTAAGTTTGCTGCGTTTGCAGTGCTGTTTGCGATGGCCAATGCAGGTTTGCCAGGTACCTCCGGTTTTGTTGGTGAGTTTATGGTGATTTTGGCGGCTTTACAGCAAAACTTCTGGTATGCCTTCTTGGCAGCGACCACCTTGATTTTTGGCGCAGCGTATACCTTGTGGATGGTGAAGCGCGTATTCTTTGGTGCTGTGGTACATAAGCATGTCGCAAAATTGCAAGATTTAAACCAGCGCGAATTGCTCATTATGCTGATCTTGGCGGTGCTCGTGATAGGTGTGGGGGTATATCCCAAGGTGATTACCGACATCACGCAAGTGACTTCTCAGGGCTTCTTAGAGCATATGGCGCAAAGCAAGTTGCCAGTTAATTAACCGAACTCGTTAGTGGATTTCACCCATGAATGCATTGCAAATTGATTTAATCTCCGCCCTGCCTGAGCTGTTTGTGCTCACGATGGCGATGGTCGTTTTGTTGCTTGATTTGTTTATCAAGCCTGGCGCGAGAGGTGTGATTGATAGCATGACGCAGCTGACCTTGTTGGGTGCCGCGTATCTGACCATGACCACTGCATCTCAGGGTGTGGGTTATGCCTTCTCGGGGATGTTTGTCGACGACACCTTGGCTGATGTGCTCAAACTGATGATCTACGTCAGCACTGCGATTACTTTGGTATACAGCCGCGAGTATTTGATACAGCGACACATGTATCGAGGTGAATTCTTCGCGTTGGTACTGTTTGCTGTCGCCGGCATGATGATCATGGTGTCAGGTGCCCATTTTCTCTCGATTTATATGGGCTTGGAATTACTTTCACTCAGCTTGTATGCGTTGATCGCGCTCGATCGAGACAATGCCCGTGCTACCGAAGCTGCGATGAAGTACTTTGTGTTGGGTGCGCTCGCTTCAGGCATGTTGTTATATGGGATGTCCATGCTATATGGCGCAACCGGTAGTCTAAATTTACGTGAAATCTCCTCGTCCTTGATGGAGAGTAGCGAGCATCATTCTGTCTTGGTATTAGGCTTGGTATTCGTGGTGGCAGGTATCGCTTTCAAGCTGGGTGCAGTGCCATTCCAAATGTGGGTGCCAGATGTCTATCATGGCTCACCTACAGCGGTGACCATGTTCATCGGAGCAGTCAGCAAGCTATCCGGTTTTGCTTTTGTGGTGCGTTTGTTGGCGCAGGGCCTAGATGTACTAGCGGTGGATTGGCAGGGCATGTTGTTGATCATGGCGGTGTTATCGATTGCATTAGGAAATGTCACTGCCATTGCGCAGACCAATCTAAAACGTATGTTGGCCTATTCCACTATTTCCCATGTGGGCTTCTTATTACTCGGTATCATGAGCGCGAGCATGAATGGATTTGCTTCAGCCATGTTCTATATCACCGCTTATGTGATGATGTCATTGGCGGGTTTCGGCATGATATTGCTGTTATCGCGCAAAGGCTTTGAGGCGGATAAATTGGATGATTTGAAAGGTCTCAATCAGCGTAGCCCATGGTTTGCCTTTATGATGTTGATTACCATGTTCTCTATGGCAGGGGTGCCACCCACGCTGGGCTTCTATGCCAAATTCACCGTATTGCAATCAGCCTTACAGGCCGGCTTTATCGGGGTGGTGATATTCGCTGTATTGATGGCTGTTATTGGCGCTTTCTATTATTTGCGTATCGTGAAATTGATGTATTTTGACGAGCCCAAAGACAATACGCCCATCAAATCAAGCACTCAGATGAAAACTGTGCTCAGTGTCAATGCCTTAGCGCTATTGCTATTCGGCTTGATGCCGCAGTCGCTGATGTCCTTGTGTGCTTACGCCATTTCGCACAGCCTGCAGTAGCGAGATAGACGATGACCCAAGGGCTAATTGTTGTACTAGCGTTGCTTATCCTCAATAGCCTGTGGTTTAGCCCACGATTTCTATTTTTGATTCCAGTTGAGCGCTTCAGTCCGCAAGGCAAGTCCATCGCGATTGCCATGCTAGAGTTGCTATGTTGGTATTTTATTCTGGGTGCATTAGCGCGTTATGCTGAATATCAAGCACTCGGTCAATTAAGTCATCAAGGCTGGGAGTTTTATGCCGTCACTGTGTGTTTGACGCTGGTGTTTGCAGCTCCTGGTTTTATTTTGCGCTATCTGTGGAGAGCCTAATGAGTCGCGACACCATGAAGCCACTGAATAATGCTGACTTCCCCGATTTGGTAGAAACTTGTATCAGCTCAGAAAAAATCAGCGGCGGCAAAATGATCTATGTGCAACGTGACCAAATACGCTTGCCTAGCGGTCGCGAGGGTTTTCGTGAGTTTGTCGTTCATCCCGGCGCGGTGATTATCCTGCCATTATTGGATAACGGTCACCTTGTGCTCGAGCGGCAATTTCGCTATCCCTTGCAACAAGTATTTATCGAATTGCCAGCGGGCAAGATAGACCCCGGTGAGTCATTGCTAGTGACCGGTCAGCGCGAGCTGCAAGAGGAAACCGGTTATCACGCAAGCGAATGGACCTATCTCGGTTTTCAACATCCTTGTATAGGGTATTCTACGGAAGCGATTTATATCTTTTTGGCCCGTGGCTTAACCCTAGGTGAACCGCAGCGCGATCAAGATGAAAATCTACAAATTTTTGATATGTCCGTGCAGCAATGTATGGACGCGGTGCAACAAGGGCTGATCACCGATGGAAAAACCATTATTGCGCTGATGTGGTTAGAAAAATATCTGAATGGCAGCTGGCAGCCCATGGAGTTGCCTAGTTGAATGCGGACGTTGTCATCGTCGGTTGTGGTGATTTAGGCGCTGCGCTGGCAAGACAATGTCAGTCGCATCAGCTGAGTGTGCTCGGGCTACGTCGTCATCCACAAGGCGAAGATTTTCCCTGTATTTCGGCTGACATCACCCAAGTCGAAAGTCTCTCCGTTATTGCAAAAACCCAAGCCAAAGTACTGGTGTATTGTGTCGCCGCGACTGAACAGAGCGACGCAAACTATCAGCAACAGTATGTACAAGGCCTAAGCAACACCTTGCAAGCCTGCCAGGCACTTGCCACCATGCCCCTCATCATCTTTGTCTCCAGCACGCGTATGTACGGACAAGATAGTACGCAAGCTTTGGACGAGCAGTCAGTACCGCTGAATAGTGATTTTGGGGGACAGCGACTGATGCAGGCGGAAGCTTTGCTTGAACAGATTCCCCATGCAGTCGCGCTACGTTTAACTGGGATTTATGGGCCTGGTCGTCAGCGTATGTTGCAGTGGGCGAGTAACCCAGCCTTATGGCCTGCTGACAACAAATGGACCAACCGTATTCATCGTGATGACGCTGTTGGTTTTATTTGGCATTTGATTCAAGCCCATATGCGCGGACTAGCCCTACAGCGTTTATATATCGTCACCGATAGTCAGCCGACGCCTATGTATGATGTGCTGCATTATTTCGCGCAGCGTTTAGGTGTGCAGCAAGCCCTACCCAATAAGCCGCTCAGTGGTGGGCGTTTCTTTTCTAATCAGCGTATGCTGAGTACGGGTTATCAATTACGCTATCCCAGTTATCTCAGTGGGGGTTACCCGTTGCCTAGCTAGGCTAGTCTTAACTTTTCAGCCGCAAGTTTGACAGCATCTAATAAAGCATCCACATCCTGCATATCGGTAAATGGATTCATTATTGTCGCGCGCAAATAAATTTCTCCATGCCAGTCAACTTGAGTGAGATGAAACTGCCCACTGTGCACCAAGGCTTTTCTGATGTGGGCCTGCTGCGGATAGGGTAGGTAGCGGAATACGACGATATTGGTTTGTGGCGTCATCAAAAGCTCAAAATCTTCTCTTTGCTGTATTTTGGCCGCCATCTGTTGTGCGGTATCAAACACATGCTCCACCAGTTTCCCCAAAGACTGCGTGCCATAAAGATTAAAGGCTGCCCACCATTTCAGTCCCATCATGCGTTTGGTACATTCCAATGTGCGTTGGCTTTGGTCGTAGGCCTTGTCTGGATTTTCTTCATCAAACAAATACGAGGCTTGTTGGGCAAAAGCCAGCATGCTGTCGGCACCACGCTTGAACAGCACAGCAGACACTGTGGCGGGCAGATAGCCCAATTTGTGCCCGTCCCATACGACAGAATCAGCAACAGCAATGCCTTGCAGTTTGTCACGTAACTTGTCGCTGAACAGCATAGAGGCGCCATGCGCACCATCAATATGCAGCCAAACTTGATGTTGTTGCGCCAAACCTCCAATCTCAGTTAGCGCATCTATGCTACCGCTGGGGGTGCAACCAGCGTTGGCGACTATCGCCATGACCTTGCCAGCATAACGATTTAATTGCGACTCTAGCGCGTCAAGCTGCATGCGACCGTTATTGTCACAAGGGATTTTGATAACAGCCTGCGTCCCGAGTCCCATGATCCCTGCCGCGCGTGCCACAGAATAATGGCAGTGCTCAGAGGTGAGAATAAAGCAGGGTGCTTGTGCATTTAAACCGTTATCCCAGTAATTCTTGCCTTGCGCCAAGCTATAGGCTTGTCTGGCCGCCAGCAATGCTGTTAGATTCGCTTGCGCTCCCCCTGAAGTGAGGAGGCCATCGCCTTGCGCCCATGTCTCTGTATCCACCAATTGACACAGCCAATGAATTACTTGGCGTTCTATCATGGTCGCGCTTGGTCCCGTTTCATAGATGGCCATCGCTTGATTAGTAAATGCAGCGACAAGGTCGCATAAAGCGGCGATAGGTAAGGGGGTGGCGACTTGATGGCCGAAGTTGCGCGGGTGATGGATATTTAGCGCATTGGCTAATACCTGCTGCTGCAGTACCTCAGGAAATTCTGAGATCTTTAATCTCGCTTGTATGGGTAATGGATCAGTAAATTTGATTGTTAAATCAGACGCTGATTGATAGCCAATGACAGGACTCTCTTGCGATAGATTGTTATCCAAATATTCGGCTAAAAGTTGCAGGATTTGTTGGCCTAGGTTTAAGAAATCCTGCTGGGAAAACATATCCTGAATTAGGGTGTTATCTCCGTCTGATGGATTCATTTTGCGCTGTTTAATAGGGCTATTCATCAATTTTTTCAATTTTAAAGCGGGTATGTGTCTGCTAAAAGAATCTAACAATCTCTTGTTTTGAAGCTTAAATCAAATCATCAAATGATTTAACAGTTTGGGATGGCAAAGTTTAATTCCCAATATTGTATTGCAAGATAGCTGCATTTCCTTGAAAGACTGCTAAGCAAGGCTATGATTGCAGCGATTACTTGAAAGCATGCTTGCCTTATTTGCTTTGCCGCTTGGCTTCATTTAGAATGGCGCCTCATTTCGACTTAGGCGCGTAGCTCAGTTGGTTAGAGCGCTTCCTTGACATGGAAGAGGTCGTTGGTTCGAATCCAATCGTGCCTACCAAAGTTCGCAATTCCGATCATTTTTCAAATTTATTACTTTTTCCCTTGTGATGCTTTGATTGAGGTCTTAATATAGACTTTAATCATCAATTTCTGTGGGAGGGTAATAAAATGAAAAATACCAGCTTAGCAAAGCCTGCCGAAAATGTCCCGTTAAGTAAATTGGAATGTCAGCGCTTTTTGGCGTCCTATGATAGTGAGTTGGACTATCTCAATGAAAAAATTGCCTCAGATCAACCGCATAGCCTTGTGTGTGGCATTAATGTGATTGCCAAAGCGCATGGAATGTCAAAATTGGCGAAAAAGACCGGTATTAGTCGTGATGGGTTATATAAAGCTTTTTCTACTACAGGCAACCCCTCATTGATTACCGTGATGCGCGTATTGAAAGGGTTGGGTTATCAACTCAAAATAATCGCTTCAAAATAGCCGAAAAGCCCATTCTGTCTTGTTTTTTCAAGGGTTTTGTGACAGAATTCACATTGTTGTTTTTTCGCTAATTTATGATACTGAGCCGTCACCGGCTCTTTTTTTATTCCTGAATTTATATGCCCATTATTCAATTACCAGATGGTTCTCAGAGAAGTTTTGCTCAAGCCGTGAGTGTGGCAGAGGTTGCTGCGGATATCGGTGCCGGATTGGCGCGTGCCGCCTTGGCTGGCAAGGTGGATGGCCGTGTGGTCGATACCTCTTTTGTGATTGAGCAAGACGCCCAATTGGCGATTATTACCGAGCGCGACGCAGAGGGTTTGGACATTATTCGCCATTCGACTGCCCATTTATTGGCATACGCGGTCAAAGAATTATTTCCAGATGCACAAGTCACCATCGGCCCTGTGATTGAAAATGGCTTTTACTATGATTTCTCCTACAAGCGCCCGTTTACTCCTGAAGATCTTGAATTAATCGAGAAGAAAATGCTGGAACTGGCTAAAAAAGACGAGCCAGTGACGCGTAAGGTGTTGCCGCGAGATGAGGCGGTGAGCTATTTCAAATCGATTAACGAGCATTACAAAGCCGAGATTATTGCTTCGATTCCTGCTGGTGAGGATGTATCGCTATACAGTGAAGGGGGCTTCACCGACTTGTGTCGTGGTCCCCATGTGCCTTCCACAGGCAAGCTCAAAGTATTCAAGCTGATGAAGCTGGCTGGTGCTTATTGGCGTGGCGACTCGAATAATGAGATGTTGCAGCGTATCTATGGCACAGCTTGGACTAAAAAAGAAGATTTGGATGCCTATCTGCATGCCTTAGAAGAGGCGGAGAAACGCGATCACCGCAAGTTAGGCAAGCAATTAGATCTATTCCATATGCAAGACGATGGTCCCGGTATGGTGTTTTGGCATCCACGTGGCTGGTCTTTGTGGCAAGAGATTGAGCAGTACATGCGCGGTAAGTTTGTTGATTATGGCTATCAAGAAGTGCGTACGCCGACCATTATGGACAAGACGCTTTGGGAAAAATCTGGTCATTGGGAAAACTACCGCGAAAATATGTTTACCACTGCCTCAGAGAACCGTGACTATGCGGTAAAGCCGATGAACTGTCCGGGTCATGTGCAAATCTTCAATAGCGATTTGCGAAGTTATCGTGATCTACCATTGCGTTTGGCCGAGTTTGGCTCTTGCCATCGCAATGAACCATCCGGTTCCTTGCATGGATTGATGCGAGTGCGCGGATTTACCCAAGACGATGCGCATATCTTCTGTACCGAAGGCCAAATCGAGTCTGAGGTAGAAACCTTTATCCAAATGTTGTATCAGGTATATGCAGATTTTGGTTTTAGCGATGTGTTGGTCAAATTGTCCACGCGTCCTGCCAAGCGTGTCGGTAGCGACGAGGTTTGGGATCAAGCAGAACAAGCGTTAGCCTCGGCTTTGCAGAAAAATCAGTTGCAATATGATTTGCAACCGGGTGAAGGTGCTTTCTACGGTCCTAAAATTGAATTTACTTTGAAAGATAGCTTGGGCCGCTTATGGCAAGTGGGCACGATACAACTAGACTTTAATTTGCCGGTGCGATTGGGTGCTGAATACGTGGCAGAAGACAACAGCCGTAAACATCCTGTGATGCTGCACCGCGCCATTGTGGGCTCTATGGAGCGTTTTATCGGCATTTTGATTGAACACTATGCGGGTGCGATGCCAGCTTGGTTAGCCCCTGTGCAAGTCATGGTGATGAATATTTCCGATTCTCAAGCGGATTATGTGCGTCATGTGGAGTCAGAGTTGAAGAAAAATGGCTTCAGAGTCGCGTCAGACTTGAGAAATGAGAAAATAACCTATAAAATACGCGAACATAGCTTACAGAAGTTGCCTTATTTGTTGGTGACAGGTGAGCGTGAAATGCAAAACGGACAAGTAGCCGTGCGTACCAGAAAAGGTGAAGACCTAGGTGCGATGCAGTTATCAGCGTTTATCGAGATGCTGCGTCAACAGGTCGATACCAAAGGTAGCGCGGCTTAAGTTTTTTTAGGGACAGGGTCCCGATGATTTTGGAGAATTTGCGATAGCTCAAGATAAAGAAGTTCGAATCAACGAAGATATTACCGCTTCTACGATTCGATTGGTTGGTATAGAGGGAGAGTCTCTCGGTATCGTATCTATTTCAGAAGCTTTGGAAAAAGCGGCAGAGTTGGATATTGATCTGGTGGAGATTGCGCCACAAGCGAGCCCTCCAGTGTGTCGTTTGATGGACTACGGCAAATTTAAGTATGCCGAAAGTAAACGTCAGCACGAAGCCAAGATGAAGCAAAAGCAGGTTCACGTGAAAGAAATCAAGTTTCGCCCAGGCACCGATGAAGGCGATTACAAGATTAAGTTACGCAATATCACGCGTTTTATTGAAGACGGTGACAAAGCAAAAATTACCCTGCGGTTCAGAGGGCGTGAGATTACCCACCAAGAGTTGGGGATGGCTTTGTTAAAACGTGTTGAAGAAGATACTAAAGAATTCGCACAGGTGGAGCAGTTCCCTAAGATGGAAGGCCGCCAAATGGTGATGGTGCTTGCACCCGCCAAAAAGAAATAAGTTTTTTTGTGGTGTTGTGGCTAATCGGCATTTGCCCAACGCCCTTAATTTGATGATAGGAGAAAAAAATGCCAAAGATGAAGACCAAGAGTGGCGCTAAGAAGCGCTTCAAATTCCTTGGAAATGGTAAAGTGAAGCGTACACACTCTCACTTGCGCCATATCCTGACCAAGAAAACCACTAAACAGAAACGTAATCTGCGCGGTACTGCGATTATTTCTGCCACTGACGTTAAGCGCGTTCGCGCTATGATGCCTACGCAATAAGGAGATAGAACATGCCTAGAGTAAAACGTGGTGTGATTGCACGTGCGCGTCACAAAAAAGTATTAAACGCAGCCAAGGGTTACCGCGGTCGTCGTAAGAACGTATATCGCATTGCCAAACAGGCAGTGATGAAAGCCGGTCAATATGCATATCGTGACCGTCGTCAGAGAAAACGTCAGTTCCGTGCCTTGTGGATTGCGCGTATCAACGCTGGTTCACGCGAGTTCGGTTTGACATACAGCCGTTTCATGAATGGCCTGAAAAAATCCTCTGTCGAAGTGGATCGTAAGGTGTTGGCTGATTTGGCAGTATTTGATAAGCAAGCATTTGCTAAATTTGTAGATTTGGCAAAAGCTGGCCTCTCTGCCTAATTAAACGAAACAAGAAAAGGAGGCTAATCGGCCTCCTTTTTTTTCTATAAAGATTTGTCTATGTCAGGTTCTTATCAGCATATTATTGATCAGGCGCAACAGGCCTTCGCTGCCTGCCAAGCCGCACAAGAGCTAGAGCAAGCCAAGGCACAGTTCCTTGGCAAAAGTGGCGTTTTGACCGAAGCACTTAAAGGCTTGGGCAAACTAAGTGCCGAAGAGCGTCCAGCGGCGGGTGCCGAAATTAACGTCGCCAAACAAGCTGTCGAAGCCGCTTACCAACAGCGCAAAGACGCTCTGCTCATGGCTGCGCAACAACAGCAACTCGCAAGTGAAACAATCGATGTTACTTTGCCCGCACGCGGCCAACAGCGCGGTGGTTTGCATCCCGTCAGTATGACCTTAGCGCGTATTGAACAGTTATTTCATTCGATAGGCTTTGCTGTTGCACAAGGTCCCGAGATCGAGACAGATTTTTACAATTTCAGTGCCCTCAATATTCCCGACAACCACCCAGCCCGTGCCATGCATGACACATTTTATGTGGATACAGGCAAGCCAGATTCGGCGCATGCGATGGAATATGTTTTGCGCACGCATACTTCCCCAGTGCAGATTCATTACATGCAGCAAGCAGTAGCGCAAGGTGAGCGTGGTATGCCAATTAAAATTATTGCTCCTGGTCGCGTTTATCGCGTCGACTCCGACGCTACCCATTCCCCCATGTTCCATCAGGTAGAAGGACTGTGGGTGGATGAGCAGGTCAGTTTTGCCAACCTCAAAGGGGTGGTACAAGATTTCTTACAACGTTTTTTTGAGCGTGACGATCTAGAAGTGCGTTTCCGTCCCTCTTTCTTCCCCTTCACCGAGCCCTCTGCCGAAATGGATATGAGCTGGAATGGGGGTTGGTTAGAAATTGGTGGTTGTGGCATGGTGCACCCCGAGGTGTTCCGACATGTAGGTTTGGATGCCACACGCTATCGTGGCTTTGCCTTTGGATTAGGGGTAGAGCGCTTAACTATGTTGCGTTATGGCGTGAATGATTTGCGCTTGTTCTTCAATAACGATTTGCGCTTCTTGCAGCAGTTCAGGGGGTAGGTATGCAATTTTCTGAACATTGGCTAAGACAGTTTGTAAATCCAGCGATGGATAGTCAGGCATTGAATGATTGCTTGACCATGGCTGGCCTAGAAGTAGAAGAAATGCAAGGCGTTGCTCCAGCATTTAGTCATGTCGTGGTAGCGGAAATCGTGCGTGCAGAAAAGCACCCAGATGCTGACCGATTGCAAGTGCTTGAAGTGAATATAGGTAAACAAAGTTTGCAAATTGTTTGCGGCGCGAGCAATGCCCGCGTAGGACTGAAAGCTCCATGTGCACTGGTCGGTGCAGTATTGCCCGAGTTTGAAATTAAACAAGCGAAAGTGCGCGGCGTGGAATCCTTCGGCATGATGTGTTCAGCCAAAGAGCTTGGACTTGCTGCAGAGGCAAGCGGTTTGCTAGAGTTGCCTGCGGATGCAACGGTGGGTCAGGATATTCGTGACTATCTGCAATTAAATGATTTGATGTTCACGCTAAAACTGACGCCGAATCGTAGTGATTGCTTGAGCATTAAAGGGATTGCCAGAGAGGTCGCTGCGCTGACTGGCAGCGCTTTATGTCATCCACCTGTTGCGGATGTGCCAGCGACCATTGCCACTAAACCCAGTATCAATATCCAAGCTGAGCAAGCCTGTCCGCGCTACTGTGCGCGTAGCATTCAGGGTGTCAATGCGCAGGCCAATACCCCAGATTGGATGGTACAAAGACTACAACGAAGTGGCGTGCGCAGCATTAGCGCTATTGTGGATATCACCAACTACGTATTGCTCGAGATAGGCCAGCCTATGCATGCCTTTGATGCTGATCGCTTAAAGGGTGAAATCCAAGTGCGTTGGGCCAAAGCAGGTGAGCAAATCGCTTTGCTTAATGAGCAAACGCTCACGCTTGCCGACGATATTTTAGTGATTGCAGATCAGCAAGGCCCTGTGGCCTTTGCCGGTGTCATGGGCGGTGCCAATAGCGCAGTTTCCGATGGCACCAGCAATATCATGCTGGAATCTGCCTTTTTCACCCCTGATACCATTGCTGGCAAGGGAAGACGCTTTAGCATTAGCACGGATTCATCCTATCGCTTTGAGCGTGGCGTAGATTTTATGCAAACTCGCGCTGCCATAGAGCGCGCTACTGCACTAGTATTAGAGATTTGCGGCGGTCAAGCTGGAGAGGTTGTAGAAAAGACTGCAAACCTGCCTGCGCGCGCGCAAGTCACTTTGCGTCTAGCCAAATTAAATTCCATACTCGGCATTACGCTTGATAGTGATTTGGTCAGTCAGCAGTTGACGCGTCTTGGCTTTGATTTCCAACAGCAAGGTGACAGCTTTGTTGTGCAAGCGCCGAGTTATCGTTTTGATATCGAGCGTGAAGAAGATCTGATCGAGGAAATTGCGCGCCTATATGGATACCAACATATTCCTGCACTAACGCCTACTGGTCAGTTGACGATGTTGCCGCAAAGCGAGTTCACCAAGCCATTGAATGTGCTGCAAGAGACTTTGGTGGCACAAGGCTATCAAGAAGTGGTGACCTATAGCTTTGTCGACGCGCAATGGGAAACCGATTTGATGGCGAATACAAATCCAGTCAAATTGCATAATCCAATTGCAAGCGACATGAGCGTCATGCGCTCAGGTTTATGGGGTGGATTACTAGAGGTCCTGAAATATAACCTCAACCGTCAACAAGATCGCGTCAGAATTTTTGAGACTGGAGCGATTTATCAGCATGCAGTGCCAGCAGGCTTCAGCGAGCTTAAGCGTTTATCCGGTTTGGTTTATGGCCCTGTGGCCCCTGAGCAATGGGGTAGTGAAGCCAAAGCGGCAGACTTTTTTGATGTTAAGGCCGATGTCGATGCTTTGTGTGGCTATCAAGCTAGCTATACTCCGGCACAGCATCCAGCCTTGCATCCAGGTCAAACCGCACAGGTCCATTTGCATGGCCAAGCGATAGGCTTCATCGGTAAACTGCATCCGCAATGGCAGCAACAATTTGATTTGCGCAATGGCGTCTACTTGTTTGAATTAGATTTAAGCGTTTTACAGACTGCGCGCTTGGCAACGTATCAGACAGTCGCTAAATTCCCACCAGTGCGACGTGATATCGCCTTGTTGGTAGATCAGCAAGTACCTGCTGATGCCTTGTTGCAGACGATGCTGCAGCTTAATCATGAATATGTACAAGACATAGCATTATTTGATTTGTACCAAGGGCAGGGCGTTGCACCGGGCAAGAAGAGTCTCGCGTTTAAAATCATCTTACAAGACAGCCAAAAATCGCTGACTGATGAAGAGATTGAATCGGCAGTACAGAAACTATTGGGGGCAGTGGCAAAATCATATCAGGCTGAGTTAAGAAATTAATTCTATTTACTATAGCTTATATTTTTTAATAGTAAGCACTTGTATAAAAAAGCCTTTTGCGGTTTAATAGGTTCCCCGCAGCGTCCGATATAGTTGTCAAAATTAGATTAAGCGGATAACAACACAGACGCACCTGTTACAAAGGCATTCACAGCATGAATGCCCAAAAGATTACCTAGAAATAAATAAACTAAGGCGTTTTAACGCCATTATTTTGCGTATATATAAGAGAGCTTGTGGAGAGGTAAGCATGACATTAACAAAGGCAGAATTAGCAGATATGTTGTTTGAGCAGGTTGGCTTAAACAAACGAGAAGCTAAAGATATGGTAGAAGCTTTTTTTGAAGAAATTCGCACTGCCCTTGAAGCAGGAGATGCCGTTAAGTTGTCAGGCTTTGGTAATTTTGAATTACGCAAAAAATCCGAGCGTCCAGGACGCAATCCTAAAACAGGCGAGGAAATACCAATCACTGCACGTTGTGTTGTGACTTTCCATGCCAGCCAAAAACTCAAAGCAACGGTAGAGGAAAACTATGGCGGAGATCGCGCCTAATTCTCTGATACCGGTTTCTGCCCTACCGGCGATTCCAGCGAAACGCTATTTTACTATTGGCGAAGTGAGCGACTTATGTGGCGTCAAGCCGCATGTACTGCGCTATTGGGAACAAGAGTTTAATCAACTTAAGCCGGTCAAACGCCGTGGTAACCGCCGCTATTATCAACATCATGAAGTGTTGTTGATTCGTCGTATCCGTGAATTATTGTATGAACAAGGCTTTACTATCAGTGGAGCCAGAAATCGCCTCAGTGAAGGGGATAGCAAATCAAACACAGCTAGCCCTATTGCGAATAGTGATACGACCAATCCCAATATGAATACTCAAGCCAGCGGAGCGCTTGCTGCAATATCAGAAATGCGCCCGAGCAATCTCAATATTGCTGCCATACGTCAGGGTTTGTTGGATGTATTGCAGATGCTAAAAAACCCTGTCTAGTCGGACGGGTGCGTGGATTCCTCCACATCAGAATAACTTCTCACTCAGCTAAGTACTTTGGAATAGCGTATGCATCCGCTATAATGCACGCCTTTCTTGCTGTGCGAGCAACTCGCGGGTGAGAAACGGTTCGGGGCGTAGCGCAGCCTGGTAGCGCACTTGCATGGGGTGCAAGGGGTCGCAAGTTCGAATCTTGCCGTCCCGACCAATTCTAAAATTTTTCTACTGTCCTACTCGTGAACTTTGCGGACTCACTCGCCACACACGATTCCCCACATCATCTGCAATTAACACATTCCCCTGTATATCAAACGCCAAGCCGACCGGTCTGCCATAGGCTTCATTCTGTTCCACAAACCCCCAAACAAAGTCACTGGGTAATCCATTCGGTTTGCCATGTTCAAAAGGTACAAATACTACTTTGTAACCACTTCGCACCGAGCGATTCCATGACCCATGCTGACTCACCAAAGCTCCATTTTTGAAGGCAGCAGGTAGATTACTTTTATCATTAAATACCAATCCTAGTGCGGCAACATGGGCGCCCAAGGCATAATCCGGTGCTCGTAAATTCAAGCCCGCAGGCATGGGAGTCTTCACTCTGGGGTCGCGATGTTTTTCGTAGTAAATCCAAGGCCAGCCAAAGAAGTCGCCATCATTGACTGAGCTTATATAATCGGGCACCAAATCATCCCCTAACTCGTCGCGCTCGTTGACGGCACACCAAAGCTGCTGAGTTGAAGGATTCCACGCCAAGCCGACGGGGTTGCGTAAGCCAGAGGCGAATACCCGTTTTTGTTTGCTCGCTAAATCCACTTCAAGAATGGCAGCTCTTTCCTGTTCCAACTGCATGCCATGTTCTGCAATATTGCTGTTTGATCCCACAGCGACATAGATTTTTTTACCATCTGCCGATGCGAGAATATTTTTGGTCCAGTGAGAATTAGGATCTTGTGCCGGTAAATCGGTGATTAATTCGGCAGGGTGTAAATTCTGATCAATGCTGAGTGCGCCAGTTTCGTATTCAAACCTGACCAATGCATCTGTATTGGCGACATAAAGATGACGGCCTATCAATGCCATCCCAATCGGTGCATTTAAATGCGTAAGAAAGTCGCTCACGATATCTGCTTTGCCATCACCATCGCTATCCCGCAGCAACACAATTTTGTCAGGACTGGCGATACCAGCACCGGCTTTATTCATAAAGAATGCAGCTATCCAATCTTTGAGTTTGGCTTTTTTCTTGGATCGATAATTACTTTGTGCCACCAACACATCACCGTTGGGGAGCACATAAAGCCAGCGAGGATGATTGAGTTGGCTGGCAAATGCATTGATGGTGAACCCCGCCATGACTTTGGGGGATTTTCCCTCGGGCCATTGCGAAGCTTTGGCAATGTTGACGGTGGGGACGAGAGATGTATCGGGTTCCGGCAGAACCGGGCGCGAACCTACGCTGATAGGTTCAGCGTTAAGAGAGGGTGTCAGATTGCATATAAAGAATGCACAACATATCCATATAGCGATTTTCCTACGATGCAACATGACACCTCCACAGATTGAAACGCGCTTGGCGTAAACTGCGTTAGTTTAAACCTTATGCGTGAATCAGGTAGCCTTTCCAAATGCCATATGCGCCACCAATCCATAAAGAAATCGTGACTAATAAAGCAATCATCAAACCCCAGCGTTTAGGCTGTTTGCATTTGCATAAGGCATAAGAATCGATAAAGCTAGCAACCAACCAGATTACGCCAGAATCCCCCGCACCTTTTGCGCTCAAAAAGGAAGCATAAATATACAAAGCAGGGATAAATGCAGCAAAGCTGGTAAGCGCAACAATGTGATGCTGAACCGCATTTGGACTTGCCTGCTCTTGCATTTTCTTACAAGTGCAAAGTGCGCTGTGGTTGGTGATGAGTAGCCAGAGGATGGCGAGTAGGGCAATGCTAAAAGGGTATAAACAACTATTAAAAAACATCCTAGTCCTTTACAAGAAAATTGGTTATTGAAATAAACAACGACCCAATAAAGACTTCTTTCAGCATCTTAAGTTCTTAAGATTCTTGTTTAAAGGCTGTTAATAGTGAATCAAAATCAAATTTGATCGTTATCTTGCGCTTGTATGCTGTTGATTTCTTCGGAGGGTGAGATGGGTGGTGGCAAAGTTGATTTAACAGGTTTATTTTTATTTACAACTTTTGTGATTTTCTTTAATGCATTATCTGCTCTCTCACCCTCAATTACCTCTCTTTTGATTACTTCATTGACGAGAACATCTTTTATCTCTTGATTGGTGATTTTCACATCAGGGGATACTTTTTTTAATTCACGTCTTATGACATCAAGAACACTGTCAGACAATACTAAAGCGCCTATAAAGAATCTTGATAAAGCCTGCTTTTGAATGTGATATTCACCAAGCGCTGATCTTTGCCAGCCCTCTTTGCAGAGCAGATATAGTGATTCAATATCTTTTACTGACCTAATGTTAAATACTTCTACATCAAAGCTAACCACAAGTTCTTTGTCTATAGGTTTAGAGAACGTTAGTTTATAGACTTGCCACTTAAGTCCATTTGTTAGAACAACCCAGTCAATACCTTGGTTGGCAGCATAGTCTATGGCTTGTTTTACATGCTGATCTTTCAAGTCTATCCCAACAGCTTTGACCTCAATAAGATTTGAAATCTTATTATCAAGTTTAATTGCGAGGTCGCAAAAAGTACCGCGAATAGAAAACTCAGAGGTGATTTCCGAGTATTTGTCATATCCAAATACCTCAGACAGCAAATCTTTTATTATCGTAACGGTGTCGGCCTCACCGACATCTCTAGATTTTGCATTGATTAATATTGGCTGATACTTCTTTATCCCTTGTTTAAGACGTTCTTCAACTTTTTTAGGAACATTAGGCATTTTTTACCCCTGGATTATTGTTTGTGGATAATTTATTAGTATTATATTATTCATAATACTCAAACATAATTTAAACCTCAACTAATAACAACTTGATTAGGGCATTAATATGAATATCAAAATACTTAAGCAATTAGTAGGAGCAGCTCTTGTGGGTAGTGTGCTGACAGGAGCAACGGTAGGATTTATAAGTTTTCAATTTCCTTTTGATCCAAGAATTATTGGGGCATCCATATTTGCATTGTTTGCCGCTAGAAAACTGAAGGTAATATGAAAGTGAGAAGATAAGGTGGCAGAGCACTATTTTCTCTAATGCATAATATCTAAGAATCCAAATGCGCTAATCCAGTGCGCACCATTTTTCCCTACGCTCGCTTTTAGTGCGACTTAACCCAGATTCCTTGTTTTAACTTATTTAAATGCTGGCACAAGCCTTGCTTATTCAATCATAAGAATAAGGAAAGGGTATTCGTATGAGTGCGGCAAAATTTTTTGATGAAATGCACAGTCGTGGTGAAGGCGTGCGAGATTTATATGCGCCGTATGAGGATTGGCTGAAAAATATTTCATCCTCTCAATTGCAAAGCAAAAGTCGCGAGGCAGAGGTGTTGTTTCGTCGTGTCGGTATTACCTTTAATGTCTATGGTGAGGACGCTGGCACTGAGCGTCTGATTCCATTTGATGTGATTCCACGCATGTTGGACGCACAAGAATGGGATGTGCTTTCTAAAGGCTGTATTCAACGTGTCAAAGCCTTGAATATGTTTTTGCATGATATCTATCATCAGCGCGAAATTATTCGTGCTGGCGTCATAGACGCACGTATTTTGACCCACAGCCAATATCGCCCCGAAATGTTTAATGTCGATGTGCCGAATGGCATTTATGCGCATATTGCCGGTATCGATATCGTGCGTACCGATGAGCGCCAATTCTATGTACTGGAAGACAACCTGCGTACACCTTCAGGTGTTTCTTATATGTTAGAAGATCGCAAGATGATGATGCGATTATTCCCCGAATTATTCCGCCATTATTCCATCGCACCCGTCGAGCATTACCCGCAGGTACTCAAAAACAATTTACGCTCGGTCGCCCAGCCCGGTGTAAAAGATCCCACCGTGGTTCTGCTTACTCCTGGTGCCTATAACAGCGCTTACTTTGAGCATGCTTTCTTGGCTCAACAAATGGGCGTAGAACTGGTCGAGGGCCAAGATTTATTTGTGCGCAATAACGCGGTGTATATGCGCACAACGGAAGGGCCTCGCCGTGTGGATGTAATTTATCGTCGTATCGATGACGACTTTATCGACCCCCTAGCATTCAGACCTGACAGTATGTTGGGGGTCCCGGGGCTGATGAGTGTATATCGTGCCGGTGGCGTGACCTTAGCCAATGCGGTCGGAACAGGGGTAGCAGACGATAAGTCGACTTATATTCGCGTGCCGGACATGATTCGTTTCTATTTGGGTGAAGAGCCCATCTTGTCTAATGTGCCTACTTATGAATTGAGCAAAGCCGATGATTTGGCCTATGTCTTGGCGCACTTGTCTGAGTTGGTTGTGAAAGAGGTGCAAGGCTCGGGTGGCTATGGCATGTTGGTGGGACCTAGCGCCAGCAAAAAGGAAATCGAAGAATTCCGTTTGCGTATCTTATCCAACCCTGCCAATTACATCGCCCAGCCCACGCTTTCGCTATCCACTTGTCCGACTTTGGTCGAGCAAGGTATCGCACCACGCCACGTGGACTTGCGTCCCTTTGTGTTGTCTGGAAAAACGGTCAGCTTGGTGCCCGGTGCATTGTGTCGTGTTGCTATGCGCGAAGGCTCTCTGGTAGTCAATTCATCACAAGGGGGCGGCACCAAAGATACTTGGGTACTACAAGCGCCCGTGGCTGCCAAAAAAGCAGCTTAAGAGTAAGAGGAAACCGTCATGCTAAGTAGAACCGCTAATCATATTTACTGGATGGCCAGATATATTGAGCGCGCAGAGAATATGGCGAGGGTGTTAGACGTCACCGCCAATATGGCTTTGGTGCCGAATGCGGCACTGAGTGAGTCGGCGCTATGGCAGCCCGCCTTAGAAATTTCTGGTAATACCGATGCCTATCATGCGCGTTACGATGAGGTGACCGCTGCCCAAGTGATACATTTTCTCGCTTTGGATGAGGAGAATCCCTCCAGTATTTATTCTTCTCTGCACACCGCCAGAGAAAACGCCCGTGCGGTGCGAGTGGCACTCACCATAGAAACATGGGAAAACATTAACGCTTTGTGGCTAGAGTTTAGACAACTAGCCAGCACCCCTTTATCAGCAGAGACTTTACGCGAGTTTTGTGATTGGGTGAAAGCTCGCTCTCATATGTTCCGCGGTGTCAGTTTTGGCACGATGTTGCGTGACGATGCCTTTCACTTTTTGCGCTTGGGAACATTTATTGAGCGTGCGGATAACACTGCACGCTTATTGGATGTGAAATATCACCTGTTGCTCCCCAAAGAACAAGAGGTAGGCGGTGGTGTGGATTATTACGAATGGAGTGCGGTATTGCGCTCTGTCTCAGCATTTCAGGCTTATCAAAAAATCTTTAGTGACACGATACAGCCCTGGAATGTAGCCGAGTTATTGGTGCTTCGTGCAGATATGCCACGTTCATTACACGCCTGCTTTGAGGAGATCAGCCATATTCTGGACACGCTATCACATGGCCGTCATATTGAATGTAAGCGTATTGCCGGAGAGATTAATGCCAGTCTGCTGTATGGGCGCATGGATCATATTTTTCAGCATGGTTTGCATGAGTTTCTGACCCAGTTTATTGATAGTAATCAGCGTTTGGCGAGTGAAATCCAACGCACTTTTCTCAACGTACATGCGGCCTAATGATGCAACTGACTATAGAACACACCACCCACTATCAATACAGCGAGCCTTTGTTGTACAGCATTCAACAGTTGCGCTTAACCCCACAGGACGGCTTTGGACAAAAGGTCAAACACTGGACGATTTTGGTCAATGGCCAATTGTTTCAGTACCAAGATGCGCATGGTAATGTCATGCATCAGGTGGTCGTGGACAGTAACCATCAAGAGCTCAAGATAGTGGCAAAAGGGGAAGTGGAAACCGGTTTTGCCCATGATAGACAAGACAGCGAATTGCCCTTGCAGGTTTATCTGCGGCATACCCGCTTGACCGATACCAGTCAGCAACTGGTGCAATTTGCACAATCGCTACAAGCCCCAAAAAATTTACAGGATTTGTTAGCCATCAGCCGCCGCATTATTCAACAGGTGCCCTACCAAAAGGGCAGTACCGAAGTCTATACCACAGCCAGTGAAGCGCTCGCGACAGGTAAGGGAGTATGCCAAGACCATGCACATATTTTTATCAGCCTGTGCCGTTTGCTGGATGTGCCAGCCAGATATGTCAGTGGCTATCTGTATACCCAAGATGGGCACCTGCTAGAGAGTCATGCGTGGGCGGATGCATGGATAGAACAACTGGGATGGGTCAGTGTGGATGTGTCCAATTGCAGTCATATCAATGGTAGTCATGTCCGATTAGCGACTGGCTTGGATTATCACGACGCTTGTCCGGTGAGTGGCATACGTGTTGGAGGTGGCGATGAGCAAATGCAGGCACAAGTGCACGTAAATAGCTTGAATCCTGGACTAGCAGCGCAAATGGCACAAAGCCAACAGCAGTAAATATTCAAATGGTAAAAAATAAATATTGAGGAGAGTCTATGACCTATTGTGTAGGTTTCTTATTGAATGAGGGCTTGGTGCTGGCGTCAGATACCCGCACCAATGCTGGCGTCGATCAAGTGGCGGTATTTCCCAAGATGCATAGATTTGAGGTCAAAGGCGAACGCGTGATTGTATTACTCACGGCGGGTAATTTGGCGATTACTCAATCCGTGGTGACGCGATTACAAGAGCTGCTCGACGACGACCATCAACGCCATTTGTATAACGCCAACTCGATGTTTGAGGCCGCTGAGTTGGTCGGTGATCAGGTGCGTGAGGTGTTTAAACGTGATGCTGAACATCTTAAGCATCACCATGCAGAATTTCATGCCAGCATCTTAGTCGCAGGGCAGATTAAAGGTGAGCGTCCACGCTTATTCAATATCTACAATGCCGGCAATTTTATTGAGGCCAGCCAAGAGACGCCGTATTTTCAGATAGGCGAAACCAAGTATGGAAAACCGATTATCGACCGCGTCATACAAGCAGACACTTCGATGATGGATGCGGTGAAATGTACTTTGATATCGTTTGACTCGACCATCAAAAGTAATATTTCGGTGGCTGCGCCTATCGATTTGCTGGTGTACCGCACTGACAGTTTGCATACTGAGTGTTATCAACGTGTGGCAGAGAATGATGCTTATTTTCAGGCATTGAGAAAAGGTTGGTCAGAGGGCTTGAAACAGGTATTCCATCAGTTACCTGATGCAGATTGGTGCGCTTAATAAGTTGAATTGTATTAGGCGTTGTTTTTGCCCCAATCCCCATAACCTTTAAATTGCTCAAACACCTGCTGCATTTCAGCATCACTCAGGATATGCGGCTGACCCACTTGCAAAGCCCGCCAATATTGCTCGCATAGGGTTTCTACTTCTAGTGCCACACTAAGCGCATGTTGTGCAGAGCGCCCAGTGGCAATCATGCCGTGATTGGCGAGTAAACAAGCATGGCGTTGTTGTAAGGCTTGCAAGGCATGGTCAGATAGCGCTTGAGAGCCAAACAGGGCATAGGGGGCGCAACGTATGCTGTCTCCGCCGGCAACTGCAATCATGTAATGAAAAGCAGGAATATCGTTGCGTAGAGAAGATAAGCTAGTGGCAAACATAGAGTGGGTATGCACCACCGCTTGCACCTCAGGTTTGGCTTGATAAATGTCACGGTGAAAGCGCCATTCACTAGAGGGCTTGCCAGCGCTTAAACAGTTTGCTGCCAAATCCATCAATACCATATCTTCTGCTTGTAACTCGGCGTTGGCTTTACCCGAGGGAGTAATCCAAAAGCCTTGCTCACAGCGCAAGCTGACATTGCCCGAGGTACCCTTATTCAACCCTAGTTGTTCTAGACGCTGACACAGTGTGAGTAGTGCTTCTCTCATGCTGACTCCCGATAGCCCGCGGCTAATTGTGATGGGGCAAAGACGCCGCGCTCAGTAATAACTCCTGTCACCAAGTGTGCAGGGGTGACGTCAAAAGCAGGGTTTAGTGCCGGACTGGCTTCCGGCATGATATTCACGCTATTCAGTTTGCCATCTCTATCGATACCAGAGACCCAACGCACTTCGTCAGGGCTACGCATTTCAATTGGAATTTGTTTCAGCGGCTGTTCGACTTGCCAATCGATAGTAGGAGAGGGAACAGCGGCATAAAAAGGAATTTGATGGGCATGGGCAGCCAGTGCCTTGAGATAAGTGCCAATCTTGTTACATACATCGCCATGACGCGAGACCCGATCAGCGCCCACGATGACCATGTCCACTTGACCATGCTGCATCAGATGTCCACCTGCGTTATCGCAAATGACGGTGTGCGCGACACCATGCTGAGCCAATTCCCACGCTGTCAATGCGGCTCCCTGGTTGCGGGGTCGGGTCTCATCCACCCAGACATGGATATCGATACCGGCGTCATATGCCGCATAAATCGGGGCAAGGGCGGTACCCCAATCCACGGTGGCCAGCCAGCCAGCATTGCAGTGGGTCAGGATATGGACTGGTTGAAACGGCTTGGATTTCGCCAAGCTTTGAATCAATGACAAACCATGTTGACCTATGGCTTGATTGAGTGCCACATCTTCATCACACAGTTGACTGCATAGCTCTACCGCATATTCAAATCGCTTTGACTCGGCTTGGGTTAATAGCGCTTGTAGTATGCGCTGCACCGCCCAGCTCAGATTAACCGCCGTTGGGCGGGCACTGATTAATTCGTGTGCCGCTTGCTTGAGTGCCTCATCACTGGGATTTTCTGCACAAGCCAGAGCCATACCATAAGCACCACTCGCCCCTATTAAGGGAGCGCCTCTTACCTGCATGCTAGAAATTGCATGAATAATTTGCTGATAGCTTTGGGCTTGTTCGGTGAGTAACTGATGCGGCAATTTATTTTGATTGATATATTCGACAATCAAAGCTTTATTTTTTGCACCATTTTGGGTAAGCCATTGATGCCAAATGGTCCGATAATTTTTTCCATTAATTTTCATAAAAAATTTGTAAAAACCCTTGCAAGTTAAATGGCTTTCTGAGTGCAAAATTACAATCCACAAAATCTGTGGATAAAAGTGTGGATTGTTGTGTCATAAAATTGTAACTCATGATTTTATATAGGTTTTTTTCATTCGCTTAAAAAATAATCTGATATTTTCCTATTTAAAAACAATGACTTATCGTATGTTATTGGATTATTAACATTTTTTTCAAAATGTTAAAGTAGCACTTTAGCTGGTGTGTATAACTTAGCCAATTTTGGCAAAACTTCGCATACATTCTTCGTTGTAATTTCAGCCACTTGCGACACTAATATGCCCCTAAGCTGAGCGATGACATCGGCAATTTTAAGGAGTTCCTGTGGGCGATTATATTCGCCATTTTCTAGCCATGAAGGTGGTATATCAGGCGCATCCGTTTCTAAAACGATACTGTCAAGTGGAAGTTCAGCACCAAGCTTACGAATTTTACTCGCACGCGTATACGTACAAGCGCCACCAAACCCCAATTTAAATCCCATGGCCATCAATTGTTCTGCTTGTTGCATACTGCCATTAAACGCATGCGCAATTCCCCCTCTGACTGGATGGCGACGCAAGTATTTAAGTACATCATCGATGGCTTGGCGTACATGCAATATCACCGGCAAGTCATAACGTTGCGCCAGTTTTAATTGCGCAACAAAAAATTCGTGCTGCTTATCGCGATCAAGCGAGGGGACAAAGTAATCCAGCCCAATTTCACCGATGGCAACAAGGCGTGGATCCGCTTGGGCGAGCAATTGTTCAAGCGCCCGCAAATCGTCAGCCTGGGTGTGCATGATATACATAGGGTGTATCCCTAATGCATAAACGCAGTGTGGGGACTCAGCTAGTGCGCTGACACGTGCAAAGCTGTCTCGGTCAACCGCTGGAACAACGATGGTCTGCACACCTGCCGCGACAGCTTGTTTAATTAGCTCAGGCTGCTGCCCTTGAAATTCTGCGGCGTCTAGATGGCAATGGCTATCAATCAGCATCATGATATTGTGGACGCGCAATCAGGCGCAGGTCACGCCCAACTTGACGCATATCCTTCCATTGTAACGAAACTCGCGCATCCATATTTTGCAGGATAGGTGCGGCAAACATTTCCATGGCTTGGCCACCCATCAGATGCGGGGCAAGGTAGACAATCAATTCGTCTACCAATTTAGCTTGTAACAAGGCGCCATTTAATCGACTTCCTGCTTCAACCAACACTTCATTGATCCCCATTTGCGCAAGATGCTGCATCAGGGCAGGCAAGTCTACTTGCTGTTGTGCGTTGGCAAGTGGCAATAAGGCAATATCGTTTGAGAGTGCTGCGGATGTTATTGCATCAGATTTCTCCGCACCCGCTAGATTCAATAATGATTGGGCGCGTTGCTGTGCGTCTTGCGCATAGGCAATCAAAGTACTCCCAGAACTCAGTATTTGTGCTTGCGTCGGCATATTGAGCTGACTGTCGACGACCACCTTGAGGGGTTGTCTGGGGGTAGAGATATCACGCACATTCAATCTGGGATTGTCATGGATGACGGTGCCTATGCCAGTCAAAATGGCACAAGATTGCGCCCGCCAATGCTGTACATCTAAGCGCGCCTCTGGACTGGTGATCCATGCACTTTGACCATCGCTGAGAGCCGTTTTGCCGTCTAGACTGGCGGCGATTTTGACTCTGACCCAAGGACATTGATGGCGCATGCGTTTAACAAAGCCCATATTCAAGGCTTCGGCTTGATCTTGCAGTAAACCTACTGCAGTGGCTATGCCGGCTTGTTGCAGTTGGGCTAATCCTTGGCCCGCGACCAGCGGATTGGGGTCTTGCATGGCGGCAATTACTTTGCCTACTTTCGCCTCTATCAGCGCTTGGGCGCAGGGCGGGGTGCGGCCATGGTGACTGCAGGGCTCAAGCGTCACATATACCGTGCTGCCAGCAATTTTGTCCGGGTGATGTTGCATGGCGTCACGCAAGGCGTTGACCTCTGCATGCGCTTGTCCAGCTTGAAGATGAGCACCTTGTCCGATGATTTGACCTTGCTGCACGATAACGCAACCTACCCTAGGGTTGGGGCTGGTGCTGTACAAGCCTTGTTGCGCTAGTTTCAGCGCTTGGGACATGTAGCGATAATCGTCAGCGGTCCACATCATGATTTAGGATTTTTTGGGGCGAGCTTTGCTGGGCTTGTCTAGGTCGCGAATAACGTCACTAAAGTCGTCGACGTCTTGGAAGCTACGATACACAGAGGCAAAGCGGATATAAGCTACCTTGTCCATGAGTTTTAATTCTTGCATGACAATCTCGCCCAAGTCGCGACTGCTGACTTCACGTTCACCGCGTGCCAAGATTTTTTGCACGATGTGCTCAATCGCGCGATCAACATATTCAGTGGGAACGGGACGTTTGTGCAAAGCACGGGTAAATGAGCTACGCAATTTTTCGCGCAGAAATTCCTCACGCGTGCCGTTTTGTTTGACTACTTGCGGCAGTTGTAAGTCAGCTGTCTCATAAGTAGTAAAGCGTTTGTCACATTGGCTGCAACGACGGCGGCGACGAATTGCGTCGCCTTCGTCATTGACGCGAGAGTCGATTACTTGGGTATCATCAGTCCCGCAGAAAGGGCATTTCATCGACGAGTTCCTTTATGCGAGCGACTGATGCACTCAGCCACTTAGGCTCCGTAAACCGGGAATTGGGCAGTCAGGGCATGCACCTTTTGTTTGGTGGCTTCAATCACTGCACTGTTTTCTGGGTTGTCCAACACATCAGCAATCAGATTCGCCACTTGAACGGCTTCTGCTTCTTTGAAGCCACGGGTGGTGATGGCTGGAGAGCCAATGCGGATACCTGAGGTGACAAATGGACTTTCTGGGTCATTCGGAATCGCGTTCTTATTCACCGTAATATGCGCTTGACCCAAGAATGCGTCAGCAGCTTTACCAGTGAGGCCTTTAGGACGTAAATCCACCAAGAACACATGGGACTCAGTGCGGCCAGAAATAATCCGCACGCCGCGCTGTGCCAAAGTTTCAGCCATGACGCGCGCATTCACTACCACTTGCTGTTGGTAGACTTTAAAGTCAGGTTGCAACGCTTCAAGAAACGCGACTGCTTTGCCCGCAATCACGTGCATCAACGGGCCGCCTTGTAGGCTAGGGAAGACATTGGAATTCAACATTTTTTCATGCTCGGCTTTGGCCAAGATAATGCCGCCACGTGGACCACGCAGAGTCTTGTGTGTGGTCGAGGTGACAAAGTCAGCATGAGGAACAGGATTGGGATATACGCCACCAGCAATTAGGCCAGAGTAATGCGCCATATCGACCATAAAATATGCACCCACCTTTTTAGCGATTTGCGCCATACGCTCCCAGTCAAAACGCAAAGCATAGGCAGAAGCACCGCCAATCAACAGCTTGGGTTTGTTCTCGACAGCCAAACGCTCCATCTCGTCGTAATCGATTTCTTCTTTTTCGTTTAGACCATAGGCCACGATATTGAATAACTTACCGGACAAGTTGGCAGGGGAGCCATGGGTCAAGTGACCGCCATGACCAAGATTCATGCCCATAATCGTGTCACCCGGTTTTAAGATAGAAAAGTACACCGCTTGGTTGGCTTGTGAGCCTGAGTGCGGCTGCACGTTGGCGTATTCAGCACCGTATAAGGCTTTGACTCGTTCAATCGCCAGTTGCTCCACTTGGTCGACAAATTCGCAACCACCGTAAAAGCGTTTACCAGGATAGCCTTCGGCGTATTTATTAGTCAGTTGTGAGCCTTGCGCCTGCATCACTGCAGGGCTGGTGTAGTTTTCAGAAGCAATCAACTCAATGTGCTGATCCTGACGAACACGCTCGTTCTCAACATATTTCCATAATTCTGGATCAACGACGCTCAAGGTTTTACTGGTGCTAAACATAATCTTTTCTCTAATTAACGGGTGAAATTGGGAGTAAAAAAACCTACATATTTTAGCACATCGCAACAAGTTAAGATGTGGCAGGGAACGTATAATTCAGGGGCAGCTCTCAGTATTAAGCCCATGAGTAAGTGAGTATAGAGAGGAAACTGAAGGATTAATTCCATCGTCTATGCCATGAATTGAAAATGAATGGCTGGATAAAACCTTATGAAAAAGTTTGGAGTAACACCATGAAATGGACAGATGTACAACAAATCGCTGAATTATTGCTCGACCATCACCCAGATGTAGACCCGCAATTTATTCGTTTTACTGATTTACACACGTGGGTGATGGCCTTGCCGGGCTTTAGTGACGACCCTAACAAAAGCAGTGAGCGTATCCTAGAAGCCATCCAGCAGGCTTGGATAGACGAGGTTTAAGTAATCACTGTCGGTTTGTCGCGACCGGTAATCGCTTGCAATTGCGTCAAATTCAACGCGATTTTAATCAGTTCTTTGAGCAATTCCTGCGCGTCCAAGGCATGGCGACTGGTGTCTGGTTCATATGCCTCGAGATAAATGCGCAGTGTCGCACCTTCGGTGCCTGTGCCAGAGAGACGGATTACGATGCGTGAGCCGTCTTCGAATAAAATGCGCAAGCCTTGATTGCGACTGACCGAGCCATCAATCGGATCGATATAACTAAAATTGTCGCAAGCATGCACGCGATAACTGCCTAATTGTTGACCGGGCAGATGGGCGAATTGCTCGGTCACATGTTGCATCAACTGATTGGCTTGGCTCACCGGCAAATCTTCATAATCCAAGCGCGAATACACATTGCGACCAAATTCACGCCAATGCGCCATCACGATTTGCTCAACCGATAAGCGTTTCACCGCCAAAATATTCAGCCAGCACAAGACTGCCCATAAACCATCTTTTTCTCTGACATGGCTAGAGCTGGTGCCAAAACTCTCCTCACCACATAAGGTCACTTTGCCCGCGTCCATCAAGTTGCCGAAAAACTTCCAACCGGTAGGCGTTTCAAAACAAGGAATATTCAGCGCTTTAGCCACACGGTCCACCGCGCCACTGGTCGGCATAGAACGCGCCACGCCGGCAATCCCATCGCGATAGCCACGGATACAAGTGGCATTGGCGGCAATAATCGCCAAGCTATCTGAAGGCGTGACAAAAAAATGTTTGCCCAAAATCATATTGCGGTCACCATCGCCATCTGATGCCGCACCAAACTCGGGTGCTTGGGCACCGTATAAAATTTCTACCAACTCATGCGCATAAGTCAGGTTGGGGTCGGGGTGACCGCCACCAAAGTCGGGCAGTGGATTGGCATTCATAATGCTGTCGGCTGGCGCGCCCAAACGACGGATAAAGATTTCACGGGCATAAGGACCGGTCACCGCATGCATCGCGTCAAACTTCATACGGAAACCAGCGGCAAATAAAGCCTTAATGGCGGCAAAATCAAAGATCTCCTCCATCAAGTCGGCATAGTCACGCACGGCATCGATGACCTCAACCTGCATATCGCCCAATGCATAAGTGCCTAATTGGTCTAGCTCAATATCGGAAGCTTCGAGGATACGGTATTCACGGAGTTGTTTAGCACGCTCAAAAATCGCTTCGGTGATTTTTTCTGGGGCAGGGCCACCATTCTGAATATTAAATTTAATGCCAAAGTCACCATCAGGACCGCCTGGGTTATGACTGGCTGATAACACCATACCGCCGAAGGCTTGATACTTGCGTATCACACAAGACTCAGCAGGTGTCGAGAGGATACCCGCCTGACCCACCAAAACACGACCCACACCATTCGCTGCGGCCATCTTTAAGATGACTTGAATCGCCTCGCGGTTATAAAAACGACCATCGCCACCCAAAACAATGGTCGCACCGGCAGGCACTTGCACCGTGTCAAACACGCTTTGGACAAAGTTCTCTAGATAGTGTGGCTGTTGGAAAACCTTGACGCGTTTGCGTAGGCCAGAAGTGCCCGGTTTTTGGTCGTTAAACCCAGGGGTGGAAATGGTGCGTATGGTCATGCTTATGCTCTCATCTAGTCATATGGCTTACAGTTGACAGTTTAGCGCATAGTCTTGATAATTGCCGCCTCTTCAAGCTCCTTTCTGGGGGAGATTAGCTCAGTTGGTAGAGCAGCGGACTCTTAATCCGTTTGTCCGGGGTTCGAACCCCCGATCTCCCACCAAATAAATAAAATAGCCACGTGAAAACGTGGCTATTTTTTTGTCTGAAATTTCAATACGTGCCTGATGTGTAGTTTTTAATGTCAATTCTTTTGACGGTAAGTCTGTCGGGATTTACGAAAATTCCGAATTGTCTGGATTTACGACTTTTTGGAACAAAGAGTTTTTATGCTTGCATTATTATCAAATCTACTAGCACTCTTAGCCTTCAAGTAATAGACTTCAAGAAATAAATTCGATTATAACTAGTGGGTGAAAATGAATCTTACTGAAATTAGAATTCGTAATTTTAGATCAATTGAATCAGAGCAACACTTTCCCATTCGTGGAAAAATGACTCTAGTTGGCCCTAATAACTCTGGTAAAACCAATCTATTAAAGGCGGTACGAGTTTTTTTTACGGGATTTGAAAATTCTTATGAATACAAAAGAGACACTGATCTAACTTTTGGAGTTGGACGTGCTCAAACAAGTATGACAGCCACCTTTGATGGCGATGAGTTAAGGGATAAGGCTTTTTATGATGCTATCGATGAGTTACATAACCTGCAAGGAACCTCTCGTTCTGGCACTCAGCTAACATTAACTTTATATTTCACGGAAACCAATACTCCCGTATATAGCTTCTTCCCTAATATAAAAAGACCTAAAGCTGGCGGGCTAGCTGCTCAATACTCTAGAACTCACAAACAACTAGTAACGAATCTGCTTGATAGCTTTAGCCTTCATTATGTTCCTTCAGCAAAAAGTGTTGAACAGATTTATGAGGAGCTTTTAACGCCTTTCTTGAGACGAAAGGTTTCAACAGTTATTGAGCCTCATTTGAATGAAATAAAGACTTGCTTGTCTGAAGCCTCAATTGCGCTAAATGCTGAGTTAAAAGCAGCTGATCTTAATGGATTAAAAGCAAGTTTTTCTTTGCCTAGCCAGTCTATCGAAAAATTAGTTTCTGGTTTTGATTTTATGATTGCAGATCCGCAAGATACGCCGATACATGAAAAGGGTATGGGTATTCAAACTACTGCTCTTCTAGCGGCGTTTAGATGGATTACCAAACAGGAGACTGGTGAAGGTAAAAATGTTTTGTGGCTCTTAGAAGAACCTGAATCTTATCTTCATCCTTTGCTTTCTAACAAATGTAATTCGATTCTAGAAAATTTGGCTAAAGATTCAGTTGTAATAAAAACTACCCATTCAATGGCTTTTGTCCCTCAAGACCCAACTCATATATCTGGGGTGTTAATAAACGATCAAAGTAGAACAGAAGTAACAGAATTTAATAGCTTCAATGAGGCTGTCTCCTCAATTAGAACTTCACTTGGTATCAAGTTCGGTGATTTTTATAATCTGACAAAATATAATATTTTCGTTGAAGGTAAGTCTGATAGAGAAATATTCAAATGGTGCCTAAAACTTATTCCAGAGGAACAATACAAATGGACCTGTCTCAGAGAAGCTAATTTTGAAGACTTTGGAGGCATCAAACATCTTTCTGGATTCCTTCGTGCGACTTATCAGTTTATTAGAAGCGAGCGAGCGTGTGTGGCAGTGCTAGATGGCGATGAGGCTGGTGATAATGCTCGTAGGGAACTACAACAATTTTTTGGTCAGAAAGATATTCCATTCGAGGCAAATACACATTTCATTTCTGTTCGCGCTGGTTTTGCTATTGAAGGGCTGTTCCCAGACGAGTGGATAAAAAGTCTCCATGAAGAATCACCAAATTGGTTTGAAACATACTCAATTGACGCTTTGGGAGATTTGCAGCCATTCAAAGTCAGAGATACTAATAAGTCAAACTTTCAAGAGAAATTGATTGCAATGGCAGAAGCTGAAGAGGACTTGTCTTGGGCTAGTAGATTTATAAAAGTTTTTGAGCTTTTAGACCAAGCATTGAGTAAATTGAATCGCAATTTGTATCCTTAGTTGATGTTATTTGGATAAGTCTATCCCTTTGCCCAGAGTTCCATTCTCAAGCCTCGTGCTGTGTTAATCTCTAGTCATGGTCAATCTAAATCAAATCCCTGCCAATTTGCCAGTGCCTATTGATGATGGTCTTGCTGATCATTTGGTGGGTATGAGATTTCCTAGTATTAGCCTCCAAGCCACTAATGGCACTAAGATCGATTTAAGCCAAGTTCAAGGCCATTTTGTTGTTTACTGCTACCCAAGAACCGGCACACCTAACTCACAGCTTCCAGAAGGCTGGGATCAAATTCCAGGGGCCAGGGGATGCACCCCACAAAGCTGTGCTTATCGAGATCACTACCAAGAGCTAAAGGCATTAGGTAGTGAGGTCTTTGGTTTGAGTGTACAAACATCCGAATATCAAACCGAGATGGTGAATCGATTACATCTGCCATTCCCGGTATTAAGCGATGAGCATTTTGAATTTCAGCGAGCACTTAAACTGCCTACGTTTGAAGTTGCAGGAATGACTTTATTAAAACGCTTAACTTTGATTGTTAAGGATGGTTTGGTGGAAGCCGTTCACTATCCTGTATTTCCTAGTGATAGTGATCCTACTTGGGTAATGGATAGATTGCAGAGTCAGTGAGCGTTAATTCTTTTGACCTTCAGTCTGTCGGGATTTACGACAATTACGGATAGTCCGTGCCATGTAAAAGCCTTGGGGGTTTGAAGACCTCTAAATGTTCAAGCATCGTGACTTCTTTCGCAGCTTTTTTGCAATCAACAAAAAGTACAAAATCAGTTCTATTTCTAAACAATAGCCCGTTGTTACCAAAAATTGAAAGCGTTACAGGGTCTTCAAACTTTGGTGCGAACTTAAGCAGGTTTTCTAAATCGTTGCTTACTAAAAAATAACAAATCCAACTAATTAAGTACTTGTTCCTGTTCTCTTCTTCAGCGAGTTTTTTCAGAAACCCTTCGAGGTACAAAACAATTTCTTTTTCGTGAAATAGGCCAAACGGGGATTTAAGCACTGACTCTAAAATCGCGATTATTTTCGGAAAGGCTTTAATTCTGAGATTCCCAAGCATTAGTAACATGCTGATTACTTTCTCTAGATTTGAAGTACCAACCTGAACTTTTAAAGCACCTTTGTCAGTTATTATGTCCGCTAAAAAACGGTCAATTACACCAGTTCCTTGGCATGATTTGTCAATTTCGATTACGGCTAGATAAAGCTCTCTAAACTGTTTCCAAGTGAAAGATTCTTTTTTTTCTGGATAAACAGCGTGGTATTTTGAAACCCATTCTCTGAATAGACCGTTTGGAAGTTCTTGTATTTTGGTTTTTTCATCGCTTAGCTCTAAATTGAACTCTTTGAGAGCGTATTGAAGGTATTTGATCACGCTTTTGGCGTCAGACTCTGATTTTACCAAGATGCGATAGTCATCTTTGAATCTAACTGCTTCGCAATCAATTTTCTTACTTGATATATATTTACTGAAAATTCTATCAACGGAAGCCGAAATTATTTCAGAAGCAATGTCAGAGACAACTGGTCCGATGGGGATGCCATTTGTACAACCATCATTCATATTTTGAAAAAGTTTGTCTAGCTTGTTTCCAAGAAGGTCACAATTTCTTCGCTTATTTGGGTGCCTTATTTCGTTTTTCCCATGTATAGCCCATGCAATACTGTGAGTGTAAATGGAAGGATAAAAATTTTTGATATCAGCTTTAACAATATGAGTGTATTTGTATGCGATTGACGACAAGTCATCATCAGTCATATCAATAAATTCGTATATTAGTCGACCGCTTCGAAGGTTGCCGAGCCTCCCGGGAGTTTTTGAATTAATTGGGATTGGAAAACTGTAGGAGGCAACCAAGCTATCATTTGGCACCATATATTTCACAATTCTTTTCCAGTTATTACTTATTGTTAAGGCAATATCGTTGTGGATATTTGGATCAATAATTCCGAAAGTTCTATCAGTGAGTTCAGATTTTGGGAAATGCACCTTTACGCATTCAGTAATATCTACATTGGGTTTTTGACCGTATTTATAAAATAGCTTTTTTGTTTTTGGTCGTTTTTTCACAGAAAAGCAAGGAGGGAGAACATAGCTCTCTGGAAAATACCCAAACGTCATTAACCAATCATAGACATCATCTTTCGAAAGAGATGTTGCTAGATCTCTTGTCCGTTGCATGTGTAATCTTGTGGGGCTTGTCATAGGCATCTAATTTATAGGGATACGGTTTGGATGCTAAACCGACTTAGCCCGGTTGTCCATTCCTTGAAAAGACCATAAATTAGCCCTATATGGGCAAACCTCTAGCTGAAACAACATATATCTTAATGAACAGAGAGCTTGTGCCCTAGAAAGCCCCACGAAGTCTAGTATGGCAGTGTAGATATAAAGCTGATCACAAGTGGCTTCGCGCCAATATTCGTGAATGCAAGTTTGACTTCGCTTGCACTATATCCAAATAGCGCTTAATCCGTGTGTCCGAGGTTCGAACCCCCGATCTCCCACAAAATAAATAAAATAGCCACGCGAAAACGTGGCTATTATTTTGTCTGAAATGTTTGATGTTTTTCAGACATGTTGATCATGAAAATTTTCTTCAAACTATTTTTGTTGAGATTCACAAGCCTAAGAAATTTAAGGATTTCTTTGCTGTAAACGCTAATTCTCAAGTAAACTCACAAAAAAACTGTTAATTTTTATAAGCATTTCGCTTTTAAAAGAATCAGCGCACTTTTAGCTTATGCGATTAAGTTTTAATCATGTTTTTGGAATACCGAATAGAGATTTTAATGTACAGAAAATTTAATGTAGTTTCCGCGTCTTTGTTTTTCTTTCTCGCCTGCCTTTCTTTTTCATCGATTGCCAACGATAAAATCGATAGAGATACCGAAACACCTATTCCTCGAATCAAAAACTTATACGGTGTTGGCGTTGCATTGTTACCCAAAACCTCAGGCTCTGATGAATTCCGGACAATCGCTTTACCTATAATTAATGGTAACTATGGTGACAAGTTCTACATCAACGCTCTACAAGCTGGTGTTTGGCTTTTAGACTCCGATGATAAACGCCTAAGATTCGGTTTTGCCACACAAGCGCGATTCGGATGGGATGCAAATGATGGCAGACTCACGCGTGGTATGAAAGATCGTGACTTTACCTTTGATTTTGGCCCAGCGGTAAGATGGCAAACTGACTATGGAACGTTTAATGCGCAGTGGAACTTTGATATTGGTGGGGCAACTAACGGTCAAAACATTGAATTGCAATATATTAAAAGTCTGATTCGCGGCAATGAATTTAAATTGAACGGTAGTGTTGGCGCGACTTGGAATAATAGCAATTTCAATGATTACTACTTTGGTGTTGGTGTAAATGAAACATCGCCAAATCGCCCTGCCTATTCTGCTGGGGCGGGAACGGAATATAAAGTTGGGGTGAATGGATCTTATGCGGTAGGCAATGACAGCTATTTGCTATTTGGCACATTCTTGACCAGACTGAGCGACGCGCAAGCCAATAGTCCTATTGTTGAAACACGCACTCAGCCTTTTGCCTATTTCGGTTACTCAATCGCTTATTAGCTCATGCAAACTTGAATGGATTAAAAGCTTAATCGCAATCCATCGCTGAAAGCTTTTTTTATTCCACTTCTATCATCAACTCATTTCGACGCAGAAATGGCAGTGTCCAAGGTGGGTTATATCTCGCAAGTTCAGGAATGCCAACAGGGTTTAGTTTTTTCATCGTAATCCATTGATTAAGCTCTGCCGATTTAGCCTGCATTTTTTCTTCATCCACCAATCCAGAAAAGCGTATCAAGGCAAATTTCTTTGCGGGCAATTGTTTGATTGAAATTTGAGGATTGTTGGGTTTTGGCAATGTTTCTAGAGTGTATTGGCTGGGCATTACAAAGCTTACTTTCCATCCTTTTTCAGATTGCTGAACACCAACAGGGGCGGTCATGGCGATTTTTTCCGAGGCCGGTTTGATTGCGACTGGGGCGGTCATACTGATTTTTTCGCTCTTGCCCGATTGCGCAGTGTTATTTCCAAAGATGAAATCAGCAATCTGCCTAAAGCCTTTTCTTGAGGCGGCACTCATATCTCCATCTACTTCAACTTCAGCGATGATTTTCGGCTCATAGAGTCGCAGCTCAAAAGATTGATCTTTTTCTAACAGGCTAAATTTTGGTTCTTCGGTGGCCACAGCGATTCCTGAAAAAATGAATAGAGTGAAAATGCTTAACACTAGTGCCCAGTAGGATAAATGATTCTTCATTTTAAAAACTAGAGATTCCTGATAAATGTTGTTGGTGAGCAACTATGACAGGAAATGATGATGAAAAATTTCATCATGAGAAGAATAGTAGCTATTGGCCCAAATTTTAAAAGCACCCCATTTTTTATTGACACAACTATATTTACACAAAATAATACACATTATTTTTTAAATTTCGATCAAATGGGGAACAAACATGGCGGTAACTTGCAAAATTTATGCGGCTAATACGGTGAGCATGACCGATTTGCGTCGTGTGAGTTTGAGTGAAATTATGACTGATTCACCTATAGCCGTTTTAAATCACAATAAAGCCGCAGCCTATCTACTCTCTGCTGAGCACTATGAGTATGTGGTGGAGCAACTTGAAAACCTGGAGCTCGCGAAAGTGGTTAAAGAGCGGCAAGGTGGAAAAACAGTGAAGGTAAATATTGAAGACTTATAGTCTTGAATTTAATTTGCAAGCGCTTAAAGAATGGGATGGGCTAAAGCGTTAGATATTTTTTGCTCTTAATTAAGCTTTAATTACAATCAAATCAACTACCCACTAAGCTTCACCGCCAACTGCATCACTCTCTCTCCATAAAGTCTCGCAGTCTCTAAGTCACCCTTACTCACTTCATCCACAGTCGCATCAAAAGGCGTTTGCATCATCGCGCCAGAGAATGACCCTACATAATTCACATCATCACGTTTTGCGGCTTTTGAGTTTGATGGCATTAAACCTGTTCCCACCCAAATACCAGAATGTTGCATAGATAAGGTAAAGAAGAAGTGGATGGTGGCGTGCTTGTCACCGTTCATCGAGGCTGAGTTGGTGAAGCCTCCAAATACTTTGTTTTTCCAATCTTGGGTTGGCCAGTATCTGGAAGTTGCGTCGGCAAATTTTTTGAACTGCCAACTTACGCTGCCCATATAAGTAGGCGATCCAAAGATAATCGCTTGGGCTTGATTGATGGATTGCCATTGTGCTTCTGTGATATTACCCTCGGCATCAATCGCGATTAGCTCGGCTTTTGCGCCTTGCGCAACCGCTTCGGCTTGTTTGGATGTGTGGCCATAGCCACTGTGATATACCACTACTGTTTTGGTCATTTTCGTTTCCTTTTTTTGATACGAATCGTGTAGTTTTAAAACGCTACTTTTGTTCAACAAACAGATTAATGAATTTACCCAATGCTGGCCCCATGACGATGATGCTTAGGAACACGAGAGGCCATGCAAGGCTGAATGAATCTAACCAGTTTTTATAAAAGAGTTCTCGTGTTGGTGCATGAATGTACGCCATGACACCGCTCACCACAAAAGCGGTGCATGACGACATAAAGAGCGCAAATACAAATAATCTATATCGGTGCGGTAGTTTTTTCATGCTGCTCTCTTACCAAGGGAGTGTATCTGCCTCGTGAAAAAATCCACCTGTTGGACCATGCTTATCCAATGTCGCAAGACGTAATGATGTTTTATAACTATCGGCGATTTCCATTGGGGCATAAGGACCACCCAATTCGGTTTTTACCCAACCTGGATGTGCTGAATTTACTTTGATATGGGTGTCTTTGAGCTCGTGTGCGAGGTGCACGGTGAAGGCATTTAACGCTGTCTTGGAGGCGTTGTATGCAAAAGCTTTGGCGGGTTCAATCGGTGAATTCTCCATACTTTGGATACCCAGAGAACCAACAATGCTGGATAGATTGACGATGCGTCCTGCGGTGGATTTCATTAATAAAGGTATCAGCTTTTGCGTTAGCGCTACGACTGCAAAAAAGTTGGTTTCAAAAGTTTGTTTGAGGATACCTTGATCCACAGAAGTGCTGCTATTTTTTCCGATTAGATCTTCCATAATCATGCCAGCGTTATTGACCAAGATATCCAAGGCACCATAGTTTTTTTCAATATGACGATAGACTTGATCAGGTGCTTGTTTGTCGTTTGCATCATAGCTGATGCTCTCAGCTTGAAAGCCCTGTTCTTGCAATGCTTTGGCAGCTCCTTGGCCTTTACTGAGATCACGACATCCGATGATTAAACTCACGCCTTCTGCGCCTAATGCTTTGGCTGTTTCGAATCCTATGCCACGATTACCACCCGTGATAAATGCGACCTTTTTCATTATTTTCTCCTTTGTTGAGATTGATATATTGAATATTGTAATACGGATTACATTATTATTCTTCGCCAAATCATCTGTCAACATATTTTTGTAATCTATGTTATATTATTTCAAAATTTTATGAGGTTAAAGCATGGCAACAGTAGGTAGACCAAGATCTTTTGATAAAGAGGAAGCACTCAAAAAAGCAATGCATGTGTTCTGGGAAAAGGGCTATGAGGGCACCAGCATGGCTGATTTGATTGAGTCGATTGGCATGAAAGCTCCAAGTCTTTATGCCGCGTTTGGTAATAAGGACGCTATCTTCAAAGAGGTGGTTCAGAAGTATTTGCCCATCGTGGTGAATGGCCAATTAGCCACCTTGAATAACACATCGGATATTGTTGAAGCCGTTCAAAACACTTTAAAAGAGTGTGTACGTTTGTTTACTAGTCCTGATAATCCTCATACCTGTCTGATTATGACCGCCGCCATTAACGCCTCTCCTGAACATCAAGACCACGTGGTGAGTTTGCGTGCGATGAGAGAGGATTATAGAAATGCATGGGTACAACGCTTCGAGCGTGCCGAGCAAGAGCGGCAATTAACAGGGCAGTTGAGTCCGCAACAGTTGGCAGATTTTTATGTGACGCTGATTCAAGGAATGTCCTTGCGTGCTAAAGATGGCGCGAATAAACAGGACCTGACCAGAACTGCTGAGATTGCTTTGCAGATTTTGAAATAATTCGCGCTTTCAAATCCTCATTAATTTCTCAATCATGCTTATTCTTATGCACTCCAAATAGATGTAATATTCATGCAAATGAAGTAGTGGGGTGGTTGATGAAGAAGATATTCCTTTTATTGTTGATGCTTACTCTGACCGCTTGTAATACGGTCAAAGGCGCAGGGCAAGATTTACAAAAGGCTTCAGATTGGGCTAAGGAAAAAATGCCCAAATAGTCATAAGCTGGCTGATAAGCTCAAGCAAATATCAGCATCCATATAATCGCCAGTGCACTGACGATGATCACATTGAGTGTCATTTTCATGCCAAAGATACGAAAGCGATAATCCTCTTTTACCTGACTCAGTCCATAGGCATGGAGGCATCTGCCACACAGCAAGAAAAACCCCAGCGCATGGACAAGAAGAGGATAAGTGCCAAGGTTTTCGCCCATGCCAATCAGCAATAAACCAATCGGTGTGTATTCAGAGAAATTCGCGTGCGCTCTAATTGCGCGTTTTAATTCTGCATCATCCCCATCCCCCAAAGCAGTTTTTACTTTTCGGCGCAGTTGAATGGTGCGTGTGCTTAAACGAACAAAAATTAAACCCAGTAGTGCGGCATAGAATGCGGTGATGCTGATATGCATGTTGACCTTTAGAGCAAGTTGAGAAGGGTACTCATGCTATCACTATGAACATTTTCTGTATATTTTCTTGCTTTTCATTATCCGGCAAAATGTTTAATATATTCCGAATTAAGATTTCGATATCATTCAACCTCCACAGGATATCCATATGTTCAAATTCAAAAAATCGGAACCTGAATCAACCAAGCACTTATCAACTAATGACTCTACAGAGGTGCGTATGCCAGAACAGGAGAGGCCCATGCTTAAAGAAGAAAAAGTGCAATTACAGCCCAGCGTTATTAGTGAGGGGGCTGAGATTGAGGGCAATTTAAATTATCCAGGCAGTGTTCAGGTATATGGCAAATTTAAAGGGAATATCAAGGCGGAGACGGTTAACATTGGAGAGAGTGGCTTATTCAATGGCTTGCTGGTCGTAGATAGTCTGATTGTGTATGGCAAAGTCCTGGGCGAAGTAAAGTGCAATAAGTTGATTTTGAATAAAACTGGGTCTGTGTCTGCAAAAGTCAAATACAGTCATATCGAGATTCAGTCTGGTGCAATTATAACGGGCGATTTATTACGTCAATCACTTGAGATTGAGAGTGGTGGGACGATAGACGGCAAAGTGGATAAGTATGCAGCAAAAAAAGACAATGCCAGTGCTGAAGTTAACGATAAGCCCTCATCGTCTCAAAAATAGATTGATAAATGATCATCTGTCTAAAAGCTTCTCCGTCTTCACTTGAACTAATCCGTAAAAAATTGGTTCTATCTTGCCATTGAGGCAAATTGCCAGTCTAGTTTGATTCGCTAATTTCAAGAGAGGGATTGCATTGTCCAGTTCAATTCACACAGTTTATTTAGCCGGTGGCTGCTATTGGGGGATGGAAGAATTATTTAGACAAATCCCTGGGGTTATCAGTACTGAAGTAGGATTTAGCGGTGGCCATGTGGTCAATGTTTCCTATCGAGAGGTGACCACAGGAACAACGGGGCATGCAGAAACCTTGCGCGTGGATTTTGATACTGCGCAGGTGACGCTAGCGCATTTATTATTCGAATTTTTCCGTATTCATAACCCTACGACGCCGAATCAACAGGGCAACGACAGAGGCAGCCAGTATCGCTCGGCGATTTTTTATCTGGATGCGGAACAACGTAAAACAGCTGAAGCAGTGATTGCCGCCGTCAATGCCTCGGGAGAGTGGGGCGCGCCAGTGGTGACACAGCTCACTTCATTCAATGGGTTTTATCCAGCAGAAGAGAAACATCAAAAGTATTTAGTGAAAGTGCCAGATGGTTATACCTGTCATTTCCGTCGCCAAGCAGATTTGGGCGAATCGACGTTTGTGGCTTAAGTCGGATTTTGACTGTCTTGATATTGTTTGATGCTGTCTGCGATATCCCATTCGCAACCGCCGCATCCTGAGATGGCCCCGGTATATCGAGAAATAGCCTCCACATCCATCCCTTGCTGAAACAAAGTGATGACTTTTTTGCGGGTAGTCCCGCTACATGGGCAGATAATTTCGTTTTCGTCTTGCATGGTCATAATTGTCATTGCTGATATAGGCAATAGAGGGATATTAAAAGTATAACGTTCAATTTAAACAATAAAAAAGGGAGCAATTGCTCCCTTTTTTGATATCCCTAAGGATTACTTATTCATTACGTACATTGTAACTTCAAAGCCAAAACGCATTTCTGTAGCAGCTGGTTTAGTCCACATAATGTTTCTCCTAATTTATTGATTTGAACAGATAGGACAGGTGCAACCATATACATGTTTGAACCAGCCTATATTTGTTTGTTTACGAAGCTTCATCGTGTTTATGACGAATTACTTGTTCATTACGTACATGGTCACTTCGAAGCCAAAACGCATTTCTGTAGCAGTTGGTTTAGTCCACATAACGATCTCCTTAAAAATTAACAGCGACATGCTGTAGTTACAATCTATGAGTTGCATTGTATAGAAGTGTTCCGTCAACACCGTATTGCGCTTCATTAAACACGGCTAATGATTTTCATGAATGTAAACAAAAAGACCTGACTAAATCATGATAATCTAGCCGCCTCTGAATACGAGGTCAGCATGAGTTTTCTTTTTGATATCACGCCTGCAGAGCTTCAAGCGATAGAACTATCCATCAAGGTAGCGGCTTACTGTGCATTGATCATTACTATCCCTGCGATTGCCATTGCTTGGGTTTTGGCACGCAAAGACTTTGTTGGTAAATCTTTATTGGATGGCTTGGTGCATATCCCCATGATACTTCCGCCAGTCGTCCCCGGTTTTCTTTTGCTTACCTTATTTGGCAAACAAGGCTGGCTGGGTGCCATGTTGCACCAGTACTTGGGTATTAGTCTGGCTTTTACCTGGCTGGGTGCTGTATTGGCTTCTGCCATCATGGCCTTTCCGCTGATGGTGCGCTCGGTTCGATTATCGTTTAGTCAAATCGATCAGGGCTTGGAACAAGCTGCGAGTACGCTGGGTGCATCCCCAAGCAAAACATTTATGAGTATTAGTTTGCCATTGGCTTTGCCCGGTTTGCTCACAGGCTTTATTTTGGCATTTAGCCGCAGCCTCGGAGAGTTCGGCGCCACCATTACCTTTGTTGGCAATATTGAAGGTGAAACACGCACCTTGCCCTTGGCCATTTATAGCTATACTCAAATGCCGGGCGGCGAGCTGATCGCTATGCGTTTGGTGATTTTGTGTGTGTTGATTTCTTTACTGGCATTGGTTGCCAGTAATCTTTGTGAGCGCTGGATGCTGAAAAGAGTGGGGCGTTAATGTTACACCTCGATATTCAATATAGCCGTGGCGATTTTCTTCTTGACGCCAAGCTCGATTGGCAAAGCCAAGTATTGGGGGTGTTGGGACCATCGGGTGCAGGCAAAAGTACTTTGTTGAATTTGCTGAATGGCTTATTAACCCCCAAGAGTGGATTGATCCAATTCAATCAGCAAATCCTTTTCAGTAGCCAGCAGAAAGTTTGCCTTGCGCCCCATCAAAGACGGATTGGGATGGTGTTTCAAGATATTCGCTTATTCCCACATCTTAATTTGTTTGAAAACCTCTGCTATGGACTGCGTTTATTACCTGCTGAGCAGCGTCGCTTTTCATTAGATGAAGTATTGGATTTATTGCAATTGCGAGACTTGCTCAAGCGACACCCGCATCAACTCTCTGGCGGCGAAGCCCAGCGTGTTGCCTTGGGTCGGGCGCTATTAATGTCGCCCCAGTTATTACTCCTAGATGAGCCGCTGTCGTCTCTAGATAATGCGCTTAAGCAACAGATTATTCCCTATTTGTTGGCTATCAAACAGCGTATGAATTTACCTATGATAATCGTCAGTCATGATGAACAAGAGGTCAGTCAAATCGCGGATCAACTGATTTCTCTCGCGCAAGGAAAAATCATCCAGCACTAAACCACGAGCAGAATGATTAGGAACTATTCCTGCTTGAAATTGCCTATTGGCTGCCTATGCTGATTTAGCTAACTGTGAGGATGTGTATGTTGCGTTTCTTAACTTTTGTTATTTTTTTGTCTTTTGTATCTAGCCACGTGTTTGCCTGCGACACTGCAGAGATTAAGCAACAACTCAGTCAGCTCGAATCTCAAACATTACTTAAAAACGCCCCAACTTTTCGTCATGCTTGGGACGATGGTGCCATCAAGTTGGATTGGACATCGATACGTCAAGAAAACGACCGCTGTATCGCGCAGATGAACCTTTCCCTCCCAGAAGCTGATTTGCAACAAGCGCTTCAATATATGGAGCAGAATGCCGCCAAACGTATCTTGCTAGCTGCACAGGGTTATGCCATTCCAGATCAGACTAAACAAAGCGTGGAATTTGTCTATCAATTAGCGAATGGCAAAGTGATGCCCTATAACGAGGGCAACCTAAGTTTGCGCCAATTGCATAACAACCTTGAATATACCTATCAGCTATTAGCGCAAATCCGTATCAATGTCAGTGCGCAAACCAGCAACACAACTGCATGGCCAGCAGAACTTAAAGCGAGTGAAAAATCCTCATGTGTGGCATCAGGAAAATCATCTGCTACGGCTTGTGATTGTCGCGTGGTGGAGTTGGAAAAGGTAATCAGCCCCAGACAAAAAGAATTGGTCGATTTTATTCGCTCACAACCTTATGCCATGGCTGCAGGCTCCATGGATAGTTTTGTCAGTCTCAGCAAGCAAATCGATAGTCGTTGTGGCCAGTAAGGCATCACGACGTATTTAGGTTCCGCAGAAGGTCCTATATCCTGCTTCGCTGCTTGGTGGTTGACTATACTTAGGATTACTCGGCGCAGTGAAAGGCGCTCTAACTACTTCCAATAATGCCTCGAAGGCATGCATATCATCATGATCTTGCGCGGCCGCTAGTGCCTCTTCCACTAAATGATTTCTGGGTATCACCGCAGGGTTCATCTGCAACATCATTTGCTGACTTTGTGCTTGAGTGATGCTCTGTTGACGCAAGCGTTGTTCCCATCTTGCAAACCATGGCTCAAACTCTTTGTGCTGAAACACCGCTTGTTGATGAATACTGTTATCGGCCAAGGCTCTAAAGCTGTTAGTAAAATCGGCTTGTGTGACATACATCATGTCCAACAGCTGATGGATTAGGGATAAATCTTCTGCCACAGGCTGTTGTATGCCTAGTTTATGAGCAAATCGTGTCAGCCATGCTGCTTCATATATTTCCGGGAATTTTTCTAATGGCTCTACAGCCATGGCAATGGCTTGTTGCTGATCATCGTCTAGCAATGGCAGCAAAGTTTCAGCAAAGCGCAGTAAATTCCATTGTGCGATTTTGGGTTGTTGCGCATAGGCATATCTGCCGCGGGTATCGATAGAGCTGAATACGGTATCTGGGTCATAGCGGTTCATGAAAGCGCAAGGACCATAATCTATGGTTTCACCAGCAATGCTCATATTGTCGGTATTCATTACGCCATGAATAAATCCTACTGACATCCATCGTGCAATCAAATCCGCTTGTTTGTGCATAACGCTGATCAGCAGCGCCAAATAAGGATTTTCTTGTTGTGCGGCCTCAGGATAGTGACGCTGTATGGTGTAGTCTGCCAGGGCTTGCAAATCCTCTTTTTGATTGCGCATCAAGGCATATTCAAACGTGCCTACGCGAATATGGCTACTGGCGATGCGTGTGAGTATCGCGCCTTTTAATGGTTCGGTACGGTACACTGCCTCGCCAGTCGCCACCACAGCCAAGCCGCGTGTAGTGGGAATATCCAAGGCGGCCATCGCTTCACTGATAATCAGCTCTCTCAGCATGGGTGCTAGCGCAGCGCGACCATCACCGCTCCGAGAAAAAGCGGTCAAGCCAGCGCCTTTGAGCTGGATATCTACTCGCATTTGTGCGGGGGTGATGTGCTCTCCTAGCAAGATGGCACGCCCATCTCCCAGCATGGTGAAGTGTCCGAACTGATGGCCAGCATAAGCTTGAGCAATTGGACAGGCTCCCACGGGGAGAATATTTCCCGCTAATGTTTGTGTGGTATCTGCAAGTTGCTCGGCTAGGGATTGCAACCCTAATTGCTCTGCCAAGCGTGTATTGAATAGCACCATCTTTGCTTGTTTGACAGGGGTAGGTGCCTGCTGGACATAAAATATCTTAGGGAGGTCTAGGTAGCTATTATTGAAATTCCATGCGGATGACAAGTGAAATAATCCTTTTTTACGAATATAAGTAACAATCGAGCCACTCAAGATAATAGCAAGCTTGACGGCTTGATATAAGTCAATACAAACCCTGTATGAACAGGCAGAATGACAACAGTGAGAAAAAATTAATACAGTTGTCAGGCTAGTTTATATGAAAGGGTGAAACATGTTTCCAGAGTACCGCGATTTAATTAGTCATTTAAAAAATTCAGACTTACATTTCAAACATTTGTTCGACAAGCACAACGACTTAGACCAGAAGATAAAAAATCTTGAGGCTAATCTGGCACACGCAACCCATGAGGAAATCGAACAAATGAAGAAAGAAAAGCTACATCTTAAGGATGAAATGTACGCTATTTTGCAAAAACATAGCCAAAACTAGGCATTTGAAACAAATCAATTACAAACCGAAATACTTTGTTTACAAGGGAGTGATTTAATAGCGACCATAACTTGTTCTCTATAAGTTATCTCCTTGTATTACCTCCAACAGTATCACTAAGTGATACCACTCTCGGCGAGCCTAGCTCGCCATTTTTTTTGCCCAATCGACTGGTCTCTGCGGATATTTGTCAAAACAGGTTTTCGCCTAGGGTGCTTTAAAGTAAAATAGCCTTCCATCAGGGATTCTTCAAAAACGTATTTCTAGAAAAGTATTTTCATGACTAAATATGTCTTCGTTACTGGTGGTGTTGTCTCTTCTTTAGGTAAAGGTATCGCCGCCGCATCACTTGGCGCTATTCTTGAATCCCGTGGAATCAAAATTACCATGCTCAAGCTCGATCCATATATCAATGTGGACCCGGGTACCATGAGCCCATTTCAACACGGTGAAGTTTTCGTTACCGATGACGGTGCCGAAACCGACCTAGACTTAGGTCACTACGAGCGCTTTGTGAGTGCGCGTATGGGCAAGCGCAACAACTTCACTACGGGTCAAATTTACGAGACGGTCATCAAAAAAGAACGTCGTGGTGAATATCTAGGCAAGACCGTTCAGGTTATTCCGCACATTACTGATGAAATCAAAACCCATATCAAACGTGGCGCCGAAGGGGCCGAAGTGGCGATTGTGGAAGTAGGCGGTACAGTGGGCGATATCGAGTCTTTGCCATTTCTCGAGGCCATCCGCCAAATGGGCGTAGAAGAGGGACGTGATAATACCTGTTACATTCATTTAACCTTATTACCCTATATACCAACGGCTGGCGAGCTTAAAACCAAGCCTACCCAACACTCAGTCAAAGAGTTGCGCGAAATCGGTATTCAGCCTGATGTGTTGTTATGCCGAGCTGACCGAGATATACCCGATGAAGAGCGTAAGAAAATCGCGCTATTCACCAATGTGCCTGCTGAAGCGGTGATATCTGCGGTAGACGCTAAGTCCATTTATCAAATTCCAGGTTTATTGCATGCGCAAAATTTGGATGACATCGTCTGTGCAAAATTACATTTAAAAGCTAAACCTGCCGATTTATCCAGTTGGCAAAAGATTGTGGATGCCTTGGCGCACCCCAAACACGAGGTCAATATTGCCTTTGTAGGTAAATATGTCGATCTGACCGAGTCTTACAAATCGTTGACCGAAGCGCTTATCCATGCGGGTGTTCATACCCAGTCCAAAGTGAATATACATTTTATGGACTCTGAGGATATTGAAAGCAATGGCATTGGTCGTCTAAGTGAGATGGATGCCATTCTGGTCCCTGGCGGTTTTGGTAAACGCGGAACAGAGGGAAAAATTCGTGCGATTCAATATGCGCGCGAATCTAAAAAGCCCTATTTGGGCATATGTCTAGGCATGCAATTGGCCGTCATTGAGTACGCCCGCCATGTTGCCAAGCTGGATAAAGCCAACAGTACAGAATTTGATGCAGACACTCCGCAGCCTATCGTGGGCTTAATCACTGAATGGAAGACGGCCGATGGCAAACTGGAAACTCGTTCAGAGGATTCCGATTTGGGCGGGACCATGCGTTTGGGCGCGCAAAGTTGCCCCATTGAGCCAAACACATTAGCCGCCCAGATTTATGGGGCGCAGGTAAACGAGCGTCATCGTCACCGTTATGAAGTCAATAACCATTATGTAGATCAACTGAAAGCCGCTGGCTTGATTATTTCTGCACGCACTCCAAGTGAGCAGTTGTGCGAGATGATTGAATTACCGCAATCAGAACATCCATGGTTTTTGGCATGTCAGTTCCACCCAGAATTTACTTCCAATCCACGTACCGGCCACCCGCTGTTCAAGTCCTATATCCAAGCTGCCCTGCAGTACAAAGGGGAGAAATAATGAAGCTATGTGGTTTTGAGGTAGGTCTCGAACAGCCTATTTTTCTGATTGCCGGTCCTTGTGTGATTGAGTCACAACAAATGGCCTTGGATACTGCGGGTGAACTAAAAGAGTTATGCCAACAATTGGGCATCCCGTTTATTTACAAGTCCTCCTATGACAAAGCCAATCGTAGCTCGAATAAGACTTTCCGTGGCTTTGGTCTAGATCAAGGTCTCAAGATTCTGTCTGAAGTACAAAAGCAAATTGGCGTGCCGGTTTTAACCGACGTGCATACAGAGGAGCAGGTGAGTGAGGTGGCGAGTGTGGTCGATGTTTTACAGACGCCCGCCTTCTTGTGTCGCCAAACCGACTTTATTACTGCCGTCGCGACTTGTGGCAAACCAGTGAATATCAAAAAAGGTCAATTTCTCGCCCCGCATGATATGAAACAAGTGGTACAAAAAGCCAAAGACGCCAACGGTGGTCAAGACACTATTATGGTTTGTGAGCGAGGCGTATCATTTGGTTACAACACCTTGGTATCGGATATGCGTAGCCTTGCCATTATGCGCGAGACACAATGCCCGGTGGTGTTCGATGCGACACACTCTGTGCAGCAACCGGGCGGCCAAGGCGATAAGAGCGGTGGTCAACGCGAGTTTGTGCCAGTGCTGGCAAGGGCGGCGGTGGCATCTGGTGTGGCAGGTTTGTTTATGGAAACGCATCCAAATCCTGCTGAGGCCTTGTCGGATGGACCTAATGCTTGGCCTTTGCCCAAGATGAAAGCCTTGTTAGAGGTCTTAATTGAATTGGATCGTGTAGTAAAAAAAGCTGGATTTATCGAGCAGACTTTATAAATTTTTAGAACTAAATAGATAGTTGAGGAAACGAGATGAGTGCAATTGTTGACGTTATCGCCCGTGAGATTATGGACTCTCGTGGCAATCCCACGGTAGAGGCAGATGTCTTATTGGAGTCCGGTATTATTGGCCGTGCGGCTGTGCCCTCTGGCGCATCTACTGGTACCAAAGAGGCGGTCGAATTGCGCGATGGTGATGCACAACGCTATTTGGGTAAAGGGGTGTTGCAGGCGGTAGAAAATGTGAATACCGAAATTGCCGAAGCCGTGATAGGTTTGGATGTCGAGGAGCAAAGCTTTATCGACCAAACACTGATTGACTTGGATGGAACAGACAATAAAGCACGCTTGGGTGCCAATGCCATGCTGGCGGTTTCTATGGCCTGTGCCCGTGCCGCTGCAGATGAGTCTGGATTGCCCTTGTATCGTTATTTAGGGGGCTCTGGTTTTATGCAACTGCCCACACCTATGATGAATATTATTAATGGTGGTGCGCATGCTGAAAACAGTGTGGATATGCAGGAGTTTATGATTATTCCCGCAGGTCTGCCTACTTTCCGTGATGCCTTGCGTTGTGGTGCAGAAGTATTCCATCATTTGAAAAAAATCCTACACAAACAAGGCCTAGCCACGACAGTGGGCGATGAGGGTGGTTTTGCCCCTGACTTGCCATCCAATGAGGCGGCGATTCAATATATTTTGGATGCGATTGCGGCAGCCGGTTATGAGCCAGGTCGTGACGTTTTATTAGGTTTGGACTGCGCTAGTTCAGAGTTTTATAAAGACGGTAAATATCATCTTGAATCAGAAGGCTTGCAACTCAGCTCAGCCCAGTTCACTGACTATCTGGCGACTTGGGTAGATAAATATCCTATCATCAGTATTGAAGACGGGATGAGCGAGCATGACTGGGATGGTTGGAAATTGTTGACCGACCGTATGGGGAAAAATGTGCAGTTGGTCGGTGACGATTTGTTTGTGACCAATGCCAAAATTTTACGTGAAGGTATCGCCAAAGGCGTGGCTAACTCGGTATTGATTAAAGTTAACCAAATCGGAACGTTGACCGAGACCTTCCAAACCATTGAAACGGCCAAACGTGCGGGTTATACGTCTGTGATTTCTCACCGTTCTGGAGAAACAGAAGACACCACCATTGCCGATATCTCTGTCGCTACTAATGCCTTACAGATTAAGACCGGTTCTCTGTCTCGCTCTGAGCGTATTGCAAAATACAATCAATTATTGCGTATCGAGGAAGAATTGGGTGATGCAACTAGCTACGCAGGTATGTCAGCTTTTTATCACCTTAAAAAATAAGCAATGAAATCCCTGACCTTAATTTTTGTTGTCTTGATTGCCTTGCTGCAATATCCATTGTGGCTAGGTAAAGGCAGCTGGCTTAAGGTCTGGGAATTAAGCCATCAAATCGACGAGCAAAAAGGCTTTAATGACAAACTCAAGTTGCGTAATCAACAGCTAGACGAAGAGGTGCGCGATTTAAAACAAGGGGTGACGGCGATTGAAGAGCGCGCCCGAGTTGAGCTTGGGATGGTTAAACAGGATGAAGTGTTTTATCAAACAGTCGATCCGAGCCAATTAGGCCCAAGCCAAAAACCAGTGAACAGTGTGTCTAATCTCGTCAGTCAGTCCGAAGAAGAACCCAAAAAAGTTGTACCCCAGCGTAAAGCCAGCAAGCATTAAATCCAACTGATAGTCAGTTCTCTAAGGCAAACTGTAGGGAAGTGGCTTGAAATCAAGACGGTGATTTTGATAGACCACGGGTTTATCCTGTAAAGATTCAGCGCTAAGATTATCCAGTCTTATTTCCACTAATAAATCCGTTCCACCATTTATGCTGGGTGCGGCGTTTACCACCATGCCTATCGCGTCCTCGCTACCTGCGACAGTAATCACTTGCCCAGGCGGAATCTCTAATGCAGCATCAATATGGGCAATTTGCATGCGTCGTTTGACCGTGCCCAAGTAATGCGTGCGCGCCACAATTTCCTGACCGGTATAACAGCCTTTCTTAAAGCTAATGCCATTGAGAGCATCTAGATTGAGCATTTGTGGCACGAAGGCTTCTTGCGTTGCTTGGACAACTTGTGGGAGAGCCGCCTGAATATTCAACGCGTCCCAAGCGGGTTTGCCAACAGGGGTGAGCTTGCTCAGAAGCTTTTGCATTAATTCATCGCATTGGTTGATGGAAGTGAACAACAAAAACATAGGATGTTCGCTAGGCAAGCGCAATACAGTCGCTTGCTCAAAGGTATGCATGGTATGGGGTTGTTGCGGAACACCAGCGCCAAGTATGTCGCTTAATACGCCAGCCACTTGAGGACCGGCCAAACCAAAAATGGCGATCTCATCCCGCTTATCTTGAATTTGTACTTTCGCACGCAGTACATACATACGCAGACGTTTAATCAATGCATCCATCTGCTCATTAGGCGCCAGCAGATGGAAATGTCCTGCATGGGCGAAAGCCAAAAATAGCGCTAACATGCGTCCTTTAGGGGTGCAGTAACCAGCGTACTGAGTTTGCTTGCCATCGAGTGCGCGCATATCGTTGGTGAGTTGGCCTTGCAAGAAGTTGAGGCTATCTTCCCCTTCAATTTGCATCAATCCCAAATGGCTGAGATGCACCATCACATTGCCTTGCATCGCGGCTTGTAATTCTTGTTTGGGCTGGCCATAATGCATAAGCACATCGCCTTGGTAATGCGCGCCCAGCGCAATCAGACTTTGTGGTTGAAACACAATAACAACATCCTTTCTAATAATATGACAATCTCGCCATTACGACTAAGACCTTCGCGCTATCTAGCCGTTATTTTACTGCTCATTGGTTTAGGTGGGGTCATCTCTGTTTGGTTCCTGCCACTATTTTGGGGTGCGCAGAGTTTGCTTAGTTTGGGAATCATCGGGATTACATGGGATGCGATAGGCAAATATGCGTTACTAAAATCCCCTGATGCATGGCGAGGTTTGCGTTTAAATAGCCAACAACAAATTCTATTATTTAATCAGCATCATGAACGCGCCATCCGTCTGCATGCCGATAGTGTGGTCACTTTACATTTCGTCTTATTACGATTCCAGTTCATCCATTCGCCTAAGCCCAAATGGAGCTCATCTTGGCGACATCTGATCATATTGCCAGACGCCTGTGATGCCGATGTATTTCGTGAGTGGCGCGTATGGTTGTTATGGGGTATCGCGCAAGAACAGATCGTAATTGAGGATTAGCTTAAGCTAGGGGCGCTGGCTTTATTGCCTTTCAACAACTGACGTAATACCTGTTTGGGCAAATAAGAAAATACCACCAATAGACCAGCGAGGCTGGCGAGAACCCAACGCAAGGAGAACGGTGCAATATCTCTTTTTGCTGGAGGTTGTTTGCTCATGGCAGATAATACCGTTTGCAGACTATCTCCGCGTACATAGGTCGCATTCACCAGCTTGGCTAATTCTTTCATGTAAGGCTCTTGCAGGCGTGACATATAGCGGTCTCCATTGGAACTCGCTACGTTATTATCGCGAATCCCAATATTCGCCTCAGAAATTTGTGCAATACCAGGTTGCATGGCGAAGCTGTCATTGGCCCAATAACCTATCAATTGATTCTTATCATCGAGTTTGGGAATAGGGGAGCCTTTTTCACTGCCAACACCGACCAATAACCAGCCATTACCCCCTTGGAAATTACTCAAGTCACGCGTATTGAATGCATGTAGCTTGGGTGCTTCTTCACCATCGGTAAAAAAGACCACTTGGGCGGGCTCAGGAAAGGCACGCAAAGTCCTGGCAATCCCCAACATACTCTCACGCATACGGCTGTTGCCAGACCATGCCATACGCCAATCAAAGTGATTGATAGTATCTTGGATAGCGGCATAGTTACTACAGACTTCTATGGGTTGATAAAGCGCCGCCACGCTAACGCCCGCAAATAAACCGATACTGACCTTGGTGCCACATGGCAAATTGGCGGTGATGTCGTGCATGATGCGTTTGGTAAAGTCTAAACGCGATACAGTTTTATTGTCTAAAACGGCGTCTTTAACATTCATACTCTGCGAAATGTCCACCACAAACATATAGGTATAGATGTTATGCGGAAGTGGGATGGAGGGATTCAGCATCGCAGCAAAAAGCAATACGATGGCTGAGGATAGCATCGTGATGTCACGCCTGCCAGTGAGAATTTTAAATATGCGTCTAATCTTATTCAGCATCAAGGCAGTCCTACAGGAATATTGCCCATAATCAGCCCAGGAGAGTCAGACTCACCCACGCCTGGCGTAGGCGTTCCGGGAAGTACCATCAGCAAACGATCCAAATTGTGTTTTGTCCCCCAATGACTGTTATCCAGTCTGAGAGCTTGCTGATACATGGTTTTTGCCTGGCGCAACAAATACTCTGTCTCTTTACCGACCTCCATATTGGTGCCATTCAAGGCAATCCCGCGCAAGAAGTAGATATTGCCTATATTGTGTTGTATGGCTGCTTTTTGGCTTGGATTGGCTTTTTCTAATAAGTTGGTAAATAGCAAAGTGGCTTCTTTGAACTTTTCGCTTCTGGCCAGCCAATAAGCGGTGGCAAACTTTGCCTCGAAACTTTCGGTATCTGTCATAGGCGGTTTAGCCGACAATATGGCTTGATTGAAAGCATTGATTTCCATAATACGCTTGACTTCATAAGCCGCTCCGGCTGCACTCAGCAAGGCGAGCAGAGAAAAAATCATAGTCCAATGTTTGCTGGTCAATAATTTAAACATAGGTAGTATCCTAGACTTTAAAGTTTGGCACTTTGCCAAGTTCTAATTTCAAAAAATTTAATCACCGTCAGCATCACCACCATTAGGCTCGCTAGGGCTAAAAACCAATTGGTAAAATCATGTCCAGCAATAGTCTCTTGATAGCGGATAGGTTTTTTTTCTTTTTGATTAATATCTGCAATCGCACTGGCGAGTGACTTAGGGTCATCAGCTTCATACGCTTGAAAAGGCGTACGTAGTTTCTTAAAGAACATATTCAACTCGATCTGTGGCGGCAGTGGGCCGTCTTCAGGCGGAACATAATTAGCGTCAAAAATACTCAAGCCCCCAGGTTGGCGTAAGACAATCCAGTAAAGACTAATCTTGTAGCGCTCTAGCCACTCACGAATTTTCTCTTGTGTATTGGCGTCGATACGGCCTGCACCATCGGATAACAATATCATCACGCGTGATCCCGAGTCGGGTAAGTTGGCGAATAACTCTGTGGCGCTGGTCATGCCGCTGCCAATATTGGTTTGAAAAAGCGCATTACCAGCTGTGGCTTTAACCGCCGCTAATACTGCCTCACGATTTTCTGTTAGAGGCAGTACATACATGGCGGAGTTACTAAAGGTAATCACCCCAAACATGTCATTTTTGCGTGATTCAATAAAGCCAGAAATCAAACGGCTTGCCGCAGCAGACTTGGTTTCTCCCACTTTGCCATTGCCCGTATCGCCGCCAGAAAATGGGTCATCCATACTGGCACTTCGATCAAGAACGAGCGCAATTTGCGCACCAACGCCGATACGCTGGACTTTTTGCTCTAGGCTGTGAGGCCCAGCTAAGGCGATGACAATAAATGCTATAGACAAGCTCGCCAAAATTTTTAGCAGCCAAGCAATCAGGTTAGACCAACGGTCGCGTGGCAATAAATCTGACCATGAATAGGTTTGGCTCTGACTTCGATTCAACCAAATGGGGATAGCGGCTAGTGGCAATAACCAAAGCACCCAAGCATTTGTAAAGTAGGCAAAAAAACTCAGCATACTGACTTACCTAATCGCTTTCAGGCCACGCTCACAGTCACGGCAACGACGGCAAAAGAGTTTTAACCAAGCAAGGGTTTCAGTCGCGTCCAACTGGTTTAATTTATTTTCATAAAACACAGCTCGGGACAATTGAAAGAACTGCTTTATTTCTGCATCGATATTTTTCAAAGCAGGCTGTTGTTGATAAAGCTGCTCGATATTGTCACTAAAGATGCTGGTTTTGCCTGCGATATGCATGGCTTGATGGAGATGCGTTAGGGCAACAGAAATATTGGCTGTTTCTGGCTTAAGTTTGCGCAGACGACGATAAGTTTTTGCAAAAGGCTTGCCCATATTAGGCAGCCAAGCACGATTGCCGAGTATATAAACCAGTGCAAGCAAGCTAATACCCAATACCACCAAGCATGCGACTAATTTTTGTTTTTCTGGATAGGGTTGGATAAGGAATGGTGGTCTGTAGGTACTCATGTCCTGTTCAATTTTTACCGCACCAAATACCGCTAAAGGTGAAACGCGGAATCCCCAGCTAGGGACTCGGATTTGCACGATGTCATCTTTTTTGGCGCCTTGGAACTTGAGGATTTCAGCAGGTAGAAAGGCCATCTTGGCTGTCGCGTCATTGGTAAATACCTGATACTCCAAGTCCAAGGTATATTCTGTGTGATCTTTAAACTGTTTTTTGCCATGCTGAATTTGGCGCAATTCTATGCCTATGATTTGACCGCGATAGCGTCTCTCATACCCAACGATGGGCAAGGTGGTTTCAATTAATTGATAGGGTTTTTTAACGCTAAGTTGCACATGGCGTGACAATTTATCCCCAACGGTATAACCCACATCGCGTTCAGGCTCAGTGGTTTTGAGGGTGTACATGGCTTCGGGCATATCGGGTGAGGGTGGGTCATTGGCCCAAACATTTCCCACCAATGCGATATTGAGGGTCACTAAGAAAAATAAACGTAATAGAGTCATTGCCTTAAGCCGCAGAAAATTGATAAAAGTATTCACTCATAAGATTACAGTCGAATGTACCTTCGACATAAAATGGGGGCATATCGTAGCGTAAAAATAAATCATTCAGCTCTTTTCTACGCTGCTCAAATTTCGCCACAATCTGATCGCGCAGTTCTTTGCGCAACAATACAATGCGTTGGTCACCGCTCTCAGCATCCTGCACATTGATAATGCCAAATTCAGGCAGATTGCGATATTCATCCGCATCCCATAACACGACCGGAACGATGTGATGATGCAGCATTTGAAGCAGGGCATCCTCCAAAGCATCGATGGGCATATGAAAGTCTGAAATCAGAAAAATTAACGAGCGCTCACGCGGTAAATGCCGGGATGTTTGGCTCAAACCCATGCCGCCAACTTTTGGGGGCTGGTATGTACTTAATCCTTGCAATAAATCCAATGCCATTTGCGGTCTTAGCGAGCTGGGGCTGAGATACTCATCGCGCACCTGGTCGTCAAAGGCAATAAAGCCAAAAGGATCGCTATTGCTGGTAGCGGATACTGCAATCGATTGTGCAATATCCGTCATTAATTGAATTTTGCTCTTGCCTTGACCAAATCCCATAGAGCCAGAAATATCGCCAATTGCAAAGACGGGAGTAGCCCCTTTTTGGTTATAAATTCTGACGTAAATCTGCTCTAGCGGATCTTTGATAGTTTGTCTGATATCGATACGGCGAGGGTCTGGGTATGACAATAAATTGGTTAATCCACGAAATTCCATGCCCATGCCGCGCTGTATGCTCGCGTGACGACCAGTATGGTAGCCGCGCGAACGCCAAGCAAGGTGATAGCTAAATTGCGGAATATCGTAATGCATCTGAATTAAGGTGCTGAAACTGCTTGTACGATAGCCTGTAATAGCTGTCTAGAAATCTCTGTGCGACGCATTTCGTAAACAGGGCTAAATACCAAACGGTGCGCAACAGTGGCATGAAGCACTGCGTGAATATCCTCAGGCGTCACCGCGTCTCTGTCGTTTAGCCAAGCGTTGACGCGTGCCGCACGTAACATCATGCTCATGCCGCGTGGACTTGCGCCTGACAAAACTAGGCGATTGATATCGACCCCAGGAATCTTGATGCCAAATTCAGCCGGCGATTTAGTCGCTTGCCATATTTTCAGAGCGTATTTACGTAAGGTTGGACTGGCCTCAACACTGCTTTGAATCTGGTAAGCAATATCATTTAATTCATTAAACTGCACAATATCTGGGGTCAGTTGCTCAATCAGTGCGTCCACATTATGGAAACGGGTATCAAACACCAAGGACTCCATAATGCCCTCGTCCTGAGGAATGACGATAGGGATTTCCATCATAAAACGATCGCGAGCAGCGGATGGAATCTCGAACGTTTCTTCTTTTTCCACTTGGTTACGGTCAGCAAATACCAACATATGAGGGAAGTGGAATTCTTTATTAAAGGCAGATAATGTCCGCTCAGCCATGACACGCAGTAACAGCGAGTGCACTTGTGGTCTGGCACGGTTAATTTCATTAAAGAAGAAAATGGATAAATCTTCACCTGACATCAGTAATGGGCCAGGGGTAACGTGCGGCTTACCGTCCTCTCCAAGGTAGGTGTGGTAAATCAAATCGTTGGGCATCAAATCAATGGTGCCTTCAATACGTTGATAGCCACCACCAATACAGCGTGTGAAGGCGCGTAGTAAAGTGGTTTTACCTACCCCTACGTCCCCTTCCAGTAACACGTGTCCGCGAGAAAAAATAGCGATAGTAATCAGGCGGATAGCATCATGCTGACCGACGACTACTTTATTAACTTCTTGTTCGAGATTATGTGCGTGACTGCGCCAATCTTGTAATTGCTTCTTGCTCATGAATAATCCTGTGCCCGATAGATGAGTGAAAAAAGGTGAATGCTGGATAGTAAACATAAACCTCTCGAGTGTAAACAGACCTGTTCACACCACAGGAAAGTTTCATGGAATTACACAAATAATTTTAATAAACACTTTCGCACAGGCCTTTTTCCAGCGAAAATAGCGGATGTTTTTGTAACTGGAAAATTACATGCAAAATAAAAACAGCTATACCTACGAGGAGTTGTTAGCTTGTGGTAGGGGAGAGATGTTTGGGCCGGGAAATGCGCAGTTGCCATTACCACCCATGTTGATGTTTGATCGTATTGTGAGTATCACCGAGGATGGTGGCAAATATGGCCAAGGCGAGATTATTGCAGAGCTCGATATCAAGCCAGACTTGTGGTTTTTCCAATGCCACTTTGAGGGTGACCCAGTGATGCCTGGTTGTTTAGGTTTGGACGCCATGTGGCAATTGGTCGGTTTTTACCTCGGTTGGAAAGGCGGTCCTGGAAAAGGACGTGCGTTGGGTGCAGGCGAGGTTAAGTTTAGCGGGCAAGTATTGCCCAAGGGCAAAAAGGTGACTTATATCATCGATTTAAAACGCGTGATTATGCGTAAATTGGTGATGGGTATTGCCGATGCGCGTATGGAATTAGATGGTAAAGAAATTTATGTGGCCAATGATTTGCGTGTTGGATTGTTTACCAGCACTGATAATTTTTAATGACACGGTAATCGCTACTAAAGGGAGAGCGGGATGCGTCGCGTAGTTGTCACTGGGATGGGAATTGTTTCCAGTCTAGGAAATAACCAACAAGAAGTTAAGCAGAGCTTGTATGAGGGTCGTTCTGGCATCACTTTCCAGCCAGAGTATGCTGAGCGTGGTTTACGCTCTCATGTGGCTGGCTCTATCAAAAATTTAGATCTCGAAGCCCTAATCGACAGAAAATTATTCCGTTTTATGGCCAAAGGCCATGCCTATGCTTGGCTGGCCATGCAAGAAGCGATTAGTGATGCTGGCTTGCCTGAACATCTAGTTTCCAATGTTCGCACTGGCCTGATTGTAGGTGCTGGTGGAACCTCCACTGAAAGTATGCTGGAAGCGACCAACACCTTGGCAGAAAAAGGCGTGCGTCGTGTAGGGCCTTATATGGTGACCAAGACCATGTCTAGCGGTATTGCTGCTTGCTTAGCAACCGGTGCGCAAATTAAAGGTGTGAATTACGGCATTAGTTCTGCGTGTTCCACCAGTGCTCATTGTATTGGTGCGGGGGTAGAGCAAATCCAATTAGGTAAACAGGATATTATCTTTGCAGGCGGTGGCGAGGAAGAACATTGGACGATGTCTTTCTTGTTCGATGCCATGGGCGCATTGTCCAGCAAATACAATGACACCCCCGAGCGCGCATCCAGAACCTACGATGCCGATCGTGATGGATTTGTGATTTCTGGTGGTGGCGGTATTTTGGTGCTGGAAGAGTATGAACATGCCAAAGCACGTGGCGCCAAAATCTATGCTGAGGTAGTGGGATATGGCGCTACTTCTGATGGTTACGATATGGTTGCGCCAAGCGGTGAGGGTGCAGAACGTTGTATGCGTCTGGCTATGCAAGGTATCGATAAGGTTGACTATATCAATACGCATGGCACCAGCACACCTGTCGGAGATGTCAAAGAATTAGAAGCCATACGCGCAGTATTTGGTAATAGCCATGTTGCTATCGCTTCGACCAAGTCATTGTCAGGTCACGCGCTTGGTGCTGCTGGGGTCAATGAGGCGATTTATACCTTGATTATGATGCAGAATAACTTTATTGCCGCGTCTGCCAATATTGATAACCTTGATCCAGCGGCAGAGGGATTGAATATCGTGCGTCAACGCGTGGACAATGTGAAAATCGAAACCGCTTTGTCTAACAGTTTTGGCTTTGGCGGTACCAATGCTACGCTGACCTTGTCGACCAAGAATCTATAATGGTCGTGTTAATTTAGCGTAGAAAATCGCACTAAAGAAAAATGCTAGGCTGAGTACAATCTCGGCTTGTGCCAGTCTGGCAGATAAGCCCCCATCAGAAAACCCGCGTACGACGCCCTCAGTAAAATAGATCAATATCATCATGCTAGACCACTGATAGGTATAGCGCTTGCCGCGCAATATGCCGAACAGGGGAAACATCAACGGTAGCGTTTTAAGCACGAGATTAGAACCACCTTGGCGTAATGGTGCCAGCCAGGCTTCCCAAAATAAACATAGAAAAATCAAGCCAATCAGACTGGCACTGGCTATCAATCTTAATGTATGGATTTTATTTTCTGACATATTGTCCGCGCATCTTTAAGTCAGTTTGAGCGCGGTTTCGGCTAAACGTTTACCCAAGGCAAGACATAGTTGACGCTCGTCATCACTCAGCGGTTGATCGTCCATCGCGCCACCGATATGGCTTGCACCATAGGGCGTTCCACCTGATTGAGTGGTGGATAAAGCAGGCTCGGAATAGGGCAGTCCCACGATGGTCATGCCATGATGCAGCAAAGGCAGCATCATGGTCAGCAAAGTGGTTTCATTGCCGCCATGTAAAGATCCAGAGGAGGTAAATACCGCAGCTGGCTTTCCTATCAATGCCCCTTTTAGCCAAAGAGGTGTGGTGCTATCGATAAAATATTTGAGGGCTGCCGCCATATTGCCGTAGCGGGTTGGGCTGCCTAGTGCCAACCCTATACATTGCTCTAAATCGGCAAGTTCAGCATAAGGTGCCCCTTGCTCGGGAATCTCTGGCTCCGTCGCTTCGCAATTGGCAGAAATATTCGGCACAGTGCGGATTCTCGCCTTGACGCCAGAAACGCTATCTATGCCACGGGCAATCACCTGTGCCATTTCGCGCACCGCACCACCGCGAGAATAATAAAGAACCAATATTTCCTGCATGCTGAGTTCTATTCCAATCGACGCACTAAATATGCTTAACCAAGTCCGCCGCTTTGCCGGTGTAGCTAGCTGGGGTCATCGCGAGTAAGGCTTGTTTGGCATGCTCGGGGATATTCAATGAGCTAATCAACTCATGTAAAGCGGCTTTGCTAATCGCCTTGCCGCGAGTGAATTCTTTGAGTGTGTCATATGGGTTGTCATAGCCATAACGACGCATCACGGTTTGGATCGGTTCGGCTAGCACTTCCCAGCTATTGTCTAAGTCTTCATGCAGTCTGGCTGGGTTCACTTCTAATTTATTTAAGCCACGCAAACAAGCGTCATAGCCCAAGATACAGTAGCCCAAAGCGACACCCATATTGCGTAACACGGTAGAGTCAGTCAGGTCGCGTTGCCAACGAGAGATAGGTAGTTTTTCGGCCAAGTGACCCAAAATCGCATTTGCCAAGCCCAAGTTACCTTCAGAATTTTCAAAATCAATCGGGTTGACCTTATGTGGCATTGTCGATGAGCCGACTTCCCCCGCTTTGAGTTTTTGTTTGAAGTAGCCCACGGAAATGTAAGCCCAAATATCTCTATCCAAGTCGATCAAAATGGTATTGATACGTGCCAAGTTTTGATAAAGCTCGGCCATATAATCATGTGGTTCGATTTGTATGGTCATCGGGTTATAGCTAATACCCAAACTTTCCACAAATCGTTGAGCAAATGCTTCCCAATCAATCTCAGGATAGGCGCTCATATGCGCATTAAAGTTACCCACCGCGCCGTTAATCTTGCCAAGGATTTCATTGTTGATCAGCTGTTTTTGTTGACGTTTGAGGCGGTACACCACATTCGCAATTTCTTTACCAGTGGTGGTGGGAGTCGCAGTCTGTCCATGGGTGCGTGACAACATTGATTGATTAGCCAAGGCTTTGGCCATATCGCTTAACTTGTCTATGAGTTGTTGTAACATCGGCAACACCACGTTTTGACGCGCGTCACGCAGCATCAATGCGTGAGACAAATTATTAATGTCCTCACTGGTGCAAGCAAAGTGGATAAATTCCACCGCTTTTTTCACTTCGGGGTTGCTAGAAAATTTATCTTTTAGCCAATATTCCAAGGCCTTTACGTCATGATTAGTGGTTGCCTCAATCGCTTTTACCTGGGCCGCATCTTGCTCGCTGAATTGTGCAATCGCTGCATCTAACTGCTGCACTGTATTGGCGCTAAAAGGCGCTACTTCGGTGATTTTTTCTTCCGCTGCCAATGCTTTCAGCCAAGCCAATTCAACCAAAGCACGATATTTAATCAGTGCGGATTCGCTGAAATAGGGACGCAATGCATCAACTTTGCTTTGATAACGACCATCCAAGGGGGAAAGCGCATTAAGTGGCGTAAGTTCCATAACAACCTTTGTAGCAATTGAATAACAAGCTAAATTTTACCATTGATGAGGCTTGCAAGGCGTCGGAATTTTTAAGCGCCTATTGAGTCATATGCTGTAATTGGTTAAATTGTAGCAATGATGAAACGACAGCCCTTGAATTTTCATGCATGCATATTGATGAGCACCTTACTGGTGTTCGCTTTCAGTGCGCACGCCGATGATGCCCCCGCGGCATCTTCCACCATTCAAGCCAGTTCCCCTTCGGTCAGCGATAATATGAAAGCCATGGATCAGGATCATGATGGCATTATCACCACCGAAGAAATCAGCCATTATTTACAATCTCAGCGTGGACGAGGTTATAAGCAAGGCGTTTTGGATGAGCTAGAACGCGTCGCCAATAGCCGCAGCTGTGGCTCGCCATTCTCACGCTCCGTTTACTAATCCTGTTTTAATTCCTGACTTAATTTTCTTTTGGCATGGCATTTGCATGTTTTTCCATGGTTTTTGCTGTCATCGCATTTAAATCATGGTGAGGCGAGCGGTATAATGCTTGCCTTCTTTAGTTAAAGTTTTTGTCGTCAGGAAATCTATGTTAAGCGCATACCACACCCACATCACCGAGCGCGCAGCGCAGGGCTTGCCGCCTTTACCGCTGAATGCGGAGCAAAGCGCAGCCCTCGTTGAGCTGCTCAAGTCCCCGCCTAGCGATGCAGACAGCGCAGAATTA
>JACCDV010464143.1_pt1 | contig 79649 bp, 89 predicted proteins | sample 7446131 | NCBI WGS metagenome assembly JACCDV01 (sample SAMN15323448, study PRJNA562643) | freshwater metagenome | isolation source: river surface water | place: USA:Blue River Watershed | collected 2017-08-17
CCACGGCCAAAATTAGCTTCAGCCTCAGTTTGCGCCATCTTAAATGAATTAATCAAGGTCACGTCATTGTGACAAACGCGCATCCCTTTACCACCGCCACCGGCTGCAGCCTTGATGATGACCGGGTATTTTATTTTCTGCGCAATCTTAAGTGCTTCTTCCTGCGTCTTGATAATACCATCGCCACCTGGGGTCAACGGCACACCGATTTTCTTGACGGTTTCCTTGGCCACAATCTTATCACCCATCTTGCGGATGCTTTCTGGTGAAGGCCCGATAAATTTAATATGGCAGGATTCACAAATTTCAGCAAAGTGGGCATTTTCAGACAAGAAACCATAACCTGGATGAATTGCTTCCACGTCGGTGATTTCAGCAGCAGAGATAATTGCCGGGATATTTAAATAGGATTCTTTACTCGATGCCTTACCGATACAGACAGCCTCATCAGCAAAACGCACATGCAAAGAGGTGCGGTCAGCTTCAGAATAAACCGCCACGGTGCGAATGCCCATTTCTTTACAAGCGCGGATAATGCGCAGGGCAATTTCACCACGGTTGGCAATTAAGATTTTAGAGAACATATATTCTTTCTGGGGACACCTATAACGGATCAACGACAAATAAGGTTTGGCCGAATTCAACTGGTTCGCCATTTTGCACGGTGACTTCCACCACCTTGCCGCGGACTTCTGATTTGATTTCGTTCATCAACTTCATGGCTTCAACAATACAAACAACCTGGCCAATTTCAACCGTTTGACCAACTTCAACGAAAGCCGAAGCTTCCGGTGACGGCGAACGGTAAAAAGTTCCTACCATTGGAGATTTAACATCCTTAGTATTTTTAGGGGCGCCCGCCACAGAAACACTTGGCGCAACAGGAGCAGCAGAAGCTCTTGGAGCCGGCAGGGATTCAACCGCATAATGCGTAGCCCCTTGCATCATCACCGCACCATCAGCCGATTTCTTCAACTTCAATTTTAGACCTTCACGCTCAATCTCAATTTCATTGAGATTGTTATCGTTCATTAAGGTGATGATTTCCTTAATTTCCTTTAAATTCATTTTTTAACCCTTTCGACGTAGATCCCGGTGCGGGTATCCACCTTGATGGTTTCACCTACTTGAACAAATAAAGGAACAGAAATAACAGCGCCGGTGTCAATGGTCGCCGGCTTATATCCGGACTTAGATGAATCGCCTTTTAGTCCCGGGTCAGTTTCAGTAATTGTTGCCACGATAAAGGTAGGGATTTCAGCTTTAACCACCTGCCCTTTATAAAGAATAGATTCAACCACAGTATTATCCTGCATGTATTTGATGCCATCGCCCAACAATTGCTTGGGGATCACCGTATCTTCAAAGGTGCTTTGATCCATGAAATGCAGTTCATCGCCAGCTTCGTAGGTAAATTGCATGCGGCGGCGTTCCAGAGGCGCTTCATCTAAACTATCCGCCGTACGGAAGGTGCGTTCCAAGACCGCATCAGTCCTTAAATTTTTTAAACGGATACGCACAAACGCCGACCCCTTACCAGGCTTCACGTGATTGAATTCCGTAATAAAATAGAGCTGACCATCAACCAGCAAACCCATCCCATTTTCGATTTCATTAATTGTAATAGCCACTTAACACCTCACACCCTTCTTTAGTTACTAAAACCATATCTTCAACCCTAATGCCAAACTGATTGGGCAGGTAAACACCCGGTTCAACCGTTACTATCATCCCCGGCTCCAGGAGGCAATTACATTTTGAAGATAGCCTTGGATTTTCATGAATATCCAAGCCCACCCCATGCCCCAGGGAATGCCCAAAATATTTGGCTAACCCAAACCTACGCAAGACCTTACGCGCGTGCGCATCAACATCAGCAACGGCCACCCCAGGTTTAATCATGGCGATTGACTCCCGCTGGGCCAAGTTTAGCGCATCAAGCACTTGCTTGTAACGAGGCGTCATTCTACCCAAAAAGAAATTGCGTGTCAAGTCAGACTTATAACCTTTTATCTCCATCCCAAAATCCAGCAATACTGGCTCATTATTACGGATGATCCGGTCGGTAATTTTGGCATGCGGATAAGCAGAATTAGGGCCTGAGGCAATAATGGGTGAAAAGGCAAATCCAGCCTGGTTTTTCTTAACAAAACCCTCCAAAACATTGGCTACTTCGCGCTCAGTTACACCAGGACGCACCACCTTTTTCATTAAATCAATGGCCTTATAATGCAATTTTAAGCACTGGCGGGTGACTTCAATCTCTTCCACATCCTTAATTTCACGTAACCCCTCCACCACCCCATTAGCCGGCAGAAGCTTGGTACGGCTAGGACAAAATTCTTTCAGGCGCTTAAACAAGGATACTGTAATTTGCTTCTCATCGAATCCTAATCGTTTAATCCTATGCTGCTTCGTTAATTCAAAAAGCGTAGCGCAAGGAGTTTGGGTAAATTGCTTAATCGTCACCCCTTTTAGACCTTCACGGGCTTCCTGGGCATACCGAAAATCCGTAATATAAAAGGATCTGCCCTTGGTTACCAAAAGCCAGGACTCACAAGCCGGGAATTGAGTTAAATAGCGGATATTAGTGTCGTTGGTGATTAATAGTGCGTCAATATTCTTATGACGCGGGAACTCTTCAATCAATTTTTTAATGCGTGGGGTCATAGTAGTTTCGGGACACCTACCGTAACCCTAATTCTTCGAATTAGGGTTACGGTAGGTGTCCCACAATTCTATTTTTCAGCTTGATCAGCCAGCAACACCGGGATACCGTCTTTAATAGGGTAACGACGTCCGCAGCCGGCACAAATAATCTTGTTTTCCACCTCAGCCACATCCCCACCACAAGCGGGACAGGCCAATAATTCTAGCAATTTAGCGTCGATCATTTAGTCTCTTTTTTAATTGCTTCAACATAACGTAATTGCAATTCATAAATAGAACCGTTTAACAATTCAGCCTCTTCCTTGCTTAAATTGCCAGTGGTTTTGTCACGCAATAACCCTAGGGTATCAATCAAAAATTTTGCCTGCTTTAGATTCTTATCCACTTGATTGGTGATGGGATTAGGCATTTCGCCCAAAAAGATCATGGCTTGAAAACCTAAGGAAGCAATATAATTAAAGAAATCTAATTGAGGCTCTTGTGGGTCGATTTCTGCCCCTTGAGGATCCTTTGTAGGAAGTTCCTCTGGTGAGGATAACGGCTGGCCGTCTGGGCCTAAAAGACCACCAGGTTCTTTATCTAATTTGTCACCGAAACGATTATGCAAATCCATGATGGGAGACCCTCTCTAGAAATAGAAAAATCGGTTAAAAGGTAGCCACACTTTATCACCGATATAAATGCTTGTCAAATTTTAGGATATTGAAGGAAGTTTACAAAGAAACCTTAACTTTAAGTTTCTTAGCTGATTCTAACAACAGCTTATCATACGTTATTAATGGCGCTTTAAGCGATACAGCAAGCTCCAAATACGCAGCATCATAGGCTGTTAAATTACATGATTTAGCCAACCTATATACTTTTATATTCTCCATCAGCACTGCCGTTGATGGTTCAATTTCTATAGGGTACCGACTTACAATCTCAAGAATTTCTTCAGCTATTGCACTATCAATTCGCTTTCTTTTTACTGCGTTTAGCAATATATTCATGAATTCATGTTCAAAAACTGACGGGACATGGATTCTTATTTTATCGATATCATTAAGAATAAGCTCATGTTTCCCTTGTGCTTCATCAGGCAAAAACCATGATGCAATCACACTCGCGTCAATGACCACATGAATCATTACGCCCGCCCTTCTTTTTTCCAGTCATTAATTTCATTAATGGTGATATTCTTCACTGATTGACGGATTTCCTTAGTCCTTTTAATCAATTCCTTAGCATGATTCAATAAATTCTCTTTAATAGGCACAATTCTTGCCACTGCAACATTCTTTCTCAAGATAATATGCTCATCGCCATGCATAACCTTATTAATTATTTGTGACAAATGACTTCTTGTTTCTAAAATTCCACTTTTTGTCATAGACTCCTCCATTTATCTGTACAGTACAAGTGTACTGTACAGAATAGGGCTTGTCAATATAAATCAATCGTTAAATTCTTTAAGAGGCTTGCGGGACAGCGGCTTCGCTTAGGATTTCAGCGAAGATAGGCAGGTTGATTGCAGGGGTAATGCTTTTAATCACCGGGGTTAAACCTTCAAGGTTGATTTGGTCGATATTTTGCTGGCTAATAGGAAGCGGCACCCCAGCCCCGTCACGCTTGATTTGCAGGTTTTGGAAGGCGGGGTTTAGGTCGATACCACCGAGAGCATCAGAGTCTATCTTAGTACCCATCGCAGAATCCCCACCATAAACATCTCCAGGCTTAATTTCTCTGCTTGATATCCTACCCCTGAGACGCTCCCATGCTTTGCTAAGAACACCGCCAAAACCAAAGAAACTATCTTCCAAAGATCTCCTTACAGCTTCTAACTGACGATCAGAATTAACCCTTCCCCTAACTATACCTTCACCACCTCTCATCCTATCTCTACCCGCCATAAACTTCTTAAAAGCATCCTTGTTAAGTGAATGGAAAATAATTTTCTCAATACCCAACTCTCCTAAAGGCCTATTAACATCTTCTATCTCATTGACCGCTTGCAATCTTACTAAAAGATTGTCCTCTTTAATCTCTTCAACGAACACTCCATCTTCTCGCTCTAAACCTTTAGCTTTACCCCTCTCTCGCTGTTCAGTCAACAACTCCCTCTGTAATACTTGAAGAAATTCTAATAATGAAAGCTTCTCTCTATCATTCTCATCTATTCTAAAAACCCTAGTCTCAACAAAAGGCAATTCCAATCTTCGCCCTTTAGAAACCTCCTGATCACGGGAGATATTATTTGCCTTTTCTATTCCTTGTAATACTGCTTGAAAATCTCTTGATAAGGCAACATCACCATAGACAGACCAAAGCTGAGTTCTCAAATTTGCTGTTTGTCTTGCCTCATATGAAATAGCCCCCACCATCGCAGCATCCGCCGCCATCGCCGCGCTTTTCCCTTCATAATCACCAAATATTCGCATCCTTAAATCTACACTTTGACGAATACCATCCTCAACCGTTTCTTGCACACCTAACATTTTTCTAAACGCTTCTCCTAAGGCACCTTGATACTCTCTCCTTTTATTAAGCCACTCAATAGCACTACGATTGGTTATTTGCCCTGTAAGCAACGCTTCTGCAAAATCAACATCAACCAAATCCACAAGATGATGAAATCCCATCATCCTAAGACTTGCTTTATATTCATTAATAATTCTTTCTTGAGCTTTGGAAGTCATCGCCGCGTCAAAAACCACCTTACCCCGCTGATGATCTACATAGGTCCGATACCTCAAACCAGAATAACCACGACTTTCTGCCGGAAGCATTTTAGAAATCAATACCTTACCATCCCCCCTATCAACAACATCAACACGTAATTTTTGAGAGCCTACCGATAAATTAAGATCAATATCCTGAAAAACAAGATTATATGTTCTTGCATCTTGACCAGCTGGTTCAATAAGTGACGCATTACCCGTCATCTGAATCGATCCATCGAATGAATATTTCATAATACTTAACCGACCATTTGGTCGACGAGATATCTTAAAACTATATTGATCTTTCTCCGCCAAGCTAGAACCTTCTTCTGCACGCAAGAATACTGACTCTTTCTCACCAATCTCAACCTCTACTGACTCAGAACCCAACGTCTTTAGTTCACGTCGATTATCTTGATCTAAAATTTCTCTATCTTGAATCCTTTGCGCGTATACTTCCTTTAACTCGCTCAAGGTTATTTGTGCAGGCAGAATTACCGTCATATTAGCTACTTGATAATTCCAAGGCTTCCCACCCCTCTGCATGAATTCAATATTCTTACCCTTATTGGCTGTAGTGTTGTCAAAGACATTAATTTCATACATCCTATCAACATACTTATCAAAATCAGCCATCTTTCTGTCAATACCTAATCTAAACAGAAAATCTTCTAAATTCATACCTCTAAAAGCTACTACAGGAATCCTCAAAGCCACACCTTCCCTAGCCGTCTTTAAAGCCTCCGCAATTATTACTTCTTGATCCTCATTCTGCCATACCCTAGCCATCATTTCTTCTTTTCGGTCAACCTTAGCAGTCATTGCTCGATTAACAGAAAAAGTTGTGGCATCAAAAACCCCATCAAAAACAATCTGCCCATCGCTATATTCAACATTCTTACGCACCAATGCAGGAGCATTAGAAAGAACCCTTATAACATACCCACCTTCCCTGCGTAGTTCTGACACCACAGAGAAATGCGTATCAGCTAACCCAGTATCATTAACTGAATATGCCCTCCCTGCCCTTACTGACGAATCATTAATAGCCGAACCTACAAAGAATTCTCTACTATCTTGACTTGAAACCCCAACAAGATAATTTAACATCCGTGGATTAGAAGACATTTGCCTTGATCCATTCGCAGAATATCCTGTTAAAAATAATTGCCGCGTCTTTGGATCCATATAAATTCTATATGCAAAACGTTTACCTGCCTTAACCCAAATCTCTTTTGTTCCATCAGCTATAGCTAAAACCTGTTCTTTCTTCCCCAACCTTTCTATTTCATCTCCTTCTGCTACAAAAGCTTGTGAAGCCGATTCCTTATTAGAGCCTTCAAGAACAGCTACTTGAGCTGAATCAAGGCGGGATCCATTTAAACCAGCAATCATTGCCCGAGCCTCTTGACGTGAAACAATATTAAGAAGCTTAGATAACCCCACTACTCCCTGTGTAGGGTCAGACGACTGAGCAGCAGAATACCCGCCGGAGAAATACTTGCGTGGGATCACTTCTTGGGTATAGCGGTCGGTGTCTTCCTTGATAAAATTGAACACGCCCTTCTTAAAGGCTTTTAAATACTGCTGATAAATTTCTTCATTGGCCTTTACATCCGGCTGATCAACCCCCTTAACCTTGCCTTTATTAGCATAAACCTTTCCTAATAAAGAGTCCTTCAACGCCTTCTTATACCAAGTAGCTAAAATTAAAGCATCATTTAATTGACGTAAGGTGGCAAAATTTTTGCCTTCATTGACTTCTTTTTCAATAGCAGGCAGAATCACTTCACGGACAATCTGACTACCAATCTTATTAACATCTTTTACCCCAGCAATAGATTGATCAGCACCTTGAGCCCCGCCCTTAATCGAGGCATCCTTTGTCATGGATAAATAATCCTCCTCGAGCATCACCTTTAAATGGCTTTTAATCAAAAAAACGGTGTTCCCCTTCTCATAGACTTCTGCCACATCAGGGGTAATCCACACCTTATTAAAGGTATTTACCGGCACCTGGGTGCTGCCAAATTGCTTCTGCGCTTGTTCATACACCTTATTCCAGAATTCCTTACCTAAACCTTCTTCCGGATATATTAAAGAGGCAGTTATTTGTTTTAACACATAATCCATGGCCAATAAATCACGGCCCATTTCAGTCTTACCAAAGGCTTCTGGAATAATGCGCTGCTTTTCATAAGGGGAAAGGTTAACCCACAACTCTTCTTCTGGAATAGCTAATGAAGCGAGAAAATATTTGGCTAGCTTCTCATATTCTTCTTTCTTAGCTTCCGCTGAGAGCTGAACATCACCTTGATCGATTAGAAAATCAAAAGCCATGGCATTATCAGGATTAATTGTAATCGCCTTAATTGAGGCTGGCGTAAAGGCTGGACTTAAGGAAACCATGACCCCGGGGGCCGGCAAAACAGGCATTCCCTGCGCTAAGGCAGGCGGCGTTACTAGCGAAGTAACGCTAAAGGTCACTAGTATTAGGGTTGTTATCAGTGTTCGTAATGCCTTGTTCATTGGGGCTCCTTGCATTAACAACTAGTATGAGTATTTAACACAAACCCTTACTTGTCAAGGGCATGAGAAAGATTATAGGAAAGCGCTAACTTGAATTAATACCAAGGGGTTACAACAAGGGCTTTTGAAGGTCTTAAAAATAAATAATTAATTCTACTCGCGGACCTGGTATTGCACTTCTATATTAAAGCTATACTCAGGCAAGGTCATTCCTTTGAGGAATACGGGGAAGGGGCTGGCATCTTTTAAGCTTTTTATCGATATTTCTTGTAAACGAGCAGAAGCATTGGTTTTTTCAGCAATGATTTGAGCGGCTTTAAGCTGGCCTTGGGCATCTATAATAAAGGTTAAATAAACCGTCCCCTGCTCAATCCTGTTGTAATTGACATAAACCTTCTCCTCAATGCGGCTGCGGACAATTTCATTATAAGCGGCATAGGCTGGGTTATTAATTTTCTCGGATTTAATCGGCGTAATTGACACCCGGCGGGTCATCTGCATACTGCGCATTTTCTCGGGCTTTCGCTCATACATCGACGTCATTTGACCCGGCATCCCTTGACCTTCCCGGCTTAATTTAACCGGAAGCGCTCCGGAACTTGCCGCTGGTAAGGAGGAATTCAAATCCAACTGCTGCACAGGCTTAATAGGGCGCTGCTGAACATCCGGAGCCTTTGGTTTTGGCGCCTGGTAGGAAATTTCTACCCGCTTTTGAATTAACTGCTTTTGCTTGGGGTCATTAGCCTTAATTAAATACGTGCCGCAGATAAATACCGTATGCAGCGTTAATGAAATAAATAAAGCCTTAGGCAGGAAATTATCAATAGTCACGCCGGAAACCTTCTTTGAGGATAAATCGGATAAACCGCAAGGTATCTTTCACTGGCTTAATCTTACTGATCTCATCGCGGTAGATGGATTGAATCGGCACTGAGGCTATTTTAAAACCCTTCTTGCTAGCCTTAATCAGAATCTCCGTCTCAATCTCAAAACCCACACATTCAATAACAATCGCCCTTAACACATCTGTTTTAATAAACCTAAACCCACATTGGGTGTCCGGCACGGATTGGCGGCAACACAATGAAATTAACCACGACATAAAATGATTAGTCGCCAATCGAATCAAGGGCATCCCCTGGGGATTGCTCATCCGGTTGCCGGAGATAATATCCGCATGCGTTTCTTCATAACAACGGATAAAAGCAGCCAAATCCGACGGAGCATGCTGGCCATCACCATCCATTAAAATAACAGCCTCATACCCCTGCGCCAAACTATATTCAATGCCTTGCTTTAATGCCCCGCCCTTGCCGCGGCGATTGGGTGTACGTAATAATACCGCACCGCTAGCCTGTGCCAAATCACCGGTCCCATCAACAGAACCATCATCAATAACAATAACCGTAAAACCTAATAAACGGATTGATTCAACCAAGGAACCAATGGCCTTTACTTCATTATGAGCCGGAATTAAAACAGCTGTTTTCATTTGACCCAAAACTCCCTAAACATCAGCCATTGAGTGGGGTATTGACGAATATGCGTTTCAACAACCACCAGGTATTTTTGAATATAGGCACGCAGCACCTCTTCAGTAATATCCCCTTGAACGTCCGGCGGATAAATAGGGTCATGGAAACTGACCTTGAAATAATCATCATGCGTGCGTATAAAAAAACACGGAATGATCGGCGCCCCAGTTTTTAAAGAAAATAATGCCGCCCCCTTTGGAATCATGGTCGGCTTTCCTAAGAAATTCATCACCAACCCATGCTGACTAAAATCCCGCTCAACCAACATCGCTACCAGACGATTGCGCTTTAAGTGCTCCATGCAGCGACGAACAGCCACCGTTGTCGGCACCACCTGGGTTCCAAAAGCTTCCCGCTGCCGATTAAAAAAAAGATTAACCCTAGGATCTTTATGCGGCAAGGCAATCATTGATATGGGATAACCCAGCATTGGCAAGAGCACCGCCCCCATTTCCCAATTGCCTAAATGAGCACTAATCACAATCCCGCCCTTGGATTGCTGTAAAACCCGGTCTATGTGGCTGACATCCGTCACCTCAAGGCGGGTGTGCATATACGCATTGGTTAAACGTTTAGTCATGGTTAAGAAATCGACTAAATATTTACCAAAGTTATGAAAAACTTCACGCACCTGGGCTTGGTCTACCCGATCTGTGTTAAGAATAAACTTTAAATTGGCTTCAACTGCCTGACGATCCGCCTTCGAGAAGGAATAATGCAAATCAGAAATGAAACAAGCTAATGCGTAAGCCCAACGAATAGGTAAAAGGCGCGTAATAAACTGGCCTAACAAATACAAATAATAATTACCCATCAACTTAAACCCATACAAGCCTCGTAGACCCGTATAGCCTTAAAGGGTTAGTACAAAACGGGCGATATTCTCGGCCGCCATTGGTTTGCCATAACTCAACGCCGCCTGGCGCATCGCGGTTAACTGCGCCGGCTTATCCAGTAAATCATTAATCTCCCGGCCAATATGGCGCTTATCATCGACGCGAATGGCAATGCCGTGCTTAACAAGAAATTGTGAGTTACGCTCTTCCTGCCCTGGAATTGGATCAATTATAACCATTGGTAATCCCTTAGCAAGACATTCAGAAGTGGTCATTCCGCCGGGCTTACTCACAATCAAGGTGGAAACTTCCATTAATTCATCCACATTACTGGCATAATCATAAATAATAATTTTCTTACTGCTCTGCCGTTGGACTTTCTTAAGCCAATGTAAAAGTTTAACATTGGTACCAGCAATCACAATCATCTGCAGGTGGCGTTCCAAATGAACCAATGACTTAACTGCCTCCTTCATCGGGCCCAATCCTTGCCCGCCCCCCATCACCAGGATAGTCGGAACACTTAAATCAAGGCCAAGTTTAGCCGCAATCGCTTGACGATCAATCTTTTGCGCAAAGGTCATGCGGATAGGGATACCAAAGACCTTAATCTGCTCTTCCTTAATACCTTCTCCTATATACCGAATCTTCGCATCATCAGACGGCACCACATAATAATCAACCCCAGCGTTTAACCAATACAGATGCGGGGCATAATCTGTTAAAACACCAATCACCTTAACGGGTAAATTATGCTCCCGCTTATAATCAGCAACCATCCCGCAAGGAAAAGCCTGCGTACAAACAACCACGTCGGGCTTAAACTCATCAAATAATGGTTTTATTTTCTTATGGGAAGACTTATAAACAGATTCCTTCCACTTAGCTGACGCTTTAATGATTTTAGGATTGTCATAAAGGTATTCCCAAATCTGAGGAGCACGTTTAATCACCCCCATATAGGCCGTGTTAATGATTTTCTCCATCAAGGGATAGGTATAACCAAAACCATTAAGGCTTTTTATTTCACAATCGGGATTAAGACTTTTGAGGGACTTGGAAATGGCCACCGCGCTTTGACGATGCCCGGAGACTTGCGAAATATAGAGAATTAGGATGCGTTTAGCTTTAAATTCAGTCATACTTAAATTAAGTAATACTTCCTAAAACACCGCCAACCAGGCCGTCCTGACCTTCAGGAACAGCAATCGAGCTTAATACCCCATCACAGGGCGCTTCAACGTTAAATACCGCCTTATCCGTTACCACCTCAAGGACTTCATCCCCGGCTTTAACCACTTGCCCAAGCTGCACATGCCAGCAAGCTACCGTTGCTTTTACGACACCCTCACCAAGTTCTGGAAGAATAATATTTGTCATCACGCCTGTCATTCCCATAGAAAATAGGGATTAGAAATTCTTATTAAACTGTTTAATCAGATTCTCCCGCACCAATTCAATCGGCACAGGCTTATTAAGCTGCTTTTCCATCGATGTCATCTGTACATTTAACCCGCAAGGTTTGATTAAACGAAACAATGCCAAATTAGTGCTTACATTAATGCCTAAGCCATGATAGGTCACCCATTTGCGTACCCCCACCCCAATCGAAACAATCTTATCAGATTGAACAAACACGCCGCGCTGACCTGAAATGCTTACTGCCAATATACCAAAGTCTGTCAATAAATCAACGGCGATTTGCTCGAGTTTCTGCATGTAAGATTTAAGATCACGGCCGTAATTATTAAGATTAATAATTGGATAAACCACTAATTGCCCCGGCGCATGCAAGGTCACATCTCCCCCGCGGTCAATAGGGTAAATAGAAACACCTTGGGCTTCAATCACCTGACGGGTATAAAGTAAACTATCTGGATTAGTCATGCGGCCTAAGGTCAATACTGCTGGATGCTCACAAAAAACCAAGCGGCCAGGAGCCCCATTGATCACCTCTTGGACAAGTCCCTTTTGGCGCTCATAGGCTTTAACGTAATCAATTAATCCCCAATCTTCAACCTGCATTTATTTCTCCTAATAGGCATAAATAGTGACAGGCACTAATTATTAATTAGTGCCTGTCACTATTTATTTTCGATACCATACCTGCCGCAGTGCGCGACAAGCCTGGCACTATTTTCTTACATCTTACGGCAAATCGCCTCAGCCATCTGCATGGTGCCGACAATACTAGGATCATTACGATTTTCTTTTAGATCGTAGGTAACTTCCTTGCCTTCACGTAAAATAGCCTTTACAGCATTCTCTAACTTTTCTGCAGCCGCGTCTTCTTTTAAATGCTTAAGCATCAACACTCCGGAAAGAATACAGGCGGTTGGATTAACCTTATTTTGACCAGCATACTTAGGCGCTGAACCATGCACCGGCTCAAAGAGCGCAATGCCATCACCATAATTAGCCCCAGGCGCAATCCCTAAGCCGCCAACCAAACCAGCACATAGGTCAGAAACAATATCGCCGTACAAGTTAGGCAAAACTAAGGTATCAAACAAATGAGGCCATTGCACCAATTGCATACACATGGCATCGACAATCACATTATCAACCGTCAAGCCACGATCCTTATATTCTTCCCCCACCTCGGTACAGCTTTTTAAGAATAAGCCATCGGTAAACTTCATGATATTGGCTTTATGAATAATGGTCACCCGTTTGCGACCATTCTTCGCGGCCCAGTCACACGCAAAACGCATGATGCGCTTGGACGCAGAAACAGAAATCGGCTTAATAGAAATCGCAGCATCAGACTTAATTTTTCTGGCTGACGTAGCATTAATCGAATCACGCAACTTATCACATTCCGGTGTGCCTAATTCAAACTCAATACCCGCATAAAGATCCTCGGTGTTTTCACGGAAGATCATCAGATTAACATTCTTAACCGGCGTCTTGGTGCCTTCATAATAATGGCAAGGCCTAGCACAGGCAAACAGATCCAAGGCCTGACGCAACTGCACGTTTACCGAGCGAAAACCCTTACCAATCGGAGTCGTAATCGGCCCTTTAATCGCGGTCTTATTGTGACGGATGGATTCAATCACCCCTTCACTTAACGGTTGTCCGGTTTTAGCGATTAAGACCTCGCCTACTTCCTGCACATCCCAGTTAATCTTAACCCCTGTATGTTCAACGCATAAACGCATGGCGCTGGCTACTTCCGGTCCAATCCCGTCGCCGGGTAAAAGTGTGACATTATGTGCCATTACAACTCCTGTCTATTCTATTGCTTATTAAAAGACTGCATTTATTTCTTACCGATTAAACTCTTTAACTCATCCACATTACGCGCCGCACTAATCGCTGTTTCGTAGGTAATCAATTGCTTTTCATAAAGTTCTTTTAACGACTTATCCATGGTGCGCATGCCATATTGCGTTCCCGTCTGAATAGCCGTACGTATCTGCTCGGTAGCTTTTTCACGAATCATATTACGGATGCCGGAGGTTGCAATCATCACCTCAGGCACCATGATACGCCCCTTACCATCCGCACGCACCACCAATTGCTGGGATACTACACCCTGCAAACACGATGACAATTGCAAACGCACCTGCTGTTGTTGGAAAGGCGGGAACACGTCGATGATGCGTTCAACTGTTTGCGGCGCATCCTGCGTATGCAGGGTACCTAAAACCAAATGCCCTGTTTCCGCCGCTGTCAAGGCTGTTGAAACAGTTTCTAAATCACGCATTTCTCCAACCACAATCACATCCGGATCTTGGCGTAAACAGCGCTTCAACGCTTCAGAAAATGAATTGGTATCACGATAAACTTCACGCTGCTTAATAATTGATTTCTTATTCGTGTAAATATATTCAATCGGATCTTCGACCGTCATAATCAAGGCGGCTGATTCGGTATTAATCAAATCAACCATGGCGGCCAAGGTGGTTGACTTTCCCGAACCGGTCACACCGGTGACCAACACCAAACCATGGCTTTTACGGGCCAAATCTCCTATTACAGCAGGCAGCTGCAATTGCTCCATGGTTGGAATTTTAGAAGAGATCCGGCGCATGGTCGCTTCCACCGCACCACGCTGGATATGCACGTTAATACGAAAACGGTCAAGACCCGGCAGCGCCAAGGAAAAATCCAATTCCCTATTTGCTTCAAACTTGAGCTTCTGTTCCTCTGTTAAAACAGAATAAATCAAATCCTTATTCTGTTCACGTGTCATAACTTCCGCAGCCGTAGGAACTAATTCGCCATTGATGCGAAAAACTGGTGGAGAATTCTCCGTTAAATGCACATCTGAAGCACCCTTTTCAAAGGATGCGGCTAATAATTCCCGCAACTGTTCCTGATTATTTGCCATATTTTTTAACCCATTCCCCTACACGTTTAATGCCCTCACGAATCCGCTCATCCGATGTTGCAAAAGAAAACCGAATATAATTAGGGGCACCAAAACTATCCCCAGGAATTCCCGCCACCTTAACCTCATCCAACATTTGTTTAGCAATGCTGGTCGCATTACCAACCTTTGAGAAATCGCAGAACACATAAAACGCGCCTTCAGGGCGGATATAACTTAAACTAGGGATAGCATCCAGGCACTTAAGCATCAAATCCCGACGAGCCCTAAAAACCTTACGCATCGCTTCAATGGTGTCATCGGACGCCTTTAACGCGGCCATGGAGGCGGCTTGTGAAATCGAGGTCGGATTAGAGGTGGAATGATCCTGGTACTTCTTGATATATTCCATGATCTCTAAGGGACCTGCCGCATACCCAATGCGCCAACCAGTCATCGCATACGCCTTTGACACCCCATTGACTGTAATCGTCAAATCAAAGATCTCCTTGCCTAATGCGGCAATGGAAACAAATTCATTATTATCATAAATCAATTTTTCATAGATTTCATCACTTATGACATAAATCTTATGGGCCACACAAATGGCAGCAATCGCGGCTAATTCATCCTTATGATACATCACACCTGTAGGGTTGGAGGGTGAATTTAGAATCAACATCTTGGTTTTTGGTGTAATGTGTTTCTTTAAGGCCTCTGGCGTAATTTTGAAATCACTTTTGGCATCGGTGTCGATGATAACCGACTTGCCGCCGGCTGCCTTCACCATTTCAGGATAGCTCACCCAGTAAGGCGCTTGAAAAATAACCTCATCCCCGTCGTCGATCAAAACCTGGATAATGTTAAACAAGGAATGTTTAGCCCCGCAGGAGACCACAATCTGACTAGGCTTATAGGTGAGCTTATTGTCGCGTAAGAACTTCGCTGCAATCGCCTCACGCAATTCCTGGGTACCGATGGATGGCGTGTATTTAGTCTGCCCCTTATTCATCGCCTCAATGGCGGCTGCTTTAATAAAATCCGGCGTATCAAAATCCGGCTCCCCTGCCCCAAAATTGACCACATCATGGCCTTGAGCGGCCAATTCCTTAGCGCGTGCCGTAATAGCCAACGTAGTTGACCCCAACATTTCCTTAACCCGACGATTAATTGTTAACATATATCTCCTGTTTATAAAATTACTTATTTGATAACCTGCCTACCGTCAGGCAGGCGTGCATGCCCTAGAGAGGGGCAGGCCTGTATTGACGTAGAAAAAAAGGCTCAAGATTAATATTAATCTTGAGCCTTTTTAAACAATTTACTTATTTTAAGTAACTTGTGTCATTGTTATATACAACTTAATTATTCTGCTCCAGCCTTACGTTGGAACATCTTTCTAGCGGTTGGCTTAGCACCAGGCTTTGCCGCTGTTTTCACATCTGCCTTGGAATGCTCAACCTTCTTAGCCTTGGATTCAACAGGCTTGGTTTCGGCGTCGGCAACCACTGATGTATCTGCGGCTGTCTTATCGGCCTTCACCTTCTTTGTACCCGTGATGATTTCCTTAGACTTTTCAGTTAATTCTAAAAAGGCTAATTCAGCGTTATCCCCAGCACGCTGCATATAGGGGATAATGCGGGTATACCCACCTTGACGGCTTTTAAATCTAGGTGCAGTTTCCTTAAATAATTTGGAAACTAAACCATGATCACAAAGAATAGCAAAGGCGCTGCGACGAGCGGCTAAGGTATCCTTCTTGCCTAAGGTGATTAATTTTTCAATAAACTTGCGCGCTTCCTTTGCCTTAGCACGCGTGGTGCAAATACGTTCTTGCAACAGAACGGAGATGGCCATGTCACGCATGGTTGCGGCTCTTAAACTACGGTTGCGGCTTAAACGATTTCCTGATTTTCCGTGTCTCATAACTTACCCCATACAACCCAAGATTAATTACTTGGATTTTAATTTTTTAGTATCAACCTTCATCCCAAGACCTAATCCCATAGCCTTTAAGATATCATGGATTTCTGTTAACGATTTCTTACCAAAATTACGGAATTCCAATAATTCAGGCTCATTGCGGCGGACCAATTCACCGATGGTCTTGATGTTGGCATCCTTCAAGCAATTCGCTGAACGCACCGACAATTCCAATTCTGAAATCGGTAAACGTAACTTGGTGTACAACGATTCTTCTTCTTGAGATACTTCTTCTTCAGCCTCTTCTTCTTCCGGCAATTGGCCGTAGGCAACAAAGACATCCAAATGGCGTTGCAAGATATTAGCCCCATATAATAACGCTTCTTTAGGATTGATAGCGCCATTAGTAAAGATCTCAACTACTAAACGATCATAATCCGTGCGTTGACCGACACGGGTATTCTCGACAGTAAAATTAACCTTGATGATCGGGGTAAAAATAGAATCAATCGCGATTGTACCAACCGCAGCACCTTCTTTTTTATTTTGATCAGCAGGCACATAACCACGGCCGCGGGAAATCTCTAATTCCATGCTGAAAGGAATATCCTGGGTCAAGGTAGCAATGTGATGTTCAGGATTTAAGACTTCAATGACTTCATCCGCAATAATATCCTTAGCACGGATTTCGCCTTTTTTATTAGCCTTGATATAAACAACCTTGGGAGCCTTAGAATGAGAACGGACGATTAAACCTTTGATGTTTAATACGATTTCCGTCACTGATTCCAACACACCAGGCAAGGTGGCAAATTCATGAGAAACACCTTCAATACGAATAGAGCTAACAGCTGCCCCTTCGATAGAAGATAATAAAATACGACGCAAGGAGTTACCTAAGGTCACACCATAGCCGCGCTCAAAAGGTTCCGCAACAAATTTACCATAGGTTGCCGTATAGCTGGTTTCTTCACAATCTAAACGTTTCGGCATTTGAAAATCGCGCCATTTTACTCCCATGTGACTCTCCTTAGCTTTTATGTCTCCCTTAAAGTTCTACCTTAAGGGCCATATGAGTTATTATTATCGTGAATACAATTCAACGATGAGTTGTTCATTTACCGCAAATGCAACATCTTCACGCGCTGGAACACGCGCAACCTTAGCTGTTAAATTTGATGCATCGACCTCTAACCAAGCTGGAACCTTACGTTCCTTTGTTGCTTCAAGATTAGCCTTAATCGTTGCCGTTGTCTTCGCATCTGTCTTAATCACAACAATGTCATTAGGCTTAACCAAGAAGGATGAAATATTCACCCGGCGGTTATTCACCGATACGTGGTTGTGTGAAACAATTTGACGCGCATCTTTACGTGATTTTGCAAAACCTAAATTAAAAATAACACTATCCAAACGGCGTTCCAAGAATTGCAACAAGATATGACCTGTAATACCCTTGGTTCCCGCAGCTTTGATAAAGTAGTTACGGAATTGTTTTTCCAAAACACCATAGATGCGTTTTACTTTTTGCTTTTCACGCAATTGCACACCAAAGTTGGATAACTTGGTCTTGCGTTGGCCATGTTGACCAGGCGCATATTCACGGCGGGAAACAGCACATTTATGCGTATAGCAACGTGTCCCTTTTAGAAAAAGCTTTTCACCTTCACGGCGACATAAACGACAATCTGGACCTAAATCACGACCCATCTTAAAATCCTTTCTTAAAACTACTATACCCGACGTTTTTTACGTGAACGGCAACCGTTATGCGGTATTGGTGTCACATCTTTAATGGAAGTTACAGTTAAACCAGCGGCCACCAACGCACGAATCGCGGATTCACGACCAGAACCTGGGCCATCCACAAATACTTCAACACTTAATAAACCCAATTCCTTCGCCCGACGTGCGGCATCTGTAGAGGCCATCTGTGCGGCAAAAGGTGTAGATTTCTTTGAACCATGGAAACCAACGAGCCCTGGGGTTGCCCAGACAATGGTATTACCTTGCTTATCAGCAATGGTGACAATGGTATTATTAAAGGTAGCTTGAATGGTCACAACGCCAGAAGTAATCCCCTTCAAGGATTTCTTCTTGACCTTTGCTTGTTTCTTAGCAGCTTCTGTTTTTGCTATTTCTGGTTTCGTTGCCATAAAATTCTCAATTCCTTAAGTTAATTGCTTACTTCTTCTTTGCTGGTTCTTCCTTCTTGATAATATGACCAACCACCGGCTTTTTGCCCTTACGGGTGCGCGCATTTGTCTTGGTGCGCTGACCGCGGCAAGGCAAACCCTTGCGATGACGTAAGCCCCGGTAGGAGCCTACTTCCATATGACGGCGGATATTTTCATTGATTTCACGGCGCAAATCACCTTCAGTAACAAAGGTCTTCTGCACAATACTGGTAATACGTGAAATTTCATCTTCAGTCAAATCCTTGGCGCGCTTGTCGCCAGAGATCTTTGTCTGTTCTAAAATTCCCTTGGCACGAGCTGGCCCAATCCCATAAATATAAGGAAGAGCAGCTTCAATACGTTTTTCTTTTGGAAGATCAATACCTAAAATTCTTGGCATACCTATTATCCTTGTCTTTGCTTATGTTTCGGATTGGTGCAAATGACCCGCACAACCCTATTGCGACGGACGATTTTGCAGCTTCCACAGATTCTTTTAACTGACGACTTAACTTTCATGATGTAAACCTTTGTATTATTTAAGGCGGAACGTAATCCGGCCTCGTGTTAAATCATAAGGCGATAACTCAACCTTTACTTTATCGCCGGGCAAAATACGGATAAAATTCATCCTAATCTTCCCTGACACATGCGCTAATACCTTATGACCATTATCCAATACCACTCGAAACATCGCGTTTGGCAAAGCTTCATCTATTACACCTTCAACTTCAATTAAATCTTCTTTGGACATATTATCGGGTTAAAATTTCTGGTCCTTTATCCGTTATCACTACTGTATGTTCAAAATGCGCTGAAGGCTTACCATCTTCTGTAACCACCGTCCAGCCATCGTTCAAAACCTTGGTGCGATGCGTCCCAATATTAACCATGGGTTCAATCGCAAAAACCATACCAGCCTTTAAAACTGGACCTTTGCCACGCGGCCCATAATTGGGAATTTCCGGGTCTTCATGTAAATTTTTTCCAATGCCATGCCCTACAAAATCCCTGACCACAGAAAACCCATGCATCTCGACAAACGACTGCACTGCAAAAGAAATATCTGACAGGCGGTTATTGACCTGAGCCTGCTCAATGCCGCGATAAAGGGACTTTTCAGTAATCTCTAGCAATCTAGCTACTTGAGGATCAATCTTACCGATTGGCACTGTCGTTGCAGTATCTGAATAATACCCGTCGTGGATAATACCCACATCGATGCTGACAATATCACCGTCCTTGACCACCCGCTGATTTCCGATCCCATGCACCACGACTTCATTAACTGATACACAGGCAGATCCCGGAAACCCACGATAACCTTTAAAGGCCGCCTTCACCCCATGCGCCTCAATCAAGGCCTGGGCTTTTGCGTCAATATCCTTCGTCGTCATCCCACTTGTTAAAGAGCCACGCAATTGCGTGATAATAGAATAAAGAATCTTACCAGCTTTTCTTAAAATGTCAACTTCATTAGAAGTCTTAATGAGAATGCGCTGATTTGTTTTCATCAATTATTTTGACCAACGCTTCACATAAATCAACGGTTTCTAAATTACCATCTAACCGTTTTAATTTCTGCTGTTTAGCGTAGTAATCAATGATCGGCTGCGTGCTTGCATAATAGACATCCATGCGCTTCTTTATGGTTTCTTCATTATCATCTGCACGCTGACATAACTCGCCTTGACATTCATCACACACACCTAAAACCTTTGACGGCTTATTAATCAAATGAAAAATAGCCCCGCATTTCTTGCAAACCCTGCGACCAGTCAAACGCTTTAAAATCAAATTTGTATCTGCTTCCATGCATAACGCAAAATCCAACGGCTTACCTAAACGAGTTAGCATCACATCTAAGGCCTCTGCTTGAGCCACCGTGCGCGGAAATCCGTCAAGCATATAACCCTTGGCAACGCTTGGATCTTTTGAGACTTTTTGTTCAACCAAACGGATGACAAGTTCATCAGAGACCAAGGCCCCTTTTTCAATCAAGCTTTTAATTTCAACACCTAAGGCTGACCCTGTCTTCATCTCATCACGGAGCATATCACCGGTTGAAATATGGGCCACGCTAAATTGATCTTTCAATAAACCAGCCAAAGAACCTTTACCAGCCCCAGGAGGCCCTAATAAGACGATTTTCATCGACGACCCCGCAGATGCCCAGTCTTCATAAAACCTTCATAATGATGCATTTGTAAATGCGTCTCTACCTGCTTCATGGTATCTAGCATAACACCAACAGTAATCAATACCCCCGTACCACCAAAGAATGATGCAACCAGATAAGGCACCTTAAACCAGGCCATGGTGGCATCCGGCATAACAGCAATAACACAAATAAATAACGCCCCAACCAAGGTAATGCGCGTTAACACATAATCTAAATAATCCGCAGTTTCCTTGCCAGGGCGAATGCCCGGCACAAAACCACCATGTTTCTTTAAATTCTCAGAAACTTCAGCTGGGTTAAAAACAATAGCCGTATAAAAATAACAAAAGAACAAAATCAAGAAACCATAAATTGAGTAATACCCCCAATGACCACGGGAAATCCAATTAGCCACATGCTGTAAACCACTCGCCTGCGGGATAAATGAAGCAATCGTTGCTGGAAATAAAATAATTGATTGCGCAAAAATAATAGCAATAATACCAGCTGTATCTACCTTTAGCGGAATAAAGGTAGCTTGCCCGCCTACGGTTGATGTCCCTGTCGTACGCCTTGCATATTGCACGGGAATACGGCGCTGACCTTGACTAATCAGGGTTGTTGCGATAACAACAGCAATTAAAAACACCACCATGACAACAATGGCAATAGGCTGTAATTGCGCCGCACCACTTTTAGGATTAAGCAATAGCTGTAATTGGTGAAATGCAGTTGGCGCTGAAGCCAAGATACCAGCTGTGATAATCAATGAGGTGCCGTTACCAATGCCCCGCTCTTGAATACGCTCACCCAACCACATCAAAAACACTGTCCCACAAGTTAAGGTCATCACTGTTGAAAAACGAAATCCCCAACCAGGCTCACTAATAATTTGCAAACCACCAAAAGTTGATGGGCTTTCTAGCCAAAGAGCAATAAAAAATGACTGCACGGCCGCTAAGCCCACAGTCCCATAACGCGTAAACTGATTAATCTTCTTGTAACCAGCCTGACCTTCTTTAGATAATTTCTCTAAAGCAGGAATAACAGCAGTCAATAGCTGCATGATAATCGAGCTGGAAATATACGGCATTACGCCGAGCGAAAAAATCGTTAATTTCCCTAAGGCCCCACCGGAGAACATATCCATGATGGCAAAAACATTACCGCCACCGGTAGATGTGTTCATGCGCGCAAAAAATTCATTCAGCGCCACCCCATTAACACCAGGGGTTGGGATATAACAACCCAAGCGGTATACGGCAATAATCCCTAGGGTAAACAGGATTTTTTGACGTAATTCTGGAACCTTAAAACAGTTAGCCAAGCCTTTTATAAATTGAGAAATCATTGAATAGATTCTTTTGCAATAATTTCAGCCTTACCGCCGGCTTTAACAATTTTCTCTTGAGCTAATTTTGAAAAACGATGCGCTTGAACGGTTAATTTCTTAGTAATCGTTCCTTCGCTTAAAATCTTTAATGGACGACGTAAGCTACGGACAATGCCTTGAGTCTTTAACACTTCTAAATTAACAATGGCACCATCTTTAAAACAATTTAACGCCTCAACATTAACAACTTGATATTGATCAGGCCACTTGCTGTTAAAACCAACCTTTGGCAAACGGCGTAACAAGGACATTTGACCGCCTTCATAAGCCAAACGAACGGCACGGCCAGAACGTGAATGTTGACCGGTTTGACCACGGCCAGATCGCTTACCACGACCGGTACCACGGCCACGACCAACAATCTTTTTATCTCTACGGGAACCAGCTGGACTTCTTAACTGATGAGCTTGCATGAAATTAAACCTCTTTATACTGTTTCAAACGTGACAATCCATCAAAGGTCGCCTTAACAACATTGATTGGATTATTCGATTTATGGCACTTGGTTAAAATATTGGAAATACCAGCCCCGTCGCAAACCGCACGGACAGCCCCAGACGCAATACAGCCGGTACCTTCTGAGGCAGGCTTTAATAAAACAGATGCGGCACCGCATTCACCTAAAATTTCATGCGTAATGGTCGTACCCTTACGGTTAATCACCACCATCGCCTTCTTGGCAGCATTTAAAGCTTTTTTAATGGCGGTCGCAACTTCACCGGCCTTACCTAAACCATAACCAACCTTACCCTTACCATCACCGACGACAACTAAGGCAGAAAATGCTAAACGCGTACCACCCTTGGTAGTCTTGGAAACACGATTAATGGAAACAACCTTCTCAATTAATCCGCTATCGGTTAATGAAGACGCCTTTTTAGGAGGCCCCTTGCGTTCACGGCCTTGGCCTTGACCCTTACCACGAAAACCACGGCCTTGTGGTTGTTGAGCTGCTGCAGCGGCTGGCGTTGCAACAACCTCATCAGCCACAGGAGCTAACTCTTGCTCCAGGATCTGCTCAGCTTGAGCAACGGTCTTGATAGCTTGTTCTTTTAATTCTTCAGGTGTTTTCTTATTATCTTTCATAAATTTTTAAAACTCCAATCCAGCTTTACGCGCGGCTTCGGCAAATGCCTTAATGCGCCCATGATATAAATAACCGCCGCGGTCAAACGCGACCTTTTTAATTCCTTTTTTTATCGCTTCAGCGGCCAATGCCTCACCTAAAATAGAAGCTGCCGTAATATTACCACCGGTCTTGATTTTACCTTTAACATCCTTAGCCAAGGTTGACTTGCCTAATAAAACCTTACCTGCCCCATCATCAATAATTTGCGCTTGCAAATTATTTAATGAACGATGCAAGCATAGGCGAGGACGATCTATTGTACCAGCAATGCCCTTACGGATACGTTCATGACGAAAAATTCTTTTGTGCTCTTTAATATTTAACATATTTTTATACCTTCTGTAATTCCCATAACTGGATCCCCGATTAAAACATTCGGGGATGACTAAATAAATCTAGATTTATTTAGTCACTTGTTTACCTTGTTTACGTTTAACCACTTCACCAACATAACGAATACCTTTACCCTTATAAGGTTCCGGTGGTTTGAATCCACGGATCTTAGCCGCCACCATGCCAACCAACATCTTGTCCGTACCTTCAATGGAAATTTCAGTGGGTTTCGCTGAAGCAACCTTAACGCCTTGAGGAACTTCATATTCAACCGGATGGGAAAACCCAATATTCATCACTAACTTATTACCTTGCATGGCCACACGGAAACCAACGCCTTGAACTTCCAAATCACGGCGATGACCAGTAGTCACACCTGAACACATATTCACAACTAAACGTTTTGTTGTGCCATGATTAGAACGTGATTGCTTTGTGTCATCTAAACGATTCACAAACAATTCATTGCCCTTTTGTTCCAAGGCAACCCCGCTAGGCAAATCCAAGGTTAATTTACCCTTAGGGCCTTCCACATTAACCTTACCATTGCCCAAAGCAATTTTAACACCTTGCGGCAACACAACTGGAGTTTTAGCAATTCTAGACATCTTAATATCCTCTGGTTATTCTATTGCAAATCTAATACCATGCATGCCGCAATAAGCGGCAGGCGATTTGTTTACCAAATACTACAAAGAACTTCGCCGCCAATTTTTAATTTGCGGGCTTCACGGTCGCTCATCACGCCCTTTGAAGTCGATAATACCGCCGTACCTAATCCATTGAGGACGCGCGGAATGCTTGCGTTATCAGCATAAACGCGTAACCCTGGACGGGACACACGCTTAATTCCCATGATAACGGATTTATTATTTTCATATTTCAAGTAAACTTTTAATATACCTTGCTTATCATCCTTCAACAAACGGGCGTCTTCAATATAACCATCATTCTTAAAAATAGTCATCATGCTTTCCAATAACTTGGATGCAGGAAACTCGACAGTTTCTTTTTTAACGCGCATCGCATTGCGCAGGACAGTTAACGTATTTGCAATTGGATCTGAAACAGACATTACCAGCTCGCTTTCTTGACGCCCGGAATTTCACCCTTCCACGCTAATTCCCTAAAACAAATACGGCAAATGCCAAAACGTCTTAGGTATCCACGCGGGCGGCCGCATAATCCACAACGGTTATGCTGACGCACAGGGAATTTGGGAGTTGCTAATGATTTGTTGATTAAACCTTTTCTAGCCATAAAAAATTAATCCTTATTGTTTAGTAAAGGGCATGCCCAAAAGGCGAAGCACTTCAAAATTTTGTTCTTTATTCCCACCTTTGAAAACAAAGGAGATATCCATACCCTGAATACGGAAATCACGCACACCAGCATCAACCTCAGGGAAAATACCCTGATCCTGAATGCCTAGCGTGTAATTACCATCACGGTCAAAAGCCTTACGGGAAACACCGTTAAAGTCACGGATACGCGGCAAGGACACATTGACTAAACGATCTAAAAATTCATACATACGCACCTTACGTAAGGTAACCTTGGCACCAATCGGCAAATTCTCACGTAACTTGAAATTTGAAATAGCTTTTTTAGAACGGCGAATTGATGGCTTTTGACCAGTAATCGTCGCTAAATCTTCCGCAGAACGATCCAGCAACTTAACATCACCAATCGCCTCACCAACACCCATGTTAACAACAATCTTCACTAAATGCGGAACTGCCATTGGATTTTCAATACCATATTTTGACTTCATTTCTGGTATTACTTCATTACGAAATTTTTCTAATAATCTGACAGACACTTTACGTTACCTCTCTGGTTATTCAATTACTTATTTAATACCGTGCACGCCGCAGAGAGCGGCAGGCCAATTAAATCGTTTCGCCGCTAATTTTAGCGATACGTTCCTTAGCGCCATCCTTCAACACCTTGGTTGAAAAACGGGTCGCCTTATTGTTCTTCTTATCAACCAACATCAAGTTAGCCAAGGCAATCGGCTTTTCCATTTCCACATAACCGCCTTGTGGATATGTATCGCTCTTTTTCACAGCCTTTTTGACAACATTAATATTTTCAACAACAGCCTTATTATCCTTAGGCAAAACACGCACAACCTTACCAGTTTTCCCCTTATCCTTACCTGCTGTAATAATCACTTGATCATCTTTACGAATGCGTAACATATTAAACAACCTCAGGTGCTAAAGAAATAATTTTCATAAATTCCATGTTGCGCAACTCACGCGCAACCGGCCCAAAGACACGGGTACCCTTAGGGTTACCAGCATCATCAATAATAACAACAGCATTTGTATCGAAACGCACATAGGTACCATCCGTGCGGTGAATCGCTTCCTTGGTGCGCACTACAATACCTTTAGCAACGGAACCTTTTTTAACAGCGGCTTCCGGAGCACTTTCCTTGATATTGACACGTACGATATCGCCAACCTGAGCCCACATCTTACCCTTGGCTTTTAACACACCAATAACGGATGCTTTACGGGCACCGGTATTGTCTGCAACATCTAATATAGTTTTTAATTGAATCATAATCTCGCCCCTTGTTGCCTATGCCTTGGTTTCAACCACTTCACGGATAATCCAGCGCTTGTCCTTGGACAATGGCTTTGTTTCCATCATCAAGACCACATCACCGGTCTTGGTGGCGTTTTGCTCATCATGCGCCTTGTATTTCACGAAATGACGCACGGCTTTTTCATATTTAGCATGTTGCCCAGTTTGGGTAACCTGAACTACGCGGGTCTTATCCATCTTGTCGCTGACAACCGTTCCGGTTAAATACCGACGGCGATTAACTCTTTTTTCCATTTTGCTTTCTCTCATTAATAACCGTTAACATACGGGCAATATCTTTTTTTAAATTACGCACATTGGCCGGCTTCTCGATGCGGCCCATGGTGCGTTGACCGTTAAGCTCGAAAAGCTCTTTTTTAAATTGCTTTTCTTTAGCGATTAATTCTTCATTTGATAAATTTGTAATATCTTTAACTTTCATACCCCACCCTCAGATTAATGACTCTCACGCGTGATGAACTTCGTCTTCACGGATAATTTAAAAGCAACTAAACGCAACACAGACTTTGCAAAATCTTCAGGAACACCACCTAATTCAAACATAACCTTACCACGCTTAACCACCGCAACCCAATGGGACAAATCACCCTTCCCCTTACCCATACGGGTTTCCGCTGGCTTTGAGGTAATGGACTTATGCGGGAAAGCTAAGATCCATAATTTACCTGAACCGCGTAATTTACGAGCCACCACCACACGAGAAGCTTCTAATTGACGGGCTGGCACAAAACCATTTTCAAGGGCTTTGAGACCATATTCACCAAAATGCATTTGGGAACCAGCCGTCGCAACGCCACGGGATTTACCCTTTTGCATTTTACGGTACTTAACTCTTTTTGGCATTAACAACATAGTTCAATCCTTTTTATCTAATTAAGCTGCTGTGGCAACAGGCACGACCGGCGCAACAGGTGCAGTTGCGGCCGCGGCTTGAGCTTCAATTTCAGCATGGTCCTTAATAACATCACCCTTATAAATCCAAACCTTGATACCTAATAAACCATAGGTAGTCTTAGCTTCCGCAAAACCATAATCAATATCTGCACGTAAGGTTTGTAACGGCACCTTACCTTCATAATATTTTTCAGTACGCGCCATTTCAGCACCACCTAAACGACCAGCGCAACGAATCTTGATACCCTTTGCCCCAGCCATGCGGGATTGTTCAATCGCACGCTTCATCGCCCGGCGAAATGCCACGCGTTTTTCTAATTGGAAGGCAACACCTTGAGCCACTAATTGCGCATCGCAATTAGGGTTCTTGATTTCTTGAATATCGACGATGATCTTGTCCATATCCTTGCCTGAAATATCTTTTAATTCAGCCCGTAACCGATCAATATCAGCCCCACGACGACCAATGATCACACCAGGACGAGCTGTATGGATAATAACGCGAAGCTTATCAGCTAAACGTTCAATCACAATTAAGGAAACAGCGGCTTGAAGGAATTTCTCACGGATAAAGACACGGATCTTATAATCTTCCTTGATATTCTTGGAAAATTCACGGCGTTCTGCAAACCATAAACTGCGCCAATTTTTAGTGTACCCTAACCGTAATACTAATGGATGAACTTTTTGTCCCACGCGTAACTCCTACTTAGTTGTTTTTAGATCTAATTCAATGGTTAAATGAGTGGTGCGACGTAAAATCGGTGTGGCACGACCAAAGGATGCCGCACGGAAACGCTTCCAAGAACCACCATGATTCGCGGTGATTGTCTTTACAAATAATTGCTCTTCAGCTAGGCCCTTTTGCTTGGCATTGCTCACCGCTGAATCCAATAACTTACGGACCAAGGGGCTACCGCCTTTTTCAATTTGCGTTAATAACGCTTGGGAGGTGGCAACATCCTTACCACGGATCACGTCAATAACTTGACGTAACTTCATCGATGAAATGCGTAAATATTTAACTTGAGCTTTGGCTATCATATTAAGTCCTTATTTATTACTTCTTCTGCATGGCCTTCTTGGCTTTAACACCGCCATGTGCTTTAAATGTACGGGTACCGACGAAATCGCCTAACTTCATCCCCACCATATTTTCCGTAATGAATACCGGCACGTGTTTGCGGCCATCATGAATCGCGAAGGTAAACCCAACGAAATTAGGGATGATGGTTGAGCGGCGTGACCAGGTCTTGATCGGCTGGCGTTGACCGCTTTGAACAATTTTATCGAAACGACGCGTCAAAGATTCTTCGACGTATGCACCTTTTTTAAGTGAACGGGCCATATTACTTTGTCCTTCTCCTGACGATCATGTGATTAGAATACTTTCGAGGGGTACGTGTCTTCTTACCCTTTGCCAATTTACCCCAAGGAGAAACTGGATGAGGATTACCTTGCGGGGTTTTACCTTCACCACCACCGTGAGGGTGATCCACCGGGTTCATTACAACACCACGGGATTGAGGTCTGCGGCCTAACCAACGGCTGCGTCCAGCTTTACCGATAGAGATTGTTTCATTTTCTACGTTGCTTAACTGACCAATGGTCGCACGGCAATCGATTGAAATCTTTCTAACTTCGCTGGAAGGTAAACGTACGTGTGCAACGCCGCCATCCTTACCAATTAATTGAGCGGCTGTACCTGCGCCACGAACTAATTGACCACCTAAACCAGGTTTTAATTCGATATTATGAATAGCTGTCCCTAGGGGAACCTTGCGTAAGGGTAAGCAATTACCCGGATCCATGTCCACATCAGCGTCATTGGTGCTGATAATCATGGCCCCGACCTTCAAGTCTAGCGGCGCTAAAATATAAGATTTGGCTTTATCAGATTTGTATTGGATTAAGGCAATACGTGCAGTACGGTTAGGATCATACTCAATTGACAATACTTCAGCCACATCATCAATGCGGGAGCGCTTAAAATCAATTAAACGATACATACGCTTATGCCCTGCCCCACGGTGACGAGACGTAATGCGACCATAGGAATTACGGCCACCCGTACCTTTAATAACCGTCAGTAGCGATTTTTCCGGAGTAGTGCCCTTGGTGAGTTCAGCAAAATCAGGAAGTGCCGCATGACGCAGACCATTTGTTAACGGTTTAAAACGCTTGATACCCATATAAACTACTCCTATTAACCTGCGGCCTCAATTTTTTGGCCATCTTTTAAAGATACAATAGCTTTTTTCCAAGCTGACGTGTAACCCGCACGCACGCGCACGCGCTTCAATTTACCAGGCACGTTGGTGGTGTTTACTGCATCAACCTTCACTTTATAAATTTCCTCTACGGCGCGCTTCACATCAATCTTCGTCGCTGTAGTGGCCACACGGAATAAGTATTTGCGCTGCGCTTGCAGACCAGTTCCTTTTTCCGTACTAACTAAGTTTTTGACAATATCGTAACAGGTGATCATGTTAGGATCCGATCCGCTTAAGTAAGGTTTCTAACGCTTGTTTAGTCACCAATACATTTTTGTTGTTCATAATATCAGACGCATTAGCATCAATGGCACGCACCAAGCTTAAACGTGCAATATTGCGTGAGGCTAACATCGTCTTTTCACTAGCTCCATCTAACAAAACCAAGGTACGGCCTTGTAACTTTAAATTCTTTAGGATAGCTACAAAATCCTTAGTCTTACCAGAAGTGATATCGAAATTGTCAACGCAAACTAAAACATTGCCGACAAATTTAGCATTTAATGATTCACGTAAGGCGGCAATACGCACCTTCTTTGGAACTTCATACCCGAAATCACGGGGCTTAGGCCCAAAGGTAATACCACCCTTTTTCCATAGCGGAGAACGGCTAGAACCCTGACGAGCACGACCTGTACCCTTTTGAGCCCAAGGCTTTTTACCACCACCAGAAACTTCAGCACGACCCTTGGTGGATACAGTCCCTTGACGGTTATTAGCGTTATACATCACCACCGCTTGGTGGATAACTGCATCATGCACATGAACCCCAAATTTCTCCTTAGGGAGTTCGATGGTCGATGCTTTCTTACCTTTAATATCTACAACATTTAATTCTGGCATACTATTTCCTTATTTATTATTTCTTCGCAGTCTTACCTGCGGCAGCCTTGCTTTGTTTCATCGGGTTGCGTTTGATGGCGACTACTTCAATCTTTTCATCGAGGGACTTAAACGCCTTCTTCTTAGAACGATTGATCAGCACAACACCATTTTTATGGCCAGGAACACAGCCTTTAACTAAGATTAAATTTTGATCGGCATCCACGCGCATGACACGTAAGGATTGCACAGTCACTGAATCCATACCCATATGGCCGGGCATATGCGTACCCTTGTAAACACGGGACGGATCAGATGAAGCGCCGATAGAACCCACACGACGGTGATGCATGGAACCGTGAGCCGCAGGACCGCCATTCCAATTCCAACGCACCATACCACCTTGGAAGCCCTTACCAATGGAGGTGCCGGAAACATCGACATATTCACCCGCTTTAAAAACATCGGCCTTGATTTCCTGTCCGACCTTATAATCCTTATTGTCGGTGGATTCAAATTCCTTCACATGCTTTAAAGGCGTGACCCCTAACTTCTTAAAATAACCTAACGAAGGATTATTCAGGCGGGACTCCTTAACGGAACCAAAACCTAAGGTCACCTTATTGGGTTTTTCTTTGATACCTAAGACGGTGCAAGGACCAACCTCGACGACAGTAACAGGAATTGTATTCCCTTCACCATCGAAGATTTGTGTCATGCCCATTTTTTTTCCCATTAAACCGCGAATCATGTCTATTCTCCTACTGCTTGATCTCAACGTCGACACCAGCCGGCAAATTTAATTTGCGTAAGGCTTCGACGGTTTTAGATGTCGGGTTAACGAGATCAATCAAGCGTTTGTGCGTCGCTAATTGAAATTGCTCGCGCGATTTTTTATCGATGACCGGTGAACGAAGAACCGTATACAGTTCCTTCCTAGTTGGTAACGGCACAGGCCCTAAGACCTGGGCACCAGTACGGATGGCTGTTTCCACAATTTCTTGGGTGGATTGGTCAATCAACCGGTGATCGAACGCTTTAAGTTTTATACGAATTTTTTGCATGAGTAATACCTTTTATTTGATGATCTCGGAAATAACACCTGCACCCACGGTTCTACCACCTTCGCGGATAGCAAAACGTAATTCCTTGTCCATGGCAACTGGTGTAATTAATTCTACCGTTAATACAACGTTATCACCAGGCATACACATTTCTTGACCTTCGGGTAACTCGGCAGTACCGGTCACGTCGGTGGTACGGAAATAGAATTGCGGGCGGTAACCTTTAAAGAACGGGGTATGGCGACCACCTTCTTCTTTAGTTAAGATATAAACTGTTGCTTTGAATTTGGTGTGAGGCTTGATGGAACCAGGAGCAGCCAAAACCATCCCGCGCTCCATGTTATCCTTATCAGCACCGCGTAACAATAAACCAACGTTATCCCCGGCCTGTCCTTCATCCAATTCCTTGCGGAACATTTCAACACCAGTCACAACAGTCTTGGTAACAGAATCACGCAAACCAACTACTTCAACTTCTTCGCCAACCTTGCAACGGCCGCGTTCAATACGACCGGTTGCAACAGTACCACGACCAGAGATGGAGAACACATCTTCAACAGCCATGGAGAAAGGCTTATCCAAATCACGGGCTGGTTGAGGAATATACGCGTCAACTGCATCCATTAAATCGAGGATACATTTAGCCTTACCACCAAAATCTTCAGGATTATTTAAGGCATCCAAGGCAGAACCCTTGATGATCGGGGTGTTATCGCCATCGAATTTGTATTTGGTTAACAAATCACGGATTTCCATTTCAACCAACTCTAATAATTCCTTATCAGCAACTTGATCGCACTTGTTCATGAAAACAACAATCTTGGGAACGTTAACCTGACGGGCTAACAAGATGTGCTCACGGGTTTGAGGCATCGGACCATCGGTTGCAGACACGACTAAGATAGCACCATCCATTTGAGCGGCACCGGTAATCATGTTCTTGATATAATCCGCGTGACCAGGGCAATCAATGTGCGCATAGTGACGGTTGGCTGTCGTGTATTCCAAGTGAGCGATGTTAATGGTAACACCACGTTCTTTTTCTTCCGGCGCATTATCGATAGAATCATAAGCGCGCGCTTCAGCTAAACCCTTTTTGCTCAACACCGTACTAATAGCGGCAGACAAGGTCGTCTTACCGTGATCAACGTGACCAATGGTCCCGATATTCATGTGTGGTTTACTACGTGCGAATTTTTCCTTTGCCATGATAAAACCCTCCGTTTAATTATGTTTAAATCTATAAAAATCTAATACAAATAACTTCTATTTAAAAATGAAGGTGCAGTATAACTTAATTAGCTGACCTTTGCAACAAATTCTTGACGGGCGCCGATAATCTTCTCGGCAATATTGTTTGGAACCTGCGCATAATACGACGGTTCCATTGAGAATGATGCGCGTCCCTGTGTGAGTGACCGCAGTGCATTCGCGTAGCCAAACATTTCTGCTAAAGGAGCGTCGACAAGTGCGGTTTTTAATTTCCCGCGATTGCCGGTTTCCTTAATCTGTGCGCGGCGCTTCATTAAGTCACCGGTCACATTTCCCCAATGTTCATCAGAACATTCTACTTCAAGCTTCATAATCGGCTCTTGGAAAACACAGGATGCTTTGCGTAATGCTTCCTTCATCGCTTGCTTTCCAGCCAATTGAAATGACATTTCATCAGAGTCAACATCATGGTAGGAACCATCAATTAACGTGACTTGCACATCAGATACAGGATACCCAGCCAAGACGCCATTTTGAATAGCAATTTCCATACCTTCTTTGGCCGGCTTAATAAATTCACGCGGGATAGACCCACCTTTAATTTTATCAACGAACACAAAACCCTTACCTGATTCACCAGGCTCAACATTAATCACCACGTGGCCATATTTACCACGACCACCGGACTGTTGAACATATTTACCAACAATATTTTCAACCGGCTTGGTAATAGCTTCCTTGTAAGCAACTTCCGGACGGCCAACGTTGGCATCCAGGTTATTCTCACGCTTCATGCGGTCAACAATAATTTCCAAGTGCAGCTCACCCATCCCGGAGATAATGGTCTGGGAGGTTTCATGATCAAATTTAACCCGCAATGATGGATCTTCGTCGAGGAATTTACGTAAAACCATCCCCATCTTATCCTGATCCGCCTTGGTTTTAGGTTCAATAGCTAAGGACACAACAGCTTCGGGCGGTTTCAAACCTTCCAATACAACCGGCTTATCTTCCGGACATAAGGTGTCCCCTGACTTACTTTCCTTCAAACCAACAAAAGCCACAATCTCACCAGCGGAGGCAGAAGAAATAATTTCCTGCTTATTGGAATGCATAACCACCATCTTGGCGATCTTTTCCTTCTTACCGTTGGAAGAATTTAAATAGTTTTGACCAGGTAGGAAACGGCCTGAATAAATACGGGTGAAGAAAATCTTACCGACATAAGGATCAGAAGCAATCTTGAAAACTAAAGCAACCGGGGTTGCATCAGCATCAGCCTTTAGGGCAATAAGTTCTTCTTTATTTTCAGGATTGTAACCTTGCATCGGAGGAATATCTAAAGGAGACGGCAAATAATCAACAACAGCGTCCAAAACCATCTGAACCCCTCTATTTTTCTTAGAGGTCCCTGTCAATACCGGGATAAACTTACAGGCAATAACCGCACGACGGACAGCCTTCTTTAACTGTTCATTGGTGGGTTCCTTACCATTAAGGTAAAGATCAGCCATTTCGTCATCAACGTCGGCTAAACGCTCAATCATTTCATGACGATACTTCTTAGTGCGTTCTTTAAATTCTTCCGGTAAAGGCAGGCGGTCAAACTCATTACCATCCACGTCCTTATATTGAATATATTGCTCATTAATAACATCAATCAGGCCCTTAAACTTATCTTCAGCGCCATCATTAAACACAATCGCCGCGGCATTCGCGCCAAAACGGTCATGCATTTCACCGATAACGCGATCGAAATCAGCGCCTAAACGGTCAATCTTATTAATAAAAGCAATACGGGGAACATGATATTTATCAGCTTGGCGGTAGACAGTCTCGGTTTGAGGCTGAACACCGGAACAAGCACATAAAACAATAACAGCACCGTCAAGAACCTTTAAGGAACGCTCGACCTCAATGGTGAAGTCAACGTGGCCTGGGGTATCAATGATGTTGATACGGTGATCTTTCCAGAAAGACGTGGTGGCGGCCGCAGTAATGGTGATCCCGCGTTCCTGCTCTTGGGGCATCCAATCCATCGCCGTGTTACCATCATCAATGTCACCCATTTTATGGATAACACCAGTATAATACAAAATACGCTCGGTCGTTGTGGTTTTACCCGCATCGATGTGAGCGATAATACCAATATTGCGAAACATGTTTAAGGGGATCGTATTAGCGGACATGTCGTATTACCAGCGCAGGTGGCTGAATGCACGGTTGGCTTCAGCCATTTTATGGGTTTCATCACGCTTCTTAATGGCGGGACCTTCAGATTTATATGCAGCAATTAGCTCTTCAGCTAACTTAACATCCATTGGCTTACCTTTTTTGTTGCGAGCAAAATCACGCAACCAACGCATAGCTAAAGACACGCCACGGCTTGGCGCCACATCGGTTGGAACTTGATAGGTTGCCCCACCAACACGACGAGCCTTGACTTCCAAACGAGGACGGGCATTTTCTAAAGCCTTTGTTAAAGCCTTAATACCACTCTCTTCCTGCGTCTTTTCACGCAAGGTTTCCAAGGCATTATACATAATAGATTCAGCGATCGTCTTCTTACCTTCGATCATCAAGATAGCGATAAAACGAGATACTAAATCGCTATTAAATTTTGGATCTGGCATTACTTGCCGTTTTTCTGCGCGTCGTCTTCTCATTACTTCTTTTTACCTTTTTTAGTACCATATTTAGAACGAGACTTATTACGATTAGCTACCCCTGAAGTATCTAACGTCCCGCGAACGATGTGATACCGCACGCCAGGCAAATCCTTAACACGACCGCCACGAACCAAGACGATCGAGTGTTCCTGTAAATTATGACCTTCCCCAGGAATGTAGGAAGTCACTTCAACCTTATTTGACAAACGCACACGCGCAATTTTGCGTAACGCTGAGTTAGGCTTCTTTGGCGTCATGGTCTTAACCTGTAAACAAACGCCCCGGCGTTGCGGGCAAGATGTTAATGCAGGAGACTTACTGCGCTTGGACTTCAGCGCCCTGCGATGGCGTATTAACTGAGATATCGTTGGCATATTTTACCATTTCCACATTGTTATATTCACTGATGCCTGTACCGGCCGGAATTAAGTGGCCGACAATGACATTTTCTTTCAACCCACGTAAAAGATCTATTTTACCAGATGAAGCAGCTTCTGTCAAGACTCTTGTTGTCTCTTGGAAGCTCGCGGCAGAAATAAAACTCTCCGTCGTCAAACTAACCTTTGTGATACCTAATAATAGCGGTGTCGCTTGAGCGGGTTTCCCTTTTTTCTTTAAGATCGCTTCGTTGCCCTTTTTAAACACGATGCGGTCAACTTGATCCCCTACTAAAAATTCACTGTCGCCGGAATCATCAATGCGCACCTTCTTAAGCATTTGCGCAATGATAATTTCAATGTGCTTATCATTAATACGCACACCTTGCAAACGGTAAACTTCCTGAACTTCATTAAGCAAGTATTCTTGCAAAGCCTTATCCCCGCTAACACGCAAGATATCATGAGGCACAACTGGACCATCGGTCAACTGTTGGCCAGCATATACATGGTCACCCTTATAAACGTTCGGGTGCTTGCCGTGCGGGATTGTATATTCTTTAGCCATACCGGTCGCAGACTTAACGACGATGGTACGCAAACCTTTTTTATCTTCACCAAATTCGCAGATACCATCGATTTCAGAAATAACCGCTGGATCTTTCGGCTTACGGGCTTCGAACAACTCGGCAACGCGCGGTAACCCACCGGTAATATCACGGGTCTTTGAAGCACCACGCGGAATTTTAGCAATTAATTCACCCGCACCAACCGTATCCTTGTCATTCACCAGGATGTGCGCACCAGTTGGAATTGAGTAAATACCGACAATCTCACCCTTATCATCATTAATGATGATTTGAGGATGAAATTCCTGCTTATGCTCGACTACAACACGTTCAACCACACCAGTTACAGGGTTTTCTTCGCGCTGATACGTAGTTCCTTCGATTAAATCTTCGAAAGAAACCCGCCCCTTAGCTTCGGTAATAATCGGAATCGTATACGGATCCCAGCTAGCCACAATCTCACCCTTGGCGATATTATGACCATCAACGAAAGCAATCGCTGCACCTTGAGGAAGCAGGTGACGCTCAAATTCACGGCCATACTCATTATTGATTGAAATCGCACCGTTACGGTTTAAGACAATATATTCCTTGCCACGCTGAACAACGCGCAACTGATGGTATTTAAGCACACCATCTTGTTTAATCTTGATAAAGGATTGTTCAATGGTACGAGACGCCGTACCACCGATGTGGAAGGTACGCATGGTTAACTGTGTACCAGGCTCACCGATAGACTGAGCAGCGATCGTACCCACCGCTTCACCAATCTCAACCATCCGCTGATTAGACAGGTTACGGCCATAACACTTGGCACATACACCTTGATCAGCTTCACAGGTCAAGACAGAACGGATACGAACCTTCTCAATACCTAATTGTTCAATCACATCTGCTTTTTCTTCACTAATGATTTCACCAGCAACAACCACCTGCGTATCAGTCACAACGTCAAGGATATTATCCAAAGCGACGCGACCAACAATACGCTCTTTCAAGGAGACAACCAACTCATCCCCCTCAGTAATCGCAGCAACCGTGATACCATTAACTGTTCCGCAATCTATCACATTAACAACAACTTCCTGGGCCACGTCAACTAAACGACGGGTCAGGTAACCTGCGTCAGCGGTCTTCAAAGCCGTATCCGCAAGACCCTTACGGGCACCGTGGGTGGAGATGAAATACTCCAACACGGTTAAACCTTCACGGAAGGATGCAGTAATGGGATTTTCAATGATCTCGCCGGAAGGCTTGGCCATCAACCCACGCATACCAGACAACTGGCGGATCTGTAATTTAGAACCACGCGCACCTGAATCAGCCATGATGTAGACCGGATTAAACGCATCCATCTTCTTAAACACCAAGTCAGACAAGGTTTCCGTTGTGTGGGTCCAAATATCAATTACCTTATTGTAACGTTCACGGCCGGTGATAATACCCTTACGGTATTGATCATCAACCTTAGCCACTTCACCCTTAGCCGCCGCAATAATCTTAGGCTTATCTTCAGGGATGGTTAAATCAGACATCGAAATTGAAATACCAGCTTCGGTCGATTTAGCAAAACCTAAGGCCTTCACATCATCCAATAACTTTACGGTTTGATGTTGACCAAAACGCTTATAGCAATCGGCGATAACCAAACCGATACGCTTCTTATCTAATAATTCATTCACGAAACCGCAACCAGCAGGCAAGACTTCATTAAAGAAAACGCGGCCAACCGTGGTTTCAATAATCTTGGTCGAATACGCCTTGATCTCTTCTTCCTTCTTAGCCTTATCCTTGATTTCCGGATGGATAATCATGGACGATTTTTCTTGTCCCCACACCGGCGTACTTAAGCGCAGCTTAATACGGGCATGCATATCCACAAAACCATCCGTATAGGCCACCTTAACTTCATCAATAGAACCAAACAAATGACCTTCACCACGAGCCCCTAAACGCTCCTTGGTTAAGAAATACAACCCAAGAACGATATCCTGCGTCGGAGAAACGATGGGACGGCCATCAGCCGGTGAAAATAAATTATTAATAGACAACAACTGCAACCGGCATTCAATTTGAGCTTCGATGGATAACGGCACATGAACAGCCATCTGATCCCCGTCGAAGTCAGCGTTAAATGCAGTACAAACTAACGGATGCAATTTAATAGCCTTACCTTCAATTAAGACAGGTTGGAAGGCTTGAATGGACAAACGGTGAAGTGTCGGAGCACGGTTTAACATGACCGGGTGATCTTGGATTACTTCGTCTAGAATATCCCAAACCTCGATCTTAGCGCGCTCGACCATGCGCTTGGCACCCTTGATGGTATGCACAAAGCCTTTTTCACGCAATTTACGGATGATAAACGGCTCGAATAATTCGAGCGCCATCTTCTTTGGCAAACCGCATTGATGTAAACGTAATTCAGGACCGACGACGATAACAGAACGGCCGGAATAATCAACACGCTTACCTAACAAGTTCATACGGAAACGGCCTTGCTTACCCTTTAACATATCGGATAAGGACTTCAAGGGACGGTTACCAGAACCTAAGACCGGACGACCATGGCGACCATTATCCAACAAGGCATCCACAGCTTCTTGCAGCATGCGCTTTTCGTTACGCACAATGATTTCCGGTGCGTTTAAATCAATTAATTTCTTCAAACGGTTATTACGGTTAATAACACGGCGATACAAATCGTTTAAATCAGATGTCGCAAAACGCCCACCTTCTAGCGGAACCAAGGGACGCAGATCCGGAGGAATAACAGGCAAAACATCTAAAACCATCCAATCCGCATTATTACCTGACACTTTAAAATCTTCGACAATCTTTAAGGTCTTGGCAATCTTCTTGAAATTAGCACCGGCTGGATTAGCATCGGCCAAATCCTTGCGCAATTTCTTGCACAAAGCCGTCATATCTAATTCCTGCAATAAATCACGCACGGCTTCAGCACCAATTTTAGCCTTAAAAGAACCACCATGCTTGACTAAGGCTTCTTGATACTCATCTTCAGAAAGGAATTGCTTCTTCTTTAACGGTGATGTACCTGGATCAATAACCACATATTCTTCATAGTAGATTAATTTTTCCAAATCACGCAAACCAACCTGCATGAGCGCCGCAAGGCGTGAAGGTACAGCCTTGTAGAACCAAATATGTGTTACAGGGCAAGCTAATTGGATATGGCCCATGCGTTCACGACGCACCGATGAACGTGTCACCAAGACGCCACAACGGTCACAGGTAATACCCTTAAACTTGATACCCTTATATTTACCGCAATTACATTCCCAATCGCGCATAGGCCCGAAAATCTTTTCGCAGAAAAGACCATCCTTCTCGGGTTTCAAGGTGCGGTAATTTAAGGTCTCAGCCTTTTTCACAGCACCCGTTGTCCATGACATAATGATATCGGGAGAAGCTATTCTAATCGTGATACGATCTTGTTTTGTAATGTCGATTTTGCTCATTTGTCAGATTCTTCCTTTGCTGGAGTTGCACCCTCGGCGCGTTCAAAACGGATATCCAAACATAGCCCTTGTAATTCTTTCACAAGAACGTTGAAGGATTCCGGTGTGCCGGGAGCTAAGGCTTGTTCGCCTTTGACAATGGCTTCATAAATGCGGCTACGCCCAGTCACGTCGTCGGATTTAACCGTTAACATTTCCTGTAAGGTATAAGCCGCCCCATAAGCTTCCAAAGCCCAAACTTCCATTTCCCCGAAACGCTGACCACCGAAATGAGCCTTACCACCTAGCGGCTGCTGGGTAACTAGCGAATACGGCCCAATGGAACGGGCATGGATCTTCTCATCAACCAAGTGGTTGAGTTTAAGCATGTAGATATAACCAACGGTTACCTTTTGTTGGAAAGGCAATCCAGTATGTCCGTCTAATACCACCGATTTACCATCTTCAGGCAATCCAGCTTCCTTCAGTAAATCACGAATTTCCTGCTCACTGGCACCATTGAAAACCGGTGTTTCAGCATGGAAGCCTAAGGCAGCAGCGGCCCAACCCAAATGGGTTTCAAGCAGCTGACCTACGTTCATACGGCTAGGAACGCCTAATGGGTTTAACACCACATCGACGGAACGGCCATCTTCCAAGAAAGGCATATCTTCTTCCGGCATAATGCGCGAAACAATACCCTTATTACCATGGCGACCAGCCATCTTGTCCCCAACTTGCAACTTACGCTTTGTCGCAACATAAACCACGACGCGCTTTAACACGCCAGCTGGCAACTCATCACCACGGCGGACACGATCCTCTTCACGCTCTTGCTCTTCTTGAAGCTCGGCAATTTTGTCCATATGGAAGGACATGATTTCACGAGCCTCAGAGCCTTCATCGATATCATCCAGCGTCAACTTAGCTACACGCTTTTTATCAATGCCTAGAGCCTTTGCTAATTTAGTGTCTTTTTCCTGGGAAATAAAATCAATTTCCTGGGCAAAGTATTCTTTAATTTTATTAATCGCCAATGCTTCCTTGGCTTTATCTTGCTTGGACTTGCGGCCACGCTCATTGCGTTGGAAGGTTTCAACGTTCACAACAAAACCTTCAATCCCAGGAGACAAGGTCAATGACGTATCCCGGACATCCGCTGCTTTTTCACCAAAGATGGCGCGCAGCAAACGTTCTTCAGGAGACAATTCCTTCTCACTCTTAGGGGTGACCTTACCGACTAAGATATCCCCGGCCTTGACTTCAGCACCAACACGGATAATACCTTCTTCAGTTAAGTCCTTTAACGCTTCATCACCCACGTTTGGAATATCACGGGTAATTTCTTCATTACCTAAACGTGTTTCACGGCATTCACATTCAAAACGCTCAACATGAATAGACGTAAACGCATCTTCACGCACAATACGTTCATTGATGAGGATGGCATCTTCGAAGTTGTAACCACGCCACGGCATAAAGGCTACCACCGTGTTACGACCTAAAGCCAAACGGCCATGGCTAGTACCAATACCATCAGCGATAGTTTGACCAGCTTCAACCTTTTCACCAAGCTTAACCAACGGGCGTTGATGCACGCAGGTGTTCGCGTTGGAACGCTGGAAATTCTTTAACGGATAAACTGATTTACCAACAACGATCTCACGACCGTCAACCTTGGTCACAGTACCTGCTTCTTTAGCAATAACAACAACCCCGGAATCACGCGCCACCTTCTCTTCCATCCCGGTACCAACTAACGGAACTTCAGGGATCATTAACGGCACTGATTGACGCTGCATGTTGGATCCCATGAGTGCGCGGTTAGCGTCGTCATGTTCCAAGAAGGGAATCAAGGCTGCCGCAACAGACACCAATTGCTTAGGTGACACGTCCATGTACTCAACCTTATCCGCCTTCATGCGGGGGAAATCACCCTTATAACGGCAAGCAACCAAGGGCTCATTTAATTTTCCATCTTTATCAAAGGTTGAATTCGCCTGGGCGATGTATTTATCTTGATCCACGTCAGCTGTTAAAAATTCAAACTTCTTAGTCAACTTGCCATCAACCACCTTGCGGTACGGTGTTTCAATGAAACCTAATTCATTGACACGGGCACAAGTTGTTAAGGAAGCGATTAAACCGATATTCGGACCTTCAGGAGTTTCAATAGGACAGACGCGACCATAGTGGGTTGGGTGAACGTCACGTACTTCGAAACCGGCGCGTTCACGGGACAAACCACCCGGCCCCAAGGCTGACATACGGCGCTTATGGGTCATTTCCGACAAGGGATTAACTTGATCCATAAACTGAGACAGCTGGCTACGGGCAAAGAAATCTTGAATTTGATTAGAGAATAAACGGGAATTGATCAAGTGATGCACCGTTAGGTTTTCAAAAGAACTCATCACAACTAAACGCTCCTTAATGGAACGCTCTAGACGAGCCAAACCAATGCGGACTTGATTTTGCACTAACTCACCGACGGACTTAATACGGCGGTTACCCAAGTGGTCGATATCATCGCATTCACCGGTACCTTCACGCAAAGCCATCAAATACTTAATCACCGCAACCATGGTGTCAATATCCAACACACGGTTATCCATCGGCACATCAGTATTTAATTTACGGTTAATAATGTGACGGCCAACCTTGGAAAGGTCATAGCGCTTTGGATCAAAAAATAAACGGAAAAATAACGTTTCTGCCACCTCTACCGTTGCCGGTTCCGTGGGACGCATCTTTCTGTAGAAATCCAATAAGGCTTCTTCCTTGGTAGTGGTATGATCTTTTTCAAAAGTATTCGTTAACTTATCAAAGCGATCTCCCATCATCTTTTTCATATCATCGCTATTAGATAAGCCCATGATACGCAAAATCTGTGTCGCTGGGAAATTACGACGACGGTCGACATAGGCAATCAACACATCATTAAGGTCATATTTAATTTCAAACCAAGCACCGCGTGATGGAATTAAACGACCATAATAAATGCTTTTACCCGTCGGATGAGTCTCTTCTTCAAAAGATACGCCAGGTGGACGCTGAATTTGGGAAACAACGACACGCTCATCACCATTGATGATAAACGTACCGGTATCGGTCATCAGGGGGAAATCGCCAAAATACACTTCCTGCTCTTTAATATCAACAGGCGTGATTAAACGCAATTTAACCTTTAATGGCGCAGCATAGGTCATACCCCGACGCTGACATTCGAATCGGGAGTATTTTTCCTTACCAATCACATAACCAATATATTCCAAACGAATCTGCGCATCATAACTCTCCAAGGGGAAGACTTCACGAAAAACTTCTTCCAATCCTTGATCTTTGCGCTTATCCGCTGGTATTTCCCTTTGTAAGAATTCTTCATACGAAAGGGTTTGAATGTCGAGGAGCTTCGGTAATTCGAAGTTATCCTGGAATTTACTAAAGTTACGAATTTTTAGTTTTTCCATATTCTCCGCCAATAGTCCAGGGGATGATAGTACTCATCCCTTGGGCTTTCAAGTTAATGTAAAGTCGTCAATAAATCTGAATAAAAGTGATGAAACGATTACTTTAATTCAATCTTGGCGCCGGCAGCTTCAAGCTTCTTCTTCAAATCTTCAGCTTCAGCTTTCGGAACAGATTCCTTGATCGTCTTAGGAGCAGATTCCACCAAGGTCTTAGCTTCCGCTAACCCTAAATTGGTCACCGCGCGGACTTCCTTGATCACATTGATCTTCTTAGCAGCATCCACTTCCTTTAAGATCACATCAAAAGATGTTTTCTCTTCGACAGGAGCAGCAGCGGCACCAGCGCCAGCAGCAGCAACGGCCACAGGAGCAGCAGCAGAAATACCAAGGCGATCTTCCATAGCCTTAACTAAATCAGCTAATTCTAAGACAGTTAATGCGGTCACTTCTTTGTAAATCCCCTCTAATTTTGGGGCTAATTCTTTAACGGCTGTTTCAGACATCTTAACTTCCTCCCTGTTCACTTTTTTGTTTTAATATCGACGCAAAATCGCGTGTTTTTGCATTTAATCCGCTGGCAAAACGTGTGATTGGCGCAGACAAGGTGCCAAGCAATTTCGCCAAAAGTACTTCACGTGACGGCAAATCTGAAAATGTCTTAACTTCAGCTTGTGATAATACAGCACCGTCAAGCACCCCACCTTCTACAACAAAGCCTTCGCATTCTTTAGCAAATTTGACAAGGATTTTTGATACTTCAGAGGCATCCGCGTCGCTTGAGATTAAGGCCATCTGACCTTGAATGCGATTGGCTAAATTTTCAAATTTTGCTTCTTTTAAAGCAATACAGGCAACCGATGTCTTAGATACAAAAACATCTGCCTTTTTACGCTTTAAATCCTTACGCAGGGAATCCATCTTTGCTGATGAAATTCCACGATAGGTCACCACGAAGGTGCTTGCTTTTTGGGTCACGCCTTCTTTAACAGAAGACGCCATTTTTGTTTTATATAATTGACCGACCTTTATCATAGAACCACCTTTATTCCCGGTCCCATGGTGGATGCCACGGACAAACTCTTGATTAAATTACCCTTAACCGTTGATGGCTTAGCATGGTTAACCGCTTCAATAACCTGTTGGGCATTTTCCATCAATTTATTTTCAGCAAAGGAACGCTTACCGATCCCTAAGTGGATCCCGCCTTGCTTATCAGACTTAAATTCAACACGACCAGCCTTCACTTCTTTGATGGTGCGTTCCACATCGGTAGTAACGGTACCAGCCTTAGGGGTTGGCATAAGCCCGCGAGGACCTAAGACCTTACCTAATTTACTTAAATCACGCATCATATCCGGCGTTGAGATAACAATATCGAAATCCATGAAACCGCCGTTAACCTTTTCAATCAAATCCGTTCCGCCCACATGATCGGCCCCAGCAGCTTGCGCCTTAGCCACCGCATCACCCTTACAAAACACGGCAACCTTAATCTTCTTACCCGTACCATGAGGCAGGGCAACCGTACCACGGATACCTTGATCAGAGGACTTCAAATCAATATTCAAATTAAAATGCAATTCAACGGTCTCGTCGAATTTTACCTTTGGCGCCTTGGCCAAACGGCTAAACGCTTCGCTTAAAGGTATCGGATTTTCAACTGACCCGACGGCCTTAGCTACTTCCTTCATTCTTTTACTTAAACCTGGCATATCATTTTCCTTAACGTATCGGACCTTAAGGCCCTCCCTGCTCTATTAAAGCAGGTGATTACTATTTAACTTCAATGCCCATGGAACGGGCCGTACCACTGATGGTAACCAACGCTTGCTTCATATCGATGGTGTTTAAATCATCCATCTTTAATTTCGCAATTTCTTCAATTTGTTTCATGGTCAAGGAACCAATAGTTTCCTTACCCGCTGTACCAGAAGCCTTGGCTAACTTGGCACTTTTCTTAATCAACGCTGAGGTCGGCGGGGTCTTGATGATAAAATCAAATGATTTGTCCTTATAAACAGTAATGACGACAGGTAACGGCAATGGATCCTTACCCTTGGTCTTATCATTAAATGCCTTACAAAACATCATAATGTTAACGCCGTGCTGACCTAACGCAGGGCCAACCGGAGGAGCCGGGTTTGCTTGACCTGCAGGAACGTATAACCGAATTTGTGCGACTGCTTCTTTTGCCATAATAATATCCTATATTCTTAGATCTTCTCTACTTGCCAATATTCGAGTTCCACTAGGGTGGAACGTCCAAAAATGGACACGCTGACTTTCAATTTGCCACGATCCGGGAACACTTCCATCACCGAACCATTAAAGTTCGCAAACGGCCCTTGCGCGATGCGAACTGCCTCATTAATCTCGAAGATAACCTTCGGTGAGGGCTTATTTTCTGTATCTTGGGTACGCTTTAAAATATTATCAACTTCTGTATCCGTCAAAGGTTGAGGCTGACGGCCAGGGCCGATAAAACCAGTAATCCCAGGAGTTGTTTTGACCAAATACCAGCTTTCCTTGGTCATTTCCATCTTAATTAAAATGTAGCCTGGAAAAAATTTACGGGCAGTAATACGCTTCTTGCCGGAACGAACTTCAGAAACCTGCTCAGTTGGAACAACAACTTCACCGACAAACTGTTTGAGGGCTGTGGTTGCGATACGGCTTTCTAAACCTGCACGTGCGCGTTCTTCAGCTCCTGTTTGTGTGTGGATAACGTACCATTTCATAGTTATTTGAGTAAGAACGTCACTCCCTTAGAAAGAACTAGGTCAATAACGGAAACAAAAACGCCTAACAACACCGAGGCCGTAATAACAATTAACGTTGAATCCAAAAGCTCCCGACGCGTAGTCCAGGAAACCTTCTTCATTTCCGCAATAACTTCCCCGATAAAACTTTGTACTTTACCTATCATCTTTAAACCACCTTATAAATATGGCAGGCCAGGCAGGAGTCGAACCTGCAACGCACGGTTTTGGAGACCGTCGCTCTAACCAATTGGAGCTACTGGCCTATGTCGTCACAGATCAAACTGAAACTGGCTACTTCTTAGTCTCTTTATGCACCACATGCTTACGGCAAAAACGGCAAAACTTCTTGAGCTCTAAACGCTCAGGTTTTTGCTTTTTGTCCTTGGTGCTGTTGTAATTTAGTCGATTGCACTCAGTGCACTGAAAATGAATTGTCTCGCGCATATTATTTCCGTTTTTCTCGCGCTCCCCCGTCTTCGGCGAACAAAGCCAACCATCTAACGGAGTAACTTGAAGATGTTTTTAAAAGCCCTCGAGCGGTATTGAACCGCTGACCTCGTCCTTACCAAGGACGTGCTCTACCAACTGAGCTACAAGGGCAAAAGAATTTAGCCACCTGCAGCGTTCCAACAAATGAACGCAAAGTATATCTGTCTAAATAAATCTTGTCAAGAATATTTTTATTAATTCTTGAAATCAATCAAATTACAGGCCAATGACTTAGGGCGATTTAAACAAGCCTTAAAAAACGGCGCTTGCCGATCTTTAAAACACCCTTGATTGGCTTCCAATTCTCGTCGGAGATAGCCTTTCCCTCATGGGAAATAGCCCCCTCCTTCAACAAACGACGCCCCTCATTCTTGGCGGCAATGATTTTCGCAACACTAAGAATATCAAGCAATTTCGCGTCAGCTACAATTTCTACTTCAGGAATATCTTGCGGGATTTGGTGCTGGCTAAAGGTGCTTTCAAAATGCGCGCGAGCCCTTACCCCTTCTCCTGCTGGATGAAACATATCAACAATCAATTGGCCCAATTGCAACTTGGCTTCTTTAGGATGCATGGCTTTAATGGTGTTCAAATCGGCATCAGTTAAGAGCTCATAATAACGCGCCATCAGCTCATCAGAAATGGACATCACCTTACCGAAGATATCATTGGGAGCTTCGTTAATGCCAATGTAATTGCCCAATGATTTACTCATCTTGTTAACCCCATCCGTACCTTCTAATAACGGGGTCATGAGCACCACCTGGGGCTTTTGGCCGTAGGACTCTTGCAATTGACGACCCATGAGCAGATTAAATTTCTGGTCATTGCCGCCTAATTCCACATCCGCCTTCAAATACACGGAATCATAGCCTTGCAATAAGGGATAAATAAATTCCAGCAGGCTGATTTCCTTGCCCGTTTCAAAGCGCTTCTTAAAATCAGCCCGGGCTAACATCTGAGCCACCGTCGATCGAGCGCTTAATTCTAATAAATCTTGAGGAGTTAATTTATTTAACCAATGGCTGTTAAAAACCACCTTGGTCTTTTGCGGGTCTAAAATTTTAAAAACTTGGGTCTTATAGGTCTCGGCATTCTTGTCAATGTCGGCTAGCGTCATCTTCTTGCGTAATTCATTACGACCAGTCGGATCCCCTACCTGAGCCGTAAAATCACCGATCAAAAATACCACTTGATGGCCTAAATCTTGAAATTGACGCATTTTTTTAAGGAGTACGGCATGGCCTAGGTGAATATCAGGCGCCGTGGGGTCAAAACCTGCCTTAATAATCAAGGGCCGCCCTTCATTAAGTTTGGCGGTTAAATCAGCCACACTGATGATTTCGGTGGTACCACGCTGAATCTTAGCGAGAGCGTCTTGGGTAGACATAAAAACCTTAGGGATAAAGAAAGGGACATGTACCTAATTAGAATACAATTAGGTGCATGTCCCCTTAATGACTATTACATACGGGCTGAAACGCCGATTTTCATACCTTCGACGTCAACCTTGATCACTTTAACTTGCAAGTTATCGCCAGCTTTAAGGGCGGCGGCTTGCGCTTTATCGATTTCTGAGGAATAAACTAAGGCTTCGATATCATCGCCTAATTTCACGAAAACACCAAAGTTAGAATTCATCACAACCGTTGATGACACTTCAGCACCAACCGGGAACTTGGAGGCGATTTCGGCCCAAGGATTCGGTTGTAATTGCTTTAAACCTAAGGTGATCTTGCGGCTTTCAGCATCAACTGCCAATACCACGACTTGCACCTCTTGGCCTTTTTGCAATAATTCTTGCGGATGATTGACCTTCTTTGTCCAGCTCATGTCAGACACATGAATCATGCCCTCAAGTCCGTTTTCTAATTCAACAAAGGCGCCATAATCCGTAAACCCACGCACAGCACCCTTAACAGAGGCACCGACGGTGAATTTCTGTGCAGCAGATTCCCAAGGATTATTCTCTAATTGCTTCATGGACAAGGAAATACGCTTGGCATCCTTATCTACATTGATAATCACCACTTCGATGACATCGCCCAATTTGAACATTTCTTGAGGATTAACCATCTTCTTTTGCCAGGTGATTTCAGAGGAATGTAATAAACCTTCAATACCCTTGTCAATTTCAACAAAGACACCATAGGGCATAATGTTAACAATCTTACCCTTGATCTTGGCGCCAGCCGGGAACTTCGCCACCGCTTCATCCCAAGGATTAGACGTAATTTGCTTTAAACCTAAGGAAACCTTGGAATTGGCTTGGTCGAAATCCAAGATCAGGACTTCCAACCGTTGGCCAACAGCCACGATTTCTGACGGGTGATTAATACGGCTCCAGCTCATGTCGGTGATGTGTAATAAACCATCCACACCGCCTAAATCGATAAAGGCACCGAAATCCGTGATACCTTTAACAACGCCCATGCGCTTTTGACCCTTTTTAATCTGGCCCCAAAGCTGTTCACGCACATGCTCACGTTCCTTCTGTACCATTTCACGGCGAGAAAGAATGAGGTTACGGCGCTGCTTATTCATCTTCGCCACCACAAATTTATAATTTGTCGTGGTGATGTCATGATTAGACAAGCCCTTAAATGCGGATAAAGACATTGGCAAGAATGCTTCTACACCAAAGACATCTACGATATAACCACCCTTGACAGCGCGTAGGACACGGCCTTCAATGATGTCACCTTCGTTCATGTCATCCGAAATCTTTTGCCAACCCTTAAGACGTTCAGCCTTAGCGAAGGACAAAATTAAACGGCCATGATCATCTTCGATATTTTCGATTAAAACTTCCAACTGCTGGCCAACCACTAATTCAGCAGGATTACGGAATTCTTCAATCGGCACAAAGCCTTCTGACTTAAAACCGATGTCAACGATAACCTCTTTAAGCGTAATCGCAGCAACGATCCCCTTACTAACTTCACCTTCCTTGATATCTTTCAAGGTTGAGGCATACAACTCTTCCATTACTGATTTTGTATCTGTACTCATGATTTTTGAAACCTTTCTTTGAAACGGAATTCTTCATGGCAGGCCATAAAGTACGGCAATTATCCCAAGAAATCTTTAAATGTCAAATAAAATCTTTTTAAGCGGCTAATTTATAAATTTCATCAAGGATTTGTTGCGAAGCATGCTGGTAGGTATTCCCCTCTTCCTTAATATAGAACGGCTGACCAAATTTAGCTTCCACTACTCCCCGTTTAAAAACCTTACTACCCGGAGGCATTACATTATCCGTACCTTTAAGATAAACCGGAAGAACCGGAACCTTGGCCTTCATCGCTAAAAATCCAACCCCGGACTGGGCCCGGGCAGGTTCATGCCCTTTACGGCGCCCACCTTCCACGAAAATTAATACAGGCTTACCCTCTTTCAAGCGCTTTAAGGCTTCTTTAAGCGCACCAAAATCAGCCTCACCCCTCTTGACTGAAAAAGCGCCTAATTTTTTTAAGAAAAAACCCAAAGGCTCCCGCTTAAAAAGCTCAATCTTGGCCATGAAATTCAAACGCCTAACCGAGCAAATACCCAAAACCACTGGATCTAAGTTACTGATATGATTGCTAGCCAGTATAAAACCACCCTGGCGTGGAATATTTTCCGTGCCGTAAGCTTTATAGGGAAAATAAAGCCAGCTTAAAACCTTTGTTGCAAAATAAGTAAAATAGTAGATCATGCTGGATCAACTAATTTACGGCCGAATTCTAAGAGGTCTTTGGCACGTTTTAGGCTCTTGGCTTCACTATAAATACGCACCAAAGGCTCTGTACCCGACGGCCGGAACATCAACCAATCTTCATTAGCACAGGTTAATTTGACCCCATCAAAATCTTTTACATCAATTACCTTTTGCCCTAAAACCGTAGTGATAGCCTTTAACTTATTTAAATCAATCTGCTTAGCATCCATGGTGTAATCAAGCCGTTGATAATAGTAACGGCCGAATTCTTTTTCCATGTCTTCAACCAGCTTCTTAAAGTTCTTTTTATTATAAACCATCATCTCTAATAATAATAAGCCAGCCAAGGTTCCATCGCGTTCAGGAATATAATTAGGCAAGCCCATGCCGCCCGCCTCTTCACCGCCAGCCACAATAGGCTGTGAAATCATCAGATCAGAAATATATTTAAAACCTACCGGTGTTTCATACAGCTTACGGTTTAATTTCTTGGCAATATGATCCAGCATGGTGGTGCCACAAAGGGTCTTAACAATGCCCCCTTCCACCTTGCGGTTACGCACCAAATGCAGGATTAAAAGCCCTAAAATCTTTTGGGGAGACACAAACTCACCGCCGGGCATGACGGCAGCGATACGGTCAGCATCACCATCGAGCACATGGCCGAAATCAAACTTTTCTTTTTTCATGCGACCCATGATGCCGGTTAAACATTCCGGAATAGGCTCAGGCTTTGACCCATCAAAGCCAGGATTATAATCCGAACGCATTAATTCAAGCTTAATGGCAGTACCTTTAAGAATTTCATTCATTAAATCACGGCCTGACCCATGCATGATATCAGCCAACACTTTAAACTTGGCCGTCTTCATTTTCTTTAAATCGATATATTTACGGATAAAGGCCACGTAAGCTTTCTTAAAATCATAGACAACAATGGTGCCACTCTTCTTAGCTTGATCAAAATCAGCTATCTTAACTTCGGTTAAACCTAAATAAGACTCAACCACCGAAGTAATATCCTTAGGCGCTGCTCCACCCTGGGCTGTCTTGATCTTAATCCCATTAAATTTAGCCGGGTTATGTGAAGCCGTAATCATGATGCCACAAACACCATCTAACAAGGTTACCCCATAACTTAACGCAGGTGTAGGCAGAGACGTATCTGAAAGGTAAACTTTAATATTATTAGCAGCCAGAACTTGGGCAAAGGTTTGCGCGTATTCAACAGACAAGAAACGGTTGTCATAACCTACGGCCACCAATTTCTTAGGAAAGGCTGGGTTATTCTTTAACACCCAATCAGCCACCGCCTGGGCCACAATGCGGACATTTTCAAAGGTAAAGGTATCTGAGATAACTGCACGCCAACCATCGGTACCAAATTTAATCTGTGATCTGATGTCGCTCATATTGCTCCCTAGTATTCAATTAAATAAATTAAGTATTTTTTCCGTTCCATATCGATTTCTTAACGCTAAAGTTTTACAACATGACGGTAGTCAAATAACTCGGGGCGAATTCTTCTATAATTCACCCCTCAAACAAATTTGACTATCCCAAAACCAAAAAGTTTTGGGATTCCCTCTACCTATAAACTTTAGCTAAAATCGATAGTCACTACAAAAACACTTAATTTATTTAAATCAATAAAGTTTATGTTCTACAATATACCGAATAACTGACTTACTCGTCAAATACCAGATTGATTTTTTATTTTTAAGTCGATTGCGCATATCGGTCGATGAAATATCGACAGCCGGCATATCCACCTTAATAAACTTATAGCCCTTTGGGTAATCCTTATCAAAACCTGGACGGTTAAGCACCACTAATTTAGCTAAATTCAATATCTCTTTAGGTTCTTTCCAACCCTTGAATGAGCGCAGGCTATCAGCCCCCATCAATAAAAAGAATTGCGCCTTGGGATATTTCAATTTCAATTCACGCAAGGTATCAACGGTGTAGGACACCCCACCACGGCGGATTTCGCCATCATAAACAGCAAAACCCTTATTCCCCTTAATCGCTTCCTTGACCATGCTCAAGCGCTTATCATCTGCTGGCAAATCGCCACGTTTTTTAAATGGGGAACAATGCGCTGGTACAAATAACACCTGATCAAGCTTCAATGATTCCAATGCACTTTGGGCCATTAATAAATGACCGAAATGGATAGGATTAAACGAGCCGCCAAGTATGCCGATTCTCATTCCCTGACTTGCCCCGTGCCATAGATTTCGTATTTATAACTAGTCAGACCATCCAGGGCCATAGGGCCGCGCACGTGCAACTTATCTGTGGAAATCCCCACCTCGGCACCAAAACCAAACTCGAATCCGTCAGTAAAACGGGTTGAGGCATTGACATAGACACAGGCAGAATCAACTGTATCTAAAAACGTTTGCGCTTGTTTTTTATCCTTGGTGACAATGCAGTCTGAATGCCGTGAACCATAGGTATTAATATGGTCAATGGCCGCTGCTAACCCATCCACCACCTTAACAGATAAAATTAAATCTAAATATTCCGCCGCCCAATCCGCTTGAGTTGCTTTGCGCACACCGGCGCTGACAATCGCCCGGGTGGCTTCATCCCCGCGGATTTCACAACCCTCTTTTTGTAAATCAGCAATCATGAATGGCAAGAATTTCTTGGCCACTGCCTTATCAACCAAGAGGGTTTCCATAGCATTGCAGACACCAGGCTTTTGAATCTTGGCATTCATGACAATATGATGGGCCATCGGTAAATCAGCCTTATTACTGACATAGACATGGCAGACACCTTTGAAATGTTTCACCACTGGAATGCGGGTATTATCCGATACAAAACGGATCAACTCTTCTCCGCCGCGAGGCACAATCACATCAACTAGCTCATCTAACTTTAATAATTCTGTGACTGCCGCACGATCAGTGGTTTCAATTAATTGCAGCGCATCATAAGGAATTTTGGTTTTCTTTAATTCGCCCTTTAATATCTTAAAAATAGCTTTATTGGTATGAACAGCCTCACGTCCGCCTTTTAGGATAGCGGCATTACCGGATTTTAAACACAGAGCCGCACAATCAGCGGTCACATTAGGGCGTGATTCATAGATAATCCCAACAACCCCTAAGGGCACGCGGATCTTCTTGATAAGCAAGCCATTAGGACGCTTGATGGTTTCAAGCAATTGACCGATAGGGTCAGCTAATTTAGCTGTCTCCAACAAACCGTCGGCCATGGCCTTAACCCGCTTGTGGTTTAAGGTCAGGCGGTCAATCAATGCGGGGGAATAATTCTCTTTCTTAGCAGCAGCTAAATCTTTTAAGTTCTCTTTGAGCAGGAAGGCCGTTTGGGTAACTAAGGCCTTGGCCATTAATTCCAACGCGCGATTCTTTTCCGCACCGGAAATTAGACCTAAGGATAGGGAGGCTTTTTTAGCCCCTTTGGCGATTTTTAAAATGTGAGCGGATAAATTCATGTTCTAAATCTCCGTCTAAAAGCTTCTCTTTTTTCTCAATAAAATATGTTCCTAAACGTTCCCCTTTAACTAAACGCAAGAGCACATCCTTCGTCGCACCTGCCGTAATCACACAGGCTGTTTGGGCATGGGTGGCAATCTTTACCGCATCAATCTTAGCCTTCATCCCGCCGCGGGCCACATTCACATTCTTGGTGCCGCCAGCCACCCCTTCAATCTCAGCGGTAATCTCCCTCACTTCTTCAAACACCTTCTTATTGGCATCATAAAGCCCTTCCACATCGGATAAAATCACTAACAAATCCGCGTGCAGTAAACTAGCGACAAGTGCAGATAATTTATCATTATCCCCAAATTTAATTTCTTCAGTGGACGTGGTGTCATTTTCATTAATAATCGGCACTACCTTGGCCTTCAAGATAGCCTCAAGCGTATGCCGCGCATTCGAAAACCGCGCGCGATTATCAAAATCATCCCAGGTCAATAACACCTGACCACATTTCAATCCCACCTTACGCAACAACTCACTATAAAGTTTCATCAACGCCGCCTGGCCAATGGCCGCACGAGCCTGTAGCACGGCTAGTTCAGTGGAACGCTTCTTCTCCCCTAATTGCCCCATGCCTAGGGCAATAGCCCCAGAGGACACCAACACCACTTCAATACCCTTCTTATTCAATTGGGCAATTTGTTTGGCTAATCCTGCTAACTGTGCAGTTTTAGGACGTAACTGTGCATCAACAATCTGGCTGGAACCAAGTTTGACCACAATGCGTTTAATAGGTTTTTGGAATGTTCTGATCGTCATATATAAAAAGTCAATGTGCCCCGCTTTTCTCCGGGAATGACAGATATTCTACAACAATTTCCGGATGGTCGCCAATAACTTATCTAAACCTTCTTTTTCCATCGCAGAAATCGGAATAATATCCTTAGTCACCATGCGCTTAAAGCGGGTTAGGTTCTTTTTGCTTTCAGGCAAATCCATTTTGTTAGCCACCAAAATGCGGTGCTTTTGGGCTAGCTCCTCGCTGTATAGCTCTAATTCTTCGCAAATGGCATAATAATCATCAACCGGATCACGGCCTTCAGAGCCTGACATATCAATAACATGAACTAAGATCTTGGTGCGCTCGGTATGCTTTAAGAATTGATGACCTAGACCCTTGCCTTCATGTGCGCCCTCGATCAACCCCGGCAAATCCGCAATCACAAAATCCGGCTCATCTTCCTCTTCATCCTTCACAATCCCCAAAACCGGCGCCTTGGTGGTAAAGGCATAATTAGCAATTTTGCTCTTTACCTTGGACACCGCACAAATCAACGTTGATTTGCCTACATTAGGAAAACCAACTAAACCAACATCGGCAATAATCTTTAATTCCAGACGAAGCATGCGCTTTTCACCAGCAGTTGGCGGCGCTGGGGTGCGGTTCTTATTATTCCCGCGGCCACCGGCCCCACCCTTGGCCACAATCACCGTATCGCCATGACGCGCTAAATCACGCACCAGCAAATCCGTATCAAAATCCCAAATCATCGTCCCCACCGGCACACGCAAAATAGCATCTGTTCCAGTTTTACCCGTTTTATTATTACTGCTCGCATGACCACCACGGCCAGCCACATAATGCTGTTTAAAACGGTAATCCAAAAGCGTATGTAAATTCTGGTCAGCCACAAAGACCACGTCCCCGCCCCATCCGCCATCCCCGCCATTAGGAATCGGAAAACGCGTATACTTATCGCTGTAGTGGCTCTCACAACCCTTACCACCACCGCCCGCCTCAACTTCTATTCTCGCCTGATCTACGAATGCCATGTAATACCCCTTAAACGAAGAATCCCAGCTTCCTAAGAATCACCTAGGCAGCTGGGACCCAAGAAAAATTTAACTCCTTACGCAGAAATCTTTGCAATCTTCACACTGGTCAAATTTTGACGGTGACCACGGGTGCGCGCAGAATCTTTACGCTTGCGGTAATGAAACGCAATAACTTTATCGCCGCGGTTATGCTCAACCACATCCGCCTTGATTTCCACATCCTTCAAGTACGGCTGGCCAACCTTAACCGATTTACCATCGGAGAATAACAAGACTTTATCTAAAACAATACTTTGGCCCTTATCAAAATCCAAGCGGTTGGCAGAAATCACATCGCCTTCGCTGACCTTAAATTGGCTATTACCTAACTGAACTACTGCGTACATAATTAACTCCTGGTTATTATATTACTAAAAGCTTTCACGAAAGGTCAAATTATACACATGAAAGCCCAAAAGGTCAATTTATTTTAACCTTGCCCCGGCCTTCGCAATAAGGGCAGGCATGGAACTCCAAAGACTCAATGGTTTTCCCTGTACGAGCCCGAGTCATCTCAACCAAACCTAATTGGGAGATACGGTTGACTTCCGTCTTGGCATGGTCCTTGGTTAAGGCATCACGCAGGGCCTGCAGCACCTTGCGCTTATGGTCTTCACGGTTCATGTCGATAAAATCAATGACGATAATGCCACCCAAATCACGTAGGCGTAATTGCCTGGCGATTTCCGGAGCCGCTTCCAGATTCACCGCAAAGGCCGCGTCTTCTGGCGTCCCACGCGTTTTAAACCGGCCACTGTTAACGTCCACTACGATCAACCCTTCAGTGGGTTCAATGATGATATAGGCACCTGATTTTAGATAAACCTTGGTCTCATAAATCTTGTCTAATTCAGTAGCTACATTCTTTGATTCAAATAAAGGCTTGGGGCCGGCATGGTATTGGATTTTCTCCACCACTTCCTTACCAATCAAGGTCTCGGCAAATTTACGCATCTTTAAGCATTCTTCCTGCGAATCAATCACCAAGCGCTCGACATTATCGTTTAATAAATCGCGCACTGTCTTCCAAATCAAATCATATTCCTTATAGACCAAGGCTGGCGGCTGCTTTTGCTTGGACAACGCCCGCACCTTTTCCCACATCGCCACCAAAAACTTGGCATCACGGGTAATTTCCTTTTCCCCCTGCTCCATCGACGCAGTGCGCACAATAAAACCACCACTCTTAGAAAAAGTAAATGTCTTTAGAATTTCGCGCAGGCGAAAACGTTCCTTAGGATCTTCAATCTTCTTTGAAATCCCATGATGCTTGTCCATCGGCATATAAACAACAAAACGGCCAGCTAAGGAAATATGTGTCGTCAAGCGCGCACCCTTAGTACCAAAAGGGTCTTTAACCACCTGAACTAAAACTTCCTGGTCTTTCTTCAGCGGCAATTCATTCTTGTCCTTCTTCAAAGGACGCGCTTCCTTCACCGCTTCCGCTGGCGCTGCATCTGCCGCCGCAGGTTTAGGAAAGAACATATTTATAATTTTTTGCGGGCCAGTTGGCTCAGCTTCAATACGCTCAATATCTTTTAATAACGGATTATCCTCCGCATCCGTTAAATAAAGAAACCCGTTTTTCTCCTGGCCAATATTAACAAAAGCTCCGTTAATTGAAGGCAAAATGGATTCCACCTTCCCCTTGTAAATATTCCCCATCATTGATTGGTGACGCTCCAGCTCAATATAAAAATCATCTAGCTTGCCATCAACCAATACAGCAACCCGGCGCTCATCTGGCGCAACATGAATCAAAATCTCTTTAGACACAGTCTTCCTCCATACATGCTTAAATTATTAAAACCGATTAAAACTACTTTTGCGCAACAGGCTGCGCGGCGGAGGGCGTTTCAGCAGTGATGATATGCGGCGTCAAGAAAATAAGAAGCTCTGTCTTCGTCTTCGTATCAACTTTTTGCTTAAATAGCGCTCCTACCAACGGAATATCCCCTAAAATCGGTAATTTAGTCGTGGTTTTTGTCAAATCATCGCTAATAAGCCCTGCAATCACCAGCGTTTGCCCATCCTCAATCATAACCTTTGTTAATGCCTCTTCTACCGTCAATTTTGGAACTGAAGTCCCCTCTACAGTTACATTCCCATCCGTATTTGTAATTCGCGGATGCAAATCCATGGTAATCACCCGTGCATTATTTACATGCGGGGTCACCTCAAAAACAATCCCTATATCTTTATATTCCCAACCTGAAACCTGCATCTTCGCCTGCTCGGTATTATAGGTATACTGAGCAAAAGGATACTGTGTCCCCACCACAATCTTCGCCGGCTGATTATCCAAGGTCACGATGCGCGGATTAGAAAGCACCTTGGTATTTGACCGACTACTTAACATCTTTAACGTTGCTGAAAATGTAGACGCATCCAAGGTGCCATACTTAAAGGTATTATTACTTACCGTCCCACCTGCCGGAATATATTTATTTGTCGCTGCTGTAAATGGAAAATTAATAGCATGTTGAGAGGCTGCTGCCGAAATAACCGAGTTCCAATCAATACCAAGGGTATCCGAATCATCAATGGTGGTCTTCACAATCTTGGCTTCAATCAAGACTTGGGGAGTTACACTGTCTAAGGTCGCCACCACCTCAGCCATTAAATCTAAATTGTTCTGTATGTCAATGACAATCAAGGTGTTAGTACGCACATCAAAATTAACGCTACCACGCACACTCTTTATTTTAGATAAAGAATCAACCACATCAGAGGCCTTGCTAAAACTTAACGGAAAGGTTTTGGTTACCAATGGTTCTTGCTGCTGAAGGATCTGATTATCATCACGCCGTTTCTTTAAATTCTCAATGGTCGTTACTGTAATAATATTGCCCTTGCGGTCAAACGCATAGCCATAGGTCGTTAAAATAACATCCAAGGCTTTCGGCCAAGGCACATCGGTTAATTGAATAGTTACAAGACCTGTAACATCTGGGCCAGCAACAATATTCACCCCGCTTTTATAGGCTAACACCTTCAACACATTCTTGATATCAGCATCTTGAAAATCAAGACTTACCAATCCGCTATCCGAAGGTTCAACTTTAACGGCAGGGGCAGGCACCGCAGGAACAACAGCCTCTACAGCAACTGCGGCAGGTTCCGATGCGGCAACAGCATTAGCTGGCGCATTGACAACGGGCTCATAGCTAGCTAAAGCATGCCCAGTAACCCCAAACACCATTGCTGACGTAAAAACGATGGACGCTGTTAAACGCATCACATCCCCCCCTTTTTTAGTTTAAGCGTGAAATGCTCTTGACCTTTGGTAATATCCACGTAATCATCACCAATATGATCAACCGTATAGGCGCCCAAGGTGTCTTTAGATTTAACCACCTTGCCATTAACAATCGCCATATTATTTCCCTTGGCTCCCGCTACAATTCCCTCAAGAACCATATCACTTGCCGTTAAATCAGTATCATAGGTTATCACCGTTCCACCTGAAGACACTAAAGGCCAAAACGGATCATGCTTACCGTGCTCATCATACACAAAAGCAGCTTCTTCTGCTATAGCTATTTGAGCTGTTGCCACTAACACCCATGCCATCAACAAAAACCTCATGGCTTAACCTCCGTTGCGGCCTTATCTGTCAGAATAACCTTTATAGTGGCCGTAATCAACTGATTGTTGCGATCTTTTGCATCCCCCACAATACGCAAATCACTCAAACTAAAATATAAATTAGACCCTTCCAGCCGATTAAGAAAACGACCCCAGGGATGATAGCCGCCATGCGCTTGAATATTAATTGGTAACGCATAAAAATTACCTTCCGGAGAGGTAATTAACGTTTCTTGATTCTCTTTACGGGGAACCAATTGGTCAATCTTAACGCCGACCTCATTAGCCAGACGGGAGATATCATCCAAAATCGAAGGAACCTCCTCTACCGACCTAATCTTTACATTCATCGCCTTTAATTGCGTCCGGGACGATTCTAACCCTTGGCGCATTTGATGGACACGCTGCTTATCTGCCTGGACACGGGCCGTATCCGCCGATAACGTATTGATTTCTGCGTTACTGTTCTGCAAAAACTTTAATTGAAAATTCATAATCAAGAAGTAATCAAGCAGAAAAACCAACACCAATATCACCGCTAAGGCCGCATAACGGGCCTTTATATCTAACTCATTGAACTTCGAAATAATATCTTCTATATTTATTTTCATTGCAATTTTGCCGTAACGTTAAACTCGGCTATTTCCGTTGTACTGCGTTTAACCCGTGAAATCGCATTGACTTCAACACTGGTAAAGGATTTAACAAATAACTGGTCCTTCTTTAAGCTCGCTACAAAACCACCAATCAAGGTTACCTCATTCTTGGATTTTGACACGGCAAAACCTTCAATGGTCAATGCCTTGCTATCTAACGAAACAGCCTTAAGCCAAACACCGCCTGGCATATAATCACTAATTACATTCAAATTACGCGACCAACCAATAGAACGTTTCGCCACAATATCATTGATCGTCCCCATTTTCTTGCGCAAATCTTTAATTTCATTGGCAATAATATCTAAATTATTCTTATCCGGTAAAACATCCTGCCACTGGGCCTTAGCAGCCATCACCCGGATCAAATTAATCCCCATTAACCCGCCCAATAACAAATGGATTACTATCAATAAAAGCACCAATCCACCGCCAGCTCCCAATACCACATCCTGCGGCAAATTAATTGCAATCCCGCCAAATAAATTACCTTTAGCTTTTTTTCTTAATGCAACAGGAACCAAATTTATATCAATCATACATTCACCAAACCTAATCCAATCGCTACCCCTAATTGGGATGAATAATTCTTAATATCTCCAGCCGCCACCTGTTCACTTAAACGAATGCCGTTTAACGGATCCCAGATCTTCACTGGCATACCCAAATTTTTTTCAAAAGACGCTTCAATGCCTTTTAACAACGAACCGCCGCCAACCAAAAATAACTCATCCACTTGAATATTCTTCTCCGTCATAAAATAATCCAAGGATAGACGGATTTCAGTAATTAAATTATTGATGGGCGTTTCGCAAGCGCTGATAATCTGATCATGCTTATCCCCGGGCGCTGTTTTTAATATTTCAGCTTGGGCAAAATCAACCCCCAAGACATTTGAAATCTGTTTAGTTAATTCATGGCTGCCGACAAAAATATCACGGGTAAACCGAGGGGAAAGATCTTTTAGAATAATTAAATTACTAACTGAACCGCCAATATCCAAAATCGCCTTAGCATGGCCGCTATTAGAAACCTTAGGGCCCAGCACTTCAAAAGCATTGGCGGTGGCAATGGAATTAGTAGTGATATGGCTTAATTCAAAACCAACATCCTTAAATAATTTTAACCGCTCATCTATCATTTCCTTCTTTACAGCAGCTACCAGCACTGACATTTTCTTATCCTTTGATTGCGGATCCAGGATATTGCAATCAGAATAAATGCTTTGCGGATCAAAAGGGAAATATTTATCCAAATCATAAACAAAGGATTTTCGTAAATCATCCAGTGGGATGCGCGGCAAATCAATATAACGAATCAAGGTCCCTTTACCAGAAACTGATGTCACAGGAACTTTCTCAGCCAAATTAAGCTTGGTCATCAGCCGCGCCAAGGCAGACTTGGCATCATTAGCTTCTATCGGCTCAATAGCCCAATGACGAATTTCATAACCATTTCCTGGAATAAGAGCAATTTCTACAGCTTTAATTGAACTTGTGCCGATATCGATGCCAATCACAACAGGACGTGCAGGTTTAGGCAGGAAGCGATTAATTAATTTAAGATATTCTTGAAATATTAATTCGAAATTCATTGTTGCTATATTAACAAAATTTATCATCCTTGTGAATAAATAATCCAACTAATTACGGTGTCATAACCCCCCGTTGCTAATGCGGCGCTGTATTCGGTAATGATGATACCTAAAATAAAAACCCCGTACATCTTACGACGTACGGGGTTAGAAACACCTTAACTAATTAGGGTGTTAACACGCCACCGGTAGTGATGGTGTACGTGGTTGTACCAGATGAAGCCACCGTGACAGGCGTAGCTGACACTGTGTAGGCATTGGTTGCCATGGTACAGGTATAGCTGTAACCAGAAATAGCACCAGCACCACAATACGCAGAATTCAAATACGCTGGTGACGCAGCCGTCAGGGATGTAATCGCTGTCGGATACGTACCATTGTTAGCTGTAGCGAATGATTCAGCAGCTGTTGACACAGCGCGTAAGGTCGCCTTAGCTAACGCATCGTTGGCGGATAACTTCGCGCGCAACAGGTTAGGGATTGCAATCGCAGCCAACAAGGCAATGATTGCAACCACAATCATGATTTCCACTAACGTAAAACCACTTGATTTTCTTGTTCTCATCTTATTCTCCTTATTTGCGGGCCTTGGGAGATTCGCTCATGATGAGATGCCATTGAAGGAATAGAATAATGACGTTTTACTTATTCTCACTCAATACAGCTCTTCAACACAAGACCCCTTGTTAACTACTTCTTAAAGAGTACCATACGAAATGCCGCTTGTCAAATCACCCAAGAAAAATATTTTAACCCCTTGGCTTAGCGTAACATAGACTCTAAACGCGTCTTACGCTTATCAAGCTCTACCATTTGGCTTCGCAAAGCACTCAAATCAGCTTTTAACGCCTTTCCTTCACGTTTTAGCTCATTGATGCTATTTTCCAACCTATTTTGCTCAACCCGGTCTTCCGGCTTAACCTGCAAAGCAATGTTCTTTTTCTGCAATTGACCAACCACCAAGGCCAATTCATCATGATTTTTCTGCAAATTCTTTAACTCAACCTCCATTTGCTGCAACTGATCCTCACTCCAATTGGTATCAACAACCGGCGATTGAATCTCCGGCAGCTCTGCCAACGCCTTATCTAATTCCTTGATTTGGCCTTGCAAGTACTCCTTACGGGCCAAGGCCTTGGCATGGCTGGTTGATACAGCGCTCTTTTGGGCTGCCAATAAGGCACCGTGCAACTCCTCTTGATGTTTCTTGCTATCATAAATCATCTTCATTAATTTCAACTTTTCCTTACGCGGATCGGGCTTAACCTCAATCGCCACCGGTGCAGGCGGAACAATCACCGCAGGCCGTAACGCCTCAACCTGAAGCGCCAAGGCCTCATCTTCCTTCATCTTTTGCTCAACACCTTTAGACATAATGCCTATCTCATCATTCAACTTCTCTAAATGATCATTTAATAAATTAAATTCTTCACGCGCCTCATTAATCTGCTTCGCCTTAGACTCTTGCCCTACCTTTAATTTAGAGGCATCCCGCTCTAATTGCTCACCTTCCTGCTGAATCTGGCCTAACTGAACACGTAATTTAATCAATTGCTTACGCAGCTCTTCATCCTGCTCCAACACCTTGGCATTATCAATGGTTAATTGATCAATGCTTTGTTTTAAATCCATTAACACCCGTTGAAATTTATCAGCCCCAGCATACTCATCCGCCAATACAGGAAAAGGAAGAACCAACATAACCAAGATTAATAATAGGTAAGCTTTAAATGTTTTCATTTTATTTAATCGCTGTGGTTAAATTTAAGATTGGCATAAATAAGGCAATAACAATATACCCAATAACTACCCCTAAGAAACCAATAATCAACGGCTCAATTAACTTAGTCAACCCATCTACCGCCGTATCAACCTGCTCATCATAAAATTCAGCCACCTTGCTTAACATCTTATCTAATTGACCTGACTTCTCACCAATAGCAATCATGCGGGTAACCATGGGAGGGAAAAAGTCGCTCTTAGATAAGGGCACCGCAATACTTTCCCCTTCTTTCACAGACGCCTTCACATCATCAACAAGCAGTTCAATTACCTTATTCTCACACGTTTTACCAACAATGTCCAAGGCCTCTAGAATAGGGACACCGCTTTGGCTCAGCGTTGAAAAGGTGCGGCAAAAACGACTCACCGCTACCTTACAAATCAAATCGCCAAACACAGGCAAACGCAAAATCATCTTATCCGTCATCAAATGACCCGCCGCTGTCTTGCGGTACTGTTGCGCTAACACCACTATCCCAACCAAACTCCCTACAATTAAGAAGAAATATTTATTCATCGCATTACTCAAATCAATCAACACCTGCGTCATAGCCGGCAGCTTCTGGCCCAACGAATCATAAATACTCGCAAAGGTCGGGACAACCTTAATAATTAATAACACCGTAATGCCAATGGCCATGCTGACCACCACCGATGGATAAATCAATGCCGCTTGAATTTTCTGACGCAATTTTTCAGATTTCTCTAAATAAACGGCAACACGATCTAAAATGGTTGTTAAAATACCACCGCTTTCACCCACCCGGATCATATTCGTATATAATTGCCCAAAAACCTTCGGATGCTTGCCAAAAGCTGTTGACAAACTACTACCTAACTGAATATCTTCACGGATTTCCGCCAAGGTCTGCTTAAACGAGGGATTGCCTGTTTGTTCATTTAACGCTTCCAGCGATTGCAGGATGGGAATGCCCGCGTCAACCATGGTGGCAAATTGACGGGTAAAAATAACAAGTTCCTCCGCCTTAACCTTCTGCCCAGACTTAACCTTAGGCGCCGCAGCCTGCTTTAAAACGGATTCTTTTATTTCAACAATCGAAATAATAATTAAATTACGCTTACGTAATTCAGCAATAATCATGGGCTCATTATCTGCGGCTATCTTGCCGTTAACCGTACGCCCCTCTTGATCCCGTGCTGTATACTTAAACGTTGGCATATTAATAATTCTTAGCTATCGCTTCCTCAATTTCACTTTTTGTTGATATAAATGTAGCAATCCGGCACTTGGTTAAACCTTCCAAGTATTTCTTCCTGTCATCAGATAAGGGGTTGGTCATCACCACGCTTAAAACATCCCCGATACGGTCTAGTGCAATTAAACGTTCACGCGCGGCCACTTCCTTGGGGATCAAGGCAACCACCTGGGGGTCAATGTTGTATTTATTAACCGCAATATACGGCCAGCCGCACTGCACCACCAGGGCTACAACAATATCACGCTCTTCAACATAACCTAATTTCACCAGGATTTCACCAACAAAACCGTTTTCTTTTTTCTGAACATCTAAAGCGGTGGCTAACTGCTGCTGATTAATCATTTTGCGCGCAATTAGAATCTCGCCAATCAAAAGCCTATTAGGATTCTCCATCATTCTTTCCCCCTATAAAACACTACTCATCTTCACTGGCAATACGGTATACTTCAGCCAATGTTGTTTCCCCTGCACACATCTTATCAACCACATCATCAAAAAGCAATTTCATCCCTTGTTTTTCACATGCATAGGCGCCAATCGCCGCTGATGACTCTCCCTTAATAATCATTTCCCGGATTTGATCATCAATGGCTAATATTTCTGTCACACCTAAACGACCTAAATATCCCGTGTGTCGGCAGCGGTCACAACCCTTGCCTTCATAAAATACAGTGCCAGGCTTTACCTTGCCTTCAATCTTCTTAAAAGCTTCCGGTGTTAATTGCACTGGATGTTTGCAGTGCTGGCATATCCGGCGACAAAGCCGCTGAGAACAAATCGCCAACAAACTAGACGACACCAAAAAAGGCTCTAATCCCATATCAACCAAACGCGTAATTGACCCAGCCGCGTCATTCGTGTGCAAGGTTGATAAAACCAACTGCCCCGTCAAGGACGCTTTAATCGCAATGTCTGCTGTTTCACCATCACGAATTTCACCCACCATCACCACATCCGGCGACTGGCGCAACACCGCCTTTAAACCCACCTTAAAATCAAGCCCAATATCATGTTTGACTTCAATTTGCGTTAGACCTTCAACCAAGTATTCAACTGGATCTTCAATCGTAATAATATTGCGTTCAGGTGTGTTTAATTTATTAATAATTGAATACAGGGTGGTTGATTTACCGCTCCCCGTCGGACCGGTAACCAGAATCATCCCAAAGGGCTTATACATCATCTCTTCTAAAACCTTCATTGAATACGGGGAAAACCCTAACTTATTTAAGCCAACAGATAGATTCCCCTTATCCAGAACCCGCATGACAATCTTTTGGCCAAAGGTCGTTGGCAGCATGGACACTCGGAAATCAATTTCATTTGTTCCAAAGCGCATCTTAAAACGGCCATCCTGCGGCGTTTGATAGGTTGTAATATCCAGCCTCGACATAATCTTAATGCGCACAATCACCGCATTTTGACTGTCTTGCGGAATCATCATGCTATCTTGTAAAACACCGTCAATCCGGTAACGCACCCGCATCCCTTCCTCAAACGGCTCCATGTGAATATCCGACGCACGCTGCCGCAAAGCTTCTTTAATCACCAGATTTACCATGCGGATAACCGGCGCTTGCTCACCATCACGCACATCTTCAGCCCCTGGGCCCTGTTCCTCGTCTAGGATTTCAAAATCAGCTGCCTGAGCCGCCTTTGTCACCTGCGACATATCTCCGCCTAAAGCAATATAAAACTGATCAATGGCACGCACGATCTGCGTCTCAGTGCAAATAACCATATCAATTTCTTTTGATGTAATATTTCTTAAATCATCAATCGCGAACACATTAAGCGGATCGGAAACAGCTACCGTGATGGTATTTGAAAAACTTGAAATCGGCACCACATTATATTGACGGGCAATCTTCTCTGTAATAACAGACTTGAGTTTATCATCGAGGCGGTATTTAGTTAAATCAATGGAGGGAATCTGCAGTTCTTTGACCAGCAAGACCAGCATGTCTTGCTCCGTAATCAACCCGCGCTTAATCACCGCCTTAACCAACCCAACACCCTTATCGTGCTTAGCATAAATAAGGGCATCAATCTCTGTCGGATTGACATTAGGCTGCTGCCGTAAAGCCTTTAATATTTTATCGCGTGTTGTTTCCATAGGAATTTCTAAATTAATCCGCCGCTGTTAAACGCACCACTTCTTCCAAGGTACTTAATCCCCGACTTGCCTTAAAAATTGCATCTTCACGCATCGTCTTCATGCCCTGAGTACGGGCCATATTCTTAATTTCAAATTCTGAAGCCCCTGCTAGAATTAATTCCTTGATCTTAGCCGTCAACACCAAGGTCTCCGTAATCCCCACGCGCCCCTTATAACCTGAATTAAAACATTTATCACATCCCTTAGACCTGAAATATTGGCCATCATGGTCAGGCAACAATTCTTTTAAATTAAATTGCTTCATAATTTCAGGAGACGCCTTATAACTTTCACGGCATTTAGGGCATACCCGACGGATCAAACGCTGGGCCACAATGGCAATAACAGATGAACATATTAAAAAAGGTTCAACACCCATATTAATCATGCGCGTAATTGATCCAGGACCCGTCGTAGTATGCAAGGATGAAACAACCAAATGCCCCGTCAGGGCCGCTTTAACAGCAATGTCCAGGGTCTCCGCATCACGCACCTCACCAATCAAGATAACATCCGGATCCTGACGCAAGATAGAACGCAAACTGCTTGAAAATGTCAGACCCACTTCAGCACGGATATTAACCTGGTTAAAACCCTTCATTTGAAATTCAACCGGATCTTCGACCGTCACAATATTCTTGCCTGGCGAATCAATTGATTTTAAAATCGCATACAGGGTCGTCGTCTTACCGCTTCCCGTCGGCCCACAAGCTAAGATCATGCCGTGAGGGCGCTTGCAACATTCCTTTAAACGGCTCAAGGAATCAGGCTCAAAACCCAATTTGTCAATATCAACTATTTCTTGATTCCTGTCCAGCACACGCAAAACAACCTTTTCACCCATCGCCGTCGGCAACACACTTACACGAAAATCAACTTCCTTGTTTTGAGCGGTCATAATGCGAAAACGCCCGTCCTGCGGCAGACGATGTTCAGCAATATCCAAATCAGAAATAACCTTAATCCGCGAAATTAACGGCGTATGCAAGGCTTTAGGCATACGGTCAATCTCACGGATCATGCCATCCACCCGGTAACGGATACGCAAGGCACCTTCTAACGGCTCTATAAAGACGTCGCTAGCCTTCGCATTCACCGCTTGCTGAATAATCGTATTAGTCAACGTAATGATCGGCGCTTCTTGAGCCAAATTTTCAACCTGCCCACTATCGGCCTGCGCAGTGGTTTCCTTAACTAACTCAATATCTTCAGCTTCTTTAATATCTTTTAAAATCTCAGCCATGGTTACCGATGAATCGCCCTCATAAAAACGGTCTATCACCGAACGGATATCTTTAGGCCTTGCCAAGATCGTATTAATCGACATGTTGGTAATAGCCTTCACATTATCTATCGCAAACACATCAAAGGGATCCGCCATAGCCAAGGTTAATTGATCCCCCATCTTAGAAATAGGAACAACCAAATGTTTTTCCACCAATTCTTTGGGCAATAATTTAAGTAAATTTGCATCAATCTTAAACATCCCTAAATTAATCAACGGAACACCCATTGCCTCACTTAAGACAACACTTAATTGGTCCTCGCTGATTAACTTTAATTTTAATAAAACACGGCTTAACTCGCCGCCGCTTTTCTTTTGATCGTCAAGGGCCCGGTTTAAATCGGCTGGAGAAACAATATTATCGCGCAATAAAATCGCTTTAAATTGTTCCTTGGGAGAAAGCATTAGGTAGTCTCGTAATAACGTTTAATGGCCGTTGTAATCTCACTTGTCGTGCTGACAAAGGCTTGGACAATGCATCCGGTGACTAATTCTACATCTTCAAGCGCCTGCACATTAAGCGGATTGGCCATCGCCAAGGTTAAACTTTTACCTATCTTATCAATAGGTATTAACCCATATTGCTTGCACAAATTAGCCGGAAGCGTCGCAATAACCTCCGGGGAAATTTCATAATTAGATAATGGCAGGTAAGGAAACCCATACTGGCAGGTTAATGCCTGCACAATATCTTCTTCCGTGGCAAATTTCATAGCCACCAAGGCTTCACCAAATAACATGCTGTGGGCCCGTTGATACACAAGCGCCTCTTCCAGCTGGGCACGGGTAATGGTACCACGCTCCACTAAGATTTCACCTAATTGCTTATTAACTGTTTTTCGAAAATGTTTCATAATAATATTCCATAATCAACTTAATATAATAGCTTAAGTTAATTAGAACATCGACCTTTTTTTACTTAAGTTAAGTAAAAATCCCAGCATAATGGCAAAAACCATAAAGGATGTCCGTCCATAACTGACAAAGGGCAAGGTTATACCAACCACCGGCAATAAGCCCATCACCATGCCTACATTAATCACCACCTGCAGGGCCAAGATACTGACAATACCAACAGTTACCAATTGCCCAAAAGGGTCTTTATTATGCTGGGCAATTCTAAAACCGCTATAAATAAGCATGGTATAACAATAGATAAGAAACAACCCTCCCAGCAATCCCCACTCTTCGCCTACCACCGCAAAAATAAAATCAGTATGGCGCTCAGGCAAAAAATTCAACTGATTCTGCGTACCCGCTAACCATCCTTTGCCCAATAATTGCCCCGATCCAATCGCTATCTTTGATTGAATAATGGTGTACCCTGTGCCGGTCGGGTCATGATTAGGATTTAAGAAAACAGTTAAGCGGTCTTTTTGATACGGCTTAAGGAGATGCCAACCAAAGGGCGCGGCCAGGGCGATCAAACCTAAAAGCCCCCAAAACCAACGCTGGGCAATGCCGCTTTGATAAAGCATGACAATAAATATGCCAAAAATTAAAATCGCGGTACCTAAATCCGGCTGTTTAAAAATTAATAACATCGATATGCCGGCTAACACTAACGGCCAAAATAATCCGCCCCAAAAAACGGCAAATGTCGACGATAAATCAAACGGGAGCTTGGATCGCCGTGTACTAAAATACCTGCCCAACATCAAAATTACAGCCAGCTTGCTGAATTCCGATGGCTGAAAACTAATGGGCCCAAGCGTAAACCAACGCGTAGCCCCCAAGGCATGCCGCCCCATCACCATCACCAATACCAACAAAACAACACTCACCCCATAAATAGGATAGGCCATATCATAAAACTTGCGGTAATCCACCCCGCTTAATAAGCCCATCACCAATAGGGCTGTAAAGGCACACCCCAACTGATCATAAAACACCGCCATCCCCACACGCGAATTATTATACGCGGCGCTATATAACGCAATTAAACCAACCGCCATGATCAAAATGGCATGAATCCAAATTGTTTTAGGAAGATCGCGTTGAGCAAACATGATTGAATAAATACCTGTTTTTAGCAATTAATTGATACACCGCGGGCCCCAATAATCCCATGCCGGGTAAATAAAAGACAATAGCCAATGGATAAAGCATCGGCAACATCAACGTCAATCGGCGAAAAGCAAAAAACCCACCATAAATCTTATCTCCCACCACTAATTTAACTTCCTTCATCGCCTCCAAGGACGGCTGGCAATTAAGACGGCCCAATAAATCCATGACCTGTAATTGCCGCACACTTTGCTGGCAAAAACCGCAATTGCCATCATAGAGGACATTAACCTTAGGCGAACGCTGCCGAATACCCTCAATCCAAACAATCAATGATTTAGAGTTAATAAATAATAGCAGCTGTGCGGGGAATAAGAAGAAAAAGATCGCCGGCACATCAAGCGTTAAGATCAATACGACATGAAAGAAACAACCTGTCAAAATAGCTGAACGCCGCGTCTTTGGATAAAATAACAAAATCGGCAAAAGCAATTCCACACTGACAATCAAGATTCCAAGCCAATAACACAATGCCGACTGTGCAGCCATCCATTCCTTAAGCAAGAAATTCTTTGTCACCCCCACCGGCGGATAATTCATCAGGTAATAAATGGGATTACCCGTTATCCAGTTGCCCTGGGCTGTTATTTTATATAACGCAGTATAAAAGAAGGTCGAGGCAATTTGCAGCTGCAATAATCGCTGAATAAAAATTGGCCTCTCTCTTTTATAAGCTAGTTGTTCCCGGCGGCGCAGGGCATCTGCAGAAAAATAATCACCATGGTAATTGGTCAAACACATTAAGAAAAGCGTCACTAATAAGATGTCCCAAGACAAGGTGCCGATATGAAAATCATTTAATGCATAAAAATAATAACAAGCGGATGTCATCAGAATGCAGCTTAACTGGGAGAATAGGCCAATTAAAAAAGAAAACCATGCCGCAATAAATACCCCGACCATCATCATTACCAGCCAATCAGGGCTTTGCGCTATCCAGTCCAACCAGGCCATTGGAAAGAACACCGCATTGGTTGTCTTAAAGGCCGTTGATAAATAATTATCATCCAAATGAAAGAAAGAGGGAATCACATGCAAGCCCGTGGTTAAGGCCACAAACAAACGAAAGAATGACAATCCAATTGACGGACGCTCTTCTAAAAATAATTTATGCCAATACTTAACCATCCTACTCCTTGCACTCATAAGCTACCTGCTGCTGACGCTCAAAAGGTTCTTGTATCAAACGCGGGTAATTAACATAGGTTACCACAAATCCATCAAAATAAGGGAAGTTGCGCCGTAAGAAACCGCAAAAGGGGCGCACTAAATCACCCGACAACACCGATACTAAGGCATTGCGATGAATATTGTCATAACCGATCGCCCGAGTTTGCAATACCTGATGCGGGTCAATTAATTGCGGCCGGCCATCCTTTAAACCATACACCTCAACATAACCATAGCCGTCACCAACATTAAAGAACATAATCCATCCTGCTGGCGGAAACAAGAATTTCACCTTCGGTAAATTACGCTTCAACAACGGCTCCAAATAAAAATGCCGCGTTGATTCATAGTGAAACACCGCAAGCCAAATGATGACGAATATAGTAATTAATCTATTACGCATAAATCTCATCATTCATGGAACACATTAGCTGTAAACGTATATAACTCAACACCAGGATCCTTCCATGCATCCGGACTTAAACCCGCCTTCTGGCTTGATAGTTGCGACAAGAATTCTTGCTTACTCCAACCAGTTTCATCTGCCACTTGAGGCAAAAAAACACCCTGATGCCCTTTCCCATCGCTAATAATAACCCCATCCCGCCCCAAGGCAATATCATCAGCACTCTTAACCCGCTTAGGCACAGCTAAGACTGAAATCTCTAGGCGAATATCTGTTAGCTCATCCGCCGCCACAGGGCTAAATCTTGTATCTGTTGATGCTGCGGCAACGGCCATGTCTCGCACGGTTTGCCACAACGGCTGCTGACCAATAATGTGCCCAATACACCCACGCAATTGGCCATCCTTATGCAGCGTCACAAAAGCTCCCTGCACAGCCAAAAGACGCTCATCCTTGATACTGAAATCAGGAACCTTTCCTGTTTTCACAAAAACATTAACTGTTTGACGGGCAATATCTAATAATTGTTTTTTCTGCAGTAAGCTTAAATCATCGACCGGCAGCTTTAATGCAGGCAAATCACCGGCATAAAAAATAACCGACGAATACCCTACCACACGTGATTTATCACCCGCCGTATCCCCTGAATTAGCATATTTCAATACCTGCGCCGTTAATCCCCGGCGCTGCGCGTAATAAAGAGCTGTTGTCACCGGCATTAGCCCGCACAATTCCATTTGGCCTAATAAACAACCCTTAAACAATGCTGGCGCATCTTGGGCCATAATAGCCTTAAGCGTACCAGCGTCCATCTGATTAGCAAAAACATAATCATGGTAATGCGACATATCCGAACTAATCACAATTAAAACATCATCCCTTGCCCCAATCAGCTTATCCAAGGCCTCAGCCAACGCCTCACCCATGCTAAGATTCGGCTGTCCCATTAGCACAGGAACAATCTTAACAGCACCAAAAGTTCTTTGAATAAAGGGCAATTGAACTTCCAAGGCGTGTTCTTTTTCAAAGGCTTGAGACTCTTGCTTAAAATTAGCATTTTGCTTAAGCAAGGCTGCCGCAAAATCTGCATCAACCTCCAGCTTACCTAAAGGCGTCTTGAATGCCCCTCGAGCCCAAATAGAAATCCCTTCAAAACCAAAGAAATGACTGGGAGCAATAACAATAATTGTCTTATACTCATTGCGGGCAATCGCCTTATATGCATAGGCAGCCACCCCACCGGAATACACGTAACCCGCATGCGGGGCAATAATCATCCCCACCTTACGGTTTGTCGGTACTACCCCCACCTCTTGTTTTAAATAATCAATATGACTGGATAATTCGATTGGATCAGCACTATAAAACGCACCAGCAACATTAGGCTGCTTTATTGTTAATTCTTCAGCAGCATTACCGGAAACAACAAAAATACAGCCGGCTAAAAGCCCCGCACATAAAAGGACATGCTTTGTCATATTTATCGTTCAAATGACCGGTCTAAGCTGAATTTATTTGCCTTCGCTGCATTACGCAACAATACGATGGTCAACAATAGCAGGGCGCTATCAATGACAATAATCACCTTCGGAGGAATATGGATGGCCGCTCCAAAACAACCGCACTGGTCAATCGGCAAACCACGCATGAGGGCTTGCGCAACAACAATGATAAAACTCATGATCAGCAGCAATGCACCCTTAAGCGCCCAATGCGTCCATAAACCTAAACATAAGAATAACCCTAAGAATAATTCAACCCAAGGCATCAGCCGCGCAGTTAATTCCTCACCCCAGCCAGGTAAAACAGCATACGCCTGAATGGCATATAAAAAATTCTGATAAGGACTTATTAGCTTCTCAATCCCAGAAACTAATAAAAGCAATCCTATGCTAATGCGGATAAAAACCAGCATCATTATGGCTTTACCTCTTGCGTTGGCGTTTCTGGTTTAGCTGGCACTAAGGAAGGGAAATGCAGACCTAACTCGGCCATCAATGACTTTGTCCCCACCACCATCTTATCATTAATAAAATATGACGGAGTTGATTGCACACCCATGGACTGGCCCAGTGAACGCTCGTCATTAATCGCTTGCCGCGCTTCGGGGGATGCCAGGCAAAGATTAAGCTTATCCATATCTATCCCCGCCTGTTTTGACATCTCCTGGAAAATTGGATCAGCACTTAATAACTGGCTCCATTGTTTTTGCTGCGGCATCATCTGCTCATGCAATTCCCAAAATTTACCCTGGCGCGCCGCACACTCACTATAAAGGGCGCTTTGCATGGCATGGCGGTGCATATTGGTTAAAGGAAAATACCTGACTTGAACATGCATTTCATCTTTAAATTGATCAAAAATATCTTTTAATAACTTTGAACCATTCGCACAAGCCGGGCATTCAAAATCAATAAACTCAACAATCTTAACCCTGGCATCCACATTGCCTTTAGCACGTGCGGTAATCGGATCTATCGGCATAATCTTAGGGCCAGCCAATATCTTAAAGACTATCACCCCTAAAACCACCGTTAAGATAATCGCGATTGTTAGCTGCTGTTTGGATAGTTTAATCATCTTATCTCCTTGTACTAATAACAATGCTGCTTAATTGACGCGCCAGAGCAGCTGTTAACGCCTCCATCGGCAAACGCCATTTCCAATTATTATTTTTAGTAGCTGGTGTATTCATCCGCCCATCTTCCTTCAAACCTAAAATATCTGCCATCGATATAATCACCGTATCCGCCCGTGACTGCATTAATGCCTTAATCATCTGCCAATGCAGTTGACGCAGCTGCACTGCTGATTTAAGCAAGGCTTTAACATGCGCCTTTTCATGGGCATTAGCTTCCCTGGCATACCAGCCTTGAATCGTATTATTATCATGCGTACCCGTGTACACCACGGCATGTTTAGGATAATTAGCCGGAACATGCGGATTCGTTTTTAAATCCCCGCCAAAAGCAAATAATAAAACACGCATCCCCGGAATATTAAAACGTTTCATCAAAGCCGGCACATCAGGGGTTATTTCACCTAAATCTTCAGCCACAATAGGCAATGGCTTTATCCGACGGGAAAGCACATTAAAGAAACCTACGCCCGGCCCTTTAACCCAACGGCCAAAAACAGCTAACTTTTCATGGGCTGGAATTTGCCAGAAAGACAAAAAGCCGCGAAAATGATCTACCCTTAAATAATCAAAAAGAGACAGATCATGCGCCACCCGCCTAACCCACCAGGAATATTTACTCTTCTTAAGAGCAGCCCAATCATAAACAGGATTTCCCCACCGCTGGCCTGTCTTAGCAAAATAATCAGGCGGACAACCGCTAACAAATTTCAAAGCGCCATCTGCATCTAATTTAAAAAATTGCGGATAACACCACACCTCAACACTGTCATAATTAACATAAATCGGAATATCTCCAATAATGCCGATCCCCTGCGCATTAGCATATTTCTTTAATCTCGCCCATTGGCGGAAAAATAAAAATTGAATAAATTTAATCCGTTCAACCGCATAACGATGCTTAACATAATATTGTTTTAAAGCCGCTGCTTTACGTTGTTTTAAAGGCATCGGCCAATCATGCCAACACGCCCCTTTAAACGATGCCTTAATAACCATAAAAAGCGCAAAATCATGAAGCCAATAAGCATTGTCATCCAAAAAAGCCTGATAATCAGCCGGAACTTGCTGCTTAACAAAGCGCGCATAGGCCTTATCAAATATCTTCTCCTTCAATAAAGCAGCCGTTGCATAATCAACAGCGTCCTCCCCGGCCTTAATGCGCGGCGGCATATCAGCGGCACTTAGAAAACCATCCATCACCATCAAATCTGGACTAATAAAAAGAGGATTTCCTGCAAATGCTGAAAAACAACTATATGGTGAATGCCCATTGATACCATCGGTGGGATTAATCGGCAATATTTGCCAATAAGATTGCTTGGATTTACGCAAGAAATCAATAAACGCATAGGCAAAAGGCCCTAGGTCACCTATGCCATACGAAGACGGAAGGGAACTAATATGTAAGAGAATGCCACTGGCGCGCTTATCCATGATTTAACCTATCACAGGACACCATTACCCTAATTTTAATCATGAATTAGGGTTACGGTAGGTGTCCCCTATAACCTAGCTTCTACTGAGGCTGGAACCACATTAACTTGCAGGATATCCCCTAAACGCTCAAACAATTTAACCCATTTAGCCGCCAAGGCATCCGTCCCTGACTGGCTTAAAATATCCGGATATGTTTTACGGCTTAACGCAAAGAAAATATTTTGTGCCTGCCACAACTCCAACTCAAGATTTAACTGTCCTAGCAATTCAAGCACCGTAATAATATTCTCCATTAATTGAATATCTTCAGGATGCAATTCCAAACGGGTTAATAATGCACTGATCCGGTTGCTTGCCAAGAAAGTAAAATTAACCTGGTCACGTTTAAATGACCAACGCTTCATCTCTTCAATCAAAACCTTTAAGCGATCCACATCAACATGCTCTGCTTCCAGCAAAGCCGACAAATCCCGATTTAAGATAAACTCAACCACCGTCATTAACATGCGCGGCAAGGGCAGACGGATTTCATTCTTAATCTGCATCAACGGATAATGGTTATCATAAATCTGACGGAAGGATGTCTCAATATCACCCATGGTGGACTGAAGAACAAGATTTAATATCTTTTGCTGCTCCTCCTTGAAAAGATGCCACAAGGAATATTTGCTTGCACCAAAATAATAATTAATCAAACCAATCACCTCAGGGACATTGCTTTCTGAAAAGGCAACAATGATGCGCTTGTGCATATCATCAAAATCTTCCTTTGCCAGATAATCAACCCCTCCGATAAAATTATGATCCCCTAAATGCAAGACAGCAAAACGGATATGCGCTTTTTGACCAGTAATATTAGATCGAATTAACGCCTTGCCTATCGCCAATCGCAGGCGTCCGGCTTCTTTCAAATCATAGCGTTCGCTATTAACCGTATAACAATATAATTTTGCCTTGGTCGGATATTCTTCAAAAAGAGAGGTCACCGCATAATGCGCCCCTACACGTAAAAGATCTACAACTGATGGGATAACCATGGCACGGTATATGGCACCCCCATTACCATGCTGGGGTTCATTGCTAGGCGCTTTTTCCAATAAGGCTATAAATCCATTTTCTAAATCAACATCAGCTACTTGTTTGGTCAATTGAATCGCACGTGCCGCATACTTAAGAATCTGCACCGTCTCTAAACCTGATATTTCATTAAAAAACCAACCGCATGACGTATACATTAACTGGGCGTTGTACTGCATTTCCAGTAATTTCAATATACGCACCCGTTCATCCTCATTAAGCATGCGCCCCAATTTAGTTTGAATGAACCGGTTTACATTTTCTTCCCGGCGATCTAAGATAATTTCAATATACGCATCCCTTAAACCCCAGACATCACTGGTAAAAGCACCCATCTGCTGTTCATAAACAGGAATCATCTGATCCCGCAGCCAATCTAAGGCCTGACGCAATGGCGCACGCCATTGTTGATTCCAGCCTGGCTGGCCGCCGGTACAACAGCCGCAATCACTTTTCCAACGCTCCACCCCATGTGCACAGCTCCAGGAAGAATTCTCAACAATTTCAACCTCATGAGTTACTGGAAATTTTGCCAGGAATTCCCCATATACCGTCAACCGGGCTAATTTATAATGTTCAACACAATACAGGCAATAGGCTAAGGCCATATCGCCAAATTTATGATGATGACCATAGGTCTCACCATCGGTAGCTATATGCACCATTTGGGCGCCTGGAATGTTCGCATTAAATTCACGACCTAAGCGGCGGGCAAAATACTCACCATTATTCAATAAACCTTCAAAAGCCACATTCTGAGAAATTGGGCCATCATAAAAGAAAATATATATCTCACGGCCTGAAGGAAGATAACAACGATAAGGAATTCGTGGATCTATCTTGGAAGATTCAATCTCACGCCACAACATATCTTGATTGCCATCCTTAACCCGACGTGCCTGATTAGGAGCTAATACCGTAAACTTAATCCCTTGCTCCGCCATTATATCTAACGTTTCTAAATCAACCGCCGTTTCCGCCAGCCACATCCCTTCAGGTTTACGTTTAAAACGCGATTCAAAATCTTTAATGCCCCAGATAATCTGAGTACGCTTGTCTTTGGCGTTGGCCAAGGGCATAATAATATGATTGTACACTTGCGCCATCGCTGAGCCATGGCCGCTGAAATTCTTTTGGCTTAAACGATCCGCATCAAGAATAGCTTTATACGTTAATGGGTCTTTGCGTTCCATCCAAGACAATAAGGTGGGCCCAAAATTAAAAGATATGCGCGAATAATTATTTACAATATCCGTGATCTTGCGATTACCATCAACAATGCGCGCCGCTCCATTACGGGCATAGCATTCGGCGCTAACTCGCTCATTCCAATCATGATAAGGAAAAGCTGAATCCTGCACTTCAACTTCATCTAGCCACGGATTTTCACGAGGGGGCTGGTAGAAATGCCCATGAATGCAAATAAAACGGTTCATTTTTTAACTTTTGCTTTCCGGGTTGTTGTTACCGCTGGAGCTTCATTCTTAATTTGTTCATCCATGTTATACATCAAACCATTAAAAGCCTTTAATTCATTCTCCACCAAGGACACAAAGGTGCGGCGGTTCTTGGTTGCGTAATTGATCTTATCTTCACGAGCCAACCAGCCAATCGCCTGCAACACCACTTCATCCTTTTCCTTCATCACCTTGCCTAATTGACCAACACTGGTTTCACCATGCTGACCTAGAAAACGCCAAGTCTTGCCTGCAATTTCAATAACTTTATCTTTCATAATCCCTCCTTAAAGCCTTATTTATTATTTCTTCATCATTGTAATTGTAAAAAAAATCTCCGTCAACACCTCTAGCCACTTTATATTAAGGGTTGTGGGACAACACCTACAATTATTTAATCTTGTTTTAGAAATAACACGCTCAATGGCGGAATGGTTAAGGCAATTGAAAAAGGCCGGCCATGGAATGATTTGGCTTGCGCTGGTTTGCCACCTAGATTGCCATGCCCGCTGCCCCCATAAATCAAAGCGTCACTGTTAAGCAATTCCTTCCATAAACCATCCTTGGGCACACCGATATTATAATTGTGCCACGCCATAGGAGTAAAATTACAAACAACGGCAATCTGTTCTTTTCCATCCGCACTCTTACGCAAGAAGCTGATCACTCCCTGATTGTAATCATTAAGGTCAATCCACTCAAAGCCATCCGGCGTGAAATCACGCTCGAACAAGGCTGGCTGGCTAGTGTATAATTTATTTAAATCCTTCACCCATTGATGAATACCTTGATGCGGCGCATATTGCAAGAGATGCCAATCGATACTCTTCTCGTGATTCCACTCGCCCCATTGGGCCATTTCACAGCCCATATAGAGCAATTTCTTGCCTGGGTGACCGAACATATAACCATAAAGTAAACGCAGATTCGCCATCTTCTGCCAATCATCGCCGGGCATCTTGGCGGCCAGCGCCCCCTTGCCATGCACCACCTCATCGTGGGATAGTGACAAGACAAAATTCTCGGAGAACGCATACATAAAACTAAAGGTTAATTCATTATGATGATATTTACGGTAGACAGGATCCTTGGAAAAATAAATCAAGGTGTCATGCATCCAGCCCATATTCCATTTCATGCCAAAGCCAAGCCCGCCAGTATCAACTGGCCGCGAAACCCCGCCCCAGGCCGTTGATTCCTCGGCGATCATTTGGATCCCGGAGAATTGGCCATAAGCCGCCTTATTAAGTTGGCGCATGAAAAAAATAGCTTCCATATTTTCCCGGCCGCCGTATTGATTGGGGATCCATTCATTGGCTTTACGGGAATAATCCAAATACAGCATGGATGCCACCGCATCAACGCGCAGGCCATCAATATGAAATTTATCCAGCCAAAACATCGCCGATGAAATTAGAAATTCCCGCACCTCATTGCGGCCATAATTAAAAATGTAGGATGACCAATCTGGGTGAAAACCTTTGCGAGGGTCTTCATGTTCATATAGATGTGTCCCGTCAAAATAGGCCAAGCCATGTTCATCACCAGGGAAATGCGAAGGCACCCAATCTAAAATGACAGAAATATTTTCTTTGTGCAGGGCATCGACTAGGCGCATGAAATCCTGCGGCGTGCCAAAGCGGCTAGTGGTTGAAAAGTATCCCAAGGTCTGATAACCCCAAGAACCATAG
>JACCDV010586968.1_pt1 | contig 79214 bp, 86 predicted proteins | sample 7446131 | NCBI WGS metagenome assembly JACCDV01 (sample SAMN15323448, study PRJNA562643) | freshwater metagenome | isolation source: river surface water | place: USA:Blue River Watershed | collected 2017-08-17
CACGTTGTTTATCCTGACAATGGATTCGTAATGTGATCGTACTCTTAAGATCTTGACGAACTGGACAAACCATTGTACCAGTTGTTGGGTCTTTAAAAATGAATGGGGCTTCTGGTCTATGAATTGGAGTCGAACGAATGGAATTTTCATCATAGTTTTCCTCGTATTCTACATCAAGATATTCATCTGTAGATAAACGTACTAAGTGAGGATTACCATCTAAAGTAGAACCAGGAACAGAGATAGCCCCAGCATCACCTTTAAAACGGACTTCAATATCAGAGCCACCCAAACCTAGTAACTCGAAATAATCTCGTACCACAGTATCAACGACTGGTCGAGTAATGTTTTTCTGAACTTCAAGAAGTTCCCAATTTACAATAGGCATATCTTCTTCCTTATTTAGTCTCATACCAAGCGGGCATAAGAGAGGGTCCGAAGACCCTCAAAATTATGCCGCTTCTTCTTTGTTACCTTCAGATTCAGCTTTAGATTGTTTAGCAGTCACTTCAAATGCACCTTTCACAATTTCATAAACGTTAGTTGTAAGAACAACATTATAATCAAACATTAAGAAACGGAAGAAACCACTCTCTTTAGCAAAGTTACTAAGACTCATTAACTGTTCACGGTTATTAGAGTAATTAGCCTCTTTCTTAGGATCTAATTTTAAGCGACTTTCAACAGTACGACGGATTTCGTCAATCTCGTTACTTGATTCTCGTAAAGTGGTTAAAACTTTAGTCATACCGATCAATGTTTCATCGACTAGATCTTCAAGAGTTCTGCGGTCACTTAAAACTGCTTTTTCTTTAAGATCATTATTCTCATTCTTAATACCACGAGTAAGAGTAATGGTAGATAATTGCTTATTACCTTTTTCTTCACCAGGAGTGAATTTAATTACACGACCACCAGGTAGTTCTTTTGATGACAAAGTACCATCTTCACCTTTAGTTGTTTCTGGAACCATGCGATTATAGAATGTAGCTAACGCACCATTCAAACCAATGCGCATTTTACTCCAATTATCTTCGTCACTCTTTTCAAGTGCACTAAAACCAGCTTCAAGGAATTTCTTCTCTTCATCACTAGTGCTATTTTGACGATAAGTTTCGGTAATGTGGTTAAAGTTTTTGACACCCTCTAACAGTGATTTCAAATCAAACTTACCACCAATGTAAGTATTGTGCGTGTTAAAAGGAATTTCTAAGTTTGCGAAATCTGGTAAAGTGTTCAGTTTCTTAGCAAGTTCTTTTAATGCAGCATAAGATCTGATACGACGATCAGTGATGGATTTAAACGCGTTAGCAATTTTCTTAAATACCATTTTTAGCTTTTCGAGGATGGCTTTAACGAAAGCTTTGATACTTTCCTTAATACCTTTCTTAGCTTCTTTGGTTTGTTCTTTGTTATTCTCTGCAGCAGCAGAACCATCATGAACAGCAAGGTCATATGACTCAACAGCAGGAACTACATTACGTTCTACTTCGATATAACGACCCATAGTTTGTTTTAAGGTCATTGTCAAAGCTGCTGCTTCAATACGGTTAAGTCCGCGACCAGAAGCTAGAGCTGCTTCTACTGCAACATTCAACTCTTCAGAACTTTCAACAACGTCACTAACGTCATCCAATTGTTCAACATCAGCTGTTAGATCTTGAGTTTCATCTAATGCTTCTAATTCGGTATTAGCGACTTCATCAGTCTCTGGCACATCTGCAAGCTGGCCATCAGCAATTGTTTCTGCTGACTCAAGACCTAAACTTAGGTAGAGTTTTTTACGATCTAAACGTGACATACGTAAATCCTTTATAGGGGTTGATATTAATCTTTACATAGGATACGTTTTAAAAGCAAAAAAAGAGAGTGGTAACTCTCTCTTTTATTTATAGTACCAGACCATTAGGTCTAGTAACTATCACATGTAGGTTGACGTATTGATTGCCATGATGACAAGTTGCATTAGTAAATAACCACCAGCTAACATTACTAAAGTTGCACCAATAAGTTGACGTACAGTAAATTGAGTGTTTAATACATTGTTCATTTTAGAGATTCCAGATTAGTTAAGTAAAAATATTTTTTAAAGATAGAAAGCGCGTTTGGTAGCTTCAAGAATAACGTCTTGTTGCAACTGAGCATGTTGTAATACTACGCTAGACGGGATCACATACATCATAGTTAGTTCAGATGTATCGGATTCGATCAAACCAGTCAATTCACCCTCAGCGGTATATGCATTATCCATCATAACGCAAGTGATTAACTGCTCAATATTACGGAACTGATATTTCACGTAGGTGAATTCACCATTTTGATAATAAGTCATATCTGAAATATCGAGTATGATACCGATAAATTCTTTAGTCAAGATACCATCATCGATCACATCTTGAATACTACGAACGTGTTGGTTTTCAAGATTTGGGCAGCGGCAGTTAGAAAGAGCCAAGCGCTCCAATTCAAGTGCTGGTAAAGTTTTAGTGTGAAGTAAAATAGTAGTTGAAATAGACATGTCTTTTCTCTCGGTCATGTATTAAAAGAAGGAAGTTATTAAAGAGCAGGGTTAGTTTACACTAACCACGCTTCAATTGCTGGTTTCAATTCTGGATATTGGTCAATGAACTTTACTGCTAATTCATGAGATACCTTTGAAGACTCTATAATGAAGTTAGCCATGTTCTTTGGTACAACTATCGTGAATTTATTGTCAACTGTATCGATGATCCCAGCAACAGTATTATAAATCCCATTTTCTTGAGATACTATAATAACCTTATCAAGCTCTTTATCATCTACACCAATGTTTTTAATGTTTTCCAAAACTGCATTAATCGTTTTAGGGCTTTTCATTTTGTATACAATCACTGCTTTTTCGCTAATTGGGTCCATGAACAAACTTTGTTCGCTATGTGCGAAATATCCAGCCAAAGATGTAATGTCGCCATCTTTGTCAAAAGATTCTTTGGCAACTTTGAGAGCTTCTTCGGTTAGGCATTTAACATCGTCGATGCGCTTAGTAAAGTCTTCGCCTTCAAGTGCTGATAAATTACGAAGTTGAAATAGATCATCCATTAGATAATCAGTTCGAGCATTTAAAGAAGCTGAGATAGTTTCGTTGATGATAGTATTGAAATTAAACATGATGTTTATCCTTTTAGAAAGATTAGTTAAAGTGGAGATATAGTCTCCTTATCACTTTAATGATATATATCTGAAATTTTTTCTATTCAACGAAAAAAGCTGGGCATAAAGAAGAGGGGTCTAAACCCCTCACCAAGTAAAAGTCTTTGGTTGGTTGGAAAAACATTCCGTACCAAGTTGTTTCTTAAGTTTAATAAAATCAAACTCAATGTTTGGAGAAACGAATAGTTCTTCCTTTTCCTTATCCCCAAAAGGATGTACAAAAATGTATTCTGGTACATTACCTCTGTAGTAAGGATTATGGATACGAACTTTACCAATACATTTAACTTCGACAGGTTCAATTATACAAACTTCGTCAGTGATGATAGCATCCCAAACTTTTCTCTTAACTAAAGAATCAGGTAGTTTCTTTAGATTCTTTTTTACTGGTTCGTAAACATACATGAAAATGTATTGTTCATTATTAACTTTTTTACGTTCCAATAAATGGGAGATGTTTGGGTATATGGCGAAAAAACACTGTTTAATTGTAGGTGAGAAAGAAACACGTGGAGGAAGGTCTTCGGTATAAATACCATCTTCGGTTATTTCTGACCCACCAGGTTGTCTTGGTGTAAGTACTGGCCCTAGGTTATCTCTGAAAGATAAATGGTATAAATTCATTACGGCATCCTACCAAGTAAAAGTCTTTGGTTTATTACTAAAGCATTCTGTGCCTAGTTTTACTTTAGGCCAGACAAATTCTAAACCATCAATCTTAAAAGGTTTGCCATGCGCCTCTTTAGGCGGTGGCATTTTCTTTATGCGCTTAATTGAAACTTCACCGCCAACTTCAACCAACTTATAAATGCGGTGTACACCATCCAAAACTATCCTGACGTTACTATCAACAATAATTGGATAAGAGGTATCGGCTTCTTTTGCTCGTGCGTAATCATCTTTATCGAAATTATTGATCTGATCTTTAACTAAAGAGAATAGATATTGCACATCCATCATTTCAACTGGTATTTTTTCTGCAGCTTTCCAAATGTCCTTAACATCCCATGTAACTTCAGAACCATCTTTGTGATAAGAAAAAGAATGATCCATTTAATTACTCCAGACTTCAAGTCGGCGATCATGTTCCCAAGGAGTATGTCGCCATGATGTTCCGCGAATGTAAAGGGTTGCATTACGCGTTAGACCAATATGACTTGCTACCTTTTTAGATGGCTCATTAGTAGGGTCAATTGTCCAAAGGATATTTGGGAATTGCATTTTGAATAGTTCAGCTGCACGTTTAGCCAGACCTTGACCACGATAGGGTTCGTCAATAAAGATCATACCCATACGGTGATAGGTTTTCTCTTTAGGTAAACACCAAGCTTTATACTCAATTGGATCGATGACACGAGGTAAGGATAAACCAACCAGTCTATCTTCATCATCGTAGATCTTTAAGTAACCTAAGCGTTCCTTATCTTGGATCTTTTTAGTAACCTGACCTTCTGCTAAGAGATCCTTGATTTCATCCAGTGTAGCTTCACCATCATTGATTAGAGTGAAAGCGTTTTTACCAGCTCGATCAAGCATCTCCGCATATTCGTCATCAAAATCAAAATCAATGACAATACTGGTCATAAGCTAAACCTCTATTTGTTTGCATAGGCTTCATTAAAGGCAAAGCTTACATCAGTAATGCCATCGACGAGTTTACAGCACTTTGTAATGAGACTGATACGACGTTGGAATAATTTATTAAGTGTCATCATGCGATAACGAGTTTCATCATCGCTAATGGTAGCAACACGATCAGAATCAGAGAAGACATCATCGGCAGCTTTAGATAAACTCTCATAAGCACCGAATAACTTTTCTTCTAATTTACGCAATGAATTGATGTAACCGTCATCCAAGTTAAGTTCAATCTTTACAAGTTCATCCGAACCAACAGAAAGTTCTGGGTAACTGTTATGATCTTCAAGTTCCATTACAACTGCAAAGTTTTCTGAGATTGTAGCTTTACAAGTCGTACCAGCAACACTACCACCTAGATCATCAATAAGATGTTCCAATATACCTTGTGCACCAGCTTGAACAGCTTTACCAAATGCTTCTGTAGATACAGATGCAGATCGGATAAGATTATTGAATGCTTGGATGTTAGTAATGTTTTGTACAAAAACACATAACTCAGCTGTTTGATCCAAACGTTTTAAAAGTGTTTGGTTGTTAGCTTCAGAACCAATATCAACTAACCATTTTTTAGCTTCAACATGAGTTTGCTTTTCAACTACCTCACCTTCTACTGATTCACCGTTAGCTTGCTGCTCCCCACTAGCCTTCTGTTCGGATTTAGCTTTCTTAAATTTAGCACGGAACTTAGCAAAAGATTCTTTAACAAATTTAACAAAGCGTTCGCCCATCTTTTTGATAGCTGCAACAAACGCTTTCCATTTACCAGCAACATCTTCTTTCAGACTTTCTAATGCTAAAGTTGGATAGAAGAAACGGTTATCGTTATAACGTTCGATTGATGGGAAGTTATTTTCACGGTCCACTTGACGCATAGTCAAATGTAAAGCCGCTACTTCAATAGGGCTAACTTGTTGGTCATTAGATTGTACCACCTGAAGAATATTGGCCAGTTCTTCTTTTGACTCAAATTCGTTAATAACCTGATCTACTTCGGTATGTTCTTCAATAAATAATTTTGTCATTGGAAACCTCTAAACTTTTAATAAACATTCATAAAAAAGAGGGTCCGAAGACCCTCCTTTATTTATGCTGCTTCGCCTTTATCGTCTGATTTTGTTTCATCAGCTTTAGGCTCTTCTTTGCCAGCTGCAGCAGGAGCATTTGCTAGCTTAAGAGATTTTTCACAAAGAGTTAGGATGTTACCAGAAACGTTGTTAGCAGTAGTAACAAGTTTAGCATAATAGCCCATTTGTTTAGACATGAAGCTACTAGCTTGTTTCTTGTATTTCTTAAGTTCTTCTTTACCGTTTTCACCAACTTCTTCTTTGATGTCTTTGAAGTTAGGCTGACCTTTTTCTTCTTTAAGATTTACACGACTAATGTCTTGAATAGCAGCTAACATGCGACGTAAGAAACCTTTGTAGTCTTTAACAGACTCTTGTAGCGCCTTAACAGCACCAGCAAGATTGATGATTTCAGTCGCACTTACTGCAGCTACTTTAACATCACCGCCTTTTTCTTCTGGTTTAACTTGTTCGATAGCAAAGCTAGAAAGTTCATAAGTACCTTCAGGAACAATGTAGCGCTTAGGTGTGTATTCGCCAGGGAATGGTGCTGCTACAGCCCAACCATCGACATCTTTGGTTTCACCGAACATAGCTTTAAATAACTCAGCCATTGCTGCGTTAGTAGCAGTTAACCATTCGATAAACTTAGCAGGGTCAGTACCTTCGTTAAGTTTATTAGTGATTTCATGGATGCTTTTGATAGAACGAGCTTCTTTCAAATCTTGTAATGATTTTGTAAGACGTTCCATACCACCACGTAATGCATCAAAAGAAGCTTCGCCATTTACAGAGATAGAATCTTTCTTAAGATCCACTTCACCAGTAATTTCAGCAGTTACTTTCTTAGCGGCAACGATGATCTTATTAGCACGAGCTTCGTAACCACGGAAGCGGTTAATTACACTTTCGATGATTTCTTTTAAACGTTCCCAAGCTTTTCTAGCAGCATTAACAGCAGCATCAGCAAAAGTTTTGGCAGTTTCTTTTAAAGATTCTGTAGCAAGAACAGTTTGGTCAGTATTACCACCACGGAAGTTTTCTGCAGCAGGAATCAAATCACCAGTATCTTTAACGAAACGTGAAACAGTTTGGCTAACAGTTAAACGAAGAGCAGCAGCTTCGATTGGAGTTAGACTTTTCTTACCGTTGCTGTAAGACTCAAGAGCTGTATCCAACTCTTCTAGGTTTTCAGTTGCATCGTCAAGGCTTTCGGCTTGATCTTCAATACCATCAATTTCAGCTTCATCTTGAACAGTTTCAATGTTGTCGGCAGCTGTGGTTTCAGCTTCAACATTTTCCTCTGGAAGATCAGCTTCAGTAACGTTGGTTAATTCTTTTTCAGCAATTGCTTCCGCTGATTCAATACCCAAAGTAGTGAATAGCTGAGCTTTGATTAATTTGTTCATAAGGAACATCCTACATGAAGGTTAGTTGGATTTATACAACCGCAATAAGGTTGAAGTATGACTCATAGGATGTGTAAAAATTAAAACAAGGGCATAAGGGAGGGTCCGAAGACCCTCTTTTATTTATGCTGCTTTTTCTTCAGCCTTTGGTTCTTCTTTTGCTTCAGGTGCTTTACCCTCTGCAAACTCACCTTCGAGGTCACCAGTTTTGATAGTGGCTTCTAAATACTCTGCAGTTGCAACCATATAACCAAATAAATAGTTATTATAATCAATAGCGGCTTTAGATAACTGAGTAGTGAATGAAGCCAATAAACGCACTTCCTCTTTTTCACTATTATCAATTGAATCGGACATTACGTGACGTTCATGAACCATTCGCATAAAGCGATTGATATCGAGTTCACGTGCAGCCTTAGTACTGCGAACACGTAAACTTTCAGAAGCATCAACCATGTTTTTTGCTAATTCAATAACTTGTTTCTTAGGTAGGGTTTCAGCTTGTGTGCGGGCAGAATCCATATCAACACCCTCACCTTTAATTAGGGCTGGGACGAGTACATCAGAACTGCCAACTTTAGCTAAGGCCATATTGTAACCGCCAGGTAGATTTAGGCTCTTAACCGTTCCTTCGATTTTACCGTTAACGACTTTACTACCTGCATCAACAAGATAGTCTACAGCTTGCTCCCATTCTTCATTTATCACATTGTTAGTTGCCGCAAAAATTTGAGAATGCGTACCATGGTTTGTCACTTTAACATCTTTACCATCAATAGCAACGTAACAATAGTCAGGGCGGAAGAAATTACCAGCAGCACCAATGGCGATAGCATATTTCTCAATACTCTCACCAGTTACCTTACCATCGACTGTTAATACCTTAGCATTTACTGGCACTGTACCGTCAACAAAATCATTCTTGTCTTTTGCAGCAGCATAGATTTTCTTGAAGCGATTACCAATCCACAAATACTTGTTGGTAAAGCGAGTAATAAAATCTTTAACGCGTTGTAAAGCAGCTTTGATAGCTTCCATAGCTTTCTTAAGCATGTTACTAGCAGTTTCTTTTAAAGATTCTGTAGCTAAGTTAAGATCACTAATTGCCATCGCGCTATTTGATTCACGTGCTGGAAGAAGAGAAAGTGGGTCTTTGTAGTGACGTTTAGAAATTGAACAAAGAGCTAGCTTAAGAGCAGCAGCTTCAATTCGAGAGAACTTATGACCACGTGCAGCAGCTGATTCAGTAGCCGCAGCCAATTCTTCTACAGCTTCAGATTCATCCAGAGTAGATTCAACATCATCAAGATCAGCAGTAGTTTCTTCAGATACAGCAACATCATCAATGGAATCGGCAGAAGTAGTTTCAGATTCCAGCACACCAGTTGGTTCTTTTTCAATTAAAGCATCGGCAGATTCAGTACCGAGCTTAAGACTCTTCATTAGGTCTTTCATTAATTGGTTAGACATTTATTTCTTCCTTTACCTTAAGCTGCAGCAACAGCATTTTCAACAACAGATTTTTCACCATATGCAAGTGCTTCAATTGAAACCTCTTGTGCATATGCAACCAAGTCACTAGAGAATTTATCTAAGCGACGTACATGTCCGATAAGTGATGCAACGTTGATCTTGAAGCGGGTAATGCGACTTTCTTTTTCCACTTCTTCTTCAGGTGTTGCAGCTTCTTCATTTTCAAGCTTACTGATGTCACCTTTAACAGCAGCACTAATACCTTGTACAAGGCGAGCTGCTTTGGTGGTATTACGTGACCAGATCTTATCGTATTGACTGATCTGTTCAGCAATAGCAATAACAGTATCAGCTACTTCAATGATTTCTTTACGACTAAGTGCTGGAACGCTACCAGTTTCAACTTTAACTTCACCAAATGTTACTAAGGCTTCGAAAGAGAATTGATCACGTGAATTAGCCTGACCTTCATTAAACGTAATTGCACGGTTACCAGGAAGTAATGCAGACACACCTTCTTTAGAAGAGTCAATTGAGTCAAAAGTACGGCGAGCGTAACTATTAACACCATTAACGTAGTCTTCCCAAGAATTACTATCTTTAATTGCTTCCACACCTTTATTAACTTCAGCACGGTCATCAATCTGACGACTTGACTTAAGTAAAGCACTTGTAACATCCAAGATATTCTTAAGACCTGTTACAGTAGCTTGGTTAACCTCAACACTACCAGTACGCAAACCAGATACATTGACTTCTACCATTTTACCAGCATTGTCATTGGCGTGTTCTGCACGAGCTTTTAAAGCCTGTGCACGTTTAGTAACCGACGTGAATAAAGCAATGATTTTACGGAAGATCATTTGGAAAGTTTCAATGACTTTCAGGAATTGCTTTTTAGCTGCTTCCCAGAAAGTATGGAAACTATCTTTAAGCGTTTCATGTGCAAGTACAGTAGTACTCAATGCGTCATCAGTACCACCGTAAGCTTCGGTAGCTGGCATAAGATCAACTACTACGCCACTGTATTTACGCGTAAGTTGCGCTACGGTTTTCTTTAAAGCAATAGCTTCAAACTTACGTAGACCCGTTTGACGTGCAATCGCACCTTCTACAGCAGCAATCAACTCTTCACCTGATTCTTCTAAGACTTCAAGTTCTTGAGCTTCATCATTAGCCACATCTGCTTCTGCCATATCACCAATAGTTTCAATAGCGTTGGCACTTACGGATTCATCTTCCGTAATAGGATCGACTTCTGCAACTGTTACTTCAGCACCTTCCACAGCTAAAGATAGCTGCTTTCGGACACTGTTCAAAATATGTTCTCGTGACATTTTCCTAACTCCAAAAAATTATTGCATTTTGCCATGGTCATACTGTGCTAGGGATACAGTACACCATTCAAGCGTGTGCACAACAAGATCCATAACATACCTAATCCAGCGCCCTTCACCGTTCATCATATTCTTGTTAATAGATGTGGCACCAGTCACTGTAGACGTTAATGCTTGACGAGCAGTTGCATCAATTTCAACGTTAGATCGTGCTGCACTCTGTACATCTTTAATGAAACGATCGGTACGACGTTCACGTTCAGCATAGGTTAGTTTATAAGCGATGATTAAATCGCAGATTCCACTGCACTCTTCTGCCACACGTTTAATGTCAACGATAGATAAAGTTTCGAAGGCAGTTTCTGTTTTGCCACCTTTGTCTTTACCATCGATCATTTCAACCAAACCAAAACCAAATGAGTTTTTGATCTTACCTAAATCTTTAACAGTCTCTTCTGTTTTCTCAGGGAAAGCCGAAGACATTTGTTTATTACCAGGGAACATCTCAGATAGATGGTAAACGGTATTTGGTACAGAGAAGCGAGGATCGTCATCTTTGGGTACTTTATCAAGACCTAACTTTTCAATCATGCGACGATAATTCTCGATAAATTTAATCAACATTTTATCATCGTTCTGTACCATGATCTTAGGTACTTCTTCCACGCTATTACGTGAAGTAGATAAAGTTTCATCATCGCGCTTTTCGTGACTCTCAAGGATTTCTGAGATCTGCGCTTTTGTTAAAGTACTTAGCTCAGCTAACAACTGATTATATTCTTTACCAATATCCTCAGTTACAGTTGAAGTAAGACTTTTAATTTTAATAAGATGGTTAATGTAATTGGTAGGTTGAATACCTTTGTTAGCAATACCAATACTACCGACTGTACCTAAAGTAACCGACACATCGCTAGGTGCGCCTGTAAGACTACCAGCTAGTTTAATCACTTTAAGTGCACGACGTTTTTGGAATGCAGCTTGGTCAAAGACACGGATATACCAATCTTTAATTTTACTAAATAAACCAATGACTTTATCAATGATCTTTTTAAGGATATCACCGATACGTTTAGAGACAGCAGCCTCAGTAGCTAAGCGTAAGAGCGTACGATCGCCCTCAACATCAACAAGCATACTTTCGATACTAGGTAAACGTAACTCCCCAGCAACGCGATTATAAGTGCGTTGTAGTGCAGTATAAGTAATGTCATCCATTGCTAGACCACTATACTTAAAACACTCCAATGCTAAATCGATGTCACTAAGAATTTCGCCACTGGCAACCAGAGATTCTAATACTTTTTCATCAATGTTAATGTCAGACTCTAAAGCCAATACATCACCATCGGTTTCAAATACCTCTTCTGAAGGATCTTCAGGAACCTCATCTTCATCTACAGTCAGACTTGATCCATCGGGTAGTTCAGTTTCGATATCATCGCTACGGGCAAAAGAAGCGCGTAGTTCCTCAATGATAGAATGCATAATCTATTCCTCTTGTTCCATAACATCGGCATAAAAAAGACACCCCGAAGGGTGCCTTTCTTGAACCGAAGATGAACAAGTATCAGTATTTTAAAGTTTTTTTAGGACTTTATTACTTTTTCTCATCATCTTTTTTATCATCGGTCTTTTTATCTTCAGCTTTAGCGCCTTTGCAAGATACTTCTACGTAGTTACACATAGCGTTACCTGCTTGAAGAGCATGAGTGATGATATCTTTACGGAAAGCAGTAACTTTACGTGCGAATGTAAGACCAGCGGCGAATTTAGACTTAGCAGCTTGTTGCTTCTCTTTGTCTTCATTCTTAGCAGCAGCATCAATGTTCTTTTCGAACTGTTTAACAAAGTTGTCAAACTTAGTAGCTACGCCTTTAGCAGCACCACAAGCTTTCGCAATTGCGATAACTGTAGTAAGGGCACCATTACATTGTTCAGTTGTAAGAGCATCTGATTCTTCAGGACCAGCTTTCTTAGCAGTTTTGTGAATCGTGTTGAACGAGTCACGAATTGCACCATCACCTTTACCTTTAACAGAAGCGAATACAACGCCACCAGAAGCTTCAGCAGAACATGTTACTTCAGCACCATCAGGAACGCCCGATTTAAGCTCAGATGGAACAGTGCCACCAGTGAAGCTGATGATCTTACCTTCAGTTGCTTCAGGAGATAGAGAAGCTAAGCTAGAAGCTACTTCGCTTTCGTTAGTTGCTTGCTCAAGAGCATGCAATACAACTTTAAGACCGTCAAGAGCATCAGTACCAAGTTTATCACCAACTTTGATAGCGCCAGCGCCAGATGGTTTAACCTTACCTTCTTTAGCATGTTTGGTAACTTCTTTCAACTTGGTCGCACGCTTCTCAAGTTTACCAGCAGTATCAAAGATGCCTTTAATGAAGTTAACAATACGCTCCATGATTTCTTTGATTTGTTTCTTAGCAGAAGCCCAAAGTTCAGAAGCAGTGCTCTTTAAGCTTTCAGTAGCTAAAGTACCACCATTTGGACCTTCGTAAGATTCGTGAGCAGGCATCAATTGTTGGTCAACAAGATCAGCAGCAATACGACGATCAGAAACTTTAGCTAAAGCTGCTTTAAGTGCAACCTTTTGAATCATTGCCAAAGTTGGAGTGTATTGGTTTTGCTCAGTAGCGATTTCAGCAAGTTCAGCTTGATCGTCGATATCTGTAGCAGCTTCGGTAGTGTTATCAAACGTAGCCAAATCAGCATCGATTTCAGCAGACTCTTTAGTTGCTTCAAGGATCGCATGAGAAGCAGTTTCTACTTCTTCACCAGTTGCGATGTAACCTTCAGCAGCTTCGTCAAGTGGGTTATCGTAAGATTCACGAGCTAAGCCAAGTTTAGCGAGTAATTGAGACATGAGTATTCCTCATTTATGTTTTAGTTACGGTTTAAAAACAGTTCGGTAAGTAATAACTTACATTTGCATATAATGCCTAATGTATCTGCGACTTCTTAACTGCTCTTGGAGTTTTAGAATCTCCGAACATAATGAAAGCAGTCATCATTAGATCATCGAAACCTGTTGGGTGACTTAACCACATTGCAATAAGGTCTTCCGTTAGAGGTTGACTGATCTTACGGACAACGGAGTTCCAACGATCCTGACAAACGCCAGGTATTGAGTCAGGGTATTCAGATAATAACTGATACCACGACATCAAATTAGAAATACCACGACGACCAGTATGGATAAACTTAAGAGTATCAATTAAGAACTCATAGTTCTGATCGTAAAGGAAACGGTTACGACTTACTTGGCGGTTAACCCAAAGATTAATTGGACCAAGTAACTGAATCATGCGTTTAACGACTTGTAATTGGAATTCTGGTGAATGACGAATATAAGCTTTAGCTTGGTACTCGTTGAAGAGTGCCATGATAACATGGTCACCCTCCACTTCAACAGTCACAGGGCTACTATTGAGCTCTACTCCTGGTTCTACATCATCGTTACGCGCACCGCTCATGAAACCACGAGGGTAAACGTGAACTTTATACATTCTCAAACTCCTCTGTCCATTTCGCGATCTTAAGACGGATAGGGCGTAGTTGGCGTTCTTCTAGAGTATTGGCAAGAGCTTCTTTCTTAGCATCTGGCTTGTTATCTAAAGAGGCACGTAAAGAGAGGATACGGAATTCAAGTTCTTGAGCTTCCAATTCAGCAGCTTGTAACTTAGCAACCTGCATCTTACTACGAACCATACGGATGTAGAAGATTGGGTTCATGCGTGTACTAATGTAACCAAAGCCCATCGGGTCGATTTCATTTTCATTACGCGCTAAAGCAGCACCTTCAGTAATTGTGTACTCTGGTAAGTCATCAATTAATTTAGATAAGTTCTTGATCTTAGATGTGATGATCTTGACTACTTTAAGGAATGCATCACGATTGTCAGCCAACCATTCTAAGTCGTAACTTAAGATACCATCATTTTCACCACCAACTGATTTAACAGTTAAGTTGTTTTCTTTACGAATGGTAACGATTAACCAACGGCGAGAATACTCAACGTAGAGTAACAAAGCTTCAATCAACTGAAGGATGTTATAACGTTGCACAGTGATAGATTCATTAGTGAAGTCTTCACCAAAGTATTCATCAAGTAGATTAGCCAATTCACCAAAGTAAGGTTCGATAGCTTTGTTGATGTCATTAATTAAAGCGATAGAATTACCGCGACTTTTGATACCAGCTACAGATGCAAGATCTTTTTCAAAAGCTTTCGAGTAACCAGATTTAAAAGCCAGACTACCGAACTGAGCCGACGCTTCTGTAAACAAAGGTTTATTGAAACGATTGAACTCTTGAGTCGCATTGACTAAAGAACTGCGGATTGCTGCGCGTTCCGTAGTAGGTAGTAGTTGTTTAACAAAGTTTAAGAATTTCATGTTTCATTCACCAGTGATTAGAAGAATTTAGAAGGGGCTTGACCTTGACGGAAAGCTTCCAATACCATGCCCATATCGTGGTTGTTTGATTTACCACCACGTTTAAGATCAGAGAATGAGTAAACAGATTCAGAATCTAAAGAGTGATGGTAGATAGTTACAGTTTTCCATGATGGGTCAACTACAGCCAATAACATTACAGCTGTCTTTTCAAGTAACTTCTCACGAGCACGGAAATTAGATAACTTAGCACCGATGATACCTTCTACTTCACGAGCAGTGTTAGCAGAGATTACATAGATACCAGAGATATCACCAAAAGATGTTTCGCCAGTCAATAGACCTTGGATCTTATTGTTAGTGCGACGACCTTGCTCACGCATAAGAACACCTGTCTTATCGTTCATCGCAGCCTTACGCCATTCTTTAGCGGCAGTCTTACCAGTCAATGCATCCCATAAAGAAATTAAACCTGCTTGGTGCAGTGCTTTGACTTCTTTAGCTGACTTATGCGGGTCAACGTTAGCAACGATGTTTGCAATATCGTTAGGAGCTGCTGTATAAGTGTTTAGACGTACGTTAACTGGGATAGTAAATGACTTACCACCAACAGTTACATTAACTTCTAAAAGTTTACCAACAGCAAGATTAGAATCTTGTTGAATTTGCTCAACAGTATTACGACCCAATTCACTACTTGTTAATTTCTTACCTGTTTCAGGGTCATGACCATTAACACCAGCATAAGGGAATTTCTTATCCTTAGCGCTAACTTCTTCTGGTAATTTCTCACCAGTGATTGGATCATAACCTTGTACACCTGCATAAGGAAAGCGTTGATCTTTAGCAGATGGTGTACTTGATTCATGCGCTAACTGAGTTGGGTAATTCAACTCTTTAAGTTTGTCACCAGTAGGTAAACGGAATTGGTAGTTTTCACGACTTAAAGCATAACGACCAGCCATGTCAAAAGCTGTTGATTTAGCACTTGAACGAGTTGGATTCAACTTGTCCAAATGACGCACTACAGATACACCATCAATAGAGTTTACACTAAGCTGGATGCCCATTATTTGGTAGCCAGAATATAATGAACCTAGGATTTGTAACGTATCCTGCAACTCACTTACTGTCAATAAAGAACGGTCAACAATGGTAAAAGGAGTAACTCGCGTAGCTCCAGTATACTGCACTAAAGAACTACTTTTTACTGACTGTGCAGTAGTTGCTAATTTAGCAGCCTGTTCTGCCAAGGCAGGAAGATCGAGGTTAATCATGTTAATTTCCTATTTGAATTTGTGGAGTCATAAAAATGAGTGACGTAAACTTAAACTTTGGCTTAGGGGAAACTACGGCACAGCAAGAAAGTATGTTCAGAAATCTACTTTCCTCTGGTAGTATTCTAGGACCAGGGTTTACTGAAATTGATAAGTTAGTTATGGGCTCTTCAGCAGGCCCTCTGAAATCTGCTGTAACTGCAACATATTACGGTATCAATAATAACGGATATTTAGCTGCTGCTCAGAAGAACCAAGACCAAGAAGGTCTAATCTTCTTCACACGACCACGCATGCGTCTATCAGCAGAGAACTGCTTACAACATCCAGCATTACAGAATATGTTGGTCACTCGTAATCGTTCGCCTTGGCGTGCTGTAAGGGCAATCCTGGATCCAGTTGGATCAGGTTCACCTCAAAGAATTACCGCCAATAGACAAATGAAGACGAATCAATTATATCCGTCAGATCTCATCGATCCTTATATGCCATTCATACCATTACTTAGTAACACTTTAGTTAACATAAGTGGATGGCCAGATTTGGATATTGGACACTTTGTTTCACGGGAAGGTGTACAAAAAGAAACCTATACCATGATTGATGGTGTAGCAAATATTTATAACCATTTTAGCTTAAACTCAACATTCCGAAATATTGTTTCCGATCCAATTGGTTTCATGTTTTGGGCTTGGGCTTGTTATAACAGTCAAGTCTATCAAGGTGAAGGTACGCCTTGGATGGATAGTATCCTAGATAATGAAACAGATTACCAAACACGTATCTATCGTTTAGTTTTGGATTCTACAAGAACCTATGTTCAAAAGATTGCCTATACTGGTATGGCGGTACCTGTAGTAGCTAACGTTGGTGCTAGCTTCAACATGAGCCAAAAACCATTTAACGAAGATCTTGATGACTATCAAATTAGCTGGGCTTGTGATGGTGCCGTTTATTACGATAAGCAAGCATTCGGTACTTTCAACCGCCATGTAGAAGATTTCAATATCTTTATGCATGACAGTAAACGCCAAACACATATGGTTAAAATCAAAGCACCTGAACGGAAACAATTTAAATTTACTGGTTATCCACGAATCAACCCGTACAACTCTGAGTTAGAGTTCTGGGTATTCAAAGAAACCTATGACGCTATGAATCGGAGGTTCCATGGTAACATCTAATACATTGATTGAGATTGCTAGAAAAGGGCGAATGAACCCTGACGCATTACAGCGTATGCAAATCCAATATGCGGAGTCGATGTTAGACGTACCTGTATCGCTTAATAATGCTGGTACTCCTTTCATCAACATCTTTGAGATGAATGCTGTTATGACAGCTATGCAGATGCGTGAGAATATCGCTTTACTCTCAAATATCTATCCAAGCCTATCTTCCAATGAGAATCAGATTAGTCGACACATGACTTCTAAAGATTGGATTGGTCGTTGGTCATTCCCATCTAAGACTTATTTTACTATTGGTCTTCCTTTACAAGAAATTATTGATAATGCTATTGAAATACCTGATGGTAGTGGTACACGTAAGTTAACCATTCCAGGTCAGACTAGCATTACTGTTTCTGAAACAACTTTTACGATGCAGTATCCAATTGATATTCACATCATGAAACACGATTCATTTACAGTGTCTTACGATATCACTAACATTTCTCCTTTATACACACCAACACAATCCCGCATTGAAGGTGTATGGATCAATAACATCAATGGCGTTGACATGTTATTCATCCCATTTGAAATTTATCAAATGAAGGTAACCTCACAATCAACCACCATTTCTTCTATTGCAGGTTTTAAAGAAGAGTATAGTTTCGAAGATAAATTCTTTATGCTTCGTTGCTATCGTTATAATAACTCCAATGTCTGGGAAGAGATTGAAGTTACGTTTAGCGATGTTACTTATGACCCGACCGTACCTACTGTAGTGGCAGCTGTAGATGAATTAAATGGTAGTATCAAGATCGATATCCCACAGATGTATCTAAGTAGCGGGTTATTACGTGATCAGATTCGCATCGACATCTATACCACCAAAGGTGCTCTTGAATTAACACTTGAGAATTTCCAATCTAAAAGCTTTGCTGCTACGTGGGAAGACCCTAACAATAATGCAAAAACAGATCCGTTAGGTTATGCTTCACGTATGGGTATGTTTACCAGTATCTTTATTGCTGCTGATCAGCAGACTATGGGTGGGCATAACGGTATTAGTTTTTCTGATTTACGTAACCGTGTAATCTTACGTTCAACTAAATCTGAAGGTCCCCCTATTTCCAGTTTACAGGTCTCTAATCTGTTTAAAGATTCTGGTTTTAATAAAACTACAGTTATTGACAATATTGCTAATCGCCAATTTTTAGCTACCAGAGCATTACCTAAGCCAGAAGTAAATACTGAAACAGTGACTACTACTGATACACTACCTTTTGCAGTTAGTGGTATTGGTTCCGTTGTTACTGCACAGAACTTAACTTTAAATGACTTAGCAAAAAATGCAACAGTAATTGATAATGGTGATCGCCTAACTGTTTTACCATCAACGCTCTATGAATTAGTTAATGGTAAGCTTGAAATCGTTGATGACAGTTATGTTAAGGCATTACTTAATACATCACTGACAAGCATCGATCAGTTAGCTAACACTGTTAATGGTAAAAACTATTATTACAGTCCTTTCTTTTACATTCATGACATTAGTTCTAACCAATACGACATACGTCCTTATCAATTGGATAGACCTAAAGTCGATCGTAAGTATGCGATAGCTTCTAACAACACGTTAGGTATCACAGCGGCCGTTACACAGTACAGTTTAGAGTTAATGCCCGATTATAGTGGTTGGCGTTATATCTTTGCCATTGCTGCAAGTTCTGGTCTAGCTACACTTGATCCAACGCAAGTTAAATTCCAGATGAGTTTCAATGATGAAGTGGGTAATTACCGCACTACATTCAATGGTACCTTAATTACACCGATTGATTCACAAACTGGTAAGCCTGTCGAAAATCGTTATGTCTTTGAAGTCATTGTACCGACTAACTGGGACATCAATAGTGACGACCAGATTCGTATTGGAGAAGGTACATCGCGTGCACCTCTAAGTTCAGCTTGGGATTTAATTATCTTCTTAAAGGATTATTTCCCTATAGGTGCTACACGTACAAGTATTGATTCCAATTACAACGTGACATCTTTACCTGATTTTGATCCAGCTGCAAATTATGTAGGTTTGGTGCAAGAGCAATTGGGTGTCACTTTAGGTTATCACTTAGATAGTTTATGGAAACGTTCTAACAGTACTATTGAAGAATGGATGTACAAGAAATATGTAGAAGATATTCCTTCTTATTACAGCACCACTGTTTATGAAACTACTGAATCTGGTGATCCAGTTTTACACATGAATGAAGAAGGTACTGCTTTAACACAGGTTGTTCTCCATGCTGAAGGTGATCCAATTTATGATGCTCAAGGGCATCGTGTGATGTTACATCGCAAAGGTGAGTTCATGCGTGACCCTACCACTAAAGAACTTATCTTAACGGAAGGTGAACGTGGTATTAAACGTAACTTCGATATGGTATTACTTGATGGTAAGTATTTCTTTGCTACCTCGCCATCAGTTGTAAATTATCGTGATGCAAGTGCCGATACGTTGGTTAATTGGAACAACGGTATCATTAGTGAACTTAAGAAGACGCTAAATACTCGTACAGCTTTATTCTTCCATCCGACTACTACAACTGGTTTGATGAAAGCTTACGTTGGTGATGGTAACCTTGTTACATTGGAAGCTGATCAAAAGTTAACTATTGATATTACCGTACCTAACCACGTATATCGTAATACAGCTTTACGACGCAACCTCAAGATAGCTATCATTAAAGCCATTGATAATTACTTTAGTAGCAATACTACTTTCTCACAATCCGAACTTTTAAATATTGTTCGTGATACAATTGAGGATGATCAGATCGGTATTGAAATTAAAGGATTGTTTAATGATGAATATGATGCCATCACAGTTGCTTATGAAAGCATTGGTCCATCGATAGGTAAACGTCTAATTACGGATACCGCATTAAATACCAGTATCGAAGATGCAATCGATATCGACTTTACCCGACATCGTACTACCACTGTGCGATAACACGGGCATAAGAGAGGAGCCTAGGCTCCTCTTTTTTTATGCCGTGAATTTCTTAACTTGGTTGATGAACTGATCTTCAGCAACGATTATCGACTCAATGTAAAGTGTGTAATGGTAGATAGAGCGGATCATGTTAGACAACGCCATGAATGTAACTGTGATGTCTTTAATGATCTCTTTACGAGTATCCGCCTGCTCTAAAGTATCAGCAGCAACGATTGTCTTCTTACCTTTAGGGTTTAAAGTTTCACGGATCGTTGTGATCTGCTCAGCAAACTCATCATTAAGAGCTTTAAATCGAATATCACCTAAAGCACTTACAAACTTAACAGAAGGTGCGTTATGTAAAGCTACGCCAACATCTGGTTTGATTGAATCATCGAGCCATTCGTAAATAGCTTTCAGACGTTCGATGTTAGAGTTGTTACTGAATGTAATTGGGACTTTAAGGTCTTCAATAAATTCATTAACGTACGCTAACTCGCGATTCAAGCCCTCAGCAATGATGGCAGCATTAAGTTCATTTCCAGGGCTAGCAATGATACCATCCATGATAGCTTTAGTAAACTCGACACTTTCTTGTACCTTGTCAACTAAACCTTCTAGGAGTAGATTCATGCGCTCAATACGACTACCATCGATGTCATCTAAATGACGCACCATTAATGGTGTAATGAGTTTGGAGAAGTCTTTCGTTGCCGTCCACTTGATGTTGCGTAATTCCAGTGGTTGTTTTCCTACCGCTTTCATCTTAGCTTTCACCTCAACTGTTGGTTCATCGAATAAAGCCTTAGCCATCTTATCCAGATCAATGTCTTCTGGATTAAATGTCTCATCGCCCACTTTATCATGAGTGCGCTTGTAGTTACTACGACGCTCACGAATACGTTTGATGATCTTAGCTGTAACTTTGATACCGTCAATCGTCCAAGTAAGGATCTTGTAAATAAGATAAATACTACCAGCAATAATTAAACCACCGATAATGACCTTACCTGCAAGACTACCTTCACGTGCCATTTGATAACCAACACGAGATGGTAGTTTAGTAAACATTTTAATGTTCACATTATCCAAGGAACCTGGAATACGTTCTTTAAGTTTCAAAGCTGTATCGTAGTCAATAGTACCAGCTGACTCGATTGCCATGATCAGTTCATCTGCTTCTTTACCGTGCAAATCTAAACGCTCTACATTGGTTTTAAATGTCTCGATATTAAACCAAGCATTTTCCAACGCAGGTGTGTAACTATCCGTACTAGTACAGACACCCACATCTTCAGCAGTGAAATTAAATTGACGCGACTCTTCATCCATCTTATTAAGTTCAGCTTCTTCCTCAGCAGAGATCAGTGCTTCTGCATGAGACATATCTTCCAAACCTAATTGCCCAGCTAAATTATCAGCAACTGGACCAAGATTGACAGCCTGTTTAGAAACAGGGTCGATGTCACCTTTCATTTCCTGACCACAGATGTTAGCGGCTTCATCTAACCATTCTTTATAATCGTCAGATTTGATTGCATTCTCAGGTACAACGGCTTCCGAAACATCAGATGTCGGATCGCCTTTTACAATCGATGAGCTATCTGCAGCTTGAGCTGTTTCTGTAGTCATTCTTTCACCTTCTTCAAAATTGCGTTTACTTGAATGAGTACTTTTGTGAAATTAGTCATTCGCGTATTTAAATCATTAAGCTTATCTTCAAAACGCGTAGTGTATTCCACTATTCGTGTAAACTCAGCTACGAAACGAACCAACCCAGTTACAAAAACACCTACGTCTTTTAGATCAGCAAGGTTTTGAATCTGCTGTTCTGTGAAACCTTTACTATCACGCTGACTACCGTACATGTCATTGTCATAGCGGCGTTTTAATTCCTCAGTTAAGTTCTTAGCTTCAGATAAGAAGTCGACACGACCACCTTTGGTCATGACACCTTCAGCAATCTTTAATAAATCAGAACACTGATCTACCAAAATAGTAATTGCCGTCCAAGTTTCCGCTACGGGATTGGAAGCATCCTTAGTTAAGAAGTCGTAATACGCACGCATACGCTCTTGTTTGAATTTATCATCACCAGGACCATTCTCATAGAGGTCAGTACCGAACAATACCTTCACATGCGCTTGTAGCTCTTCTAGAACAGTTAAGAAAGCATCAAAGTTACTCTTAGCTGTAACCTGAACACCTACTGCACGAGCCATTTCCTTGGGTGCAAAGTCGTTTTCAATAATGCGGAAGATTTCAGCAATGCTTTCTTCAGCACCAGGAGCCTGAAAGTCTTTTTGACGAGCAGGTTGAAAACGCATCTGACCAATAGCAATTGTAATGTCGGGAATTGTGGTTTCGAAAGAACGATTGGTTTTGATATAACGAAATAACTCTTCCAAGAAACGTAAATGAGGATATAAATCCTTATCGGTCATAAAGAAATAGTTATAAGGTTGAATCCACTGGTACTGTAATTTACCAAGAGATAAAGCATCACCGTAACTACCCAAGATTTCACCGATACGACCTTTATCACGACTACGTTCAAACGCAGGTAAAGGAACTGAAGTAAAGTTCTTGGTATAATTGTACATAGACCCCATCAAACTTAGCAACTCTGGATAGAGATCGCCATCGATAGTGTTTAATGTACCATCATTACTGTATGTTTCGATCAAGTGACAGAATGTTTCAATCTGTGTATCAAATACAGGAGCAACGTTACTGATTTCTTTCTTAAAAGCTAATGCTGCTTTAGATGAACCACGTTCCGTACCTTCTGGACCACCACTTTTGTAATTCTTACTTTTACTAAAGCGGAAGAAACGTAAAATAACAGCAATAGCAGCAGCAATAACTGTAGCTAGTGTTACTTTCATACCTGTTGATAAAGCTTCTTGTGCGATAACATAGTTTCCACGAGAAGGATCGTAACTAAGACTAGATTCGATCCCATCCATGGTGCAAGCATCTGGTAAAAGAGCCTGCAGATTAGCAAAGTCATCAAAAGACATTTGACCGACCTTATCGTAGTCGATCAAACGGTCAATTAAAAGTCGCACATTTTGAAGGTCTACCTCAGGCATTACAATATCGTCTTTCTCAACGATATGATGAACCTGTGTTAACATGACCTTACCCCTTATGTTGTTGAGGTTTCTACCGCAGTAACAATAGCACGTGATGTATTTAACAATGCCATTGAATCGTTAGCTTCACTAACCTTAACAAGGATGTCAGAAATGGTCTTAGGGACTACATCATCAGAACAAGTTGCCAAGTGACCCAACATATGCACAGCAAACTCAGCTTCAAATACCAGACGGTAACGAGCGAGGTAAACGTTACTAGCAATACTGGCCGCTAGATCAATATTAATTGGGTAAAGTTCGTTAATCGAACCCAGTAAGTTGTTTACACGTTCACCATGGGTTGTTAAGAAGAAGTTACGTGGGATATCTACGGCTGCAGATGGCATGTAAAGACTTGAACCGATGGCAGTACCAACAACAGTTGACAGATATTGACTCTTTTCAATTGGTGTCAGAGTGGCTGTAAACGTTCCAGCCATTTCACGTAAACAAGCAACAAGATGTGCTACTTCAAATTTCATTTCAATTCTCCGAATTTAGCGGCATTAAGATAAGTTTCATTAAATAGAAGGTTTTCAATTGATTTCATGAAAACTTCTTGACGATACATGGTACGTCCACGTGGTGTAATGGTTTGATAAATCACATCATAAAGACTGCGTCTATCTTTTAACACAACACCTAACTGATCGATAGCTTCGATCTGACCAAGAATTGCTTTATGTAACTCTGGTTGCTTTTTGGTGTTCTTTAATTGTTCCATCAGATGCTTACGAGTAAGCTCAACACGAGCTTGTGGGTCATCGTAAACTTTCCAGAATGGGATTGAGATTAATAAACCTAGGATCGCTAAGATAGGGAAATGTGCAGCTACAAAAATGAAACTCACAACCTTAACAATTTCCAAAATAACAAATGTGGTGTCATTCTTAGTTTCTGTTAAACCGAAAGACTTAAACATAATGGTTAAAGATTCAGCCAATGCTGCACCTGCACCATGATGCACTGCAAACTTATCCGCAATCTGCTCCACGTTACGAGTTTCGTATTTGGATTTACTTGTACCACTAGTACCAGCAATCTCTTCGGTAATTACAATTGATTCGATAAGATCAGCACGGACCTTATCATCAGCCTGCGCAATCTTTTCTTTATTCTTGATGTCGATGTCGAGATCCTTAGCAAGTAACTCTAGAGACATAACACGTTTCTCTAAAGGTTCAGAACTTGTAAGTGATTTGATAGCTTCATCTGTCAATGTGTTGCGTGTTGTCAACATACCAAATAAAGAGAAGTATGTATAAACATGACCAAGTTCATGTAAGAAGATAGCAGCTAGATGCTCATCTTCAAACCCTTTGAAGTTCATCATACCTTTAAAGATTGCTAACTTAACAGGTAGGTTTGACCATGCACCACCAACTTGATAACGTGAATCATCAACCCAAGCTTCCACAACTTTCTCTTTGTTAAAAACAAGTTTACGTTGTTTAGGGTCATACGGTAAACGGAAACCACGCGTCGTATAAAACGGATGGTTTTTGTCAATTTGCGGTGGCATCATGTATGCATTAATACCTTCGCAAGGGTCAATGAAGAAATCAATTTTAATATTTGTTTCTTTAAAAACTAATTCAGATACACCAGAGTTTTTAACGTCTTTATCCGACATTGGTGTATTACGCAGAGCACCTAATAATTTGGTTAACTCATTAAAAAGTGAGAATTCACCTTTCATTGCCTCTACTGCTAGAGTATTTTGGACTAATGATCCCATTTTGCTTACCACTAATATTAAAGGAAGTTAAAAATCACACTACATACGAATCGTACGTAAGAAGTTTCTTTTTTATTTTAGATTTGACAGGGCGCGAAAATGTCAGAAACTAACAAAGATTTAGTACCCATGGCTTTTAAGCATGGGACCTATGTACAATCAAAATCTGGCAATGGTGATGCCATCATTGCTAAAGTAAATAAGTATCATCCCGATGGTCGTGTTGAACCATGTATGATGATTCATCCTAATGTGCAACGTGACTTTTATGTAACCAAACATGGTCATCGTAACTATACCGATAAACTTGAATGGTTGGAAGAAAAGAAACTTCAACGATTTACCACAACTGAAAAAGATATGGATCGCAATATCATGCGAGCCTTACAAATGTCACCAGGGTTACAGATGTCTCGTAAGATGTTATTCCGTAACCCATACATCTTTGGTGGTGATATTGACATCACTTGTATCCTTGGACAACAGTATGCGGCTATGTGGCCTGACAAAGCACATGAACGTTCTACGGTAGCCATTATCGATATCGAGACCGACGTATTGTTCGGTACCAAACAAATCATCATGTGTACGGTAACTTATAAAGATCGAGTTTACTCCGCTATCACGCATGACTTTGCAAAAACTCTAGACAACCCAGAACAATACTTTTATGACCAAGTAGAAAAGTATATTGGGGATGTAATCGAGAAACGTAATATCAAATTAGAAATTGAGATTGTCGATACCCCAGGGATTGCAGCTAAACGTTGCATCGAACATGCACATCGTTGGAAACCAGACTTCTTATCGTTATGGAACCTAGACTTCGATATGCCGATTATTTTCCGTGCATTAGAAGAAGATGGTTATAACTTAGAAGATGTATTCAGTGACCCAGATATCCCTAAAGAATATCGTTACTTCCATTATAAACGTGGACTAACTCGTAAACAAAAAGCTAGTGGCGAATTTAGCTCTATCCCACCTGCTGAACAATGGCATACGGTATTCTGTCCTGCATCTTTCTACATTATTGATGCTATGCCAGTTTATCGTATCTTACGTCGTGTTGATGGGATGCAACCTTCTTACTCACTTGACTTTATTACTAAGTTAGAATTGGGTGAAGGTAAGTTATTGTTTAGTGACCCAGACGAGAACGTTGAAGAAGGTGGGTTGGATTGGCACCGTATGATGCAGCGTAAGCATAAAGGCGCTTACTTGGCATATAACATTATCGACTGTATTCGTATTGAAGAACTGGATGAAAAGACTACCGACCTATGTAGTAAAATTGGTATCTTAAAAACTGTATCTCACTATAAAGACTTTAACTCTAACCCTCGACGAATTTGCGATCAGTTACACTTCTACCTAAAAGATAAAGGTTTCATAATTGGAACTACATCAGATAGCATGGTGGGTGAGCTAGATAAATACGTCGTCGACATGGGTGGTTGGATTATTACATTATCACCAGTACTCATTGAAGAGTTTGGTATTAAGATGGTTGAAGATCTGTTACGAGACAGTATGTTCTACATCCATAATGCCGATCTAGATATTGTATCGACATACCCTAAAGTTGGTATTATGTTGAACATCTCTAAAGAGACTTGTGTACTTGAACTTGCACAAATCATGGGTGTTAATGGTACTGAACGACGCAGTATTGGTATTAACCTAACTGGCGGTAAAACAAATGCTCTCATCCTAGCTAAGAAAGTACTGAAAGTAAAAGCACCAACTGAATTACTTCCAGACTTTGATAACTGGTGTGCCGAGCACAATATCCCAACTAACAAAACTGCGATGGCAGCATAATGAGAGGGAGCCTAGGCTCCCTCATTTATGACACTAATTAGAAGTTAGTGTAATAGTTAATGAATGTGGTTAAGCCTGCACGCTGTTTTTCAAAACCAGCTGGTACGTTACGAACTGAACCCACAAAATCATGTTCACGTAAACGTTTGTTACGAGTTTTGATATCGCAAACAAGTTGTGCAATTGCGGTGATGTGCTGGAAGAAAGCCTGTTGTTCAGGTGTACCGAACTTATAGACACTGATACCGCGATATGGATATTCGGCACGGAAAACTTCGTCTTCGTAGAAAGAGAAATACCATAAGACAATATCAAACATGATCAGAACATCAACTGAACGTAATGCACGTAAATACACTAAGTTAAGTTTACCCACCGATACAGATTGCTGATCCATAGTTGGACTGGCACCACGTTTCATTACACGTACATACTCATCTAATGTTGCAATGATCCAGGCTGCATCTGTGTCATAGTTCTCTACTGAAAGATTATGACGTTCAAGTAGATAAGTTTCAAGTGAAGGTTTAACATAAGGTGCTTCAACCTTATCTGCAACTGTGGCAAACTGATCAATGATACTCTGATCAATGGTTGGTGCACTCTCTAGTGCTACATCCGCATGAGATTGACGAATGATAACGGTGTTCTTAGTAGTCATGCTGACCTCGGTTATTTAAGTAATTGCTGTTTGGAAATCAAAACGCACGGTCTTTAAAGCTTTACCATGCATTGCCTTCATTGATGCGTTCATCATTACAGAACCAGGTTCGGCAGCTGAAGTATGAATGGCTTTAGGTGTTCGTGATAGATCTTTACCCATGCATGTTTCGCAGAAGTTATTATCTTTGGTTTTACAATATGCAGGCGAACGTAATAAAAGAGTTTTGTTAATATACCCGTTTATATTTTCATTAGTGATTTCCACCAATGAGTTACCTTCCATAATATATCGACCATAGTACAAGGATTCATACCCAGGTAAGATGATGTCAGTAATACCAAATTTACTACCGCAGTCTGGTTCAACAATTTTAATGTTTTGCGTTACACGGAAGATATACTTAACCAACTCACCGCCTAGCGCTGTTAAGTGACCACGTGAATAAGACGAGTGGCGGATGGAATCAGAATAAGCTGGAATATTTTCAGCATCGATACCTGCACTTAATGGTTGTTGGATGAAGTTAGTATCACCATGAATGGAACTAATTAGACCTGTGGTTATTAATTGCTTCTTACGAGAGTTAGCCCAATGTTTGTCATGCTTGTAATAGAAGTCGAACGATGGATCATCTTTCAATGACTCCTTATCCATTTTGATAAGTTCTTCTTCAATACGAGCCTGAATAGCTGGGTTACCTAATTGGTCTTTAAACTCACTGTAAAGCTCGTCACGACGTTTTAGAACCTCTGGTGCAATACGTACAGACTTTTCAGTATAACCTGCTGTAACAAGAGAAGCGAGACCACCAAGCCATGTAACAGCTTGCATCCAATCCTGCAATTGACTCACACTAATAAAAGTTTGAGGATCCTTACCAGCAGCTTCTTCGTCGGACAAGACAAAAGCGGTAACCATCTTACTAATGGTACCAGGGTCAATCTTAGCAATGGTATTACCTTTACCACCATTAAAGTAAGGGATACGTGTACCTAATGGATGAAAGAAAAGAATAGCGTTAACCAAGGCATTACCAATCGTTGTTTCGATCTCACCCTGACTAGGTAAAACATTAATTGTACCGGGTGGAATCGTCACCAATTCTTTACGAAAGAATAAAGGTACGTCACCTTGTGCATTTTCAATATCAACAAATGTCTTAGTTACTGGGTCAAGAAACCAATAGTGCTCGTTAGCACCCTTAACTAAATCGTAAGGTTGAACATCATCAGGTGTAACATTACTCATCTGTTTAAGATTGGTAATTGCCAAAATAGAGTTAATCCAACTTAACTCTCTAAATTTATTTGCTTGTAGACATTCTACAAAATACTGATTACGAAGCATAGATATCTAACCTCATTGTAATGTCATCGATATCGACGACCATTTTAGCAGCTTCCATTTGATCTGGAATGATAGCACTAAGTTTCTTTTTAACTTCCGCATTAAAGTTACGGTTAAGTGCATTTGTTAAGCACATCAACCCAACAATTTCCACAGCCAGTTGTTTTAGTGCATGTGGATAAAGTTGATTCAGTCGCGATTGGTAGAAATCAAATAAGATCTGACTTGAAACCCCAGGTGTAAACCGCTCAACTTGAATAGCTTCATGTAATAAGCTTTGTGGGTAGACTTCCATGAATTTACGACAACGACTAACTACCGATTCATCAACTGGTTTAATGTCTTCAACCTGTAAGTTAACTCGCACCTTATGAATCTCGTATAACTTAGCAACATAAGAGTTATCGTCACCAGAGATATAAGGGAAGTAATAGTCTGCACCTTTACCAGTAAAGAATTCTAATAAATTAATAAATGCATCTTTTACGGATTCTGCATTCTCAATATTACCTGTTACTATTTCTGACTGATCTGTATTCTCCATGTAATAAAGACCTTTGATAATATTGATCTTACATTCCATTGGGGCTTCAATGGTTAAGATTTCAAAACCATTGAGTAAATCGTCCAAACCACGATTAACAATTTCATAAACCATTTGTTGGATTAGAATAGGTTCATGTTGACCGCAGCCAGAAACATAAAGTGATAACTGAGACACAGTATCGTAAAACTTAAAGAGTTCCATTGCCTGAATTGCTTCTTCAAACATATCTAATTGGACTCTTGACACCACACCATCTAATACCTGATCGATACCATCTAGCATAATGGTCTCCTTATATGAATAAACGTTTAAGTCTTTTAACATACAAAGACTATGCGTTATTAATTACTTACCTATGGATTTTATGTATCATTCAACCTTTATTACAAGGACATCAACATGACAACTAAGGTCAAGCCAAAAACTCTTTCAGAAATCCGTCGTGAGGAAGCTTTACGTAAGATTTCTAAAAAGCAAACACGTTTAGCTAAACGTCAAAAGAAACAAGCACAAAATAAACCAGTTAAAACAGTAACTGGTAAAACAAATCGTATTGAGTCTGTTCAAAAACTTGATCAAATGATCAAAGATGGTAAATACTTAAAACCAAACATGAACCTGACCTTTGAAGAACGTTTCGTCAAGACAATTGAAGAAATGGACGAATTACTAAGTGGTATTGGTGAAAACATTAACAAGTTCCATCGTGTTGATGTAAGTTTAAATTGGGCTAGTTTTAAAGATACCTTACCTCAAGAAGAAAGTGAACGAATCCAAAAACTTCTTGATGAGCTAGAAGAAATTAACGAAAAACATCATAAAGGTTATTGTGATGAAGTGAATACACTTTGCGCAGAACTAGAAGTATTAAAAGCGGCGCCTACACCTGAAGGTCTTGAGACATTCAACCAACGTGCTAGTACAATCGCGTTTGCCCGTTTTGGTACATGGAATGAAGACATCATCCATCGTTACTTAGATATCTACGATCTAATTGAAAATCTTTAACTGGGAGAAAATAAGTGAGTAATTCCGAAGACATTAAGTTTCAAACTCAAGAGCCTTTAGTTGATGAACCAGCTGAACAAAAAGCTGAAACCGATTCAACTGAAGAAGCCAAAGTAGAAGGTCCTGTAGTTGACCCTACTGGTACATTTGTCGATTGGGGTAAATTAAAGGAAAGTGGTTATTCCGATATCTCCGTTACAGTTCGTGACGACGAACATATTCCTTTACCACAGGTTGATGAAGAAGGTTACAAGGTTTTAAAACCAAACCCACATGTAACTATTTCACGACCTATGTACTCCATCAAAGAACCACGTAAAGGGTTATTCCCACTCTTTAACTTTGTTGGTACAGAAGCTGAAATGTTTAGTGCGTATGTGCACTATGACATCCAGAACCAACGTAAGAATAAAAAGTATGTTGATGACCATTCGGAAATCCTAGAAACCTGTCGTGCCGAAATGATCAGTGATTCTTATCTGTGGCGTACCCAATGGCGCCCAGGTTCTAACTGGACTAATAACCCAGTACTGAAAGATCGTGAAATGGCAATGGGTCCTACCTCTACTGGTGAGGTCTTAAATCAGGTACAATTGGGTAATAAGAGTTTTAGTACTGGTATCAACAACGCTACTGTATTATGGCACTCTGGTTTCAATGTTCGTATCAAAGCACCAACTGGTCGTCAGTTAGCTGAACTTGACGCTTTGATTGCAAGTGAGAAAAACGTCTTTGGTCGTCGTAGTGGTGGTGGTTTATTCACTAGTACACGTTGCTACTTAGAAAGTGGTGTGACTGACTTATTCATCTCTTGTATCGATCACTCTAACGTTGATGGCTGGACACCAGATATCATTCGTTCATTGATTGATAACCGTGATATTCAGGTTATGGCTTTAGCTATGCAAGCTGCTAAATACCCATCTGGTTACTTAGCAGTTGAACCATGCGTAGAGTCAGAAGCAAACTGTCGTAATGTTCGCGAAGTTTCTTTTACGCCAATGAATGCGTTGATTGTCGATGATGCTTTCTTCAAACCAAATGAAATTGAGTTCCTTTATAACCGTTCTACAAAACGTAGTGTACAGGCTATTCTTGATTTCCAAAAAGAAGCTAGCTGGAATCGCAAACATACATTCCGTGTCAATGATGCGCTAGAACTTCGTATTCATCATGCTAAAGCTATAGACGTACAGAATGCTGGTTTTGTTTGGGCTGGTTCAATTACGGCTTCACTTAACCGTGTTCTTGGTGATGATTCTCCAACTCGTAACCGTCAAGTGTTCTTGTCTAACTTAATTGACACTGAATCTTTACGTCGCTTCTTCCCTTACATCGATGGTATCATTATCAATGACGTTGAGAAAGAATTAACGGAAGAAACTCTTCTGGAAGTTCTAGCTCACTTAAATGATGACCCTGAACTCGTACGTAAGATCGAGTTAGAGATTCGTGACTTCGAGGAACGTGACATTATCGCATACATGGCAACACCTCGTAACGTTTGTAATGAATGCGAAAAACGTCTAGCTCTTAAAGATCCTGAGCGTCTTAAAGAATACCAAGAACACCCGATCATGGTACCACAAGATGCAGTCGCACGTTTTTTTACTGCTCGCCGCCTCTAAAAGTACATGGGCTAGATAGAGAGAATGAATACATCGAAAGATGTGAAAACTCTATCGAACCCCTACATACTCGTAGCGCTGACTTCGGTACTATTTACTTTAGTGTTGATGGTAAGGGTTACGAGATAGATATGACTGAGTTGTTGTGTAGTTATATTGCGATCCTTGATGAACGTAACGTAACTCTCACAACAGCTGCCGATCGTCATGAATTCATTCTGGAAATGTATGTTTCTAATGTTCTTAAATTACCCGTTAGAGATGGCTTTGATCTTTATGCCTCTAATGATGTTGAGGACTTAACTTACAATACAGAATACTTTCGTTTAATGCAGCAATACACTATTCTTCCAATCTACGACCTTTATAAATTAAATGTTATTGAATGGTTGAATCAACCTTGGCCTGAGATTCAATTTCAATTGAAGATGGCACGACATTATCAGTCGATTATGTCTAAGGCTAGTAATGATCTTGCTAAAGAAAATGAAAGTATCATGATTGATGAAAGTCACAGATACGAAATGAAGCGGCCTGAGTTTAAGCGTAATTTTGGTGGAGGGTCTTAGGACCCTCTCTTTATGCCGTTAAAACAAAAAAAAAGAAATGAGGGCATAAAAGAAGTTAATCGAGAGAGACCGAAGTCTCTCCCACTTTATTTAAAGAATATCTTGTGTCCGCTATTAAAGGACTTATAATGTTCTTTAAAAGTCTTTAGGATTTCTACATTACTAATTTCCACATGCTCTAAAGTACCTTCCTCATTCTCTTTCTCAACAATGAAAACTTCACGCTCTACATCACGGATATCTGTTTCACCTTTGAGTACCTTGATCAGATCTTTCTTAACTGATGCAGTAATGTGTCGGATTGAATGATAGTTGTTGGTAGTTAGTGTTCTTGTGACCATGAACACATAAGAGTCGATAACATCTTTCAAACTACCTGCTATGAACGTTGGCGTATCGGTTTCACTATCCATGAACTCTTTAATAAAAACAACCATGTATAACTTGAACGAATTATCATAAACACGTTGTTCGGCAGCGAGACGACGTTTAGTGCTGTCGCTCTTCATGATACGTGCATAGCTATCGATAATTTTCTGTGTGAACTTACCTTTTCTATCTAGGTAAATAACCATTACGACTAGAATGATTACTAAGCCGATTAAAACATTATTGATAATGGCATCCATTTAAAACTCTCTTACTTTAAGTGGTCATAAAGTTAGGGTACCAAACGGCACCCTAACTGGTTAAACTAAATATTGCGTAATTTTCGTTTCATGTGAAAGTACTTTACCATCGAATTGTTTTACCTTAGCCTTATGGTAATCGATGTGTTTTTCGATATCCTTGCAGATAAGGTAGTAAAACTCAGGAGCAACATCTGGTTTATTTTTCATCTTACGTAAACGACCCAATGCTTGGACATTAGATTGCGTACTGTAGATTGCGGTTGTCATTAATACTGCACGTAAACCTTTAATGTCGACAGCTGTACCTGCTGATTTCAATGTACTAATGATAATATCACCTTCCATCAAATCACCATAGTCATCTTCACCGACATAACGATTAACTTCAATATCTGTTTGTTTGGCATAAACATGCTCTAAGCGTTTAGCAATTAAGGTACACATCTGAACCGTGTATGCAAAGATAATAATTTTATCACTATTATCAAAGCGATCGTAAATACTTTCGACCATATCTTGAATCATGTCTAAGTAATTTTCTAACAGATGTTTATTCTTAATAATACTAGTTTCAAAAGCACCATGATTATAGGCGCCATTTAAAGTGCAACGTACCAGTTTAGGTTTCTCTAGTTTCCAGAAGAGACCAATAGCCTTAATGTACTTATCCCACTCACCGTTATTTATCTGTTCCGATTTAGGGAACATCACAGCGCACATTTTATTCGTCATTTTATTGTCGAAATCAACGGTAGCTGATAATGAGATAGTTTTTGGTACATTGATATTTAAATCAACTAAGAAGTTAAAATGGAATAGTTCATGAACTTCGTCACGACCTACCAAACCAACCTTTAACAACTTCATCAAGTCTTCTGGTGCGCACCCATATTCCTTCAAAGCAGCTGCTGGATCATCGCGGAATGCTTTCAGGTAAAGCTGAAACGTAGTTGAAGAAAAGATAATCATCTTTACATTCAGTTCTTTATTCTTAGCCTTACTAATCAAGCGTGCAACGTCAGCACCGCCTTTAACTACCCATAAATCCTCTTCTTTTAAGTCAACAACCTGACCAGGTCCTGTCAAATCATCTACCCAGCGTTGGATATATTTTGCTGGAAGAATTAAAGCACATCGTTCACCAATAGCTGCAAAACCTTGCAAGAAACAGAAAGTCTTACCCTTACCAGTTTGTAAGGTTAGAATCTTTGTCTTACCAGGTTCTGTAAGATACTTGATTAATGGTACTTGTTCTTCCATCGGCGGGTATGGAGAGACAATCTTAACATCGATCTTTTCAGGTCGATGCATTTTCATCTCTTCAATTGTGTACATTGACTTATCAATACCCATCCATGTTAGATGTGTAATAAAGTCATTGAAACAGTTAATGTGGAATGTGAAATGGTTCCCTGTGGTATTTACCTCACAATAGCTTTTGACGAGTTGGAAAGTTGCTGGTTGACCTTTCACCTTCTTCCACTCACGTTCTTCAAAACGTTCCGCGAATCTACTAATTACTTTAGCCAGCCCACGGTAGTTGGTTTTGACCTGAAAGCTATGCGAGCGTTTGATAATCTCAATACGTGACATGATCATTCTCTCTTAAAGCATTTTAACTACTCTTATATAAAGTCAATACACTATCATATCAAGATTGAGGTTGTAATTTAATACACGACTTTAAGTATACATAATTCCATTGCTTAGTTGCAAAACATTACCATTTTCATCTTGCATGAAAACATCACCCAATATATGCTGAATTTTCTCAGCGGTACAATGGATAATCTTAAAGTTATTAAGATCAATAACTGGTGTGGTAAAAAATGTTTGGTTAATATCATCCACCATCTCTTTGATTAGATCTAATTGATCTTCCGTTGGAGTGGTTTTAAATATTGATGTACCGCCATATTTATTACAAAGTGTGATGTTTGCTTCCACTAGGGTTTCAAAACTTTTATTTTGAAAAAACTTGAGTCGTGTGTATGCACCAGACATATTTGTTGGATAAATCAACGTCGTTGAGTCATTGGTGGATGAATGTACCAACAAAAAATTCTTTAGATTATTACGATCATTAAAAGCGTCTAATAATGGATGTAAACTCATTTTGAAAAATACTCTTATAAAAAATTAATAAGGGAATAAAGAAAGAGGGTCCGAAGACCCTCTCGTTACTTATTCTACACCTTCAGGAACTTGCTGATGGAATGCAAAGTCGTAAGGATGTGGCTGACGTCGACCCTCTACATAACTGATTGCATCACTAAAGATGTTTGCATGTGACTCATAAGCCAGTGCAGCACCCATAGAACGCATGTATAGTAATTTACCGTCAGACATTGGTTTACCGCTGTCACGAGGCATTGGGATACGATAGTCACCACGTTCAGGATCTTGTGCAGATACACACAGTAACACCATCATCAAATGAGTCAAGTGCGCTGAGGTACCAGCCATCAAATCGTAGAAAGCGCTGATAGCTTCATCAACTGAATCAAAACCATTTAAACCAGGGCGACCTTTCTTACCTTTAATAGATAAGATGAAGTTTTCCATGTCTGTGATTTTCTCAACAGGTGAGTAAGAGATTTGCGGAATAATGAGCAGAGGGTTTTTACTATCAAAGTCTTCTAGAGGAATAATGATAGCACCCATACGCTGATTCACCTCATAACCTTTAACAGCAATGAGTTTCAACAGATCCTTAGATAAGAAACCAGCACGTTTATCTTCACCGATATAGATCGATACTTTTTCACGTGTTGTCTTATTGATAATGGCAAACTCTTCCACATTAGTTAAACTAGATGCCGTACTTGTTAATACATTATCCTCATTAATTTCATGTAGATCGTTAGCATCTTTCTCACTGATCATGATTAAGATATCTGCTGGATCAATACCTTCTTTAAGATACATCTCCTTACCATCGTCAGATAGACGTACAAACATTTCTTCTTCTACTAACAGCTCAAGTTTCTGAGCAGACTTAAGTGTTTTGTTATGCTTAGTCGAAAGTACACCTTGCGATGCTTCCGACGTTACTGCTACAACACACGTATGTCCAATGTTAGTCGAGATTTGTAACTGACGCCCAGACAACTCAACGTCGTCCTGATTGAGATGTAAGTCTGGGATCTGGATTGCTAATTCGCCAAAACACTTCTCACATACACCTGAACGATCTGGGTGTTCGCATTTGTTAGGTGCACGGATTTCAATTGTTTTACCAATCAAATGTGTCATGTTACGACGGATAGGTAAAAGCTCATGATCGCCATTAACTTTATACCAGATACCATCCATCGCATTTAATTTAGCTTGGTCAGTTACGGTCTGTACAACATAACGCTTAGTACCACAGTCCTCACCACGATGCAGGTTGTAAACAAACTCACCAATCAATGATAACTTACGAGAAAGATACTCGGAGTCACGCATTAGGATTTCTTGATACAGCGAAGCAATTGTAGCGTTACGCGATTCTAGCATTGGTTCATAAAGTTTACTGAAACCACGTACATAGTTAGCCACTACAGGGTATTTAAACATTACGTCATTAATCTCAGTTAAGTATCCGATTGGACCTACTGAGATCAAAAGCTGAGGAATCTTAATCAACTTCTGACGTGCTAATTTTGCTACAGGGTTGTCATCTAACGTACTACATTTAAGAATGATTTCCTTAATGTCGGCATGAGCTTTAGCAATGATATCTGGATTTAAATCCAAAAGATCAGTACCAAAGATCTTCTCATTAATGGCTACAATCGCTGGGTGTTTCTCAATTTCTGCAAAGTCAATTGCATCAACCGAAATAACATGCCGTTGTAGATGTAAATCAATCATGTTACTGATTGAATTAGTCATTTTGTAAACGGATAGATCTTCCTCTTGATCATCCCAAGGTAACCCAGAGTCTAAGTATAAATCACGTGCGTCTTCTAAAACAATAACAGATGCAATATCCGCATGGGTCATTGTCGTTAAAGTACCATAGACTTGTGGGTGGTAACGTTTACTGATTGGTAAGGCTGGGTAACGCTCCAATACCAACCAGATATAACGTGCGATGATTGCCATTGCGCCAGATGATTCAACCTCACCATCAAAGAACTGAATTGTTACTTTGGGCTCATATTGCAAGTCCCAAAGACGTTCATCGATAGGTTTTGCTAATAGTTGTTCGGCACTTAAGCGCATTATTATTTCTCCAAATACTCATCTTCACAATCTACAAGAATTGTACCAGTACACATGTAGATTTGTTCCTGTAACTCTTTAATACAGCCACCAGTTAATAATACCTCATCGCGTGGGACTGCATTTTCAATGTCGGAAGGAACATCCGCATAGAAGATGGATTTTAATTCACTATCATGCGATCTTGGGTTATTCGCTCGGTCATTCATCTCCTGACCAAGGATACCAGAACAAGCATGGTTTTGGTTACGTGACTCTGATTCACCAAAACGGGTTGGTTGTTGTTTACTATGCGACGAATGTCGATCAGCTTTAGATTGTTTAGCTGGAGCCGCAAAGTGCTGTAGTTTAGGGGATGATACTGCTGAGAATGTATTACCTGCACGCTCAAGTAATAACATAGGTACTGCGCCGATTAAGATTCGGTTGGTTGTTGTGAGAACATTACCATCTTCATCTTCATAGGTGCATTTACCACGGCAAGGAGCATAAGGTGTATTCATGATATTCTTTGCGATCTCGCTGTAGTCAACAGGGTTATCTGTTGGACACATACATTGAATATCATGTTTAAGTACAAACTCTACATGCTGACGTTTGTCGATATGATCAGCACTTAACTCAATAAAGTTAATTGGACTATAGATGTTGTAAAAACCCATCAAATAATCGAAACACTCTTCAACCGAAGCACCGCCATCCCACATATTTTTAAGACGACGTTCAGTTGCTACACGACTTGCATTTGCCAGCTGTTCATGAACACCACCATAGTTCATACGGTTAACCTTAGATGCAGCATCCATTTCGATGACACATTGGTTACCATCAGCATCACGATACATCTGACGCTGTTTCTTAATGGATGTGATTACACCTTTACCACCATGATGGTCAGTTAACTTAGAACCGTAGTTAGGGCGATAGTCATATTCATAGATTACTTTAACTTCCCAATCATCGATTGCTGAACGACCATTAGCTAATGTTACTTTAGACTTTGGATCATCTGCTGCAAGGAAAGCTAATGCATAAGTAACCAGCTGATTCCAACGAGGTGTATGACGATAGTTCTTACCATACTTTGTTGTGAATGTTTTATCAGCTTCTACGATACGGCGATAGTACTGTAGACTCTTGGTCCAGTAATACTGACATTGTTCTTCCCACTCAGGTGCTAAGTTTTTGCTATCACGACCACGTGTGATCTGAATATCAATTACTCGTGCACCAGGTTCGCCATAGGTTAATTTGTCAAACTGGGTTGGGTTTTGTAAAGCTTTACGTGTTAAGTTCATCGGTGCGGTTTCGACGTTCCATACACGGCGAGCAAATACCAAACCAGACTGACCAATCTCTTGACCAATATCTGGACATACCTGATACTTAATGTCATTGCCATAAGTATTTAAAGGTAGTGTATCTTTACCCCAACTAGCACTACGCCAGCCATAAGCTTTAACTACCAGATTATCGAGGATTTCTTCGGCAATAGTAATACCATCCTCAATACCACCTTTACCAGATGTGAAGGCAATAGCCAATTCTGTTGAATAAGCATAGTTACCTTGTGAGTCGATAGCAGGTGTATCTGCTAAGATTGTACCACCTAATAAAGCACTACCAGGAGAAATATTTTCAAGGATTGGTTTACGTACATACTCGAAACCAAAGAACTCATGATTACAATAGTGTTTAGGTACCTCCACCACATCCACTACATCTTGATTTGTGATCAAGATAATTGTTGTTAATGGTGATTCAACATGACGACCACCCACTGACCCTGAATACTTGTTGATGATGTCATGTACACGACTGTTTTCTTGCACCTTAACATGATGCGTAAAACGACCGTACTCAAACTCCATACCAGTGAAGAAATGTTTATTAGTTGCACCCTTCGTTGTTAAGTTTTGACCCATTTGTGAAGCATTCATTTGCTGCCGTGATGCTGAAATGTTTCGAATCCAGCTATTCAACGAACCAATAGCCATCATCTGAGGTTTTAATTCAGAGTGATACTTTGGATCGATGTGTGGAAATCGAGGATCTACATATGGCTTATACATTTGAGTAATTCTCCTATACTCTAATCATCATGTTGATAATATGTAACTAAGATATTTTATAAATCGGAGGAATCATGTCTAGTGAAATTCTGCCGTTACTCCATATCCAGAACGATGCCAACGATATTTTTTATGATCAAGACTTCATGATTGTATTGGAACGTAATTTACCTTTAATACGCAGTACTGCAATCACCAGACCAGTGGAAATTGAACAGGCGTTACGTTATAAAGGTAACTTCGATGGGTTTTGTATTTCTTTGGATATTGACCATGACTACATTTGGATAGTAATGCGATTGAACGGTTTAATCAACTGTCATGACTGGGATGGTAAAATGGAATCCATTCTAATCCCAGCCGATAGTACAATTGAATTAATTGTTCAAAGACATGCGACAATACAGAAGATGCTTTGATGGTGTAAATTTAAACCTTAAGGTCATAAACGAGAGGGCATCAAGCCCTCTCTTTATGCCGTTATGTTAACGATGGTACTGTGAAACACTGACGAACATTTGTAAGGGTTGGATCAATCAGCTTCCAATTTTCATAATCAATTGGGAATGCTTCTTTAACAAATGCAACAAAAGAATCGAAGTTGATAGTTGCTGGTCGTGAGTTGTAGTTGATCTTACGCGATACTGCACCAGGGCTGAAACGGAAGTTTTGATGGAAGTCAATGTAACCATCTAAGAAGTTCTTAGCTTGAAACTTCGCACCATCACCATTGGTATCAGGTGTAATTTCAACAATCGAAACTTCAATACCAGTATCAATGTCATCGCGTGGGTCAATAAAGTAATGGCGACTATTAAGAGTATTAGGGCGCACGTTAACTAGGTTACGTACTTCCTCAGAAACCTTTTCAATATCTTTATTGATGTGTTGGATCTTAGTGACGCCATTCTTTAATGAGATCAAGAGACCATATTCGTTAGCAGAAGCTACCGAGATCATGGTAGTATTATTAATTGCCATTGGGACACTCCTTATTTTATCCATACAATCACGGTCAAAAAAAGAAGGGATCGAAACCCCTTCTTTAATTATCTTTTCTTAACGGCGACGACGTTCTGAACGATCTTCACGACGTTCATGATTACGTTCTAACCAACCACCTGAATTACGTCGACCTCCACGATCATCATAACGATCGCGTCCACGATCACGACGATCATCATAGCGATCACTACGGCGTCCGCGATCTGAGCCACGACCACGACTTTCATAGCGGTCATCTCGACGGTCACGGCGATCACGGTCGCGACTACGTGGGTAATCGTCATCATCGTAACGATCACTACTCATGCGGCGTTCTGCACGTTCAGGATCACGACGCTCTTCTTCAGTTAAAGTGTTATCAATATAACGACGCCCACCTACTTGACGCTGAGGCGCTTTCTGTTCGGAAGCACGTTTAACTGAGTTTTCACCTTTTGCACCAAAGTCAGGAATTTCATTTGACTTCTCAGGACGAGTTGGACGAACACGCGTTACATCTTTTAAGCGTTCTTCTTCCTCTTCCTCAGTAATCTCACCTTCATTGAAACGTAGCGGTGGAATTACATTACGTAATTCACGGAGGTCGGTTTCTTCTTCAAGCCAAGAAGTATCAGCTTGTAAAGCTGAACGAATAGCCGATGGCATGTATTTGTCAAGAACTTCAAATGTGGCATTTAAAGAATCTTGGACTTTGGCCGCCGCTTGGATTAATGAGTCTAAGTAAGGTGCTGTGTTAACAAATGTACCTGCACAATAACGATTTTCATCATTAATGTCTGGTAAGATGATTTCAAGAATCTCTTTTACAAGATTCAAGTCAGTCTTACGTGCAGCCACAACGCCCCAGAATTCCGATTCTTTCTTTTCTACAGCTTCGCAGATTTGCTCGTAGATTGGGAAGTAAATACTAGTGGTACGTTTATAGTCAGTACCCATGATACTACCATTACGTTTAATACAAACCTTAACAATAGCACGATCTGTATCATTACCCGCAGCCATTACCTTACTAAAGAAGGAAAGTGACTTCGCATCTACTGTCTTAGGTAAGCTACCTAAAACTTCTACCAATTTTGCTGGTAGGTTTTTGATAGTACCCTCACGAGATTCTTTTGCCACTTTAATAAGTGATGTACCTGCATAGAAGATTGCTTGGTAGATCTTAAATTTCAAAGCAGCAGCTGTTGAAAGAATTACTGGGCTTACACCACGAGTAGTCGATTCTGACAATGGGTGGAAACCTACACGATCTTTCCATTTACCTTCACGTAATACCGCATCAGTTGGGAAGATAACCCCTAGGTTGTTTACCATCATTGGGATACTTTGAATCTGACCTTCATCATCAAAGTAAAATGTATTTAGGAAATCATCATCGCCGATTGTCAAACCCATTAATGGGAGAACCGACTCGTAAAACTTACGCAAAGCGTCTTTATTCATTGTTAAATACCTTTTGAGTTATTAGCGTGTGATTAATGAATCAACCAAACGCTTGGAGTCGGAAGCTAACTCTGATTGAGCGCCACGACGAGTTGTTAATTGAGAAGAGGTACTACCATCAGCAAATGTTGCACCCCAGAATTCCGCTTCTTTATCACCTTGGATAGATAGGAAGAATTGACTATCACCCATAGCATCCATATTGGCATCCATTTCAAATTCACCTACTTTGAATTCTAAAGGATCGAATACAAATTGACGTAAACGACGTTCAAGTAAGAAGATGTTCTCTTCTTGTTGTTCCTCGGTCATGTCACGGATAAAGAATACTGGAGCTGTGTCACGTTGGAAACTGAATTGGATTTTACCGCGACGATTTGTTGAAGCTAAGAAGTGTGCCTGAATGATACATGATTCCATCATGATACCACTGATTGAATTAAGTGCTTGATAAGAAGCTACTGTCTCCATATCTGAACCACCTAAGCCTTCACCTGACATGTCAGATGTACGCCCATGTCCACGACTACGTGTTACTTCTTCTTCAACCATTACACTTGTGTAAGCTTCGTTATCTAGACCATCAAACACATTACATGCTTCTTCATAAGTGATATAACCGTTACGGAGGAAACTAGTCTCACTACGTAACATACGCATAATTTTACAACGGTTCTGATCTCCCTCGCGTAACATACGCTGTGCGTTTACATACGGGTTTTTATTACTTGTACTACGCCAACTTTGTGATGTAATACTTTCACGGTTAGATTCGTAAAGTGCTTCAATTGTACGACCTAAGTAAGAACCCGCAGATGTATTGTCACGCTGACTGCTTTTAGTTAAACCAGTACTAAAGTCACTGCGAGAATCCATTTGGTATTCTTCATCATCATTATCTAAACGTGATGCGATATCGTAAGGACGAAGACTGCGTACGTCATTATGATTACGACCATGCTGATCATTATCAGTGTAGGCGATTAAACAATGGCTATTGGTTTCAATACTTAGACGATCATCAGATGAACCACCTAATAGATCCTTAAGATCTGCACCACTTGTGCGACGGATACGTGTGATGGAATTAATGAACATTCGTGTATCATCTTCCATCTGAATATCACCACCTTCTAATTCGTAAGTAGTGTCATTCTCAGTAAAGCCTGTGATGTAGAAATCTTGAGTATCATTAGTACCCATGCGATCTGGAATTTGCGCGTGTATAAAGAACCGTAGGCGTTCCGCATCCCAACCAAATGGAATTAAAGCTTCATCATCTTCAGATACCTGTGCCGATGCGCCAATTAAACCTGCAGACCAACCTCCTAGGGAGTCTGTTTCAAATTTTAAGTTACCCAGATTATCGAGCATGTCTTCAATAGACTCATCAGTACTATTGATTTCAAATGGTCTCATGAACTGAGGATGGTGACGACCTGCCGAAATGAAAACCGCGGATACCACTTCTGCACGAGTACCACGAGTACGACGACTTGACATTTTATTTCCTTTTACTTATTGACTTGAAAGATTAGTTAGAGTGTAACTGTACAATGATCTCAGCCAAATCGACCGATACCGTACGAGGAGCTGCATACATTCCTTGATGCAAGATTTTATCCTTAAAGAAGTCATGATGAGATTCATGATAGATTGGTCGAATCAAACAACCACTAACCTCACCATACAACTTACTAATTGCTTCCTTACACACATTGGCATTTTTCGCTTTGCGTCGATAAGGATATAACTCATCTAATTGACGATCTAACGTTGGTGGAATAGTCGCGCGATTTGCTGACGCCACCATTGCCATTTCATCATTAGCTGAATCAAACTTACCTAAAGCTAGTAATGCTAAATCGTACTTCTCCCATTTAACCATTAATCCGTAAACAGATACGCAAGCTGCAATTTGATACTCGCGATCTACTACTTCTAATGATTCTGGTGGTACACCTTTAACAAACATCATTGCCATCATGAGATTATGTTTATCTACCTCATGTCCATCATCGATCAAGTCATTGATTAGTGATTTGAGGATGTGCATCTCATCCTCACTGAAAGTTTGATCTGTTGACTGCATATATAACAGACTTTCCAGATAGTAACTAATTGCTCGAATGTCACCCTTAGGTAACTCTTCTTTAATACGGTATTGCTCAATCACCGAGGTTTCTTCTTCGTCAGAACGAGACCCAGTTTTCTTTTTGTCTTTGATACGATTCTGCGAACGCTGCGTATCAGTCGGTTGGTTTTTGATTTCATTAAATACAGCCTGAATAATTCCATCTGCACTTAATGGGTTGATGAATGCAACACGTCGAACAATTTTTCGCGTCTTGCTAATTTCTAACTGCTCTTCACTACCAACACCAGTAATTGTTTTAAAGGTGTTTTTGACATTTTCCACACAAGCATTAACCGCCTCAATGAATCGTACAAAACGCTCATAAGGTTGTGTATAAATAATGTCGGTCATGTCTAATAGTTTTAATGCCATTAGCTCTTTACGGTCATTGCCGATGGAGTCTCCATGGTCGTAAATATACTGCGCCCAAATTGGCACTACTAAACGCAAAGTCAAACCCAAAGCTGTAAGTGCTTTATAATCACTTTGGATGTAGGTGCGATCAGGATACATCCCTTCTGGAATTGTTTCCTCCACATTAGGGGGATAATCAATTTTGATATTGGCGTCCATCCAATCAAAAACTGACTCATAGTCTACAATCGTAAATATTTCTTTTACGATTTTACGATAAACCTCATCACGCTCCATGGCATCTTGATAAGTTGAATTCAGATAACGATCACGTCGATCCATGAATCGTTTATATTGTGCAAAGAGTTTATCTGCACGATCTACCGAAAGTAGTTCCAGAAATTGATTAATAACATCAAAAGTATCACCTCTGCCAGGTTGATAAGACTCTACTAAATTAGTCTTAGTAAACGTTCGATGAATGAAGAATTCGAGTTGCTCACCCCGATGTTCCACAATAATACTTTGTTTATCTGGCATAAAGATTTTCATTTATTTCTCCTTAAATGAAATTGTTACTAATATCATGTTAATAATGTATAACTGAAAAAAGTTATAAAAGATAGGGAAGACCGAAGTCTTCCCTATCAGTCAGTTAGAACAATAGTACGTCGTCATCCGCGTTGTAACCGCCGCCATTACCGCCAGCTTGGAATCCCCCACCAAAGCCACCGCCTTGTTGTTGACCTCCACCAAAGCCACCTTGCTGCTGTCCGCCGCCAAAGCCGCCTTTGTTACCACCGCCGAAACCACCACCTTGTTGCTGCTGTTTAGGAATTGGTAAACCTGTTTTCTCCTGCCACTCTTTAAGCATTGTTTCACCCCAAATACGCGCCATTGATTTTGCTACGCGACGAGATGCAACTGCTGGAGACATTGGACCTTCTTGAGAAACCATACGAACATAAACTGTGTAACCAAATTCAAATTTGATTGCTGCACGTTTAGGGTCAAAGTGTTTAAGAGATACGAATACCGTACCATTTTCATTACGACCTACAATTAAGTAAGCTTTTGTTTTTGGTTCTTCTGAACGCTGACCATTCATCCAAATGTAATTACGAAGTTCGATAACTTCTTGTTTGAAGTCCGTAATTAAAGGATTAGCTGCATCTTCAATTGCTTGAATAAAACCCATGTATGCTACCAAATCCAATTCACCTTGGATTTGATCTTGCTTCATTGATTTGTCTGCATCGTCATTTGTGTAAACAACAATACGCGGAGCATTCTTACTTGAATCGTTTTGGTTTTGATGTAAGTAAGGATGGAACGTCGGGCGTTTACCTGAACTGTTCAATTCCCCATGTAATTTCATTAATGGGTGGTCAGTGATACCCTTAGGACGTGGTTGGATCCCGCCTTTATTGAAACCTTGTGACATGTGTTATACTCCAGACTGTTTAGTTATACATAGAAGGGTTGATTGTGTAAAAGACTACTGCTACCAAAGCTTTCGGAGGGTTTGTTCTATATGACCCTCACCAGCTAAACGTAAAGTGTCTAACATTCGAGAACGAGTTGTGTGCTGATTCCACTTATATTTAACGGCAACCTCGATTACTCTTTTCTTAGCACCGAGAGGTTGTGATTTAAACATACCACCACTATCCCCAAAGAATTGGATGGTACCTTTATTAAATGGAATACGCTCATTGTTCTCTAGGTTTTTCGTGGCAAGTTTTGTATACCACTTATCGGGTCCTTTTACTACACCAGTGTGTGATTCTAAAAGGAATACCTTGTCAAAACCAACAGTGTGCAAAAGGTCCACGGGATAATGAGTTAGAATAAAAGCTTTGTAAGGAACATCGCTTTTTAGTTCTACATCATTAAAGATAACATTGACATCACTTAACTCATTTTGTTTTAGCCTAGCCAAAACGCGATTCTCCATGAGTACTTTGTGAGTCATCTTATCCGTTTTAACATTCTTAAGCTCCCCGTTAGGATACTCCTTGTGAAGGTGTTCATAACTTGGGGCATAAAAGAGTGCTTCCAAAGGATGTTCTTCTTCGGAAAGAGCTGAGACGATCGTAATCATCTCTTGCTCAATAATGTCAACGAATGTTTCGAGTGATGTACCCTCAGCATCTTCTGCACGCATTGAACCCCATAGATTTCGGAATAGGGTTCGTACATTAAAGAAGATAGCATTACCAGCCTTAGCTGGGAGAGGATTCACCTTAGCCTTATCAGGAATGCGATTATACAAACCATCAATAGCCATATTAGTTGCGATAGATAAGTTATAATTACCCACTACACGCTCACTCTGAGAGCTCATGTAAGATCTCCTCCATTACCCGCTCTACGTGTGGTACGTATTCTGGTTTCTTCTTCAACGCACGCTCAATTAATAACTGAGAAATGTTTTTATCCGTCAAAGTAGCAACATAATCAACGCTTGCACTCACATCAATAGTCGGTAGTTGTTTCTTATCTTTTTGTCCTTTGGTTTCGAACTTAAAGAAAAGATCTGGATACTCTTCTTGATAGAGACGCACAACAGCTGGAGCTGGGTCAGCTCCATTTGCCTGTATACGTACACCAAGATGTTCTGGGTGTTTGCTAATTAAATCGTCCAGAATAGCTCTGACTTCTTCAATTGACATACCCGTACAGTCTTTCGTAATTAAAGGCATGGCATTCTCCAATTTAATGAAGTTAACCGTCGCCCCTGTTTTACGATACTCTGCCATAAGGAAGCCTTTATCTTCCTCTTCACCAAAACGTAAACGTTGAGGTGATCCAGCACAATTGATCTTACCCCAAGATGAGGCGTTATGATGATGACCAATAAAGACAACATATTCTACAATAGCGTCATAATGTTTCTCATCATGCAGATCTTGATTCATTCGCATGTGTTCAGGCATTTGATAACGCATAGAACCGTGCATGCAAGCAGTTTGAACTTTTTCTAAGCCTAACTTAGCCATTTCGGTAATGGCTTCTTTAAGCGTCTTAGATGCGTCTACATTCCATTGGTCGGGAATGTATAACGTGGAGTCACCGTATCTTTCATCTATATCAACAGTTAGTTTATCGAAGTATTTTAAGTCACAACCGATTCCTAACTGTTCATTCAATTTAACAAAATACTGACCTTGCTCTCGGTCATGTGACTTAGTGCCACGTAAAATTCGAAGTTGTACATCGTATTTCTTACATGCTTTCAGTAACTGGATCTGGAAGTTTTCAATGTCGATAACTTTACCAACATCGGTATATTCCATTCCATGGTCGTAGAAATCACCAGCTAAAAGAATACGATGAGTCTTTTCCAAATAGGCTGGGTTTAACAAAACACCAGAGATTAATTCAATCGTTACCGAGTGCGGGACAAACGGATGGTTGACATGAATATCCGCCATTTCTAAAATGCGAAATATCTCAGAATCTAATGTCTGCCATTTTAAACAGGTCTGGTTCTGTTCCTGCTTCATTTTCCTGCGTCTCTTCTGTAGCTACAGTCACATCATTGTCACTTGGTGTAATTTTCCATCCATAATAGTTATAGATCTTTTCCCACATTTGATAATGAGTTTTGAGTTCACTAGCTGGAGCACGCAAACTTTCAAAAGCTTCCAGTAATCGTTGGTCGCCTGAATTAGGGATAACTGATGATTCACCACTACAACGTTTAATTAACGAGTCAATTGCAAAAGGTACCTGACCATCTACAATACCACTCAAACCTTTGTTAAAAGACATAAGTGGTGGAACTGTGAACACTACGTTAACCGTACCATCGCCATTTGGAGTTACTACATCTACCATGGCATTTGGTGTTTCTGCAATGTGTAACCATGCACCCAAAGGAAAATCTGGATTACCTAAGGCTTCTGGATTGAACAAGTAAGCCCAAGTCTTTTCAAATTCACTTTGAAGGATTTGACGGTTGGGTTCTTCCAAGATAGAGCGGAATAGACGCATCTTATCATTATTAACCAATACAAATGTACGTGGTGCAAATGATTCGGAAGGTAAGACTACAAATGGGTAGTCAATTGTTTCCATATCTTTAATGTAACCTTCCCACGCAGCCCACTCTTTGCGATAAGGGATATCAATCCACACCTTAGCATTATAAGCTTGTAACTTACCAGGTGATACACAGCGGATCATCTGTTTTGCTGGATGAATAGCTTCAGAACTAACGAAGTATAATTCTAAAGTTTGTTTAAGATGAGGTGGGATTTCGTCAAGATCCATATCTTCGGGAACACTTGGATCGATGGTTACTTCAATCCGTTGTTCCACAAAAGGTTCCATTCGCAGAACACCAGTTGCGGAGTTTAATTGGAACTTACCGTACTTAGAATATTCGTTGACGATTTCTTGCGCTTTATAGAAGTTATCAATCATAGTACCGACTCCCCTACTGTCATGACTTCTGCATTGTTAATGTTAATGATTTCTGAGAGTGTATAACGTTTAATGCCGTCATAGGCTATTAGACTAACCTCCAAGCGGAAACGAGGAGATTCTACTTCTAAAGTACCTTGGTCATCGGCGACATAATCAACGCTACATTCAACACTATCAAAATGGTTTTTGTACAAAGCACGCAAATCTTCACGTACTACATCCGCCAAAGCCATTGGATCAGTATATTTCATTAACTGATATGGTAATGAGCGAATAGTTTTTCTATAGGTCTTTGTGGCACTATATTCACAATAACAGTAATCAGCCATAATAGCTTTGATTACTATCTCAGGATCAGTGCACCACCCAGTACCATTTAAACATGGATATGGATTCATTTAACCTTTCCTTCCTAAAAAGAAATAAAAAAATAAACATTACATACTATCTAGTCTTGCGACTAGATAGTAGTAACTATTATTTAAAGTTAAAGTGTTACATTGTATCGTGATGTTGGATCTTCATCTTCCTGATCCATCCACCAACGTAAACGCTCATTTGAAAGGACCAGATCTACTCTGTCTTCAAAGTCAAGTTCATCGTTAGAGTGTCGAAGCTCTTGTGGATAGAAGCGGGCACCAAAAGTACCATCATCATGATGTCTTGCTACGCCATCGTACAGTACACGATAATCGTAATGATCTTCACCGATCATATCAGGTTCTACATCAATATAACGATCATCATAACCAGCACAGCGGTTAGCTTTATAACGTTTACGGATTGTTGGTTCAGCCATTAAGAAGCGTAGCTGATCAGAAGGTGCATGTTGGAAATCGCCGATACAATCCAACAAACGAATATCATCACTTCGGAATAGATTTTCTGTGGCTCGTCTTACAGCACGAGCTTTGCGTTTGAAACGGTCTACGGTTAAACGTCGTTCTCTAGTACGTTCACGAGTTCTTTCGAAAAAGCCGCGTGACGATCCAGATAGTAAATCATCAAAACGATCAGCCATTTGTTCGATGCCACGGATAACACGTTTGGAAGGTAGTGAACCTATCGCAGCTGTGAAATCATCAGCATCACCACTAATTGCGCGCATTATATTCTCCTAATTCATACATTAGTGGTTCATGTAATATCTAAAGTAATCCTTTTGCTGAAGCGCTTTCCCATGATGCCAAGGTGGCAATAGAAGGCTTTGGTATCTGCACGTGATTACAGTAGCGTCTTGGTCGATACACATCACGAATGCCGTAATGTGGTTGTAGTGGTTTGGTCAATTCGTACATACGTTTGTCGAGGCATAGGTACATGTTTTCTTCATCACCATCATAATCGGCGTTCATAGCCGTAATGATAAGATTCGAAATACTAATTGAGTTATCCAACGGATCTTTCTTAACTCCAGCGATACCTACTTGTTGGGTAGAACCACGTTTTAATGACGGGTTACGCTGAATGATTGCTGGAAACTTACCAAGTGGATGTTCCGCAATTACCTCATCCATGATCTCTGCTAGCAACGGCGAGAAGTATCGCGTATGTTTCGCATAGAGTGCCGAGATCTGCATCGGTGTATAACCGCGACGGATCAATTTGGCATTGATGTGTACTTTAAATAGTTCTAAACCCATACCCCAAGGAATATAGATTTCGTCATACTTTAAGCCAGCATCTTCTTTGTAACGATTAGTAATGTCAATCATTTCTTCTGTGTTCTGTGCTGAGGTAATAATACCACGAGCAGAGAATGACATAGAAGCACCACAGAAGTGTTTGCGGTAAGTGCCACTCTTTTTACTTGAGTTTTCCCGATCATGACGTACAATAAACTCAGCCAAATGTTCAATTACTTTAACTGTTTTATTTTCAGCTTTCTGAGGAGTCAGGCCACCTGTAACATTACGAAGTGATGCAATAGTGTTAACTGCATCGATAGCAGGTGTCATAACTGAAGTATCACCATAATCACCAGTTGAGTTGGTCTCTCGTACGAAAGCCATCTTATTTGGGATTGGTAGTGCGCTTACAAAGATTCGATCCCGATACTTTTCAATGAATTGATGGAAATACCAATCTTTTTCATCTACTCGTTTGGTTGAGAATACTTGATCAAACCAAGTTTTCATAATCAAATCAAAGTTCTTACAGAAACTGTTATAGGACCGCGGCAACCCTAACTCAGTTACAGCCAACCAAGGACCTTGCGGCTCTTTAGTAACTCTGTAATGAGGATCAACTAACCATCGCAAAACGTTTGTACCTTTATAGGTCATGTTTTTGCGAATGATTACCCATGCGCGTGGAACAACAAACTTAGCTACACCAGTAGGTGGTTTCAACCATACAGAGGGTTTCTTCTCTTGCATGAATGGACTATCAGCTGGTCGCGTAGCAGGTATGTAGTCTTCGGTATAGTGAGTCAGAATAAGATCGATAACTCGCAAATGGTCATTATCTGTTTCCATGGGCAAATCATTAACATAAATGATACTGTCACCCAAGGATTCTCTATATCTTTCGATATCTGGAATACCTAAACGCTTCGGTTGCAATTCATATCTCCTACGAACTTACGGTGAAAAAAAGAAGGAGCCGAAGCCCCTTCTTTTATTTGTTAATCATCGTCATTTATTAACGACGACGACCACCACGTCCGCCACGGCGATCACGGCTACGGTCTTCACGACGACGAGCGTAACCATCACTACGACCTACGAAACCACCAAATGCAGAGCTTGGGCGACGTACACGACGATCGTTGCTTCCGCTATTATCTTCGATTTCGATACCCAAACCTACATCAGTGAATTCACGGTTCAACATGTTCAAGAACGCCATGCTGATAGACAAGGTAGATTGAGCACCTGTCCATTTAACCATGTTATCAGTTTCTTCTTGTACGATGTTAGCACGAGTTGTAGTACCTTCGTCGTAGTCAGATAGAGAGTAAGAAGAATCCCAGTCTTGTGCAGTCTGGATTGGACGGATACCAGTACCATTGTTAATGATACTTAAGTAGTCGACATCTTCAGTTGATAACACTTCGTTACCGTTAGGGTAGTAACCAATCAAGCAGCGATGTAAATGATCAGATGCAAAGATTGGGTCACGATCAGACCAGTCAGGACGACGACCAATCATTACAGTCAATTCATCCATGAGGTCGTCAAACGCTTCTAAATACTCATCAGAGTTTAGAGGGTTGCTTGCCATGGTGAAGAACAAGTCACTGATACGACTGTATTCAGAAGACTCTGGTGCCATGAATGTAACAAGTACATCACGTTGACAGCAATGCTTAGCCATATCGTAGACATCGTCTAGAGTAGCTTGAGAAAGATCTACTGGCTCAGCTGGATCATCCTTGTCAGGTTGCTCAGCGTACAAACCACCCAAGTTACGACCAGGACGGTTACGGATTAAGTTCGGAGCGAACGCGTTAACCCAACGCTCATTCTGAGTTAATGCCGCAATATGCGAGATAGCAAACATGTAGTTGGCTGCAGATGGATTCGCACGGTTTTCCACATTAGAGATACGGATCTCAGGTAAGAATTTTTGTGGATAATCATCACGGCGATCACGACTACGATCATCATCATTGTTAGTGAAGATGAAGTTCACGATTGCATCGATACCGATGATCACTTGGTTGAAACCTGCATCACCGTTGTAGCTTTCGTCACGGTTACGATCTGAACCACGGCCACGACGTTTTTGCTCAACTACAGTCAAGTTTACGTCTGAACGGATTGGGTTACCCGCTAAGTCTTCATTGATCGAAGGTGAGTAATCGATACGACCAACCAATACGCTATCTTTTTCAAGATTTGCTGCTTGGATAATACCAGCCGTATCACCAGTTTGTTTGTAACGCACAGCATCAGTTTGACCAACAGCTGCAATGATTAATTTGTTGTAACTTTCTGGGTATTCTTTGTGATCGATTTTGAAAAGATCACCAAGGATTTGTACACCAGCACAAATCACATCAACGTTATCGCTAACTTTGCATTGTTCACGAATAGCACGCTCAACAGCAGCGTAGTATTTGCTATCAATTACATCAGTCGGAACTGGTGGAACGTCACGACGAGAGTTGCGGTCGTCACGACCTTTACGTTCAAGAGGAACATTACGTTCTTGAACAGGATACATGAAGTAGGCAATTGTTTCTTTACCTTTGGCAACGAACTTTTGCGCTACTGCTACTGCTGGGTAGCGTAAAGCTGTAGAACCGATTTCGATAATTTCGATATCGTTCTTAAGAGCATGAAACTTCTCAAGTGTCTCACGCATACCCAAACCAACTTGCTCTAAGTATTGGTTGGACTGAGAGTTGGTGAAGCGACGTCCCGCAGTAGCTAAGATACTACGACGAGCACCAGCGATTTCTTCACGGCCTTCTTTTACAGAATCATTGTCACGTGAAGTGGTATCGTTAGTTTTGGTGTTGTTGCTAGCACCAGAGTTGTTTACTTTCTTGTCATCTTCAAAGCCTGGCATGGCATTCTCCTAGTTTAAGTCATTAGATACCACTGTATCACGTTAATAGTGTATATGTCAAAATTCTTTTAATATACCAAAATTACGCGATGGGGGCAGTATAGGGTTTAGTACCCTTGCGAGTACTTTTAATTTATTTACTATATAATAGGTATAGTAAATGTGGAACGTGATATTAGTGCACTGATATCATGTTAATAGTGTATATGTCAAAATTCTTTTAATATACAGAATTGCAACATAAACAACTTTGATAGTAGTTCAAACAAAGGTATCTTGTATAATTTTTTACCAGATGCATCATTTGACTTATAAACAATTTTTCATTAAAGGTGTAACATGTTCGAAATTCTTAATACTCCACTGAAACACCAAATTGGTTTAACCAATGTAACAGGGTGGAATCAAGCTCGTATGGTACTCAATAGTGAGTTTACCAAACTGGAACGTTATCACCGTTCTAATATTTCGTTTATCCCCAACAACCATATCCTTGTACAGCTATTAAATGCAGCTAACTTTAAGAATGGGTTACTGGAGGAGATTGCTATTGATCTATCTGATCAATTTGATAACATGATGACTAGTCTTGGTATTGGGTCACCATATGGTCGCCCAGACTTCTCCATTAATAGCTGGTTCTACAATAAGCGCACATATGAGATCTTGATCCAGGACTCTTCTCTATTTAATGCCGATGATGTTTATGAGAACTGGGCTGATGCTAGACCTGTTCGTATTCTACACCATCCTTTTAATGACATGTCTTTTGCAATACCAAATGGTAAATATGTCAATAATGGTCCAGCTGGTTATGCGGTCATTATGATTAACCCAGCTATGTTAGCTATACAGTATAAAGGTTATTTGGATCACTGTAAACGCACTACTAAGATTGTGCAAGCTCCAGCAATCTATGTATCCCAGTACCCTATTTTTAACATGCTTAAGGATCATCTTGATATTGCGATTCGTAACCGTATCATCGATACTTTCCTAGGTAACCCTTTACAACCGTATCGTTCATCACATTCGATGGCGTTAAACAACCCTACTAGTTACATTGATGCAACTGTAGCTTCGGTCATAAAGAATATCAAAGCACAACCTTATAAGTTTAATAAGGTTATGGAAATGATGCCTGCTTTTTCTAAGGAAACGCAACGCGAAACATTAGCTTTCCCTTTTAATGCTATTACACATTACACTGGTTGGATCTTTGATGTAGCTCGCGCACCTGTTTTGGATTTCTTAATCCATTATGGTAATGTACAACCTAACTTTGAGAACAACGACTACATTAACGACATAAAGAGAAGTCTGAGAGAGATGGAGATGGACAAATCAATTCCATCCAACACACCTCTCTCAGCACGTTACCATATTGAGAATTTGACTAAGCTAACATCAGTCCTCTGATTCAGTTGCTAAGTCACCATAATCAATATTAACTTTAATAAGTGGTTTGATTTTTTCACGTTCACTGATTACCTCAGGACGGTCGTCATCTTCAGCCACTTCTTCTTCAATACCATAAACATCTTTACAAAGTTCGAAGACGTATGAGCCAGCTTCAATATCTGGTTCATCGATGTCTTCGCACATTGCAACCGTATCCAACTCACCATCAAAGATAAAGTCAGTCATCAAACGCGTATACTTACTGTTCGCAATAAAGATACCGAATGATTCTAAGACTAAATAATAAGGTGCCATGATTAACATGGTCGCACGACGAATATCTAAAACATCCATGACTTCTTTTGGAATGCCATTCTGTCTAGCAATCGACTGAGGCATCTGGAATGAGGTCATGGACTCCAACCCATTTTCTGCCGCAAATTTCTTAAATCGTTCTGCTAATTGACGATCTTCCATGTTTTCAATCCACTCTTTAAAGAGAGCTTTCTTGTTAACATTGATACACACTTTGTAAGTTTGAATTGGTGCTGGATCAACATAACCATATTTAGGGGCGAATACTTCATCCCATAGTTTATAGTGTCGATACTGAGAAGCAGCTTCGCCTGCACTATATGCAGTGGCTTCATTAATACGCTCCGAAGGTAGGTATTGTACACCACCAGATGCGATGTCTCGACGGATATCTGTTTCTACAGCAATAGGCCAATCCATCAATGTTTTGATTGTGTAGATTTCACCAGTCATTGGCTTATGCAGAATTTCTACGAACCACTCATGTAATTTCTCTGTTACATGCTTAGGTGCTTTAGATGAGCGTAAGTTAACACCCTTAACGTCCAACTCCATTTCTTTATATACGTTACCTTCACATGCACTACGCATCTGAATATAGTGCTTAGCAATATTAGTAAGTTTATAGCCAGGGAAGTAATATTCATTCTTCATGGCTAGTTCTTTAATGAACTCTTTGCCTACACCTAAGTTACCACAAAGCATACCTAAAGCATTCGCTACGATCTGTGAAGCGATATACGTAATAGCATAACCAGTGTGATAAGACTGTGGTTCAAAGTTGTAAGTACCTGTCATCCACTTAGTCCACATCTGTGTTGTGAAAATCGTAGAGTCGGTATCTGATGTCACCACTGCTTCACGAATAATGTTCGGGAATTCAAAGATGGCCGATTGTGGGTGACGAGGTTTAAGGAAACCATCAATAAAGGTGGCATAACGCTCTAGCCACAATTTAACATTAACCGCTGTAGCATTTACAGTGTAGTAAATCTCAGGTGATGGACCTTTGGTTTCGAAAAGGTTTTTACCTGCAGTTAGATCTGAGCATAAAAGAGTAACGAGGGCAATTACGTCACCATCTGCTTCACCTAAAACATCACCATATACCTCATGAGGTACTGTAGTAACTTCTGCTGGTTTTGCAATACTACCGATAAACTCACGTACGAAATCTGGGTTAAGTTTAGCTAACTGATATAGATCGCCAGTATAGACAATATTTGCACGACCTTCTGGTGTCATGTTAGCAATAAAGTCTTTTACATCTTGCTGACGTAAACGGTTACGCCAATATTTAATACTAGACTTTTCAATACACTCCCACGTCTCTTCAATAGTAGGGATCTTAATACCGTACTCACTGACAGCTAGTCGAATAGCTTCACGAGGAGCTAAACGCTCAGCATTAATCAACTCCTGCATAGTTACGTCTACATCAAAGTAGTGTCGGTTACCTGCCAAGAAACGCTCGTTTGAAGCATTGGCATAACTCGTTGCACAGCGACATGTAGATGTTAATGAAGAGTGAGAGGATTTGTTATAGAGTGCATTACCTGATGATGCGAAAGCACCCGAAAGAGAGTTGTTGTTCTCTTTTTTGGATGTTTGTAATGTGTTGTTCTTACTAAACTCAATTACGTTTCCATCTTGCTTCGCTTTCTTTTGTTTCTTCTTATAACGGTTACGCTCATCTACGTTAAACGTAGTAAACTCACCAAGTTTAGATAGAATCTCTTCTGGACGACGATACACCGTCATTGAAGGTGAGATAAGGTAGCGGTTAGCTTGTACCTCATCAAGGAAAGTTAGGAAGGTTGTTTCTTCCTTTTTACGGTTACCACGTTTACGTTGTTCCAAGATTAAAGTTCTTGGATCTTTTAACTCATTAACTTTGCCAGGGAGCATACTCTCACGGACAAATGTACGGCACACATCAAGCGGTGCACCACGCATTAAATGTAGGTAGAGAGCTTGGCTCTCAGTGTAGTCTTTGACGATATCTACTTTACGTACATATTCGCCATGTTCAAAAACAAATGGGTTTATAAAAGTGGACATCAACGAAACCTTTATTAAAAATTCTTATCTTTACATACTACTAAAACATGCGTAAAGTTAAAATAACGGGCAAAAAAAGAGGGCGTTATGCCCTCTCCTTTTATCCGCCAACTTGGAAATTTACAAACCCATTTGCACGAAGCAATTGGTATAAATATTCTCGGTTGGCTGGGCTGATTGATGGGAAAATAAGGCTTAGGTTTTCCTGCCCCGCGACTTCTAATGAACCTTCCAAAATCCAAGGCAATCCTAAAACTTGTGGAATGTCTGCATTAGGGCCAGTGGTAGGTATAAATAACAAGTACTTATAACTACGATAATCATCCTTCACTGTTGCCTGATCCATTGAAGGGTAGAGTGCATTATGTAACGTAAAGATGTCGCCCATGGTCTTGGCAATAGACCATCCAACGATACCCTCGAAACGCACATTGGTGTATTTAAGATTGATGATACTAGGTGCGATAGTTTCAAATGAAATTATGTTACCTACTTCAAGCTGGTTAAACGTCGCCACTGTCTTTCACTCCCACAATGATATTAATCATATCTTTTGCGATTTTAATCTCACAAATGTCAGGTACAATTTCTTTGATACCTTTAACGATTTCTAAGATAGGTTTAGCAAATTCAAACAACTCAGCTAAGACTTCGTCATCATCTAAATCTTCAGCTGAAATATCGTCTGCTAATAAAAGGCAGTCGTTAAATGCTTTATTAAGATCTTCGATACCATCTTGAGTTTTCTGCTCCTCATTGCGAGCTTCCACTGAATCACTTTCAAAAGAACATTCTTCAGTTTTGTACTTGATAAGAAACTTCTCTATCAACTCAGCTAGAGGAGGACACTCCATTAAGATTGTCTTCATTTTTACCGTCCAGGACCTTAAACACAATGCTGAGGTCTTCTTTAAGTTTGCTAAAGATTGGTGTTTGCGTTTGATCTGAAATTGCCATGATTAACTGTGATGTTAAGTTAGCAATAAACAAATCCATATGCGTACGAACCACACTATAAGAGTCTTTGGTGTAATATTCGTTAATCATATCATCAATACGACGCATCTGTGATTGGAAATCGCCTTCTTTATAATCACCGCGATCAACTTCACTAACCTTTGAATTACAGTAAGCCAAAGCTGCAGCAATAGCAGCTTCTCGTACGAATTTATCAGGATCAACATCACCCGTATCATCGTGTGTATTTAAAATCGCGGACAATTCTTCAATTTCTTCTAATACATCGATTAGGATTTTGTTAGTACTCATCAATAATTTTCCTTTGGTGATGTTTGTAACTGTATTTTCACAGCACTCTCATCAATATCTACTAATTTAATGTTAGAGAATTCATTTATAGCACCAAAAATGATATCCGCAAACCCGATTACCAGCTCATAGTTCCAATGTTTAATGTCTTCCCATTCATTGTCATTGTATTCATCTTGATCTAATGACCCAATAACATTTATGGCTACTTCATGCGGCATAAAGATATCGCCAGGCATGTAGTTGGACATCTCATTACAAATGAGTCGGATCACGATAGCTGCTTGATCTATATCTAAGTGATCTAAATGTAATGAATCAGTTGGGAAGATAATGGTTTTCCACTCTTGCCCCTGTCGTTTTACTTCCAACAATGAATGCATGTGGTTACCTCACCAATATCTTTTAACTGAATATCTACAAACTCCTTAGTAATTAATAATGAAAAAGCACCACTATAATTATCAAGGAGTTCTTTGAATACTTCGAGAAAATAACGTTCTATCTTCTCGGAGTTAAGGATAAATTCTTCACGTTTACTAAAACCGTGATTAACGTCTTCCCATGTTTCGAAGTAATACGGATCGGTGGTATCGCCATAGCTAATATCTTCCTCTGGAAGATAGCCCCAACAAAGCTTACTAATGTCGCTATCATTATAACTATAATTCTGATTTGCTACACTGTAAGCTATTGGTAAAAGGATATTTAAATCGATGCCGTATTCTTTTAATACTTCAAGTTTATGAGAGGAGACGCTGGAGAGATCCATTAGACCTGTCTCCACTTTTAATAAGGCGTTCAAGGGCTCGTTCCGTTGAGGCGCCGAGTAATTTCCGCATTTCATCTACGACCTCCACGAAGTCTACATCCGACCGTTCATCCATCAGATCAAGGTCTTTAAGTTCATCTACATAGAGAATGGCGGTAATGTAAAGTTTACCTGAATCGAAATGAGCCTTGGTGCACTTTAAGAACTCCCACATCTTCTCATCATTAACAAGACGTGTTTCTACTAATGCAAAACCAACATAGTTATAGAAGTCACGAACTAAGTCATTTAAGATGTCAACCATCTCATCCAACTCCTCGCCCCGATAACCAGCATTTTCCAATTCGACATCAACATTACCCATTAATTCTTCAACAATGTTTTCATCACTAAACCGTTCAGGTGAAGCGACATCTTGCATTGTTATATTAATCAAATCAGTAATTGATGGTAGAATATCTCGATACTGTTCAATTAACTCGAACATGTTAAAGAGATTCCCTTCCATTAAAATTGGTTCACCATCCACATAATAGAACTCTTCTTCGGCTTCATCTAAAAGATTAATGCGAAGTTTAATTGGATTATCACGGTATTGATCAATAAATATCCACGCATCTTCGCGTGTTAAAACTTTAGAACCCATAACCTTTCTCACTTAATAAGCGCTTAGTTAGAAGATTTTCTGTTTCAACTTCTACTATTGCGGCAATTTCTTTGTTGATAGTGTCAAAACCATCATAGATGTCATCATATACAACTTCTATAACGTGAACTTTAAAATTAAGATTGGTTGCATTTTCCTTACCACGAGTACGACGGTCAGCATAACCTGCAACTTGCGGGTACATGATTTCAAATACTTCGTAAAGGAAATGCGCGACATTTTCACGATACCCATCCATGCGTACGCTTAAATGTTTCTCCCGCACAATTCTACGAAATTCTTTTTCACTAAAATCATCAAAGAATTGATTCCAAACACCATCTAAAGTATCCGCATTATCACGGTCATTTAAAATGATACGATTAACGTCTCTCAACACGTCCATACACACGTCCCAGATTTTAGGGACATAAGCCTTAGGAGAACCTACGTAATAACGTAGATCCTCCAGTAAGACTGAGTGTGTTTCTAGTGCTGAAAGATCGATACGCAATTTGTCATTGCGTCTTTCTCTTTTAGCCATATATACGCTCCACGATGCCAGGGATATCTTTCTCTACATATCCCGTCTGTTCGATTTCCTCTAGGATGGCTTTACGCTGTTCTAAAACCATGTTATTTTTGCTTGGTAGAATAATGTCAAACATTACCGCTGTACGGCTTGTTGAACTATAAACTTTTTCTGCAATTGTTAGATCATCTCGGAAGTTATTAAAATCAGGAATTGATTCAATACTCTTTATGATTGATTTTGCTTGTCGTGCTGCTTTACTTGAATTAGTGTCACGGCTAAAATTGTTAATGATTTTGAGTTGTGTGACAATTTCATTGTAAAGTTCGTCTATTTCGCCACCGACGTAATATGCGATGATTTTATCAATCAGCAATGGTACGTCATTAATAGCTAAGTCATCTACATGTCGTAAGTTATAACGAATCGCATCTTCCAGATGGCGTAATCGTACCCTGTGATGTTTTACTGCTACAATGGCTGAATTTGGTACATCGTGTATCTTGTGCCAGTCATCGATTCGGTAATCACCCAAATAGGTGATATTCATAACTGGGAAATTATCGCTTTCACTGATTTCCCATTTTGAATAATAACGGTCGTAATTAGAAAGTAATTTACTTAGTAAAGCTGAAGTTTCTTCCAACAAGGGTTTGACAAATAGATCGTCGATATCTTCTAAGTCATACCCATCCAGATTAACTTCCATTTCTAAATAATTACAGATTAGATTACGTGTTAAAGGTATGTGATCTCGGAACTTAAGATCAGTAACCTTATGCAGTGTCTCCTCCAGTAAGAATGATAAGGCTGTTCTCATGAGTCGCTTTTTAACGCGCTCATAATTCAAACCTAAAGCATCGGAAAGATCTTGATACGCAAATTCGATTTCTTCCAATAATTCTTGGCAGTCGAACTTGTACTGTTTATGTAATAGCACATCAGCCTCTCAAAATATAAAACTCAAGCAACCCGTCAGTGATCGAGTGATACACAGTCGGATTTCCTAAATTGGACAGATCAAAGTCTTTCATCATATGGATCAGAGTGTCCTTGAAATATACCATATCGTCTCCAGTCAAGGTACAGTACGTCTCCACATTATCGAGATGACGATACATACGTCCAAGGGCAATTTTACCCTCTACTGATAAAATATCATGCACCCAATAATTTGTTAGGTCTTCGCTACCTAGCTCATGATTTCGATTTTTATCATTGAATAAACTATCCTCAATTATATCAACCAATATCTGAGCATCGGCTACAAAAAGTCGCTTTCTCATTTAGCCACCCATTTACAGATTTCACATCAATAATGTATATCTGAAAATTCTTTTACCCTTTACATATATAGTCATGGTGTGTTAAATAAAACACGTCTAATTCTTCACCATTTGCGTTATAGGAGGGTTTTCATGCCTGCCGCTAATAGCCCTATTGAAGCTGCTCTAAACTCCTTAGAGATGAAAATGCCGAGACAAATCTTAGAATTGGCTTTTTTCCCATCCGAAGAACATCGTACGACAGATGCTACAAGTTTGAAAGAACGAATTCGTAGTACTGTCATTGACAACTTCGTTATGACTGCCATGAATACCCATGGTGGTAAAGCCATTCGATTGGATATTCAACAATCATGGATTAATGTCATTTCACCAACCTTAGTCATGGTTAATGTTCCTAAGAACGTAACACAAAATCGACGCATTACCAGTACGCTTAATGCTAGCTTTGGTACTAATATGGTTAGTAGTGCTGCTGTTGGTATTGCTAACCAAGGTTCTCAATATTTGATGGGTGCTAGTCGAATGTTTAACTCGGCTAAAACACCGCCTTATGTTGGTACTCCAGACATTGAAGTTATGGGTAATAACCAGTTAGAGATTCGTAACTTTGTAGCATTACCAATTCGTCTAAGTGGTATTGTTCGTATTGAGTATAGTCGTGACTTTACAGAACTACGTAACCAATACTGGTCAGAGTTTGAATACCTTGTTGAGTTAGCTATTAAAGCCTATTGTTACAATAACCTTATTGTTTTAATGGACCGTGCCGAATTACAAGGTGGTATGGAGTTGGGTCGTTTATCAAGTAAGATTGAAGAATGGTCTGATGTTTATGAAACCTACTCCGATGTTTTACGTGAACGCTGGAGACGCATTCTTATTCTTAATGACCCACTACTATCTTCACGTGGTATTAAGAAATTAGTAAACCCTTAAAAGGTAATTTATGAAACTTTATCACTACAGTAATGAGAAACATAAATTTATCCAATCCCTTCAATCTCGTAATGCCGAAGTTACTGGGGAACGATTAAAACTAGATGCTGGTGGGGTTTTACCACCGTATAGCACCAGTATCTCGTTTTTCTTCAACTCTATACCATCCAATTTACCAGATCTACTTGACAACAAGCATAAATTTTGGGTACCAAAAAAGCTTTTTGAATATCAGGTGGATATTAATGCATTACCAGATGATATTATTTTTTATATTGCGGAGACTCCTGAGTGGGTTAAGTTTACGGATAAATTTGATTGGTCTAAAGCAAAAGATCAGGATATTCGTAAACAGTATATGAAAGAAATTCGTGAGTGGGAGATAAAGAACGGTTTTATTGGTCAGGGTAAAGAAGCCTTTATCAAAAAAGCTTGTGGTTATAATGGTGATTTAGCTACCTATTATCGTAATGCTTATAAACTGGCAAAAAAGGAAGGGGGGTTGGATGGGTTCTTTAGCAAATATGCAACTTATGCCCCACATGCAATGCTTTACCATGAAGATTTTAAAATTAAGAAATTCATGGTTAGTGATTTTGAATTAGTCAGTAGAGTCTCATTAGGTACGGAAGTTTTTAAAAACCCGCCTAAGTCTTTTTCATTTTAGTGGCATAAAAGAGGGAGCCTAGGCTCCCTTTCTTTATTCCCTAACAGCGTCCATACCCTTGGTTTCTTCGATGATATATCGAATCACAGGATGTTCTGCGAGGATGTCTGCTAACTTTTGATACTCACCTGCTTCATTGACAATTGCTTCCATTTCTTCTTGAGAATATGTCACAAAGTCTTTTGGTGAAATATGTGGTATCGGTAAGAACTTCTCTAATAAGTCAAGACTTTGAATAGCGTCATCAACGGCACGATTAGTAGCCGCTATGATTTCTTTTAAGTCTGTTCCTGAGTAGAGTCGCTTGGCTGTTCGTTTTGTTCTGAGGTCGGCGTAGTACTTTGTTGGGTCATTCCCTGCAACTTTTTTCCATGCACCATTGTACCCAAGATAGTCTGGAACAATTCACTTGTTTCAACTACAGCTAAAAGTTTTTGAGAATTAGAAACTGCTAATGTAATAGCTTCTTCTTCTTCAGGTGTAATGTCGATCTTACGCTTTGGACCTTCTGGCGTCATTTCAATAAAATCGCCTTGAGCTGTTGGGTCGAGGATTTCACTGTAAGATTCGCTAAGTGCAAGTAGCATAGCCAAACCAAAGTTAAACTTGTCTTGGTTGTCTAATAAACGACGAACGATTGGATGGAAGTCGTCGCGACCTTTACGAGGTAACGCTTTCTCTTCACCAAATACATTAGCTGCCATGCGATCCAAAGAGCATTTGTTTAAAGCATTTGCCGCTAAAGTTAAACCGTCGATTACAAAGTTATTATGCCAGTGTGGCATGTTAGCATTGCGTTTAATTGTACGGTCACCAGCAATCTCGATAAGAGTTTCGGTAGTAAGACCATTAAGTCCATTTGCTGGATTACCAATTTGGAACACAACGTCTTGTACTTGTTGAATGTCACCATCAACTAAGACTTTATAACTTGACCCTAGAGCCTTACCGTCCTTACCATCGTTACCATAGATTAAGTTACCGATAGGATCTGCCGATACAAAATCATAGCCTTCGATTTGTGGGCGGTCGTTTTCTAATTCTTGAAATAGTTCTTTATCAAGATTACGGTCTGTCATGGGATTCTCCAGTTTTTAATTACGTGCGAATTTGATGTGTGGTGCTGGGTTGTAATTTTGTAGACCATCAATGATCTTGTTTACAAAATCGTTAGTGTGCATGTTGAAAGGTGTTACGCCTTTAGGTAAAACCATCTTAACAGGTTTGTAATCACCGTCATGTTTCTTGATTGAACGCTCTTGCAAGAATGTGCGAGATTGTAATAAGAACTCATCAACTTTATCGAAGTGATTACCGTAAATATGGCAGTCACCCATATCAGCAATAAAGTGACGAGCTGTATAACCAAGATACTGGGCACTGATCAACAATAACAATGCATAAGAAGCAATGTTAAATGGTGTACCTAAGAATACATCTTGAGAACGACAATGCGCCTTCATATCCATGAACATTTCACCGTTTACTTCTTCACAGAAGAATTGAAACGCAAAATGACAAGGAGCTAATGCCATATAACCAGCAGCTAAGTTTTCTTTTACAGATAAACCAGGGCGTGGGATAAGGTTTGGATCCCATGAGTTGACAATTAGACGTGATGAAGTTGGATCTTGGCGAGCTAATTGTAAAATATTATCTAACTGGTCTTCTTTAGTAATTCCACTAAATGGACCTAGTCCGTATTTATGCCGCCATTGATAACCATACATTGGTCCGATACTGCCATGTTGAACATCTGGGTTATCTTCTTCATCAAAAGCCCATTCATTCCAGATACTGCAACCCAACTGACTAATGACAGTTGAACCTTGACAGAACCAAGCTAACTCTTTAACGATGGATGCAAAATGAGTCTTTTTAAGACTTAGTAAAGGGAACTCTTCACGTAAGTCAAAGGTCATTTGATGGTTAAAGATACGTTGGCGTCCAGCACCTGTACGATCCTTAGCTGGTCCTTGATCTGATTTAGCAAGGATTTTATTAACTAGTTGAAGATATTGAATATCAACACTACTATTGTTAGAAAGAGCCGTCATCTTGATTCATTTTCTCTGAAGGTTCAGTAATTGCTTTCTGAACTTGGTTAAAGGTATCAGCCATTGTTTCTACATTTTCAAAGTAGGTAATACCAGCTTTATCTAATGCATTAGCCAATTGTTGTTTTGATAATTCGTGGTCGGCACTTACCATGCCATCAGTATCAATTAAAGCTACCCAGTCTTCTGGATTATTGATTGTTGAAATGAAAGTTTGGATTTTGGAAGTGAAGCCACTATCTGCAGGTTTCACATAGAACAGACGACGGATTAATTTTTGACGCTGTGCCGCATCCATCTGTAGAGTTTCTTGCGCTAGCGTATATTCTTTACGCTGACGACGTACACGACGTTTGTATTTAGCTGTACCTAAACGTAACAGACGACCTACTTCTTTAGTACCAACTGACATGGCATGTTCCATAGCAGCATTTGGTTTATCTAGGTCATCTTTAACGGCTTTATCTTCTTCTGATAATTCTTCATTATCAGCTTCATCGATATCCGCTACTTCATCATCCTCACCATCGGTGGTTTCGTCACCAGTACTTTCTTCTGTTGTGGCTGGGTCAGTACCATTTTCGTCACCAGCATTATCGCTACCACTTTCATTACCGTCACCCCCTTCAGAAGTATCAGTTACTTCGACATTTTCCACCTCACTTTCATCAGGTGCATTAAAACCTTCATCTTCTTCCTCAAGTCCAGCAGCTACTCGATTCTCTTTGGTTTGATCTTCAACCTGCTCTTGCATAGCTAATGCTTTTTCACGTTCGCTAAACTCTTTCGATGTTAATACATCAGCAGTTAATTGATTGGTTAATTTAGTCATCATTTCAGGGGCTAAATCACCGCTGACAATAATGGTCATTGCATCTGGGTTGTAAGACATGGTTTTACTCCAAAAAAAGAGAGCCGAAGCTCTCAGTTTTATTAAACAGCTTCTGCCAACTTAAGTAAGTTAGCTTCAATTTGTGAGGCAAGTTCGTAGTTTAAATCAAAAGATTCATCATCGACTTTGTCAAAGATTTCAAACCAAACAGCAGGTACTTCATCTGTTTGCGATACCTCAAACAATACCTCACCTTCATCAGGTTTATAAGTTGAGCGACCACTATGTTTAGAGATCTTGTAATTAAACTCTTCTTTAAAGACCTTAGGTTCTTTAGCTGCAAGAGTTGTTAAGATGAACGTATTGAGCAGATGCGAAGTAAGTGTCTGGTCAAAGGTTGGTGATTCGTTATTGTATTCTAGAGTATCTTTAAAGAGTTCTGATACCGAATAACCGTCTGGAATACCGATCGTACCTAATAGGCGATTAATCTCTGGTTTGAGATCCTTCATCTCTGTAGCATTAATAAGTAGTAAAACCTTATTAACACTTAAAGCTACTGGTGAGTTAGGATCTTGCTTGAGACTAAACAAGAACTTCTGTTTTGGATTAACACCAAAAATAACTTGCGCTAAACGTTGGATGTCTGCAAATTCAGGAAGGCCGATCTTTCCGAAACTATCAGCATGGAGATTACCAGCAGGACCACCAAATAGTTCAGCAAAATAGTTTGGGTTTTTAATTGGTGCAACTACGATTGGTAAGATCATAGCAATTTTGTCGATAAGATCTAATTCAGAAAGCTTGTTTACTTCTGTGTAGATACGTTGCTCAGCATCCTTACGAATCTGAATATCATTCTCCAATGACAATTCAACTGGTTGGTTGCGTGCTGTTTTGTAAATTTCTGTTACGAAGTTCATGAAGCTTTTTCCTGTGCTATTAAAGTTTTGATGCTATTACGAATATCGTTAGCACGTTGCTCACCGATATTACTAATAAAAGCATTGATATCCTTAAGATAGAATTCTATCTTAGTGATGTTGTCAACATTGTTACGAACAAACAATAAAGCATTACCATTAGAGTTTGCTAATTGCGCTTGGATACCATTGTTGGTATTGCAGATATCCACCATGATTTGCTGAAAAGCCATCGCAACCTCATGTACAATACCAGCCGTATCCTTAATTGTACTTAAACGACTTGTCATCATAATTTCATAAGGAGGTACGCGCGTTAAATCTTTACTTGTATAAAGTGGTAAATTCTTGCAAAAATTCTGTTCTGTTTTCGTAAGTTGCTGACCCACATACGCAGCAGGTATGACCTGTTCTTTGACACCGTCATCATAGACTAAACTTAGATAAACGTCATCTAAATTTGTTGACTCCACCTGCATAACAAACATAAGACTTGTCTTAGTTGTATTTAGATAAAAGTTTTTAGCCCACGCACTCAAGCCACCATTTAAAAGTGACATTAAGTAACTTACATTATAAAAACTACGTTGTAACTCAGAACCATTATCTTTAGGTTCTTGTTTAGTTTTGCTTTTCATCATTAACCTCTTTTATTGGACCAGCCCAACTTTTATTAGATGGTACAATATAAATTTTAACACCTTCAACTGCCATCATTTTCTCTTTCACATCCATGGCGTAGATACAAGACCAAAGCGTTACTGAAGGACCATTACCACTAACTGTATTGGTCACTTCAATATTCTTTTCACCATCTTCTTGCGAAAATCTTCGAGCACGTGATTTGACTCCTGGGTATTCGGAACTTACGGTAAGTTTTTTACCATTATATTCCCCATTTACGGTGAGTTTTTTATAATGGACGTGCGATGTTGATGATGGCTCATCAATTTCAGCTAATTCTTGCATAATAACGTGACCAACAACGTCATCACCTACACCAACAAGCATGGTCGAGTTACTACTAGCATCTTTGGGCGCGTTTAAATTAGCTGAATCTGGTAAATGTGCGATGACACTAAACATGAAGAATGCATCTTTTGTTTTCTCGCTATACATGCCATACATTGCCCCACTATCTTCACGTAGACGTTCTATCTCTGAATAGTCGACATTATCAGGTTGTAAGAAAATTGCGGCATTTGCTTTAAGTATATCTACTATCTGACCATAAACACCAGATTCCAGATAAAATATTTTAGCTGTTCGTTTAGTTGCTACATCTATCTCGTAATCTATCAGCGGATCACGACGCTCTTGAATTTCTAGCATCTTTGAGTACCTTCTCTAGTAACTCTGTTAAAAGAACTTGCTCTTCGACAGTATAATCAAAATAAGTATTTGCTTTTATATCACGAATATGTTTAACAACTTCACGAATACCGCGCAATTTACGCCCATCATTCTGACAGATATTTAAAGCACGTACCATTGATGGGAATATACTATTAACGAAATAACCTATCTTCTCATTCTTTGGCGCTGGCATGCTAATCAAACGAACTTTTTCGAATAGATCATAGCGACGCTTTACTTGGGTTACCAAAGTTAGTAAGCTATCGTCTTTACTTGTATTGAAATAAGTACCAAACTGGATTGGGTGTGTGATTGATACTTGAATTTCATTTTTCTGGAACATATCCAGAAGTACAGTCAAGAAATATTCACTTTGACTACGGCGTAGTTTAATTTTTCGACGGAACTCTTTGATACGGTGTTCCGCTAAGAGCTTATCCTTAAACTGAAAAGATGAAATTGTCATTGACAAATCGGATAGATCTGCCAAATCCATAATCATGTCTTTATGCTCATCATTGATTTGACCGTTGACGAAAGTTTCCATTGCAAATTGACGGAAAGTACGTGCAGTGTATGGTTGAAAAATCATTTTTAATTTTTCTACCGACAAATCCATTATCTTGGCAAAACTAATAGCACGGACAACGGATAATCCACCATTGATACCAAATTTAATGATGTAATCTTCTTGTGGTAAAGTGTGTTCATCAACTAATAACATAATAAAATACTCTTTGCGTATTGCATAACACTAGTAAGTGCTGTAAAAAAATTATCGGCATAAAAAAGGAGCCGAAGCTCCTCATTTATTTAAAACGGTCGAATAGTAATAACTAAATTTTGATTTGGGATACAACCCATAACCAAACACTCGTCGGTATCAGGGTTATGTACACCAGCCCAATTGATACGCTCACCTTCATTTGCTACTTTTTCAAATTCAGTAGCTAACTGTAACCAAGCTGTGGAGATTTTTAGTTTGTCGATGAAATCCATTCGATACCCGTGTAAACTAAAAGTATCTCTGGAATGGTACGAGACCTGGAATGTAACTCCGAAAACCAACATACATTTAAAACCTTTGACCGATACCAAGTTGGTCTCTGGATCAATGTACTTGATGACTTCGTAATTAATACCTTTACCATTGTTAAACTTGTTTAGGTCTTGGCGTAACAAAGACATCTGTTTACTACAATAGCCAGGTAACATAAAGCGTCGAATGCTATTCGTTACACGCGGGATTGCCATCTGCATCTGTTTCATCGAAGTCAAAAAATACTTCACCAATATCTCCTTCACTAAAAATAAATCTAGAAGCGAATCTTGCTCGACTTCTAACATAATTGCGCTTACTGATACCTAGCTCTAATAGTACCAGATCTGTATTGATTTTAAAGTCTAATGGATTCAAAATCATTTGCCAGACGCTCCACGGTTAATGATGCCTTACCGCGTATTTCATCTACGCGGTCGTCACGATAGAAACTCAACTGAATTACTTCATTTAAGTCATTCATGTAGTAGTGATTGTTATCATCAAAACCTAGATACACGTATTGCAACTTACCATGTAATAAGTTTACAAAATCCGTGTTGAGCGCTGTTTCAATAAAACCATAATCGTCTATAATACGATTCTTAAAATCCTCAGGTGGCATCTGTATAGATGTCATCTCAGGATATATGCCCTTATCGTTCAGAACCTGCCGATTACCGATGTTTTTGATAGTCAGCATGATTGTGTACCCAACATAGCTTCCAACCTTGTAACGAGAGTTTAAACCCTCGTACAACTTGTTTACTATCTTATCAACGATAGGTACTGTCCACATGATGGAAACATCACCTTTTTGACTATAAAGGATGACGTTTACGTTATTGGGCTCCCGAATTAAATTGGGAGAGTTATCGGCGGTAAAGAGTTGAACACCCAGTACTTTATTAAGGTACTTAGCTTCATCAGGTAGCCAAACACATGGTTTACCCACGTGTTTACCACGCATGAATTTAGCCATGATCCCGCCTTTAAACACTACTGACTCATGAAAGCCAGTAGCACTCTTACGAATCATTGGGGTGTCATGCAAATCTTTACCAAAAGCTTTAAAGAATTCTTGCATAGTTACATACATGTTAGTCCGCCAGATAGTTGATAGACATATAACCGTCATCTACTTTCTTAAGTAATGTACACACCGTTTTATCGTTGACTTTATCTTCTATGACAATGATATTTTCTTTATCCAAGTCAAAGAAACCTTCACCAAAAATCTGATCCAAACGTTTAATTGCTTTATCAATTACAATTGGTTTAGTATTTTTGACACAGTTGGCAAACATAGCTTGGAAAGTCATGGTAACGCCATAGCCTTTTTTACTAATGTTAATCAAACCGTATTGCGTTTTAACAACCACACTAGCAAAAGTTAAAAGGACGATGTCATCAGTCTTGGGGCCTTTATAGTCAAGGTACTCTGAAAGTTTAAGCTTCGCTTTCATCTTCTTCACCATTAGGATCAAATGTTGGATCATAGGTTACGTTGATTAGGAACACTTGTCCGTAAATATCAATCGACATAAAGAATTCGGTTTGATCATCTTCTTTCTGAATCTCACCTACACGGATAATTTTATCCATCATATCTTCATGAATTAACCCAGGTATCACTTTGTTAAAGTAACGAGCCACCGCTACTTTATAGATGCTGTTACTTTCAACTTTTATCAAGTAACTACGAAGTTGTTCTAGACTATCTTCACCTACCTTAATGATACGCGCTTTTGGTGCATCAGGTAATACCGAGAATACCGCTGCTAAATCTTGATTCAGTACTTCAGACAAGTCGGAAGACATGAGTAGGTCAAGTAAAGTTGATTTCTCATTAGTAATGAATGGTTCTGTCGTCAGTTCGAAGCTGAACATTAAAGGTGAACCGTGCTCTTTTACCAATGCTAAATCTGGCGCTTCTTCCTCGCCAAGAATTAAAGAAAAATAAAACTTTCCATTCTCTTCATTGCGAAAGAAACCAAAATTAGATAAGTCTTCACGGATACCTTCCAGCCATAGCATCGTATCTGTATTTAGGTTGTTATTGATAGTGTTAATAAATTCTGCACAGACTAATACCTGACCATCGGCATCTTTACGATAAGAATCAATTGGGAAATCTGGTTGCATAATCCCGATAGTTTTTATCGCGATGTACTCGGAAGGTTTGAACCCACCATTACTTGCATCACCTAACCAAACATCTAAAGGAATATTAATAGGACTCATTGTCTTCTCCTAACGATTGAGTATTCATATCACTTCTATAGTGTATATTTATAAACATTTTTAATAGTGGCATAAAAGAGGGTCCGAAGACCCTCTCATTTTAATCTGCCTGACTTGTACTTTCTTGCGAAGTAGTATCAGGGTGAACATGAACATGATTAGCTTGTAAATGTTCCCAAGCTTGACGATCAAACATACTCAATACATCAGCATTGTACATAGTTTCCATACTCGGTAATGGTAACTGTTTATATTCCTGCATTATTGAGTTTGGCATGAAGTCAAATTCACGACCAATACCATTCCAGGTAGTAGGGCAATTTTCAACATCTAGGCGTATATGTGCATTCACCGTATACAGAAGAAGTTCTTCGCACTCGTAGTAACGATGATCGTTTGTAATAACATGGATCTTATCTCCTTTGTTACAATAAACGAATGGTGGTGCAATAGCCATCGCAGAACCAAAGAACGGAGATGGTGGATCATAGCGAATATGTAATTCGCCGATTTCGTCACCAGCACGTAAGAATAAGTCGTTAGCTGAATTATTCATCACTGTGATTTCTGGCACACCTGACCACTTTTCAGGGAATGGAGAGCGAGGAACCTCAACGCCATTTTTACCATACTTTTTGCGAATGTAGAATTCACCATAATGGTTGGGTGGAATTTCTACGTGCTCATTTACTGGAACGTCTGGTGTAGAACCTTTGCGGATTTCACTGTGTTTCTTTGCAGTTAATTTAATGATCTTGCGCATATTCAAACCTTATAGTAAAGCCAAACCTAAGAGACCGTTGATGTTACTTAACATAACCACCAACTTTTCAATGTATTCCTTGAACGGTTTAGGTTCGTTCTTACTAGATGCCAAACCTAATAAATTTTCCTCATCTTCAAGGATAGCTTTAACACCTTTGGCTTTGATATACATTTCTGTATATTTGGCATAGTTTAACTGTGGACGCTTTGTCATTAGATCAAGGCCACGGATATAGGTGTTAACTTGTTCAAACCAACTTTGTAAGCGCTCAGTATCTTCGGCTGTAATGTTACAGCTTAGGCTTTTAAGCTTTTGATTAATCTCTTGCTCTAACTGATAAATACCAGCCATGTTATTCTCCTTTTACTTGTTCAGTTGGTTCTGCTTCTTTACACTGCTCTAAGTGCTCAAGCGTTTTGATTAGTACTTTTCTGGCTTCTTTAGCATAACTTACAGTATCTAATAAGATCTTTTGTAAGATAGCTACCTGATCTTTTTGCTCAGTCCAACGATCATAAGTACCTAATACATCAGTAACTTCTGATTCATTGATATTCATCTTTGCATAGTTAATGAAGTAGATATCACTAACGCGCTTGATAGTTTTATTCAAACGTTTAATCGAGTGTTTGATGTTTCTGATAGTACCTTCTAAATTGTGGAAGGTAGCTTTGTCTATGTAACTTGCATATAAGCTTTGAATTTCTGCAAGATATTCGACACCACGTTCTTTGACAGCTGTGTACTCTTCAATTGCACGTGCAATGATACTAGCTGCGTTCTTAACTGGTGTATCCAATGTTGGTTCTTGTGACATGAAAAGCATCCAAAAAAATATAGATCATAAAGAGATGGATAGTGTAGAAAAATATCTACACTATCCATTTACTTAATTATGCTTGTTCCAGAGAGTGAATAACTCACATTCCATTTCAAGCATGTGTTTCAATGCAACAGTACGATCTGCATCTGTTGACTGGAGTTTTGAGTGAAGGTTTGGATCCATTGTAATATCAGCACACATCCAACGAACTGAAGCCATCTTACCATTTAAACTAAGAGTACTAAAACGTCGCTCTAAAGACTCATAGTCGTTGATAGCTGTTTGTAAGTCAGTATAGATTTCGAAGAATTCACGCACGTTAATACGGTTGAATAATTCTAAACCAATTACCTGACGCGCCTCACCAGAAATGATATTACCGCACGAAATAACATTGAGTGGCCAAAGGTGACTAATCGGGTCGCTTTCGTTTTTTCTAACGTAAGAGTCGACTACAATAACTTCATGTTGCGTTAACTGACGACCTGCTGACTCAGCACGCTTTAAAGTTTTAAAAACACTATGTAGTTGGTTAAGTCGTTCTTTTACATCAGGTGTTAGTTTGGCTAGGATCTTTTCCTTCATTGTTCTCATCCTTATATTTGAAATTAGTGGTACCTACTACCATACTAACCAGATTGTTGTCAAACATTACAGATAACAATAAACGATACGGATCTGACCATCCTAAGTTATCACCACCGATACCACTTTGCTGAATGCGTTCAATCTTGCGATCATACCCATTACTAGATCGTGTAGGGCGTCCTCGATAATCTTTGGCAATATAGTAACGTGTTTGTTGGGTAAAATTAGATAGGCTTCTTAAGCGTTTTGCATTGGCTTCTTTTGCCATCCATTCTTTGTTGCGCATTAAGTATTTAACCAAACCCTTACACCAAATGCGGTTGACTACGATTTCCTGTCGACCTAACTTATAACACAACTTACTACCGTACTTTTCAATTTCATCGATGGTACGTTCACCAATATCAAGGATCGCATCATCCCAACGTACTTCGCGACTTTCAGTTAAGATAATGTTGTTTGATGAATTTGTCATGTTTATGCTACCTTCCAATGTTTACTTAAAATCTCTTCCATACGAGCAGTTTGTTTTTCAATGTCGTCTTTGAGCAAAGAGATTTCCATTTGATCCACTTCATCGTTGTAGGTTTCAGTTAGGGTTTCAAAGAATCCACCATAGATACCACTACGTACTTTAACCTCCGATTTAGAAGTTTCAATCTTCTTTTCTAACTCATAGATTATTTCTGAGTTCATCAGATTACTCTTGAGTGATAAAAGAAATTCCGTTACATCAGGAAAAGCTTTTAGGTTATCTTTTAGTGTTTGTAAAATCACGCGGTCCAAACCACCAGATAGTGTTACGAAACCAGCATTAAAAGGCCAAACATCATGTACTTCATGAACACGCTGTAAGTGCCAATTTAGATTGCGTACTGTGGCAACGCTATAATAGTCGGTACGACCATTAGGTTTACGGAAGCTGAATATACTCACTTTATGCTGTTCCAATGTAGCTACGCTATGTACTAAGTCAGCATATAGAGCAGCCACTTTGATACGACCAGGTACGCTTAAGAAGTCTTGTAGTAACGGGTATTTCAATTCTATCTCCTAAGATATCATTTGTTGAATTTGTTTAACATTGCATCACATTCAAGTTCTAGCTCATCGAGTTTAGTTTCACTCTTTGCGATACGCTTTGTGATAGCCTCTAACTTAAGTTCATCAGCTGGATCTTTATAACCATAACGACCAAATACACAGCCTGCACTACCAAGACGTAAGATCAAACTAGTTGCCTCTAAACGATCTTTATCCAGATTAATCATTAGGTGACAACCCTGACTGATCAATTTAGCAAACTTGATCACTTCTTCATTTTCAGGTAGGTTCAGTTGTGCTTTCAGAGATGGTAACAAGAAATCATGTATCTCTAATGGACTGATGCTTAAGTTCTGATTAAAAGGCCAGCCTGGGTTACTATCCTTCTTTTTTATCAGGATATTATTTAAGCGGATAGCCAAAACAGGATTCTGTTTATCGTCCGCAGCTAGTAAATTTAGAATGGCAAATAATAACTCTGAATTGGTTTTGTCAGACATAAATATCTGCAATTTAGTCTTATGCATATTACTTCTCCTATGCATGATAAATATACTGTTATAAAATATTAAGGTGGTCGCTTCGCTCCGCTCTCACCATTCGTTTCCGCTCACGCTTCAACTCACTCACTTCCCTCGCTCCTTCGCTAGCAGTGCTCGCTCAGTCGCTCGGCCCGACAACTCTCGTTGACGGACCAAGAAAAGATCGTTAGGATCTATACCAAGAGATATTCATGTAATTATTTACTTAAATAAGTTTTTATACTTTACAAGCAAATCAAAACAGAATTAAGGTACAAGTGGCGCGTCAGTGTAATCGACTTCAACAAAAATACTTCTGATGGCTAGTTCACTGCCGAATGCATTATGAACATGCGCATATTTACTATACTCATGATCACGCAAACCACTACCAAAGATTTTACGAAACCCTTCAGCATCCGATAGTCGTACATTAAAGTAACCATCCTCACCCATTTCGTCACGACTTTCTGGCGTAATAAGATAATAGAGTAATGCTTGGGAACAATCACCTTTTCTTGGATGGTCGTAATAACCACTCCATTCAAATTTACTTTTAAGTGGATCTCCAGCGGTGAAGAATAAACTCCCAAATCCTAAGTGACGTTTACCATCTGGCATTGTTAACAAATAGACAAAACCTAATGGTACTGATTCTTCAGCATCCATGAATGTTTTCACCTGGATGTTTACTTTACCCAAATCCTGTATTGGTATTTTTAAAACCTTTTTCTCAGTAATGTTTTTCGATTTAGCCGATAACGTTGCAATTTCATTCCCACTCAGTGTCAGTAGCGATACTTCACCAACTGTAAACAAAACACGGTCATCACCATCGTTGGGAAAATTACAGATATTAAAAAGTGGGTGTGCAGCGATATGTCCATGTTTAAGAATTGTAGCGGTTACTTCAGTACCCCACGTACTTTCTTCTGTAATACGACCAATCATTAAATCATTACGGGGCATTTTGTATCTCCTATTAAAATGCGGCAGAAAAAAAGAGTACACAACCTTATGGTCATGTACTCGGTAAATTACTTCATTGATGAGAGTTTAACGATGTGCTCGATACGACTGAGGCGTGTTTCTAACATTTTGATCTTGCGCTTATAAAGAGCTACAATACCTTGACGCTCCTTAATAATCTCTTTTAAGTGTTTAGTACTTTTGATATTAAACACCCAATAAGTATTTGCTGTAAGACGCTTAAGGATCTCTAAAGAATCCTCAACGATAGCTAAATCATTTTTACGATTATCCACTTCTGTTTTACTAGAACGGATAATTTCGTTACCTTGTTTAACATCAAACTTACCATACTTACGCTGTTTATTTTGTAAATTAACAATGCGGATATCTAACAGGCTAACCGTACTATTAAGTTCCTTGGTGATTGTATCTTTTAACATGTTGTAAAACTCTCTCTTTTGCGTTTTAAGCGTGTTTTGTTTCTTAATTATGCTCATCAATGATCTTCAAAAGAAGTACCAGGATGAGCAATATAGTGCGTTTATTTTTGATAAGTAACACCTCCGAACTTGAAGACATTATCTTGGAAGATCAACTTACCATGGTTAGAGTGGATCAACCCAATCGTTGTTAAAGGATCGACATGATCAAACTCATTAGTCGTAAGGTGTTGGATCTTGAAATAAACTATTTCCACTACCTTACGAGTTTCCATATCAAAATGTTCATGCTTAATAAACTTTAGGGCCGCACGAAGATAGTTTGCCACCATTGCTGGATTTTCAAATTGTAGCGAGGATAATAATCCTTTTCTAGCTACTAAATCAAACTTGGCAGCTAACTCACCAATCAATGCTTGTTCATCGTAATGCATATCACGGTGAACTTTAACACGATATAGACGGGTACCATCAACATAATGATTTTTGATTTCCAGAAAGAAGTTGTGACCTACAAAAGGGCTAACTGCCTTAATGGTAAAATTACCCAAAGTATTTTCTTCAGCAGCATTGAAGAATCTTACCAGTTTTGGTACCCATCTTGATGGTGGTTGGCGATCGACTAAAGGTAACTCTATTTTTATTCGATTATTTTCACATAACTTAGCCGTTTGACCTTCAATCGTTACATGGGCTACGGTAGGTGAGATTCGATTAATAATATCGAAAACACGAGCTGTATTTAAGGTCTCCGTATAAAGTGTTTGATTACCTGTTTCAGTATTAAAACGGTTACGTTTGCGCACAGAATTATAGGCATCTTCTTTCACTGGTGGGGTAGAAAGATGCACGCCCTCCAATAACTCGTCAATATCTATAATGTAACGATGGTACGCACCTATGGCGTTTTTAATGACGCTAGGATCTAACTGACCATTACGATAGTTACTAAGATAATCTTTAAGATCCGTCCGCATTCCATTTTCATCATTTAACGCGGCCTGAATACCCAGTAAAATAACCATGTCAAATTGCATACGCTGGCTTACATTGAAACGCCAGATATGTAATTCTGCATCTTCCGTTGATGTTAAAAATTTGCGGTTATTTAAATAGACCATCTTAGCTGTAATTTCATCACGGATAAGATCGAAGCGTTCTTTGATAGATGCGAGACTTGTTAAAGCTAAGATGCGTTCTTTAGCAACCATTATTTTTTCTCCATATTTTTAAAAGCTGCAGTTAAATGAACTTGCATTTCTTTTGCAAACTCTTCGGCTAAGTTCACGTTAACAAACATGATACTTAAGTCAGGGATGCGTTTACCATAAACCAGGAAGTTTTTATCCTTAGGTTCAGCTAGGTTAGCTTCATGCTCTACACCAGCCCAGGTACTAAGGTATAGCGGTAGATATTTGGCATCCTTTTCACCACGCAAATAGAACGCTGTGAATTGTTCTAAAAATAGCGGTTTGTTTTCCAGATTAATGACTTTTACGCCAGTTTGCACCGTGATCATTTTGCACCATGAAGTTTTTGAAGTTTGATTAAACGTACGAAATAATCTTCATCTAGATCTTCCCAGTAATTCTGGAGAGCTACGATATCAGACCAATCCTTTTTGCGCCCAAGGTCTACACGATACATCAATAGACCCAAAGTAGTTAATACCTTAAAGTTACGATGTTTGTAGGTTGGGTATTTAAAGATATGGCTGCTGTAGTGAACACTCACGTCTTTAAAATCCAGTACTTGACATCCAGGGAATTCACCCTGTGGTATTAAGTTCTTAATCTCTGGGGCATCAGGTGCCCATGTAATGTTATCCCAAACTCGTTCAGTGACGTAGACATCAATGTCTTCTGCCTCTAAACGTAGATCAAGAAGGATACTTGCGCCAGAACCAGCAATGATGATCTCATTGCGTTCAATGCTGCGGTTTGTTGCGAAACTACTTAACGTAGATAAGAAAGTGCGTTTATTCATGATGAGAAACACTCCAACTGATATTTTAACTGTTCTTCAAGTTCGATGGTGGCTAAGATCAATGGCTTAACACCCTCTATGCTGTGACTATCATAACCTTCTTTTACCTGAACCCCACATACTGCGGCAAAACCAACTGTGAGTTCTTCACAAGCAAATCGCTTAAAGACTTGTGATTTGAACTCATTTACCAAAAGGTCGCGCAATTCAGTAATACTGACAATACTCTCTTTTACAATCTCACATTTCATTTCCAGAGGTTTTGTACCAGTCACTGAATCATTAAGGTTTTTAATGATATCACGAGTACGTGTGATAATAGTTACCGCTTTTTGAAAATCTTTGTGATCCATGATATTCTCCTAAACATGAATTGATAGTTTATTCACTTTAATAGTGTATGTTTAAAAATTGTTAAAATAAGAAAAGGTCCGAAGACCTTAATCTTAAATTGGGTAAATGAGACCACCACTGAGGTTAAAATAAGAAGGATCCATAC
>JACCDV010492003.1_pt1 | contig 78160 bp, 76 predicted proteins | sample 7446131 | NCBI WGS metagenome assembly JACCDV01 (sample SAMN15323448, study PRJNA562643) | freshwater metagenome | isolation source: river surface water | place: USA:Blue River Watershed | collected 2017-08-17
GGCAGAAAAATGGCTTTCATCTAAAACAAGCCGCAGGGAAAAACATGTCGTCACAGCAAAAAAATATGGCCAATGCAATCCGTGCATTAGCAATGGATGCAGTTCAGCAAGCCAATTCTGGACATCCTGGTATGCCGATGGGCATGGCAGAAATTGCGGTAGGTCTGTGGGGGCACCATCTCAAACACAACCCTAAGAATCCATTGTGGATGAATCGCGACCGTTTTGTTTTATCCAATGGTCACGGCTCGATGTTGTTGTACGCCTTATTGCATTTAACTGGTTACGACTTGCCGATGCAGGAGTTGAAAAACTTCCGTCAATTGCACAGCAAAACAGCAGGTCATCCTGAGTACGGCATCACACCAGGTGTAGAAACAACGACAGGCCCATTAGGCCAAGGTATTACCAATGCCGTAGGTATGGCGCTTGCTGAAAAACTTTTAGCAGAAGAATTCAATCGTCCTGGTTTGGATATTGTTGATCATCACACCTATGTGTTTTTAGGCGATGGTTGCTTGATGGAGGGTGTGAGTCATGAAGCGTGTTCATTGGCTGGTACTTTAAAGCTCAATAAATTAATTGCTTTGTGGGATGACAACGGTATTTCAATTGATGGCAAAGTCGTTAATTGGTTTGCTGAAGACACGCCGAAGCGTTTTGAGGCTTACGGCTGGAATGTGATTCGAAGTGTTGATGGCCATGATGCTGATGCAGTGGCTGCTGCGATTGCCAAAGCTAAAAACAGTGACAAGCCAACTTTCATTTGTTGCAAAACTTCGATTGGTCAGGGCTCTCCAAATTTAGCAGGCACTGACAAGGTTCACGGCGCACCATTGGGCGCCGCAGAGATCGCAGCAACACGTGCTGCAATCGGTTGGAATCATGGTCCCTTTGAAATACCTGCTGATGTTTATGCAGCATGGGATGCAAAAATCAAAGGCGCTAATTTAGAAACAGAGTGGAACAGCAAGTTTGGTGCTTATCGCGCCAAATATCCAAAAGAGGCGCAAGAGTTTGTGCGTCGTATGTCAGGTGAGTTGCCTGGTGACTTTGATAAAACTGTCAGCGCTTATTTAGATACTTGTGCGCAAAAAGCTGAAACGATTGCGACGCGCAAAGCCAGTCAAAATGCGATTGAAGCTTTGGCTCCAGCTTTGCCTGAGTTCATGGGTGGTTCTGCTGACTTAACAGGTTCAAATTTAACCAACTGGTCAACTTGCAAAGCGGTTCGTGCAGACCAGTGGGGCAATCACATCAATTACGGTGTTCGCGAATTTGGTATGAGCGCGATCATGAATGGTATTGCATTGCATGGCGGTTACATTCCATTCGGCGCAACCTTCTTGACCTTCTCAGATTACAGTCGCAATGCTTTGCGCATGGCAGCTTTGATGAAGTTGCGCAGTATTTTTGTGTTCACGCACGATTCAATCGGTTTGGGTGAAGACGGTCCAACGCATCAATCAGTTGAGCATGTGGCCAGTTTGCGTTTGATTCCTAATATGGATGTGTGGCGTCCTTGTGACACCACTGAAAGCGCTGTGGCTTGGGCTCAAGCAGTGAAGCGCAAGAATGGTCCATCCAGTTTAATTTTCAGTCGTCAAAACTGCCCATTCGTTAAACGCGATGCCAAGCAAACTGAAGCAATCCAGAAGGGCGCTTATGTGATGCGTGATGCCAAGAATGCTCAAGCAGTCTTAATGGCAACAGGCTCTGAAATAGCGATTGCTTTGGATGCAGCGGAACTTTTAAAGCAAGAAGGTATTGCGGTGCGCATTGTGTCAATGCCATCAACCACTGTGTTTGATCGCCAAAGCAAAGCTTATAAAGATTCAGTATTGCCAGCCGGTTTGCCACGCATTGCGATTGAAGCAGGTGTGACTGATTACTGGTGGAAGTATGCCTGCGCAGCAGTGCATGGCGTTGATACATTTGGTGAATCAGCTCCAGCAGGCGTGCTTTACAAGCATTTTGGTTTGACGGCTGAGTCAGTAGCTAAGACAGTGCGTCAATGTATTTGAGTAATAAAAAATAAGAAAAAGATTTAGAAAAACCGTAAAAGAATTTAGATAAAGGGAGTTGTTATGACGATTAAAGTCGCAATCAATGGTTATGGTCGTATTGGTCGCATGGTGGTGCGCGCGATTTATGAAGAGAAGCGCGATGACATCAAGGTGGTAGCGATCAATGGTTTGGGTGGTATTGATATCAATGCTCACTTGACACAATATGACTCAGCCCACGGTCGCTTCCCAGGAACGGTTGTGGTTGATGGTGATCACATGGTGATCAATGGTGACCGCATCAAGATTTTTTCAACGCGCAATCCTTTAGAAACAACTTGGGGTGATTTGGGTGTTGATGTTGTTTTAGAGTGTTCAGGTGCTTTTACTTCCAAAGAAAAAGCTATGGTGCACATTCAGCAGGGTGCTAAGAAGGTTCTTATTTCAGCTCCTGGTGAAAAAGATGTGGATGCCACGATTGTTTATGGTGTGAACCATCAAGTGCTTAAAGCTAGTGATCAAGTGGTTTCTAACGCTAGCTGCACAACCAATTGTTTGGCACCCGTTGTAAAACCATTATTGGATTCGATTGGTATTGAATCAGGTTTGATGACCACGATTCACGCATATACCAATGACCAAGTATTAACTGATGTGTATCACAAGGACATGCGTCGTGCTCGTTCAGCAACGATGAGCATGATTCCAACAAAGACAGGTGCTGCTAAAGCAGTTGGTTTGGTATTGCCAGAGTTGCAAGGTAAGTTTGATGGTTTCGCGATGCGCGTGCCAACGATCAATGTTTCAGTGGTTGATTTGACATTTACACCAAGCAAAGCCACAACAGTTGAAGAAGTGAATGAACTCATCAAGAAGGCCAGCGAAAGCGGTCCATTGAAAGGCATCTTGGGTTACAACACCTTGCCTTTAGTTTCAATTGATTTCAATCATGATCCACGCCCAAGTATCTTTGATAGCACTCAAACGCGTGTTTCCAAAGATGGTAAGTTGGTCAAAATTCTTGCTTGGTATGACAACGAGTGGGGTTATAGCTGCCAGATGTTGAATGCAACCAAGGCATTGATGGCTGCGAAGTAAGCTTTTTCTTGATTGCCTAAAAAGACCTGTTCGCAGGTCTTTTTTTATGGTTAAGCCATCTGAATAATGAATTTTTAGCTTAAAACTATTTAAGTTATTGATTTATATAATCTTTATTAATTAATGATGATTCGGTTGATTGATTGAAGCCATGGATTGCCAAGCGGCCTCGAAATGAGGTCAGCCAAAACATCAATCCTTAAAAGGACTCTAAATATTTGGGTATAAAGTCCTTCTCATAGCGGTAAAATCAACTCTCTATAAGATACGGCTTACTATGCAAATGTACTCAAACATCAGAAATACATCAGGCACTGCTTTTACTCTGGGCAAGTGGGTCTTATTGGCTTGTGCTTTAGTAGGTTTGACTGCATGCCAAAGCTTCACCGAGTTCAACGAAGATTCCAAAAGCAAATTGGGCAAAGTTTTGAAACCATATCGTCCAGATATGGTTCAGGGTAACTTTATTTCTAAAGAGCAATTAGAAAGACTCAAGCTTGGAATGGATCGAGAAGAAGTCAAAGTTATTTTGGGTACCCCATTGATCACGAGTGTGATGCACCCAAATCGTTGGGACTACGTATTTGCATTTAAGCGTGGCGACACTCAATTGGTAGAGCAGCGTCAAGTGACTTTGATGTTTGAAAAAGATTTATTGAAAAAAATCAATGCTGATGATTTGCCAACTGAATATGAGTTGATCGCAGAAATTGACGGTATCAAAGCTTCTCGTCGACCTCAGCGCAAAGCCGTTGCCCAAGAGCTGGAGAGTCAGCATGCTGCCCCAACAGTTCAAACTGTGCCAAATCCAACACAAGGTGTTGGAGTGCCGCGTGGTGACACCAGACATTGATCATGTATTGCTTGTTAAGTAATGCATCAACAAAGAAACAAAAAAGCGTAACAAAAACACAATAAAAATTAGCAGAGATATAAAAATGACAACTTTGAAATTTGCCATTGCAGGTGCTTCAGGTCGTATGGGGCGCATGTTGATTGAGACAGTTTTAAATACTCCGGATGCTCAATTGGTGGGTGCCTTGGATATTCCGGGTAGTGCGCAGCTTGGCCAAGACCCGGCTGCTTTTTTAGGAAAAAATACTGGCATCAAAATCACTGCAGATCTCAAAGAGGGTTTGAAAGACGCTGATTTTTTAATTGATTTCACAAGACCTGAAGGTACTTTGGCTCACCTTGAGGTGGCTCAAGCGCTTGGTGTGAAGATGATCATTGGTACCACTGGATTTACCGATGAACAAAAAGTGATACTCAAAAAAGCCAGTGAAAAAATCGCGATTGTTTTTGCGCCAAACATGAGTGTGGGTGTTAATGCCACATTCAAGCTATTGGAAGTTGCTGCAAAGATATTGAATTCAGGTTACGACATCGAGATCGTAGAAGCTCATCACAAGCACAAGGTGGATGCTCCATCAGGCACGGCGATTGGTATGGGTGAAGTGATCGCTAAGGCTTTGGGTAAAGAATTAAAGGATTGTGCTGTTTATGCCAGAGAAGGTCACACGGGTGAGCGCGAAGAGGGCACGATTGGTTTTGCCACCATCCGTGGTGGCGATATTGTCGGTGATCATACGGTCATGTTCTGTGGTGACGGTGAGCGCATCGAAGTCACGCACAAATCTGCCAGCAGAATGTCTTACGCGCAAGGCTCTGTGCGAGCAGGTCGTTTTTTAGCCAATCAATCCAAGGGTATTTTTGACATGCAAGATGTCTTGGGGTTGAAGCAAATCAAAATTTAATTGATTGCCAAATGATTGATTCGATTTATTCGATGTATTAAATATTTTATTCAATATATTTTTAAGCAATCTTTATTCTTAAGAAAAATACAAGGGTCTTGTTTTGAGTTCAGAAGCAACAGTCATCACAGTAGTGAGTAAAGATTACGATCACCGTGCCATTGAAGCTGCGGCGAATGCACAGTGGAAATCTAGCGATGTTTATCGCGTGGATGAACAGGCCAAAGATCAAAAAGGCCAACTCAAGAAAAAATACTATGCTTGCTCCATGTTGCCTTACCCATCTGGAAAGTTGCACATGGGCCATGTGCGTAACTACACCATCAATGATGTGATGACTCGCCAGTTGCGCATGCAAGGCTATAACGTTTTGATGCCAATGGGTTGGGATGCTTTTGGTATGCCAGCTGAAAATGCTGCGCTCAATAACAATGTGCCGCCAGCTGCTTGGACCTACGACAACATCGCTTATATGAAAAAGCAGATGGATGCGATGGGCTTGGCGATTGATTGGTCCAGAGAAATCACCACTTGCAAACCTGATTACTATCGCTGGAATCAATGGCTCTTTTTGAAGATGTTGGACAAGGGCGTTGCGTATCGTAAGACACAGGTTGTGAACTGGGATCCGATTGATCAAACAGTCTTGGCCAACGAACAAGTGATTGATGGTCGTGGTTGGCGTTCAGGTGCTTTGGTTGAGAAACGAGAAATCCCTGGTTACTACCTGAACATCACAGCCTATGCTGAAGAGTTGCTGACTGGTTTAGAAGGTTTGGGATGGCCTGAGCGCGTGAAGTTGATGCAGCAAAACTGGATCGGTAAGAGTTTTGGTGTGCGTTTTGCCTTCACCCATCAAATCAAAGATGACGCTGGTCGATTAATCCAAGATGGAAAAATGTTCGTTTTCACCACCCGCGCTGATACGGTGATGGGTGTGACTTTCTGTGCGGTGGCTGCTGAACATCCTTTGGCTTTGCATGCTTCAAAAAATAATCCTGCTTTGGCGGCCTTCATTGAGAAGTGCAAACAAGGCAGTGTGATTGAAGCAGATTTGGCGACTCAAGAAAAAGAGGGTATGCCCACTGGTTTGAAGGTCACTCATCCTTTAACTGGTGAAGAGATTGATGTTTGGGTGGGTAATTATGTTTTGATGAGCTATGGCGATGGCGCTGTGATGGGTGTGCCAGCTCATGATGAACGTGACTTTGCATTCGCCTTAAAGTACAAGATTGCTATCAAGCCAGTCATGGCCATCGATGGCCAAACATTCAATGCCAGTGCTTGGCAAGATTGGTATGCCGATAAAGAAACTGTTAAGGCTGTTAACAGTGGCAAATATGATGGCTTGAGCCACTCTGATGCGGTGCATGCAGTGGCCAAAGATTTGGCTGCCTTGAATTTAGGAGAATTGAAAACCACGTATCGCTTGCGCGATTGGGGTATTTCTCGTCAACGCTATTGGGGTACACCGATTCCAATCATTCACTGTGAATCATGCGGTGAAGTGCCTGTGCCTGAAAAAGATTTACCGGTTGTTTTGCCTGAGGATTGTGTTCCAGATGGGTCAGGTAATCCGCTCAATAAGCGCGAAGATTTTTTAAGGTGCACTTGTCCTAAGTGTGGCAAGCCAGCACGTCGTGAAACAGACACGATGGATACTTTTGTTGATTCAAGTTGGTATTTCATGCGCTATACATCACCGGGTGCAAATGCCATGGTGGATGAGCGCAATGATTACTGGATGCCGATGGATCAATACATCGGCGGTATTGAGCACGCGATTCTCCATTTGCTCTATGCACGCTTTTGGACCAAAGTGATGCGTGATTTAGGTTTGGTGAAGTTCGATGAGCCATTCAGTAATTTGCTCACGCAAGGCATGGTCTTGAATGACACGTATTACATCGATGAGCCGAATGGCCGTAAAACTTGGATCAATCCAGACGATGTGTTGGTTGAAACAGATGACAAAGGTCGTCCGGTATCAGCCAAACATAAAACATCTGGCAAAGCTGTGAACATTGGTGGCGTCGAGAAGATGGCTAAGAGTAAAAATAACGGTATTGATCCTCAGTCATTGATTGATCAATACGGTGCTGACACGGCTCGCTTATTCACGATGTTTGCTGCTCCTCCTGAGCAGCAACTGGAATGGTCGAGTTCTGGTGTTGAGGGGGCTTCTCGCTTCTTGCGTCGTTTATGGTCGTATGGTGCTGCTCATGCAGCAACTGTTCACTCAGTTAATCAGAAAGCCAGTGACAAACTTCCAGCGAACTTAACTGAAGCTGATCAAGCCTTGCGTCTTGAAATCCACACCGTTCTCAAGCAAGCGAATTTTGACTACCAGCGCAAGCAGTACAACACGGTGGTGTCTGCCACCATGAAAATGCTCAATGCTTTGGAGCAGGCTAAAACCATCAGTCCTGAAGTGTGTCGTGAAACACTCGGTATTTTATTAAGGGTTTTATACCCAGTTGTGCCGCACATCACATTCACACTTTGGAATGCTGCTGGCTATGCTCAGCAATGGGGTGATTTATTGGATGCCCCATGGCCCGAAGTTGATGAATCAGCGCTGGTGCAAAATGAAATCACTTTGATGATTCAGGTCAATGGCAAGTTAAGAGGTCAAGTATTGGTACCAACCGATGCTGATAAAGCGACGATTGAAGCCTTGGCTTTGGCCAGTGAAGCGGCCATCAAGGCCATGGATGGTGCACCTCCTAAAAAGATCATCATCGTCCCTGGCCGATTGGTCAATATTGTTATTTAATGATGAATATCAGCCATTGATTTTGAAATAGAGCACAAATAGAGCAAAATGAGCACATCATGAAAAAAACCACCATCTCTTATTCAATTGGGCGCCGTCAGCTCTTGGGGGGTGGTTTATCAATTTTGGCCATAGGTGCTCTCAGTTCCTGTGGTTGGCGTTTGCGTGGCAAAGTCGATTTACCTTATAAAAGTATTCTGATCAGTGGTAATTTGACTCAAGAATTGCGCGATGACTTGGATATGATGTTCCGAGTTAACGATATTCAGATTGTTAAAAACGTTAAAGATTCAGAATTGGTTCTTGAAATTATTTCTGAGCAAAATGCCCGTCAAATATTGTCTTACAACGGTGCGGGTCAGATCACAGCTTATCGCATCATCTCCAGGATTGTTTTCAGAGCCTTTGATCCGAACGGCATTGAATTAATGCCTGAGTCAGATATTTACCTCACCCGAGATATCGATTTCAATCAATCCAATATTCAAGCGTTTGATCAACAAGTGGCCGAATACGTCAAAAATATGCGTGTTGATATTGTCACTCAATTGATGCGCCGCTTGGCATCAATCAAGAGGTTACCTTCTCAAAAAACTCCATCGGAGTCACAGCCAAAGAGTCGTTGAGCATGCAAAAGGCAGATGCTTTTGGCGCACATTTAGCTCAAGCTAAAAAATCAGGCCCACACCCTCTGTATGTTTTATGTGGTGATGAGCCTTTGCTTGTGATGGAACTACAAGATCAATTGCGGGCCATGGTGATTGCTCATGGTCACACTGAGCGTGAAGTGATGATGCATGAAAAAGGCTTTGATTGGTCCGCCCTCATGAACGCAGGTCAAACCATGTCTTTGTTCGGGGACAAGCGTTACGTTGAGTTACGTATACCCACTGGTAAGCCTGGTCGTGACGGCTCTGATGCCATTAAACAGTTTTGTGCGCAAATAGATGCTCAAGTGAAAGAAAAAAGTCCGGTTGATACAGTGACCTGTATCTTTTTGCCAAGGGTGGATTTTCAAACGCAGAAGTCCGCTTGGTTCACAGCCTTGGATGAATCTGCCATTGCGGTGCGCATAGACCCTATCGATAGAACTCACTTACCTAACTGGATTGCTGGTCGTTTGAAGCAGCAGAAGCAGCATGTTGAGGCCGGTGAAGCTGGACAACGAGCCTTGCAGTTCATGGCTAATCAGATTGAAGGTAATTTGATTGCGGCCCATCAAGAAGTTCAGAAGTTGGGTTTGTTGTATCCAGAAGGAACACTCACAGAAGAGAACATCCGTGACGCTGTTTTGAATGTTGCCAGATATGATGTTTTTCAACTGACTGAATCATTGTTGGCTGGAGATTTGGCACGCTTTAATCGCATGGTGGACGGTCTAGAGGGTGAGGGTGAACCTTTGGTCTTGATTCTTTGGACAGTGACCGAAGAGGTACGTTTGCTTAATCGACTGCGTCAAGCGGTTGATCGTGGTGACAATTTACAAATGCTGATGAAGATGAATCGAGTTTGGGGTAATAAAGAGCGTTTGATTCCTCAAGCACTTCAGAGATTAAGTGCCGATCGTTTGCAAAAAGCTTTGATGGTGACGAGTGGTCTCGATCAACAATCCAAGGGTTTGCAAATCCGCAAAGGGGCAGGTCCGATTTTAGAAAAACTCCCCAGTGATCCATGGGATGGTTTGAGGATGTTGGGACGTTTGTTTGTTTAGTTTTAAAAGATAGAGGGTGGTGTCTTTAGCCCATTTAAGCTATCTCTTTGAAAATCCTCAAGAATTCGTCCAAACCCCTGATTTCAGTTAAAGTAATGCCTATGAGCACCCAAAACAACACACATTCAGACGCAATCACCCTGATGAAGGGTATTGGTCAAAAAGCCCGTGCAGCTTCGCGCGCGATGGCTCGCGCCAGCACAGCATCAAAAAATGAAGCTTTGATTCACTTGGCAGCTTTGGTCAGAAAAAATGCAGAAGCTTTGAAGGTGGTGAATGCCAAAGATATTGAGCGTGCAAAAGCCAATGGCCAAGATGCTGCTTTCATTGATCGTTTGACGCTCACAGATAAAACCATCGCCACCATGGCAGAAGGTTTAGAGCAAATTGCCAAGTTGTCAGATCCTATTGGTGAAATGAGCAATATTAGAAAAATGCCATCTGGTATTCAGGTGGGGCAAATGCGCGTGCCTTTGGGCGTGATTGGCATCATCTACGAATCTCGTCCTAATGTGACGATTGACGCTGCGGCTCTTTGCTTGAAGTCAGGTAATGCCACCATTTTGCGTGGTGGTTCAGAAGCAATTGATTCAAACACGGCATTGGCCAAGTTGATTCAGGAGAGTTTGTCTTTGGCAGGCTTGCCATCTGATGCAGTACAAGTCGTTGAAACAACCGATCGTGCTGCCGTGGGCGCCATGATCACCATGAATGAATACATTGACGTGATCGTGCCACGTGGTGGCAAGAGTTTGATTGAGCGCTTGATGGCTGATGCCAGAGTGCCAATGATCAAGCACTTGGATGGTATTTGCCACACCTATATCGATGTCTTGGCTGATTCTGCCAAAGCCATCAAGGTGTGTGATAACGCTAAAACCCAACGCTATGCACCATGCAACACCATGGAAACATTGTTGGTGCATGAAGCTGCAATCAAAGATTCTTTATTACCTTTGTGCAAGATTTATCAAGACAAGGGTGTTGAGTTGCGTGTTTGCAAAAAAACCAAACAAGCTCTTGAAGCCGCTGGTGTGAAAAATTTAATCGATGCCACTGAAGAAGATTGGTCTACAGAGTATTTGGCTCCAATCCTATCCATCAAAACTGTTGGCAATATGGATGAGGCGATGGAGCACATCAATCAGTATGGCAGTCACCACACTGATTGCATCATCACTGAAGACTATTCAGCAGGCATGCGTTTTTTAAGAGAAGTGGATAGTGCCAGCGTGATGATCAATGCCAGCTCTCGTTTTGCAGATGGTTTTGAGTATGGCCTGGGTGCGGAGATTGGTATTTCTAATGACAAGTTGCACGCCAGAGGACCAGTTGGTCTTGAAGGTTTGACTTCAATGAAATACATCGTGTTTGGACAGGGTGAAATCAGAACCTGAGTTAGAACTTGATAGTTAAAGTAGTAACGGTAGTAAAAATTAATATCAGAAATGTAAACCTAAAGGGATGGTTGAGATGAGTGATTCAGTAAATGTGGTGATGGGCAGTGTGTATTTGTATGTGAAAGCATTTCACATCTTGTTTGTGGCCTCATGGTTTGCCGGTTTGTTTTATTTGCCGCGCATATATGTGAACATGGCCCAAGAAACCAATCCTCAAGTTTTAGAACGCCTTTTAGGCATGTCTTTTCGCTTGTATCGCTTCATGACCATTTTGATGGTTCCCGCAGTTGTTTTAGGTTTGATACTTTGGTTGTATTACGGTGTGGGCAAAGGTCCTGGTTCTGGTTGGATGCACGCCAAGCTATTCTTGGTCTTTATCTTGTTGGGGTATCACCACGCTTGTGGTTCGATTTATAAAAAATTCAAGGCTGGCATCAATCAACGCTCTCACGTTTGGTACCGTTGGTTCAACGAAGTGCCTGTGATTATTTTCTTGATCGTGAGTATTTTGGTCGTGGTGAAACCTTTTTAAGCGCATTGCTAAAAAGAATAGAACCACCGTTTTCAAAATCTATCATCAAAATATTCAAGGTTAATCAATGAAGTTTTTTATTGTGTGTCCACGTGGGCTTGAGATTCCTTTGGCAGAAGAGCTAAAAGAAATTTCTGAGCGCTCTGAAGTCAAAGCTCTAGGTGCATGGGTCATTGATCCGCCACCATTAAACAACACTGGTGGTTTGGGTGTTGCAGGTCCGATGTCAGTCGCCATGGCGATTAACTTGCATTCTCGAATTGCCAGCCGTTGTTTGTTACAAATGACGCATGTGGCATACCGCAAAGAAGATGATATTTACAAAGCAGCCCGCTCTTTGTCTTGGGAGGATTGGATCACTCCTGATCAAACCATGCGGGTTGATTTAACGGCGCATCGCTCACCACTCACGAGTTTGAACTTTGTCACCCTCAGAATCAAAGATGCGGTATGCGATCGTTTAAGAGAAGTCAAAGGCGCGCGCCCCAATATTGATACTGAATTACCAGACGTTCGAGTGCAAGCCCATTTAACTGCCACTCATGCCACGGTTTATTTGGATACCAGCGGTCAGTCTTTGTTTAAGCGCGGTTGGCGTGATGACAAGGGTGCTGCACCCCTGAAAGAAAATTTAGCCGCCGGTATTTTGGCTTTGACAGGATGGAAGCCAGAGCAACCTCTGTTTGATCCTATGTGCGGTAGTGGTACTTTTTTAATTGAAGCTGCTTATAGAGGTTTAGGTATTCCATCGGGCTCGATACGAGCAGGATTGATGAACTCTCAAGAAGATGCAGCCCAATCTGCTCAGGATCATAACCAAGCTGTGAAGTCTGCAGATAAATCTGAGCCTTCTAAATTTACCCGTTATCGTCCAACGCGTGTTGATTTGGTGGGCGCTGATCAAGGATTTGGGTTTCAAAGATTAAAGCCATTCAATACGCCTGATTTAAAAAAACAGTGGGATGGTTTGTGTATCGTTGCCAAGAAAAATATTGAGCAAGGTTTGGCCAATGCCAATAAGCTCAAGATGGCTGCTTGTGACATTAATGAGAATATGATCACAATTGTTAAAAACAATTGGAAGCGTGCTGGCTTGCCAGCGCAATCAGGTGTTTTATCGAATATTCGTCAAATTGATGCTTTGATGGCCAAGTCACCGTTTGCAGAGCCAGGTGTGGTGCTCTTTAATCCACCGTATGGTGAGCGTTTAGAGATCAAGGGTGGTCGTGATGGCAGTGAGCGTGTCAAAGGTCGTGGTGCACGTGATGCTTTACCAAAGAACAATAACTCACCGGAGTTCATGGAATTTCTGAATCAGTTCGGTAAGCATCTCAAAGATAATTTCCAAGGTTGGCAAGTGGATGTCTTAACAGCCGATATGGGTTTACCAGGTCAAGTGCGCATGAAAGAGTCTAAGCGCACGCCCTTATTCAATGGCCCCTTAGAGTGTCGCTTGTTCAGGTTTGATATGAAAAGGCCGGATGATTTGAATAAGTCTTGATTTGGGATAGATTAATTTGTGGGGCTTTGGCAGAAATGACTTGAGTCCTAGTAAAATGCAAAAAACAGGAAAGAGATCATGGAATTTAAAACTTATATGTGTTTGATTTGTGGATGGGTCTACGATGAAGAGGCTGGCTTGCCTGATGAAGGTATTGCTCCTGGCACATTGTGGAAAGACGTGCCAATGAACTGGACATGCCCAGAGTGCGGAGCACGCAAAGAAGATTTTGAGATGACAGTGATTTAAGTCAGGGAATTAAAAAATGACCGCACGGCGGTAATTTTTTTACCCTTGATAGTCACGCGTTGCGTTAATAACGTTATGCGTGTATAATGCTTAAATGGCCATTCGTTCTTTCGCTTGTCGTTATACAAAAGCGTTGTTCGATGGCCAAAAAATTGCCAAATATGCCAATATTGAAAAACAAGCAATGAGAAAATTAATTCGGTTGCATGTGGCAATGAACATTGAGGATATGAGAGTTCCTCCTGGCAATTGTTTAGAACCATTAATTGGTAATCCAAGGGGAGGTTACAGCGTAAGAATCAATCAGCAATGGCGTTTGTGTTTTAAGTTTCAAAACGGAGAAGCAAATGAGGTTGAAATCGTTGACTACCACTAAATTAATGAAGAATAGAGTTATGCCAACCAGCCCTGGTGAGATGTTGCTTGAGGAGTTTTTAAAGCCCTTAGGAATATCGCAATATCGCCTCGCTAAAGAAATTGGCGTTCCGGCACAAAGAATCAGCGCTATCGTGGCCGGTAAGCGAGCCATCACAGCGGATACTGATTTAAGACTGTGCAAATATTTTGGCTTATCCGATGGATGGTGGTTAAGAGTTCAAGCGCACCACGATACTGAGATAGCAAAAATAGAACTAAAAAATGTTTTGTCTAGAATCATGCCTTACCAAGAATTGATGTCTGCCTAAATTTAATAAAAGAACATTCACTATGAGCAAAAACGAAGAACTATTCCTCCGAGCCCAAAAAACTACACCTGGTGGAGTGAACTCTCCAGTGAGAGCATTCCGTCAGGTGGGTGGCGTGCCACGCTTTATCAAGCGTGCGCAAGGTGCTTATTTCTGGGATGCAGACGATAAGCGATATATCGACTGTATTGGCTCATGGGGTCCGATGATTGTTGGTCATGCTCATCCTGAAGTTGTGAAGGCTCTGCAAGAGGCTGCAGTTCATAGTTTTAGTTATGGCGCTCCGACTGAAGGTGAAATTGTGATTGCAGAGCGTATCTGCCAGTTGGTTCCTAGTATTGAGCAAGTGCGCTTAGTGTCTAGTGGTACCGAGGCCACGATGAGTGCTTTGCGTTTGGCGCGTGGTTTTACTGGCCGCGATCTGATCATTAAATTTGAAGGTTGCTACCACGGTCATGCTGATAGCTTATTGGTCAAAGCTGGTTCAGGTATGTTGACCTTTGCCGATAGCACGCAAAATGCGCCATCATCAGGAGGTGTTCCGCAAGATCTAGTGAAGCATACATTAGTGCTGCCATTCAATGATGTGGAAGCGCTTGAGGTTGCTTTTAAGCAGAATGCTGACAAGATTGCAGCACTGATTGTTGAACCAATCGCGGGCAATATGAATTTGATTCAGCCGAGCTCTGCCTTTGTTAAAGCAATGCGTGATCTCACAACCAAAGAAGGTGCTGTGCTGATTTATGACGAAGTGATGACGGGCTTTAGAGTGGCTTTGGGTGGCGCACAAAGTTTGCATGGCATCAAACCAGATTTAACTTGCTTAGGTAAAGTCATGGGCGGTGGTATGCCAATGGCTGCCTTTGGAGGTCGTGCTGACATCATGAATAAATTAGCCCCATTAGGTAATGTTTATCAAGCAGGTACTTTGTCTGGTAATCCATTGGCAGTTGCTGCTGGATTAGCCAATTTAGACATCATCACGCGATCAGGTTTTTTTGATTGTTTGACCACTCAAACCAAGAAGTTTGTGAATGGTATGCAAGAAAGAGCTAATCAGGCAGGAGTTCCATTCTCGGTCGATAGCGTGGGCGGTATGTTTGGTTTGTATTTCTCTAAAGAGGTACCAACTTCATATGCTGCAGTGACTGCCAGTGACATTGAAGCGTTCAAGAAATTCTTCCACTTGATGCTAGACAATGGAGTGTATTTGGCGCCATCTGCTTATGAAGCTGGTTTCTTATCGATTGCACACGATGATGCAGTTCTAGATGAAATGTTCAAAGCAGCAGAAAAATCATTTGCCGCTATGTAAAAACATCATAAAAGCCAGTAAGATTGTCATCACAGAGAATGAGCTGGCACAAATAAATGTGGTCAATTTGGTGCCAAGATCGGCGATTGATTTTTCAAGCCGAATCTCAACCACATCAATTTTCTTATCCAATTGAATGAGGTCGCTTTTCTTGGCCACTTCTTGATAAGAGATGTGCTCATGAAAGCCTTCAGCCAATATTTCAGATTGGTTTTCAGTAAAGCCGGCAAGGCGCAATTTTTTAGAGTATTTCAGAGAATTAAATTTCATTGAAGATTTGCTTGGTTATCGGAATAGAATCTTATGCTTTTTATAATAGAAAAACAAATCAACAAATTCATCACCCATTAAACTAAGGGTTATATGAACGATATATTTGCCATAGGAGATGTCCAAGGCTGCAATCAGCAGCTGAAGCAGCTCATCAAAAAATTACCCAAAGACTCAAAAATCATTTGTGTGGGTGATTTGGTGAATCGTGGCCCAGATTCCTTGGGTGCTTTGCGAACTCTTAAGGCATTGCAAGAGGCGGGACAAGCAGAGTGCATCTTGGGTAATCATGACTTACATTTGCTGGCGAGAGATGCAGGAATACGCGGTCCTAAATCATTGGATACCTTGGATGACATCCTCAAAGCACCCGATAGAAAAGAATTGATAGATTGGTTAAGACGTCGTCCGATGGCTTTATACAGCGGCAAAGAAAACTTAAACACTCTTTTTGTGCACGCAGGCATCTTGCCGCAATGGAGTGTCACCAAAACTCTTGAGTTGGCCCATGAATTAGAAAAAGTCTTGCGACATAAAAATTATGCCAAGTCCTTGATTGAAATGTATGGCAATACACCCAATCAATGGAATGACAAACTCAAAGGCGCAGAGCGCTTAAGAGTCATCATTAATTCATTCACACGCCTGCGCTTTTGTACTGTCAGGGGTGTGATGGAGTTTGAAAGTAAAGAGGGTGCCGGTGATACACCTAAAGGTTATATGCCTTGGTTTGAGGTTCCGAACAGGAAAACTCAAGACGCCAAAATTGTTTTTGGTCATTGGTCTACTTTGGGGCTTCTCAAGAAAAAAAATGTGGTTGGCCTAGATACCGGTTGTGTTTGGGGTGGTCAACTGACTGCTATGTCCTTGGGTAAAAGGCCTCAATTTATTCAGGTGCCTGGATTACAAAAGCCTATTGGGCTTTAATTTGGTAATAGGCTCTTCCCAGCAGTTCTCTCAACGCAAATTCAAAATTTTTCATAGCAAAGGCACTTGGTAAAAAGTCCAGTATGTTGATTTTATTGGCCTCTACCTTGAAATCAACAGGATAGGGCTCAACTACAAATCCTTGTTTTTCAAATAGGCGTTTTGCGCGAGGCATATGAAAAGCAGAAGTTACCAAAATAATCTTATTCAGGTTTTTAGGAGTTAAAAGCTCCTTAACTGCCGTTGCCTCATCTTCTGTATTTTGAACTTCTTTCGTGATCTGAATAACTCTGGGATCAACTCCAAAATTTTTCGCATATTTTGCTAAGACTTCACCTTCTGTTGAATTGATTTTTTGCCACGGGAGCTTTCCTCCTGTGAAGATAAGTAGTGGAGCTTTATCAGAGCGGATTAATTCAGTACCGCCAAAAAATCTATCAGGGTCAGACCATTCAAAATCTAGACCCTTGCTGGTTTCAATTGTGGTGAGCATGCCACTAAGAACAACAATGGCGTCAGCCTTTTTTACATCATCAACCGATTTTTTTACTTGACCAGTTTCTAAATAACTCATCATTTGATCTGAAATTAAAGGATTGCTGGTAATTAAAAATAGTGCAGTTGCAGCAATTAATAGAACTCTCTTTTTAAAAAAAAGTCCTGCAATCAATAAAACCAGGATGATGGTTGTTGGGTAAATCAAATATGGAAGAATTTTGTTGAGATAAATCATCATGTATTAAGAAATTTATTCGGTGAATGCTTTATTCAGCAGACTCTTTTTTAACCACTGCATACCTGATCAAGGTATTTTTTCGAGCCTCGTCGTGCTGCACGATTGGTGGCGGATAATCTCGGCCCAAACGAACACCTGCAAGATCTAATTCAATATCACCCGCTAACCAGGGAGCATGAATCGCTTTTTTGGATAGCTTAGATAACTGCGGTAAATATTTTTTAATGAATTTACCTTCTGCATCAAATTTTTCGGATTGGGTGATGGGATTAAAGATCCGAAAGTAGGGTTGTGCATCACAACCGCTGGAGGAGGCCCACTGCCATCCGCCATTGTTAGCGGCAAAGTCAAAGTCATTGAGGTGGTCTGCAAAGTATTGTTCACCCCAACGCCAATCAATCCCTAAATCTTTGATCAAGAAGCAAGCCACAACCATGCGCAAACGATTGTGCATGTAGCCACTTTGATTGAGTTGATGCATGGCTGCATCAACTAATGGGTAGCCAGTTTTACCTTCACACCAGGCTTTAAAGAACTTTTGAGCTTTGGGACCGCTTTCCCAAACAATTTTGTCGTAATCAGGTTTAAATGATTGGTGACCAGCTGTCCCGTGAATCAGTGATTTCTTATTCATTGCTGGAGCTAGTCGTGGGTGATTGCTCAGAATCATGAAATAAAAGTCACGCCAAATCAGTTCTGACAACCAGATGGTGGCACCCATACTGCCGGCCAACATTCTTTGGTGTGCTTCGCGCACCAGTGCTCGAATGGAAATCGTACCAAAACGAGAGTGCACTGATAAATAACTGGGGCCTTTGACCGCTGGGAAGTCGCGGGTGGCGTGGTATTGATCCATGCGGTCTAAGAACTGCTCAAACAGTTCGGATGCACCGGACATACCAGTGGGTAAATACGATTCAATCCCGGTGGGTTCAAAGCCCATTGATTCTAAAGATGGGAATGGTAAATTTAATGCTTTCGGTATTGCTGCAAATTGGCCGCTATCTAAATCAACAGCATGTGCATCAAGATCAGCTGCTTGAAGTTTTTTAAGCCAGGCATTTTTAAATGGGGTGAATACAGAGAACACCCCGCCTTGTCCTGTGAGCACTTGTTGATGCTCAAAGATCACTTGATCTTTGTAGCCATGAAAAGCAATATCTTTTGCTTCAAGTGCGAGTGAGACCAAGCGATCTCGTTCTATGGCTACAGGCTCATAGTCTTTATTGGTGTAAACCGCTTGAACGCCTAATTCGGCGGCAAGCTGTGGAATGATGTCGACTGCTTTGCCATGGCGCACGATAAGTCCACCACCTTTGTTCTGAAGTTCGGCGTTTATTTCTTGTAATGATTGCCAAATGAAATCAATCCGACGATCTTTTGTAAGACCTCGATCTAAGAGGTGAGACAAAATATCTGTATCAAATACAAACACCACCCAAACTTGCTTGCAAGCTTTCAGTGCCATGCGCATGGCATGGTGGTCGTGAAGTCTTAGGTCACGGCGAAGCCAGGCCAAGCCTTTAGAACCAGAGCTATTGCTAGCAGTCATATTTTTATCTCCTAAGGCATCATTATTGATGATTCATGATTCTCTTTGCCTTTGACGGTCATTTTATAGAGATATCAAGTTTTATGGTTAGGTTGAGTAGGGCCTTAATCAGATAAAATCTGCTTATGACCCAAAAAACAGGGGATGTTCAGCATCTCGCCAATCAGTTCTTAATTGCTATGCCTGGCATGGTTGATGAGAACTTTGCTGGTTCTGTTATTTACCTCTGTGATCACTCTTCTACTGGTGCCATGGGCTTGGTCATTAATAAGCCCACGGATGTTGATTTGGCCACTGTTTTTGACAAGGTCGATCTCAAGTTAGAAATTCAAACCAAAGCCACTGAGCCTGTTTATTTTGGTGGCCCTGTACAAACGGATCGTGGTTTTGTCTTACATGAACAAACGCAGGGTGAACACACCACGCATTACAACTCCTCATTGAGAATTCCAGGGGGTTTGGCTATGACCACCTCTAAAGATGTTTTAGAAGAAGTGGCAGTTGGTCATGGACCTTCACGTTTTTTAATGACTCTGGGTTACGCGGGTTGGAGTGCAGGTCAGCTTGAAGATGAAATCGCTCGCAATGGTTGGCTGAATGTTCCAGCACCTACAGAAGAAATGGCCCACATCATTTTTGATACCCCTGATGAATACAAGTATCAAAATGTTTTAGGACTATTAGGCATTGATCTTGGATTTCTCTCAAGTGATGCGGGTCATGCCTGATGACTAAAACGATCTTAGCCTTTGATTTTGGAGAAAAGCGCATTGGTGTTGCTGTGGGCAACACCATCATCAAAACGGCTGAAGCCTTGAAGATCATTCAAGAAAAAAATCAAGACGAAAAATTCAAAGCAATCGAGGCGCTCATACAAGAATGGCAGCCACAATTATTGGTGGTGGGTTTGCCCACTCATCCAGATGGTGCAGAACATGAGATGACCCTAAAAGCAAAGCGCTTTGGCAATCAACTGCATGGTCGTTTCCAAAAGGAAGTGGTTTGGGTCGATGAGCGCTACACCTCTGTTTCTGTTCAGGATGGTAATGATGCCCTGGCAGCCGAATTGATCTTGCAGCAGTATCTGGATACGCTGTAAGATAAAAATATAAGAAACATCAGAGTAAGATACTTGTATTGAGATTGTTGAATTAACAGTGATTAACGGTAATCAACAGGCTGGGCCTGAAGATAGCAAATAGTAAAAGCAAAACTAAAAGTAAAAGAAAATATTGAAGAAAGCTTATGTCATCTATTCCTAACGCAGAAGACCTTTATCAAACTCTTTTAAATCAATTAAAAGAGCAAAAGAAGATCAGCCCTGATTTTCTTTTGGCTGGTTTGGCCAGTGGTGGCGCGTGGGTAGCTGAGCGCTTGTCCAAAGATCTCGGTTTATCTGCTCATGGCGTGATCAATGTGTCATTTCATCGTGATGACTATGCTGAAAAAGGCATCAAAGCCCTGAACAGCTCAGAGGGTATGTCAACCAAATTACCTTTCGAGGTGGAGGGTGCTCACATCATTTTGGTTGATGATGTTTTAGACACCGGTAGAACCGTTCGTGCGGCTCTCAATGAGTTATTTGACTATGGGCGTCCGGCCATAGTTGATTTAGCCGTTCTTGCAGATCGCCATAGAAGACAGCTACCAATCGATGCCACCTTCAAGGGGGCTAAGGTCAAAGTGGCTGATGAGCAGATTTTGGTTTTGGAGCAATTGGATGATGGGCGCTTTAGCTTTAGTGCTGAGGCTCAATAAAGAATTAAACAATAGTTAAGCAGAATCAATAAAAATTCAGTAAATAAACAAAAAAAGACAACATAAAAGCCAACAGAAAAGATTAAAATACTGACCTAAGATGCCAAAGACCTCTAAGACTGCCAGCCAACTCCAGCTCAATGATCAAGGCGAGCTCACTCATTTGCTCACCTTAGAAGGTTTATCTAAAGAACATATTCTTCATATCCTCGATACAGCCCAACAGTTTGTGGCTGTGAGTGATTCAGATCGAGAAGTTAAAAAAGTTCCATTACTGCGCGGTAAGAATGTTTTCAATCTCTTTTTTGAAAACTCAACCCGAACCAGAACCACTTTTGAGATTGCCGCCAAGCGCTTATCCGCTGATGTTGTTAATTTGGATATTCAAACCTCATCAACGGCCAAGGGTGAAACACTGCTCGACACCATTGATAACTTGGTCGCGATGCAGGCTGATATCTTTGTGGTGCGTCATAAGACCACGGGTGCTGCTGTTGAAGTTGCTCAACATTTACCACCACATGTGCATGTGATCAATGCGGGTGATGGCACCAACCAACACCCAACGCAAGGTTTACTAGATATGTACACAATGCGTCATTACAAGCAAGATTTCACAAAGATCAAAGTTGCCATCATCGGTGACATTGTTCATAGTCGTGTGGCCAAATCAAACATTCACGCATTGACAACTTTGGGTTGTCCAGAGATCAGAGCGATTGGTCCAGAGAGTTTATTACCTAAAGACCTGAACATGATGGGCGTAAAAATTTACAACAACATCGAAGAAGGTTTAAAAGATGTTGATGTGGTGATGACCCTCAGAATCCAAAAAGAACGCATGGAAGCAGGTCAGGTGCCAGAGGGTGATGCATTCTTCAAGCAGTGGGGTCTCACTAAAGAAAGACTTCAACTAGCTAAGCTAGATGCCATCGTGATGCACCCAGGACCTATGAACCGTGAAGTAGAGATTGCGAGTGAAGTGGCGGATGGTCCGCAAGCTGTGATTCTCAAGCAAGTAACGTTTGGAATTGCCGTACGTATGGCAGTGATGTCGATTGTGGCGGGTAATTAGTCTTTTGGTAAGAACGTTCATTAAAGAATCGCTGAAAACTTCGATAAAAAATCAATAAAAGCATTATTAAAAACAATTAAGCTGAGATTAAAAAAGCCAGTTCAACAACGTGAACTGGCTTTTTGTTAATGAGGCGATTAAAACAATGAAAACACTAAGATCAGTGATTAGTTAGCAAGGATCAATCTTGATGGTGCCAAACGGAAAATCTGATGGTTGAAATGATATCTTCACTTCATATCCAATCATGGTGATGGCATGCAGTAGTCTTAAGAATTCAACATGCTTGTGATCACCATTGAAAAACTGCATTGATTTTTGAGAGTTCAGACCCAGGCTTCCCATGCAAGTGATGGCGTTTAAATTCTTAAGTTTGGCTTTCTGAATAAAAAATTCACAGGTGCGATTCTTTGCGGCAATCATTGAAGCAGGCTTTTCATCTTGCTCTAACTCATTGACCAGAGCTGCGTTCATAGCTGCAGCTTGTTCATTATTGACTCCATTAGCGTGTGGAAAATACTTCATACGAATACCCATGATGACTCCTCTTTCTCTTAGTTGATTAGAAAATAGAGCGTAACAATTTCTGAAAGATTTGTATGTCGGCTGCTTCGGATTCTATTGTATGAAAAATCTTACAAAGAGAATTTGTGCCGCTGCTAGCAAGTGTTCATTAATAAGAAATAATTAACTGAATAAAAATGATGAAAATAATGAAATTAAAAGTAATCAAGAGATTAATTAGAAAGATTCACACACTACTACCGTAGCATCTAAACAGATTAATATACGAATATGGAAACATGGAGCATCAGTTGGGCTGCGCGCAACCTTCTTTCTGAATTACTCGCGCTACCAGGTATTTGGATTGTGTGGGTGCTGCTTATGCTTTTTTTAATCAAAAAGCATGAGCTCATTAAAAAAGCTCTCATCACTCTTGGTCTTTTGATGATTTGGGTCATGAGTACCAACTACTTTGCCGTTCAGTTCACTAACTTAGCAGGTCATTGGTTAACTTGGCCAGCACCATTGACTGAAGAAAACATACGTGTAGAGTTTAAGAAATCAGCATCAACCTTAAATCATCAGCCTCAAGCCATCATCGTTCTTGGAGGTGGGCGCCGCAAGGGTGCTTTAGAAGCCCCCATTGACTATCACCAACAAGATTTATCTCCAAGTTCTTTAGAGCGTCTTAGATATGGAGCGAGATTAGCTAAACAAACCAATCTGCCTATTTTGGTCACTGGTGGTGCACCAGATAAGATTGATACAAAAGATTTGGCCGAGGCAGAAGTCATGAAGATAGTGCTTGAGAAAGAGTATTCAATGTCGCCCAAGTGGATTGAAGATCAATCCAATACAACTCAGGAGAATGCACTACGCTCAGCTGAAATCCTTAAAAAAGACGGTATTAAAAGTATTTATTTGGTCACCCATTTTTGGCACATGCCGCGAGCAAAGACTGTTTTTGAAAAGCAAGGTTTGAAGGTGGTGGAGGCTCCCATGGGCTTTTATCAAAAAACAGCCTTCACTCCTTTGGATTTTTACCCCAGCAGTGAGGGTTTTCAAGTAACAAGGTGGGTTTGGCATGAAATCCTAGGAAATCTCTGGTACGAGGTAAAATTCAAGAGTTGATAAATTTACGTATTTCAGTAATACCCCAAAAAGAATCGAGCCTTTACCATGTCAGAGCAATCCTTTAACCAAGCCTCAGAAGATGAAATCTCTCTCAAAGATATCATTGATTTCTTGATGGAATCATGGAAAACGATACTTGGGGTTGGTTTGCTTGGTTTGTTGGCATCAATCGGATTTTTAGCTCGAACACCTAATCAGTATGAAGCTACAGCTCAAATTCAGATGGCGCAAATCAGTGCTAACAACACTAATCCTTTAGGAGTAAATGTAGAAGATCCCAACTTATTGATGGCACGATTAAAACTACCTACTACTTACTCTGCTACAGAAGTCAAAGCATGTGGTTTGGAAGGTCAAAAAATGCCAGCAGAATCAATTGTGGCAATGTCAAAGTTCTCGGCTGTCAAGGGAGTTGGTTCGATTATTGAGCTAAAGATTCGGATGGAGTCTAGGGAGCAAGCGGTTGTCTGTGCACAAGCTCTTTTTGAAAATATTCGTGAATCACAGAATCAAATCATCAAGCCGTACATTGAGGAAGCAAAAGCTTTACTGACAAAGTACCAGGCTCGTTTAAAAGAGGCTCAAGAGCTTGTCACAAGAGCTGATAAATCCGGAGCTGCACTCTCAGCAGCTTATTTAGCGAATAGGGATGAGGTTAAGTTTTTGACTGATGACAGCATTCGCTTGAATAACTTTGTGACTGCTGGTGATGCACGTCAAGCGAAATTAGTGTCCCCAATTTATTCATCAGAAGCTGCAGTTTTTCCAAAGAAAAAGATTACTTTAATGGTGGGTCTTCTAGCCGGTTTATTTTTAGGGTTATTGCTGGTCATGATTCGTAAGGTTTGGAATAACTATAGATCTAATCAACATGTATGACGTTGATGAGCTAAGCCCTCAATCTTTGAGATGAGTTTGAAAATGAAATGGCATGTGATCCATACCAAAGTCAGGGAAGAGTTCAGAGCTCTTGAGAATCTTCAAAACCAAGGTTTTGAAGTATTTTTACCAACTTGCCAAGTTCAAAAAAAATCACAAGGTAAAGTTAAATTGGCGACTGAACCCTTATTTAGTCGCTATCTATTCATTCGATTGTCAGATGTCAGCAGTAATTGGTCACCGATCAGGTCTACTCGTGGAGTATCTCAATTATTAAGATTTGGTCAATCGACGGAGCCTGTCGTGATTCCTGATCCTATTGTGCGATGTCTTCAACAGCGTTGCGCCCAAGAAGAGCCTTTGCATCAACTGTTTCAAGCTGGTGAGTTATTAGAAATCACCAAGGGACCATTCAAAGGTCTTTTAGGTTTTTTTCAAAAACTTCAAACATTACCAGATGGAATGACCAGGGCTTTGTTGCTGGTTGAAATCCTAGGATCAGTTCAGAAAATCTCTCTGAATTTGCCACATTTGAAAAAATCTACTCTTTAAACTTTGTTCATCTGAATAGTCATCAACTCATTCGACCGAAACTGTGACGCCTGCGTTACTTCAGTAAGTTTAAAAACCCCGGTGTTTTGAATTTGACCACAGCGTTATAAATCCAAATATAAGAAATGCAAAACAGCAATGCAAAACATTGGAGTATCCAGGTAGTTTGCCACCAAATGATTGCTGGAAAAACTGCCAAACTTGATAGCAACCAAAGGTAAGGTGAGGTTTTTGCATTTTTTGCATAGGAAGCTGTATCTTTGACTTCATGAACTTCAGCCCAACGTATCAAGCGGCGATAAATCAATGAGTGAAAATGCGCCCCATCAGGTAATCCTGGGTTTTTACCTTGGTGAACCTTTCTACGCCAAATGGTGAAGAGTGTTTCAAAGATCGGGTAGGCATTCACCAACAGTGCGAACCAAGGTGAAACACTTGGATTGCGCAGCACTAAGAGAATTGAAAAAGCTGCGATCAAAAAACCAATCAAATAAGCGCCACCATCACCCAAAAAAATAAGACCTTTGGGATAGTTCCAAACGAAGAAGCCTCCGATAGCACCAATCACAATCAAGCAGGAAGAAGCTAGGATTAGATCATTTGCCTTAAAGGCCACATAACCGATGGCAAGCAAACTGATCATAGCGACCATGCTGGCCAAGCCATTAAAGCCATCAATGATGTTGTAGGCATTGGCCAAGCCGGTGATACCGATGATGGTGAACATCACTGAAACAATCCCCATCCCCAATAACCAATCGATGCCTGGTACTTGTATAGAAACAATCCAAGCATTTAAAAAGTAACCCAACAGGCCGGCAGAACATGCTGTTGCAGCCAATCTTGTTTTAACCCCGATTTTTTTGGTCACATCCTCTAGAAGTCCAATCAAGAAAGTGGGTAAGGCACATGCCATTAACTGGACCAAAAGCAGGCCACGATCGAGCTTAAAGAGTATTAAGGTAATAATGCCTGTGAGTGTGATGGCTAGGAAGATACCTATACCGCCAATACGAGGAACCACATGGGTGTGGAACTTTTGGGGTCCGGATAGGTTATGATCACTGGATATCTTTTCATGCAAGTGTTGATAACGGATCAATGCCAGGGTCACCAGTAAGCTACAAAAAAAAGCCAAAATCAAATATTCCATAAACAATATTGTAATTTTTGCATTGCAAAAAAGCATTATTTATTCTGATTAGTAGTTTTAATGTTCATAATTGAACACAAAAACATGGGTGTTATAAGTAATTAATTTGTATACAAAAATAAAAATACTTGTGAACAGGTAGGGCGGTAGCGTTCTTATTTATAAGTTATCTGTTCGTTCCATTGAGTCTCTCAAACAAACGCAAACCTATTTCTACTTATCGATTTCAAAATTAAATGACCAATCCAGATAACCATTCTTTGACCTCTGAGCTTCAGTTCAGGGTCTTGAGATTGCTAGAAGCCAATCCTCAAATGAATCAGAGGGAGCTATCCAAAAGCTTGGGTGTCAGTTTGGGTGGAATTAACTATTGTTTAAATGCCTTAGCAGCCAAGGGGTCAATCAAAATACAAAATTTTAGGAACAATAAAAATAAGTGGGTTTATGCTTACTTAGTGACCCTGCAGGGCTTGGCAGAAAAAACAGCATTAACGGGAGCATTCTTAAAAAGAAAGATGCAGGAATACCAGTTGCTCAAAGAAGAAATTGAGGCTCTTAGTAAAGAGGTGAATCTTGCCAAGTTAGAATCAGATGGAGATCTCAATTTATTGGTGGAAGCTTCTGAAAAGAAGCAGTTAAGTGAAGTAGTTAAGTGAAGCTGGGATCGGGAATTAGCATTCCTAAATTTTCTAACTTTATTGATTTAAATTAGATATTTAAGAGTTGTTTCAACTGCCTTTTGAATATCATCTGTTCAGCCATTGAACAAAACCCTCAAAGTTTATAAAATGTCAGTTGCATGCTGGCAAATCGATATTAAGAAGTATCTCCGTCGGGCAGGGCGGTAGCGTACTTTTTTACAGACCCTCAAAAAATTCACCGTGACCAACTTTAAAACTCCTACCCAAGAAGAAACGCACTTCAAGGTGATGCGACTTCTGGAAGCGAATTCTGATTTGACTCAGCGAGAACTCGCCAAAGAGTTGGGTTTGAGTGTGGGGAGCATCAATTATTGTTTAAAAGCTCTGATGGATAAGGGGTTGGTGAAGATGAAAAACTTTGCCACTTCTAAGAACAAGTTTGGTTATGTGTATGTTTTAACACCCAGCGGTATCAGTGAAAAAGCTGTGATCACTCATCGTTTCTTGAAAAGAAAGATGGATGAGTATGAAAATTTAAAAAGTGAGATTGAGATGCTTAAATCTGAAGCCAATAAAGTGAATAGTATTCAGGTAGAAAAACAATGATTCAAGTAACTCCTGTGATTTTATGTGGTGGCTCAGGGACACGTTTGTGGCCTTTATCCAGAACTGGGTTTCCAAAGCAATTTTTGTGCTTAACCGGTGATGAAAGTCTCTTCCAGCAAGCGGCTAAGAGATTAGCTACTGTAGGAAACTCTGAGATCCAAGTTGCACAACCTTTGATTGTGACGGGAGAAGAGCATCGCTTCTTGGCACTAGAGCAGTTAGGTGAGGTGAATATTGAACTAGGTGCCGCGCTTTTAGAGCCTGTTGGTCGCAATACTGCCCCCGCACTTACCTTGGCTGCATTGTGTGCTTTAGAAAAAGGAAATGATCCAATACTAGTAGTGACGCCAGCCGATCAAACGGTTACTAATGGATTGGCGTTTACAAAAGCCATGCAGTCAGCAATTCATGAAGCAAACCATGGGACCATTGTTATTTTAGGGATTCAGCCTGATGCACCAGAAACCGGCTACGGCTATATCCAAGTTAATCAATCTGATAAAAATAATGAAGCCCAGGTTGTTAAGTGTTTTGCAGAAAAGCCAGATGCTGTCACAGCCCAAGCTTACCTTAACGAAGGTGGGTATTTTTGGAATGCGGGCATGTTTGTTCTAAAAGCCTCCGTTTGGCTAAAGACACTGGAACAATTCCGTCCTGATATTTTGAATGCCACTCAATTGGCTTGGGGTAAAAAAACAACCGATGCTTCGTTTGTAAGACCCTGTAAATTTGAATTTGCTGAAATACCTTCTGAGTCAATCGACTACGCAGTCATGGAGCACTGCCCTGGTTCTGAATGCTCTATCAAGATGGTGCCGTTAAATGCTGGTTGGAATGATCTGGGCGCATGGGATGCAGTTTGGAAAGTTTTACCAAAAGATGAAGCTGGTAATGCCCACATCGGTGATGTTCTAACCATAGGTTGTAGAAATACACTCGTGCATGCAACCAGTCGTTTGGTGAGTTTGGTTGGATTAGATGATGTGATTGTTGTTGAAACAGCTGATGCGGTATTGGTAGCCAATAAATCACGCAGCCAAGATGTGAAAAATATTGTGAATAGCCTCTCTCAACAAAAAAGAGAAGAGCACACACTTCACCGAAAAGTTCATCGGCCTTGGGGTTGGTATGACAGCATTGATGAGGGTGGTCGTTTCAAGGTCAAGCGTATCCAAGTTAAGCCCAAAGCCAGCCTCAGCTTACAGAAACACCATCATCGAGCCGAGCACTGGATCATAGTAACTGGAACTGCCGAAATCACGAACGGCGATAAGGTTCTTACCCTAACTGAAAATCAATCTACTTACATACCGTTGGGTCAGGTGCATCGCTTGACTAATCCTGGCAGCATTCCTCTGGAAATCATCGAGGTACAATCCGGAAGTTATTTGGGTGAAGATGACATTCTTAGGTTTGAAGACAGATACGGACGATCAAAATGAAGAAAGCAATCATTACTGGAATTACGGGGCAAGACGGGGCCTATCTCGCAGAGTTGCTCCTTGAGAAAGGCTATGAAGTTCACGGCATTCGCCGTCGGGCATCCCTATTCAACACTGACCGCATCGACCATCTCTATCAAGATTCTCATGAGCCAAACACCCGCCTGTTTCTCCATTATGGAGACATGACCGATAGCTCTAGCCTCATTCGCATCATCAAACAAGTTCAACCTGATGAAATTTATAACCTCGCCGCGCAAAGTCACGTTGCCGTAAGTTTCGAAGAACCTGAATACACAGCAAACTCAGACGCACTAGGCGCATTGCGCATTCTCGAAGCAGTCCGATTGCTTGGTCTGGAAAAGAAAACTCGCTTCTACCAAGCTAGTACCAGTGAGCTTTATGGTCTGGTGCAAGAAATTCCCCAGAAGGAAACAACACCCTTCTACCCGCGCAGCCCATACGCTGTTGCCAAGCTCTACGCCTACTGGATAACCGTCAACTATCGTGAGGCCTATGACATCTACGCCTGCAACGGCATACTCTTCAACCACGAAAGCCCTGTTCGTGGCGAGACTTTTGTCACCCGCAAGATAACTCGTGCGCTGGCCCGAATCAAGCTTGGCCTCCAAGAATGTGTCTATCTCGGAAACATGGATGCCAAACGCGACTGGGGACATGCTAAAGACTACGTCGAAATGCAGTGGCTGATGCTGCAACAAGAAAAGCCCGAAGACTTCGTTATTGCCACTGGCGTGCAATTCAGCGTAAGAGATTTCGTCAATGCGGCTGCTAAAGAGTTGGGTATAGAAATACGCTGGGAGGGGGTGGGTGCCGAAGAGAAGGGCTACGACGCCCATGGTAAATGCATTGTTGCAGTCGATCCTCGTTACTTCCGCCCCACCGAAGTAGAAACTCTCCTTGGCGACCCATCCAAAGCCAAAGAAAAACTTGGTTGGACACCGAAAATCACCTTCGATGAACTCGTCGTCGAAATGGTTCAAGAAGATCTCAAATCCGCTGAGCGTGATGAGTTAATTAAGCGTCACGGTTATAAATCAATGGATTACCACGAATAAGCGCCCCTGAATACTAAGTGGAGTGGTGTCAACCCCGCTCCTGGTACCAGTCAAGCCCCTTGGCGGGTTTACAATATTTGCAGTAACGCCCCGGTCGAACTCATGGACTACATTGCCGTTTTGGACAAGGCGTTGGGCAAGCTGGCCCACAAAGAATTACTGCCCTTTCAAGCAGGAGATGTTCCCGACACCTATGCCAATATTGATGATCTTGCCGAGCAGTTTTATTACAAACCCGCTACCACGGTTGAAAACGGAATTAATAATTTCGTCGCATGGTATCGAGAATATTTCAAAGCATAAAGCAGAAAATTCAAAGGAGTAGTCCAATTGATTGAACGCATCCAAAATAAAACGCAAACTCTCGCAATAATAATCCGAGCATGCTTTCAGGATGAAGGAATTAAATTCTTTACTCCTGATGATTACTCCCTTCAGCTAGCTTACATGAATCGCCCGACTGGCTATCAAATAAAACCGCACGTACATTGCCGCGTAGATCGGCAAACACAATTAACCCAAGAGGTTCTGTTAATAAGGAAAGGAAAATTACGTGTTGACTTTTACGATGATGAAAAAGTTTATCTTACCAGTCGAGTCTTGATGCAGGGTGATGTAATTTTACTAGCCTCTGGTGGCCACGGATTTGAGGCCATAGAGGCAGTCGAAATTATTGAAGTGAAACAAGGGCCCTATGCAAAAGACTTGGATAAAGTGCGCTTTGACTCGGTAACTAATAATGAGCTCAACTTTGGGATAGGTGAATAATGATACCGGTTAATGAACCTCTTATCGGAAAAGAGGAAAAGGTGTATGTACTTGATTGCCTAGAAAGTGGGTGGATTTCATCCGAAGGGCCCTATATTCCAAAGTTCGAACAAGCATTTGCCAACTACATTGGCGTCAGATCAGGTGTAGCTGTTTGCAATGGCACTGCAGCGGTAGAGGTTGCGCTTTATGCCGCAGGGGTAGGAAAAGGGGATGAGGTAATCCTACCAACGTTCACTATTATCTCTTGCCTGTTGGCTGTAATTCGCCTTGGCGCAGTTCCGATCCTGGTTGATATCGATGCCGATACGTGGAATATGAATATCCAAGACGTGGCATCTAAAATAACGCCGAAAACAAAAGCCATCCTGGCAGTGCATATCTATGGGCATCCGATAGACATGGACCCTCTTTTGGATATGGCAACTGCGCATGGGATTCAGATCGTAGAAGACGTGGCACAGGCCCATGGTGCAGAATATAAAAGCCGAAAATGTGGGTCAATGGGGTCGGTAGCGGCCTTTTCCTTCTATGCCAACAAACTGATTACAACCGGCGAAGGTGGAATGGTTATAACAAATGATTCCTTGATGGCGGAACGAGCCAGGAGCTATCGCAATCTTTGTTTTAATCCCGGCGAGAGATTCCTACACGACGACGTAGGCTATAACTTTCGCATGACCAGTTTGCAGGCAGCAGTAGGACTGGGGCAATTAGAAAGAATTGAGAAGATTGTCGCGAGAAAAAGAGAAATGGGAAAACTCTATATTCGTCGATTGTCACAGATTAAGGGTTTGCGACTGCAAATAGAAAAGCCATGGGCAAAGTCAGTGTACTGGATGTACTCCTTGCAGATGCCACCAGAGCTAGGAAAGACGGCAAAAGAGGTCACAACTGCCCTTGGAAAAAGAGGAATAGGCACGCGTCCCTTCTTTCGCGGTCTGCATGATCAACCTACCCTGAAAGAGCAGGGAATTATCTTTGATAGTGGTCATTACCCAGTTTCCGATCTGGCATACAAATTTGGATTTTATCTACCATCTGGACTGACCTTGACTGATGAACAAATTAATGAAGTGTGCGACCAAGTAGATGAGGTATTGGCGCGTTGACTTTGTCTCATATAACGCGTCTTTATAACCAACTAGAGTGCTAAAGACATTTACACAAACTCTGGCAAGAGCTGTTCGTCCCATTAATATTTTGAGGGAAGTCTGGTTGGCAACGAGAGCACCGCATAACCCGCTCTTGTTTTCTCGACTCCATAATCTCGCTCTATTGGCGCAGCAGGAACGACTAGGGGGTTTTGTGGGCTATCTGGAAAAGTATCCGTCGATTGGTCAGCATGAGATATTGCATGATTGGCATGCCAAGAGAAATGATGAATGGCATTTGGATTTTGGCTGCACTATTTTTTCTAATGGCACATTGCGGGCACACGTTGAGCCACATAGCAAGCATGTAATTGTTTTTCTTCCTGGCTATTTTGCCGATGCTGATCAAGTACTGAGTAATAGAGAACACCCTCAGTATTTTCTCAGTCTGGCGCATTCGCTCGGAGCATCTCTAGTTACCTGGACATGGCCCTTTCAGGGAAATCGAGGTGAGGATGCTCTATTCCGAGGTCAACGCTCCGTTTTATCTGCTGAGCGGGAATACGTCCGCATATTGCCATCTTACGGCACATCGCTGTGGCGTGAATTAATCAGCGAACTGCAGTTTGCGCTGCTCAATATTCGTCGTTATTTTGGTTCTGAAAAGGTTTTGCACATTGTTGGTTGGAGTATGGGGGGTGGGATGTCTTACTATGCGCCATTGCTAATAGACAATGTAGCCTCGGTTACTGCAGTAGGATCGTGCGCAAGAGTCGAAGATTTGATTGAATCTGGTACAACGCGAGCCCACAGCTTCTATTTTTACCCTTATGACAGTTTGCCGCATTTTGATCTTGACGATGTTGTTTGTGATGTAATTAAAAAGGGAACGAACCTGGGAATTATCTACGGCGACAAGGATCATAGTTGTCTGAAGTTATCAGTTGACGCAATATATAATCGGCTACCCATTGAGTACCGTAAAAATATATCTGTTATTCCAGATCATGGACATAATTTCTCGGCCTCAATGAAGCAGGCAATTTTTAAACGTCTTAGCCAACTTTTTGAAAACCCCAATATTTGATTTGAGTATGAGCTACACCAATCAACGGATAATTCTCTACTACAAAGCATTAATATGCCCTGGGGGGGCTGAACGGTTGTTCGCAAAAGAATATGAGTACTTGTCTGCGCTTGGGTATGATGTCATTGTCGTCACAAATCAGCTTGAAAGTGAAGCATTGTTTGGTGTTTGCATTCCAAAGTCATCGTTAGTCGTAATCAATAGTACTGGCCTGCGATCGATATTTCAGTTAGCTCTTACTGTTCGTAAATTAGGCAATCCAATAGTGTTGTGCTCATCTGGTCATCTTGATATCTATTTGGCCAGCCTTGTGGGGGGCTTCCGGTATGCATTGCATATCCATCACCCTTGTTTTATGTCGTTCAATGATTACGACAAATACAGTATTTTCATGCGAAATCATTTCGCTGCCTACACAAAGTCAAACTTTGGCGCCGCTAATTTCATTAGCATTCGGAATTCCCTGTCTTTCTTGCAGCGGGTGAGGCTAAACGTTAAAGCAGTTCTTTCAATCGCCAGTAAGCGGCGATCAATGTGCAATTTTGTTTTGTCATGTTATGCAAAGGCAGAAAAGCATGACCTCTATGGAATAGAAGCAGAAGTACTCTGTGGGGCCTTAGATGATAATTTTGAGATTCCTCCTCCCCGACAAGTCGATTCCCAAGAGTACGTTCTGATAAGTATTGCTAGGCTTGATGTCAACAAACGACTTGATGAGCTGATTCGCGCGGTTGCATTGCTGATTAAACAAGGTCTGAATATCAAATTACGCATTGTGGGTGGTGGGCCTGAAAAAGAGGTGCTACAGAAACTGATAAATCAACTCCACCTTGAATCAAAAGTAGAACTCCTCGGCTTTATTCCAGACGAAGAATTACCAACCATCTATGCCAAATCGGACTTATTTGTCTCTATTGACTGGGCGGACTACAAAATTACCCTTTTTGAATCCTTGTCTAAAGGATTGCCAGCCATTGTTAGCGACGAAACGGAGTGTGATGATCGCTTAGTTGATTTGGGGTATGTGAAACTTGTCTCACCGACAGCTGATGCAGTATCAATAGCAATTTCTGAATCTATTCTGTCTCCAGTAGAAATTAACCCAGAATCTATTAGACCTATCTTACGGGAATATACGTGGGGCAGCTACTTCAAGCGAATATCTACTGCGCTCGCAACACGAGGACTACTTTCGCCGCCTCCTAATACTAACTCAACAGCATGTTTTAAGAGAGCCAGTATATGAAGAATGCTATTAATATTCCACTGGCGCTGATTGCTCCACAACGTGCCAATATATTAGAACAGAAGAAAAAAATCTACAGCCTAACTACCGATCTAGAGGAAATAACCCAATATCAGTTGAATAGATTTAATTCGGTATGGAAGTTTGCCTTGAGTAATTCTTCGTTTTATAAGGATTGGTCGAAACGCCATGGACTGCCAGATCAAATTGGGTCAATTAAAGATTTACTGAATTTTCCAGTTTTAACTAAAGAAACTATTAGGTCCCATGAGAAACAAATTTCTCGTGATGTGGCATCGATTAAAGGTATGTTCTTTGTTTCGACTGGGGGGAGCACCGGCACACCTGTTCGTTTTCCAACTTCCAAAGCCGAAAAAAACCTTGAGTATGGGAATACCTATTTGGCAAAAAGCTGGTGGGGAATCAAGCCCTTTGATCATGTGGTGCAACTATGGGGCCACTCACATCTCTTTGGAACGGGATTGTATGGCAAACTAAAGGGAATACGTCGTAAACTATATGATCGAGTAATATGTACTTACCGACTGAATGCTTACAATATGACTGAGGATCGCATTAGTAAGTACGCACTGGAGATTATTCGGCGATCACCACAAGTTATCATCGGTTATACCTCGGCAGTATTCAAGGTTGCTCAGTACGCCAAGACCCACGGCTTATCTTTGGGCAATCCGGAACTTAAAGCTGTGATTGTCACTGCTGAAACTGCTACAGGCTCCGACATTACTCTAATAAGTGAAATATTCAAAAAGCCGGTGGTTATCGAATATGGGATGGCAGAGACAGGCGTGATTGCATATTCGAGAACATCCACAGAGTCGCTTCATGTTCTCTGGGATAGTTTTCTTTGTATTGACGATACTGAGGGATTAACTCTTAGCACCTTATACGACCGTTGCTTTCCTTTAATCAACTACCGAACTGGTGATCGGCTATCTGACTGTGTATGTTATGACAATTCTGTGCTTGAGTTCTCCAATATTAAGGGGCGGACTAAAGAAGATATTACTTTATGGAATGAGGATCGAACAACAGTTTATATTGTTAGCGGAATATTGATAGTCCATATCCTGAAATCACTACCAGGCATTCTATCGGTTCAGTCAAGACAGGTAGCAAAAGGTGAGTTGGTGGTGACGATTTCGAGTCTAGATGATATAGATCTACTTTGGTTAAGAAAATTTTTGATCAGTCAGTTGCACAAAGAGTTTGGTCCAATAGATCAATACGCTGTAACCATTAATCGGAGTCAAATGGGAAATCAGTCAGTTTCAGGAAAAGAATCTATTGTTATGAGATGTGACAATGCCAACACGGATGTGGTCCAGTGAAAACTTTTATTACCAAACTTAGGCTAATATTTGATTCTATAGTCTCCAGTTTAATCAGAAATATTGGCGGTGGCTTAGGTGAGAAATTACGCTATTTTTATTACAAAGGTAAGCTTAAAGCCGTTGGAAAAAATTTAAGAATAGGGGTTGGTGTAAATATTATCGGATGTGAGAATATTATAATTGGAAGCAATGTTTGGATTGATGATTACTGTATTCTAATTGCTGGTATGCCAGATAATTGGGGTTCGAGGGAGGTAACAAGTTTTAAAAATAAAAATTTTAAGGGTTGTGATGGTGATTTAATAATTGGATCGCAAATTCATATTGCTCCATTTTGTGTTCTTAATGCATTTGGTGGGGGAATTAGCATCGGAGATTTTAGCGCTCTATCCAGTGCCGTTAAGGTTTACTCAACAACAAATCACTATAGATCAATGAAGCATAAAAATCTTGTTACATACTCGCATCCAATGATAAGTGATTCAGACAAGATTGTTTCTATTGTTACTCGTCCTGTGTGTATCGGTATAAATTCATTTATTACATTAAACGCTATGATTGTTTGCGGAAGCGTTGGGAGCAATTCATATGTGGCGCCAGGCTCCCTTGTAACTATGCCTTTTGCTGATAATAGTGTTATTTCAGGCAATCCCGCTATTGTCTCTGGGGTTAGATTCGAATGATCCTGGTTCGCATCAAGACATTATTGTTAAATATTATCGAATCAGCCATCCGTAATATATCCGGTGGTTTCGGCGAGAAAATTCGTTATTTTTATTACAAAAGAAGGTTCAACCGCTGTGGCAGTGATGTAAGAATAGGGATTGGAGTAATATTCGAAGGCGCAGAATTTATGAACATAGGCGATTTCGTTTGGATCAATCATTATTCACACCTGATTGCCGGAAACAATATTACAAATAAGAATAGGGTAATCAGGACTATTGATAATCCTGATTTTATTGGGCTGAACGGTTGGCTGACTATTGGGTCTGAGAGTGGAATAGGTTCATTTTCAACAATTCATGCATTCGGTGGGGGCATTTCTATAGATGAAAAAGTAACACTGTCCTCCGGGGTAAAGATATTCTCGTTTTCACACCATTACCGAGATGAAAAAAATCCATCCCTAATTACATATGCTAGCAGCACTGTTCAAGACAGTAATGTATCTTGCGTAAGTTATCCAACAGTGATTAACAAGGGTGCTTGGTTAGGGTTAAACGTTATATGCTTTGGAGGTACTATAGGCATGCATGCTTTCGCTAAAGCTAATTCTGTGGTAATGGGATATGTTCCTCCAAATACTATTGTTTGTGGTGATCCTGCTTGTGTGATTGGGTCTAGATTTCATGAGTCTTAAAACAATAAACTTTGCTATATACGCATTGCATCCGATAATGTATCAGGTGAGGATATTCTCTACGTTATCGAATCGTATTACTTTAGATAAATTGAATATAAAGTTGGTTGTTTTTTTTGGTGATAACCTCTCTCTTCGGGATGTCTTTTTTAAAGAAACGCTAGTAACATTTCGTCCTGACACGCCGAATCTTCTTGATGGTTATCAATACATTTTTTTGAAAAACTACGCTATCGATTCTAGATCTGGTTTTTTTTCCAGAATGAATTTTGGAATATTTAGAGAGCTTTTTAAGTCGCATACTGATGTGATATTGGTACACGGATATGAGAGTATGACGGCTTGGTTGGCTGTATTTGGAGCTAAATTATTGGGAAAAAAAGTTATTTGGAGAGGAGAGGCAGTTTCAAGAGAATTACAAGCTTTGGGCAAGGGATGGGTAAAAAGAATTTTGCTTGGAACATTTTTCAAATTTTGTGATGCTGTGATGTATTCTTGTTCCGGAAACAAATTATATTTAGAAGACTTTGGCATACCCTCTAACAAAATGTTTTTTATTCCGTGTGCAGTTGATAATAAATTTTTCAGTGAAGAATTCCATAAACTATCCCCTAAAAGGGATGAAATACGTCGTTCTCTCGGTATTGGGGTAGATGATTTTGTGGTGTTATTTTGTGCGAGATTTACGGAGCGTAAACGGCCGATGGATCTTATAGCGGCCTTGACGAATTTGAATAACTCTCGGATTGTTGCACTTTTTGTAGGTGATGGTCCTTCGAGGCAGCAAATGGAAGTCGCTGTAAAAAATGGAAACATTCGAGCTCACTTTGTTGGATTTAAGAATCAGAGTGAAGTTGGGCGATACTACTCCATAGCAGACGTAGCTACAGTCATTTCGGCGTATGACCCTTCTCCAAAAGCAATGAATGAAGCTATGAACTTTGAATTGCCTATTATTGCCACTAATGTAGTGGGAACTGTTCCTGATTTAGTTCGAGATGGTGAAAACGGTTTTGTTATTGATGTTGCTGATGTGAGCGCATTAGCAAACGCCCTACAAAAACTTTTAAATGACCCAAAACTTAGAATTCGCATGGGTATAAATAGTCGATCCCTGGTTGCAGAATGGAACTACGAAAAAAATGTGGATGGGATAGTTAGTGCAATTAACTATACTGTTGCTATGAAATAATTAGCTATATTTCGCGAATAATCCCTGAAGCCTTTATATATGCATCAGGTATATTCAAAAATTTTTATGTGCTCACATTCTCGTTTATCAAGGTGTTCTCATGCTCTCTTCTGAATTTATCAAATCTGAAATATTTAACCAAATTTCACAGCTGCTTGAAGATGTATCTCTGACTGTGATTGACGATATGCCCTTGATAGGTGGCGAAAGCGTGCTGGATTCCATGAGGTTGGTTGAGCTTTGTCTTGTGCTTGAGGATATGGCTTCAGCTAGGGGTTTTGAATTCGACTGGACTTCTGAGGCTGCAATGTCAAGTTCTCGTAGCATGTTTAGGACCGCAGGTTCTTTAGCTGCCGAGTTTATTAATCAAATGGAATCGAAGAAATGATCATTGTCACTGGAGCTACAAAAGGTCTAGGTAGAGCCATTTGTGAGCGCTTGATAAAAAATAATATTAATGTATTTGGATTGGCGCGGAATGTAGATGGTGCTCCTTGTGCATCTATGTCTTGTGATGTTTCTTCATATGATAGTGTCAAAGCAGTAGTCGAGCTACTGAAAAAGGATGGTGTTAGGATCACTGGACTTGTTAATGCCGCTGGTATTGCATCAATGAACTTGGCTTTGACAACACCTAATAATGTGTCTCAAAAAATTATTAACACAAATTTATTAGGCACTATATATTGCTGCCAATTAATTGCTCCTTTGATGCTAAGAAATAAGCAAGGTTCGATAATCAACTTCTCTACCATTGCTGTTGCTTTAGGGTTAAAAGGAGAATCTATCTATGTGGCATCAAAAGCTGGAGTGGAGGGATTTACGCGCTCGTTTGCGAGGGAGATGGCAGATTTCAATGTGAGGGTAAATTGTATTGCGCCTGGGCCAATTGATACAAGTTTGCTAAAGGGCATTACAGTTGAGCAAATTAATAGAATCATCTCGCAGCAAATTATTCCCAAGAGGTTTAAACCAGAGTCGGTAGCTGATTTGGTTGAGTTACTTTTAGACAGTCGTAGTGATTCCTTGTCTGGTCAAATTTTGAATGTTGGTGGTGTTTGATGAGATTGCTAGATAGGCTTGAAGAAGTATGGGGATGTTTAAATTATCCATTCCTCATTCATGGGGGTGATGAATTACGGTTTTCTGAAATAGTATGTCAAAGTCCAGTTAACTTGAGTGATGTTCGTAAAGGCGATGTCGTTGCTATTATCGGTGACTTTAATCGTTCATCGATTCATACCCTATTAAGATTGATTGACATGGGTGTAGTGGTTGTTCCGCTAACTCTAGAAACCAAAAAGGACCACGAATATTTTTTTGAAGCGGCTCTTGTTGATTTTGTGATTTATGAAAACTGGATAGTGCGTCGAGCTCACAATCAGAAGCATGAGCTGCTTAATCATATAAGATCAGTAGATCATGCTGGTCTTGTTTTATTTTCCACAGGTACTACTGGACGTCCTAAAGCAATTCTTCACGATTTAACTCTTTTCCTTAAGCGTTTCGAAACTCAACGCCCAACGCTTAGAACTATCAATTTTTTACTTTTTGATCACATTGGTGGTATCAATACCCTTTTCCATACATTATTTAACAAGGGTGTGGTTATTGCACCAGAATCTCGCACAGTAGACTCCATACTTGAGACTTGCCGTAAATATAAGGTTGAGGTTCTACCAACTACGCCGACCTTTTTACGAATGATGTTGATTAGCGGGGCTGTTCCAGACAAGATCCCAGCTTGTCTGAAACTTATAACGTATGGTACTGAGCGGATGGATCAGCCAACGCTTGATATGCTTTGTAAGTTACTGCCTAACATAGACTTTAGACAAACCTTTGGCATGTCTGAGCTTGGTATCGTTCGTGTAAAGTCAGAAGCTAGAGATAGTCTGTATATGAAGATTGGCGGTGAGGGTGTAGAGACTAGAGTTGTTGAAGGTGTTCTTCAAATACGTTCAAGCTCAAGAATGCTTGGTTATCTCAATGCGCCATCGCCATTTGATGCTGAAGGTTGGTACAGCACTAACGATGTTGTAGAGGTAAAAGATCAATACTATAGAGTCACCGGGCGCATAAGTGATGTAATTAATGTTGGTGGGCTTAAATTTATGGCTGGCGACGTTGAGCGTATTGCTCTTGAATTCCCAAGTGTTTCACTAGTCAAAGTAATGACTAAGGAAAATCCTATAACTGGTCAGCATGTTGAGCTATTAGTTCAGCCGACAACCGATGGTGCTGTTGATAATGTGGCACTGATGAATTTTCTTAAGGATAGACTACAGCCTCATATGGTTCCGAAGCGCATCCGTATTGAAAGTATTGCTGTTGGGCATAGATTCAAGAGGACGTGATAAAAACATACTAACTGCCTTAAGGCAATAGGTTTATATTCAGTCGAGCATACTAATGAATATTCGAAAAGCATGTAGTACATTAATTTTTAAAACACCTCTTGATGCTAATTATTACTTTGGATATTATGACAAATCCCCTTTAAATCAAAATGCAACCAGAATGTTGGCGATGCAAGTGGATAGTTTTGACTGTTTGCCTAAATCTGAGGACATTGCGAAGATTGGTTATTTTAATCTAAAGGATGGTTCCTTCCATCATATTTCCATTACTAATTCATTCAACTGGCAGCAGGGGGCGATGTTACAGTGGCTTGGCCCAACATTTGAACAGGAAGTTATTTTTAATCGTAGGGTGGATGATCAGTTCTGCAGCGTTGTTCATAATATTGAGACAGGTAGGGAGCGAGCTCTATCGCTACCAATCTATACTGTAAATCGGACGGGTGATGTGGCACTTTCCATTGACTATGAGCGGCACTATTGGTGCCGTCGTGGTTACAGTTATGATGGAGTTATAGTGCCAGAAAAAAATCTACCGATTGTTCCTGGGGATGGCATTTGGCGTCTTGACATCAAGTCAGATAAAGCACAAAAAATAGTCTCTATTGAAGACCTTCTTAAGATAAAGCCGCTCGCTTCAATGCGTGGGGCAACGCATTATGTTGAGCATATGATGTTTGCCCCTGATGATCGCACATTTGCTTTCTATCATCGATGGAAACTTTCGGAGGGGGGGATTTACGCTCGTTTGTACGTCTCAGATATAGACGGTGGAGAGCCAAGACTTATTCATGATACAGGTCGCTTGAGTCACTACTGCTGGATTAATGACCATACAATTCTTGCAGGTGGAGCTGAGAAAGCTTCGGTAGCTGGAGTTATACGAAAATACAAATTTTTAACCAAGCTAATTAAACCGCTTATGCCTTTGTATCGTTCTTTGGTTAAAGGAAATGCAACGGATGGACAAACACGTGCAAGCAGTATTGTGACTGGCGATTCATATTTTCTAGTTGATATCAATTCTAGGAAAACCAGGCCTGTCTTTCGCCAAACAATTGATCGGGATGGACATCCCAGCGCTATTCCGGGGCGGCCAAACTGGATTTTGACCGACACCTATCCCGATACCAATAGCCGTGCAAAGCTGTTATTGGGTAATTTACATACTGAGGAAACAATAACTTTTGATGAATTGAATTCTATACCTGAGTTTGACAACACACCCTCGCGCTGTGATCTTCACCCGAAAATTTCACACGATGGCCATTACGTGTCAATCGACACTATGAACGATGGTGTTCGAAGTATTTATCTCTACGCCATACCTGAGTTGCCGTATTGAAAACAGCGCTTATCTCAGGTATTACAGGTCAAGATGGGGCTTATCTAGCGGATCATCTGCTTGAAGCTGGTTATCGCGTCATTGCATTTCATCAAAAAGGTCGTGATTTTAAATCCGATAATCTTATGTATCTTGGTATCAAAGACGAGATACATATATGGGAGGGATGTCTCTCCACAATTAAAGACTGGTGCAGCGTCATTGAAGAATTTTCACCTGATGAAATTTACGGCCTTGCTGGACAAAGTTTAGTGTGGGCATCGTGGGGTGATCCTATTGCAACGCTACGACTGAATGTCGAATCAGTGAGCGCCATGTTGGAAGCAGTAAGAATAACTGGAAAGCGCAGTCGTACCTTTGTTGCGTTGAGCTCTGAAATATTCGGAGCTCCTTGCCATTTACCAATAACTGAGAAAACAGCTTTTGCACCTACAACCCCTTATGCCATTTCAAAGCTTGCTGATTACTGGTTGGTTCATGCTTACAGAGAAAGATATGGTGTACATGCCTCGTGTGGTATTTTATTCAATCATGAGTCCATTCTTAGGCCGAACCATTATGTTGTAAAAAAAATTATCAAAGCTGCATTCGATATTGCATCTGGTGCCGCTCAAGAGCTTGTATTGGGAAATGTTGATATCAGCCGCGACTTTGGATACGCGCCGGAATATGTTTTGGGGATGCATAAAATTCTTGCTTTAGATGAGCCTAATGATTTCATTTTAGCAACAGGAGTACCTATCTCGATTCGTGAAATTGTTAATGTAGTTTTTAGAGAGTTACAGATACCAGATTCATGTATGAGGGTTGATCCGCATATGATGCGAAAAGGTGAAGTCATGAAGACATGGGGTGTTGCTGATAAGGCAGGAGAGAAAATAGTTTGGGAACCAAAATTCAAAGGTAGAGACTTAATTTTAAAGTTGATTGCAGATTACCGCTTGCAACTTGCACTTAGAGGAGCATAATCGTGCGTTCAAATAGTTTAATGTTCTCCATCATTGTCCCAACTTATAACGAAGAGAAGGATATCCGCGAAACATTAGAGTCACTAGTCGCACTTGACTGGCCAAATAAGGAAATCCTTATCGTTGATGATTCCGATGACTCTACAACAGTAATCGTCACCGAGTTTGCTCCTGCCGGCGTGAGGTTAATTAAACCCGATGTGCGAAGGGGGCGTTGTGAGGCCAGAAACATTGGAATAAGAGCGTCTGTAGGCGATGTGTTGGTTATACTCAATGCGGATGTGCGACTACCGGCTAACTTTTTGCGCTCCGTTGCCCCGTTGTATGAGAATGGTTTTGAGAGTGTAGCTGTTATGAACACCATTACGAATCAAGATCAACTGTACGCGCGCTTTCTCGAGGCAAGGCGTAACTGGCGAATTGCTAATAACGTTTATCGGAATTGGGCAGATCAATTTGGTGGAGTTTTCTGGACGGAGGCTTTTTCTGTTCGACGCGATATTGCGATGAAGACTAGTCTCTTTCCCTCTGATTTTGCCGTGCCATTGGAAGCTGGAGAAGATGCCAGATTTGCTGAAGACCTTCGCAAAATTCATTGTAAAGGTGTGTTTGCGGAGGATATTGTAGTCCCGCACGTAGCCCCTGGAACATTGGCTGAATTCTGGAGAATTCGGATTGGGAGAGGGGCAGGAACACCCCAAATACGGTATTTCCTGGACCGCTGGCCCATGTGGAAAATTTCAGTTTGGCGCTACGCTAAATTCTCCCAGCGATTATTTAAGGTGGGGGGCGTGCTTCCGGTTATTTATTCCGGTTATCAGTTGGCTCGACATATGCCAGGAAACAAATTGGCCGAAACCCTTCGCTTTGCTTGGGTTGTTGCTGTTGAGGAAGCGGCCAAAACTGTTGGTGAATACACATCACAAAAAAAGCTTAAGGCTGCACTCCGCACCTGATAGCTGGGGATATTTTTATGAAGATTAATATGGTAGTAGGTGGGCGATTCAATGCACCCCCAATGGCAGCGGCCCTAGCGCGGAAAACTGATTTAAAGATCTATTCATCGGTACCATCATCCTATTGGCCAGGTGCAGAGAATTGTGTGACTGTAATTCCACATCTAAGCATCATCTATGCCAAGCTATCACGTCGTTCACCTAGTAGAAAATTCAAAGATTTCAGCACTCAGTTTTTCTCAAGTTTGGCAGCAAGATTTATGAGGGGTGATGCCGATGTTATATATGCTTGGGCTACCTTTGGCTTGGAAGCGATGAAAGCGGGACAATCTCGCGGAGCAATTACTCTCCTTGATCGAGCATGCCCACATATTCTATTTCAGGAAAACTTACTTGCTGAAGAGGCAGACATGCTTGGAGTACCTTTCAATAAAAGTGCACCAGACTTTCTAGAACGCTGCATCGAGGAGTATGCAATTGCCGACACTATCGTTGTACCTTCGAATTACACTAAGCGTTCGTTCATAAATCTTGGATTTCCGGAGAGTTCCCTGCGCCTAATCAGCCTTGGCCCCAATTTTGAACCCAAGCAGTCATTTATGGCCAACCTACCCTCTCAAACAGACACGTTTGTTGTAGGCGTAGTTGCAGGGAGCCTGCTGCGCAAAGGATTGAGGTACCTAATTGAGGCATGGATTGAGCTGAAGCTACCAAATTCAAAGCTTCGTCTCAAGTGTTCGGTAGGTGAATTGAAGAGTGCACCGCAGTTATGGCAAGCGATCGAGGCTACACCGAATATTGAAATTGTCGGGTACATGAAAAATTTGGAGGACTTCTATAGAAGTTGTGACTTGTTCTGTTTACCTTCAGTTGATGATGGATTCGGTATGGTAGTGTTTGAAGCAATTGCGTGTGGTTGTCCTGTATTGGTCACTGAAAATGTAGGCGCTTCTGATATGGTGGTTTCAGGAAAAACGGGTTACATCGTTGAAGCTCGGAATGCCAATGCCTTAGCCGATAAAATTCAGCTCTTGTTCAATAATCGCGACAAACTCAATGAAATGGCTTATCACTGCATTGAATATTATGAAAATTATAAAAAGTCTGATCAATCTTTTGTTATTCAGGTAAATCCACTTATTAGTATGCTGCAAAAAGAAGTTGAAGTTCGATAAGAAATAAAGTCTGATATTCTCATAGCCAAGGGTCTCAAGTTTCAAGTGCAACGCCGTGTTCATTGAATTAAAGAGGTGAGCATGCTAATTTGTTCCAGCATTACCTTGAACACGCTAATAAATGGGTAAAATCCGTGAATAGCACGAGGTCGGCTGTTGAACTGATCAGCAATCCCATCGAGCCCATCTTGGCTGACTGCCGACTGGTTAATGCCCTTGCCAAATATTGCCGAATTAAATCGTTGATGTTTTCATAACTACCCTGCTGCCAAGGACTTTTTGGGTCACAGAAGTACACCTTAATCTCAGTGTTGGCTGTAAGCTCCCCATATGAGGCCATCTCTTTGCCATGTTCATACGTTAACGAGTGCCAGCTTGGCCAGCATGATCAATAGATAGCTTCTCTCGACCAACACACCAACGGCAGAGAGGTTGCCCGGCCCTTTAATGAGGTCGCCCTCCCAATAATCAGGAAACGCTCTCTCCTTGGCTTCGAGTGGTCGCACGTGAATCTCAGCGTCTCGGCAATTAGCCTCTGGGACTTACCTCTGGATTGCGGCATACGCTTGCATTGGGCGCCTCCTCGCAGTTACGACCTGCCGCACTCGCCACAGAGGATGGCGGAATGCAGTTATAGATGGCCGCATGCGAGATGGTATGTTGGGGGTCGTGGGCCGTGGGCCCAAATGTACTTGAGTGTGCGAGGGATCTGATACAGGGACTAGCGGTCATACAAAAAAACACAAGATACCAAAAGGCAAAGTGTCATCGGCCTGCTTAGAGGTGCGCCTAGCTTTGAATCATAGAAGGCGAGCCCTGGGGCCAGCAGCACGAGCATTTTAAGCGCAGGTCCTCACAGCTTGAGTATCAGCCTCAGTCATAGATACAACGCGACTTTGCCAATTAGAGGCACGATGGAGTTAACGAGTAATGGTCGAAGCCGAGTGGTGAAGAGTGCGAGCAATATGGCGGGCAAAGTATTGCTGTCGACTCATGAGAATCATGGTGGCTCGCACATAAGAGGCAGGTTATTCGTAATTTGTGCCCATGAGAGAATCTTGCTGGATGGGTGTTGCACTTGATTATTGATTCAGCGCCGGGATAAGTTGGTAGAAATGTTTAATAATTGCATGAAATTAAATATTAAAAATATAGATGAAGAAAATACATTTGATTAAAGTGCATATAAATTAATTGAAAGGATAAAAAATGAAAAAATTAGTATATATAGCGGATATAGGATCGAAAATTCGAACTGGAGGTGGTTACACATATGGTTATGAACTTTTAAAGCTGATAAAAGAATTTCAATTCGATCAAATCATATGTTATTTACCTTACAAAACAACGGAAAAAAATTACTTGATAGATGTAAATCAATATAAAAACAAAAAAATTGAAATAAAACAAGTCGAAATAAATGATAAATTAATATGGAGCAATCAAATAATAGGGACTATCTTGGGTGATATTTTAATCTATTTAAAAATTAAAAATCAAATAAAAAAAATAAATCCTGATTTAATAATCTATGATCAACCGTCAATATTTATAAATAAGTTTAAGTCTAAAAAGAAATGTATAATGTTTCATGGAGGATTTGGGAAAAGAACATTAAAAGATATAATAAAATATCCACGTTCATCATTAACTAAATTAATATGGACAAATTTTCTAACCTCAAGAGCTGTAAAATTCTATTTAGATTCTTCAAACATAAAACTTTATAATAGTTTGTTAACAAAAAAAATGTTGGAGGCTAATTATAAACAGAGTTTGGATGGGGATGTTGTTGGATTGCCATTAGCGCAGCAATTCGAGAGTGAATTGCCTGTTGAAGTTGAAGAATATTTTGCAAGAAAGGAATCTAATGTTGTAATTGGAATGATTGGAAACTTATCAAAAAGAAAAGTACCAAATGATATACCAAATATTTTTGATGGATTAAGAAATTATAAATTAATAATTGTTGGTAGAAGTATCGATTCTGAACGCTTAGATAAATGGTCTAAAAATAATCCGAATGTAATTCGCATTGAAGAGGTAAACAGAAATATAGCACTCTCAATAACAAGTAAGTGTGACATATTATTGACTACGGCTAATATGGAAACATTTGGATATTCAGTTGCTGAAGGCTTGATGATGGGTAAGCCTTATATAGTTAGAAAAAATGCTGGAGCATTAGATGAAATTATTATTAATAATTACAATGGTTATGCTGCCAAAGATATTTTAGAATTTAAGAAATATATTCAACTATTGATTGATGATAAGAGCCTAAGGGAACAGCTAGGATTAAATGCTAAGGAATTTGTTGAGCGAAATTTTGAAGCTCAAACTTGGATTAAAAAAATAAAGAGGATTCTCGTCTAATGTTTGAGCTATTAATTAAAAATATAAAAAATAAAATATTATTTATAATTAATGGCGCTTTTTATAATTTTCTAGTTGAAATACTCCTTCCACGTTTATTATCGCCTTCAAGCATAGGGATGCATGCTTATATAAATAGTATTTTCACAACAGTTGAGCGTATTAAATTTTTAATACTGCAAACTCCAAGCATACAGTCTAAGTATGATGATAAAGAAGTCATTGAAAACTATTTTCTAGTATCAGCTATTCTGGAAGGACTATTCTTCCTCTGTGTTTATATATATTTTTTATTAAACAGTTATGATTTTTCAATTACTATTATTATTCTTAAGCTTGCAATAAGTGCATGCAACCTCTTGAATTCCCTTTATCTTATATCTTTAAGTCGACATTTTGAGCAATTCAAGTTATATAAATATATATCTATATCAAAATATATTTCTTTTGCCTTCACGATATTGTTTATTTATGGTGGTCATGATCTTTTGTCATTGTTTATTGGAGAATTTCTTTTTCAATTAATTTTATTTTCATTTACTTTTTATAAATATAATTTTAAATTTCGGTTTAAATATAATTATGGTTTAATAAGAATTTTTTTTCGTCATGGGTTTATTTTATGGTTGATAGATTGGGCTCCAATTCTAACAATTACATTTTTCAGCATTTATATAGGTAAAAATTTCGGTAGTGAAATATTGGGAATTTATTTAAAAGCAATATTGTATCTATCTATTCCAACAATATATTTAATGCAAAATCTAATTGGACTTTTGGTTCCAATGGTTTCAAAATTTAATAAAGAAGGCATTTCACCGGATAAAATTATATCCATATATTATCCATTAATTTTAAATGCAACAGCTTTTATTGGTCTAATTTTACTTGCTTTAAGCAATTCCCTAATTCCCTTGCTTTGGGGTGATGAATGGCTTGGTGTAATAGATTTACTTGATTACTTAGTATTAATTGTGTTTTTTTTCCCATTGGCAACAATTAATTTTGAAATATTAATCATTAATTCAAATTATAGGGCTCAGATAATAATTAGATTTATTCAGCCAGCTATTCAATGGCTTATTATTTTGTTTTTGATCGAGTTTCATCATAACTCATTTAATTATATAATACTTGCATTCACTTTAGGTTGGGCAGCAATCGGCATTATAACAAGTATCTTCATAGCTTCAATATATAAGTATCATTTGCTCTTTTCTACAATATTAGGGCTATTATTTTACGGATGCTTTATTATTTTATATTATTTCAAATTAAGTCAATTGTACTTTTCCATTTTATTGATTTTATATCTTATATATTTATTTTATTTAATTACGGACTTTGTTAAGATTCGAAATGATTTTAAAGATTAATGCATTAATTTTCTTTTTGTTAATTAGTAGACCATTATTATCGACTCTATTCCAGTTTCTAGAAATTGATAAAGAATTTTCTTATTTTTTACAAGTATCAGGTTTTATTTTATCAATTTTTTACCTTAAAAGTTATTTCAAAATTGTTCTACGCAAGAGAGTTTTTCTCATTATTATTTTTTTAGTAGTTCTTCTTTATATTTATAATATGATTATTAATCAATATTATTATGACTATAATAAATATTATAATGTAAATTATGATTTACATTTAGTGCAAATGATATCTTCTGTTATAACTTTATTTTTTATTGCTTGTATATCTCTTTCTTTAGATACTATTTTCAAGGTAAGTGAATTTTGCAAAAATTTTTTAATTATATTATCTGCTGTATTTATAGTAATTTTCTTTATAACATTTATAAATTTAGATTATTTACATCTCACTGGAAGACTATCTATTGCAGAAGGTGCTAATAGTATGCTTTTGGGAAAGTATATATTTATTGTATTATTTTTCTGCATTATATCGTTATCATTGCATCCTGACAGATTTAATCTTCGATTTTATATTTACTTTATTTTTATTTCTACATGTTTTTATTCATTACTAATTTCATCCAAAACACCATTACTATGTATTTTTTGTATTATTTTTTTTGCTTATTTAAAAAATATTATCTTTTTAAGATTTAAATTTTTATTATTCTTTACTTTTTTAATAATAATTTTCTTATTATTAATTGATTTCAACTATATAATTATGATTTTTGACAAGATTACAAGTCATCGATTTAGTGCATTTGTTTTGTCAAATTTATTTTTTATTGAATCATTTAATTCTGATTTTTTTGGTGCATTTTTTGGTTATGGAAATAGTTTAGGGGCTGTTATTTTCAAAAGTTATTATGTTGCAAATGTTAATCTTATTAATCCAGACTATTCCGCTTCATTTTTTCTTGAGCAAGGAGATCTTTTTGATCCTCATAACTCTTTCAATAGTATTCTTTTAAATAACGGTGTTATAGGTGTTATTTTATTTTTATCTATAATTTATGTTTCATTATCATATAGAGTTTTTTCTCGGAGAATTCAACTTACAAATTTTTCTTACTATTTAACTTATATTTGTTTTTATTTGTTTATATTTTTTTTCATGAGTGATTCTGATTTTTATCCAGATAAGCCTTTATTTTATCTTTTTTTTCTTTTTTTCTTTCATCGTTCTTTGCTTAATAAGTATGATTATTTGACTATTTATTATGGTAATCGTATTACTAACTAACGAATCCTCTTACTCCTGATTACTTTGTGTGTGGTTAGTTGTCAAATGCGTATTAAATTTAAATAATTATGAAAAAATTAACTGTAGTTTGCGATTATTATTTACCGGGCGTTAAAGGTGGAGGGCCTATTTTTTCTGTTAGCAATCTTTTAAATCTACTTTCTAAAGAATTTGATGTGGTGGTTATAACTAGAGATCGTGATGCCGGTGACATGGAACCTTATGTGGGCATAGAACGTAATGGGCTAAATGATTATTATGGGTATAAGATATTTTACGTTTCTTCTTTTTTGGGTATTGTTAAATCATTCCGATATCTTAATGTAAGCTGCCTTTATTTTAATAGCTTTTTTTCCTTTTTTTCTTTAATTTATTTATTTATTTCTTTTTTCATTAAAGTGCGTCGAGTCATATCTCCTAGGGGGGAGTTTGGACCTGGAGCGCTAGCAATTAAGTCGTTTAAGAAAAAGGCATTTATTGCGGTATATAATTTTTTACGACTTCATCGCTCGTCTGTATTCTTAGCGACGTCCGATTCCGAAGCCAAAGAGATAGTATTATCAATTGATGTTAAACCGCTTGTTTTGGGAAATTTAACTTCCCAGGATTCGGCTTCGGTTAATCTAATTGATAAGGCACCTGGGGCTGCAAGGTTTATCTATTTATCCAGGATTACACAAAAGAAAAATCTACATCTGGCATTGTTAGCTCTTAAGAATATACCTGTTTGTTCAAGTGTAATATATGATGTATATGGTCCAATTGAAGATTTGACCTATTGGACTAAGTGTTTGCAAATAGTTGACACACTCCCCTCGAATGTTAAATTTTGTTATTGGGGTGTTCTTTCTCATGATTCTGTTATTGCTACTTTAAAGAAATATCATTCTTTACTCCTTCCAACGGCGAATGAAAACTATGGTCATGCAATTGTTGAAGCGATGTTAAATGGAGTTGTTCCTGTAATAAGTGATCAAACTCCTTGGAGAAACCTCGAGAAGAATTCAGCAGGGTGGGATGTTGATTTAGCCAATCTGGATAATTTATCCTTAGCTATTAATGGTTTGATTATGTGTGACTCTACTCAGTATCGAATATATTCTAAGGGTGCTAATGAGTACATTTCAAAGTCACTAGATACTGCATCGCTATTGAATGGCTATCGAAATCTATTCAATATTTAATTACAATATTCATATGTGGATGTAAATTATGTGTGGAATTTCTGGTTACTCTAGATCCAAACACTATTATGGAGACAGTATTCCGCTTCCTATAGTCAGTAAAATATTGCATCATCGTGGACCTGATGATACTGATTGTTTTGAGGATTATTCTAAAGGCGTAGGATTAGCTCACAATCGTCTTTCAATTCTTGATCTGTCATCGCTCGGGCATCAACCTATGTTTAGTGATGATCGTTCTGTTGTTCTAGTATTTAACGGCGAAATATATAACTTTAGTGAAATCCGACGTGAGCTAGAAATTGCAGGTGAGGTATTTCGAGGCGGCTCAGATACCGAAGTCCTTCTCCGTATGTATATGCGTAGTGGACGCCAACCTGCTGATATAAGGGGATTATTGCGCCGTCTGAATGGTATTTTCGCATTTGCACTGTGGGACAGCGCTCGCGATGAAATACTTTTAGCACGTGATGCTTTAGGTGTGAAGCCACTTTATTACGCTGAGTTTGAGGGTCAAACTGTTTTCGCAAGCGAGATTAAAGCCTTAATTGGATTGATGGATGGGGCGATGGCGTTGAATGTCGAAGCGATTTATCGGTACCTTACTTATCTTTGGTGTCCAGGTGAAGGTACGCCCGCTGCAAACATTAAGAAACTTGACCCTGGTGCTGCGCTCTGGCTGCATAAAGGTCGTATTAGTGAACGTATCGATTGGTATCAGTTACCGATGTTCCGTCAAGGTGCTCCAATGCAAACACTGACCGAGAATCAAGCAGTTTCACGTACGGCAGAACTTTTGCGGCAGGCTGTCCACCGCCAGATGGTGGCCGACGTGCCAGTTGGTGGGTTTCTCTCGGGTGGTTTAGATTCGAGTGCCGTTGTCGCGTTCGCGCGAGAAGTTAATCCAGACATCCGATGCTTCACGATTGAGCAGCTAGGAGGAGCTGAGTCTGGGAGTATTGATGATCTACCTTATGCTCGGCGCGTTGCGAAACAACTTAATATTTCTTTAGAGATTGTTCGTATTGATGCAGCACGAATGGCCGAGGACCTGGCGGAAATGGTTGTTCAGCTTGATGAACCATTGGCTGATCCTGCGCCGTTGAATGTTCTTTATATTAGCCGACTCGCCAGGGAAAGTGGCTTAAAGGTACTGCTTTCAGGTGCGGGTGGCGATGATCTTTTTACTGGATACCGAAGGCATCACGCGATGCTTCTAGAGCGCTACTGGACGTGGTTGCCGCGGTCTTGGCGCAAAGCTTTGGAGTTGATGTCAGAAGGTCTTGATCAACGCCACGTTTTAGGGCGACGTATGCGCAAATTTTTTAATGGCGCGGCTCTTGATGGCGATGCGAAGTTAGCGAACTATTTTGCTTGGAACAAGCGGGAAGATATTGTGGCGTTGTTTTCAGCCGAATTCCGGGATGCAGTTGACAATGTCAAGACAGCTTTGCCTATGATGGATTTCTTGGCACGATTGCCTGCCACTGTTTCGCCGCTTGAACGCATGTTGGCCTTGGAACAGCGATTTTTCCTGGCTGACCATAATTTGCTTTATACGGATAAGATGTCTATGGCGGCTGGAGTTGAGGTACGGGTGCCATTTCTTGATCTGGAGCTGGTCGAATTTGCTGCACGGATACCGGCGCGCTTTAAGCAACGTGGCAGCGAGGGCAAGTGGGTCTTAAAAAAGGCGATGGAACCCTATTTGCCTCATGATGTGATCTACCGGCCCAAGTCCGGTTTTGGTGCGCCATTGCGTCGATGGATGCGCGTAGAACTGCGTGATCTCCTGGCCGATGTACTGGGTACTCAGAGCCTGCGCCAGCGAGGCTTGTTTGACCCAACAGCCGTGCAGCGCTTGATCCAAGCTAACGACCAAGGGAAAGTCGACGCCAGCTACACGCTTCTATCGTTAATGTGCATTGAGCTTTGGTGCAGGAAGTTCATTGATCAAGGCCTTGCAACGCCATCATTTTCAGGAAACAGCTAAATGACTTTTGAACATACCGCTCCGACGAGCACGGATAAGCAGCAGGTGCATGACTTCTGGAACGAGGCGGCCTGTGGCGAAAATCTGTATTTGCAGACCACTGACAGGACAGGTTATATTACCCAGTCTGCCGAGCGTTATCGTCTGGAGCCGTTTATCGTACCATTTGCCGACTTTGAGGCTGCGAAAGGCAAGAGGGTTCTTGAGATTGGTGTGGGTTTGGGGGCTGATCACCAGCGTTTCGCGGAGGCAGGAGCTAAGCTCTACGGCATTGATCTAACTAAACGGGCGGTGGATCACACGGAACGTCGTCTTGCTTTGTTTGGTTTGTCGTCGAAGCTCGCCGTTGGAGATGCTGAGTGCCTCCATTTTCCAAATGAGAAATTTGAACTGGTTTATTCGTGGGGAGTGCTCCATCACAGCCCGGATACGCCAAAGGCGATTGCCGAGGTGTACAGAGTGCTCGAGCCGGGGGGGCAGGCAAAGGTCATGATTTACCACACGTGGAGCATGATTGGTCTGATGCTTTGGTTACGGTATGCCTTGCTGGCGGGACGTCCCTGGCGCAGACTTCGCAGCATCTATGCCGAACACTTGGAAAGTCCCGGGACAAAGGCGTATTCATACGCCGAAGCGCGCCAACTTTTTGCTCAATTCACTGACGTGAAAATTGCAACTCCCTTGGCGCACGGTGACCTGCTTGAATCGAATGTTGGTCAGCGGCACCGGGGTATTACGTTGACCCTCGCCAAGGCCCTCTGGCCGCGCTGGTTTATTCGCCGCTTTATGCCTAGTGCTGGACTATTCATGTTGATTGAAGCGCGCAAGTAACGTAATTACGACGAGGTTATTTTGAAACAAATTCTTCAATCCCTGAAAACAGGCGCGACGGAAGTTGCTGAAGTGCCCGTACCTGGGGTCTGCCGTGGCCAATTATTGATTGCAACCTCGTGCACTCTGGTTTCTGCGGGTACCGAGCGTATGTTGGTTGAGTTCGGCAAGGCTGGGTGGATCGACAAAGCGCGCCAGCAGCCGGACAAGGTGCGCATGGTGCTGGATAAGATCAAAACCGATGGTTTGATGCCTACCGTTGAGGCGGTGTTCAACAAACTTGATCAGCCGTTGCCCTTGGGGTATTGCAATGTCGGTCACATCGCAAAAGTCGGCGCTGGCGAGACGGGGTTTGCGGTGGGGGATAGGGTGGTTTCGAACGGCAAGCACGCTGAGGTGGTGAGCGTGCCATTCAATCTGTGCGCCAAGGTGCCGGATTCGGTTTCGGATGAGGAAGCAGCATTTACCGTTTTGGGCGCAATTGCCTTGCAAGGTATTCGTCTGGTTCAGCCAACTTTGGGCGAAACAGTTGTGGTGACTGGATTAGGGCTTGTTGGTCTGATGACAGTCCAACTGCTACGTGCACATGGCTGCCGTGTGCTGGGGCTGGATTTTGACCCCGACAAGTTAGCGCTGGCGAAGCAGTTTGGTGCTGAGGTGGTAGATCTCGCAGCTGGTCAGGATCCGGTGGCCACCGCGATTGATTATTCGCGTGGTCGCGGCGTGGATGCAGTGATAGTCACCGCAGCCACCAAGAGCAGCGAGCCCATGCATCAAGCCGCGTTGATGTGCCGCAAGCGCGGGCGTATTGTGCTAGTGGGTGTAACCGGTTTAGAGCTATCGCGCGATGACTTTTTCAAGAAAGAGCTGACTTTTCAGGTATCAGCTTCGTACGGGCCGGGGCGTTATGACCCGAATTACGAAGAAAAGGGGCAGGATTATCCGGTGGGCTTTGTGCGCTGGACCGAGCAACGCAATTTTGAGGCGGTACTGGATATGATGGCGGATGGCCGCATGGATGTGAAGTCGTTAATTTCGCATCGCTTCCAAATTGATGAGGCAGAGAAGGCTTATGAGCTGATAGGTGGTTCCGGACCTTCTTTGGGGATCTTGTTGGAGTATCCGGGGATCGAGTTGTCGCGAGAGGCGCGCACCGTGCTGCTCGGTAGCCCCCTCTCCCGCAGTCCCTCTCCCGCGAGGGGGGGGGTCAGTTTTATTGGTTCTGGCAATTATGCGACCGCGGTACTGATACCGGCGTTTAAAGCCGCTGGGGCGCGTTTACGTAGTGTGGCTTCCAGCGCCGGGGTCAGCGGCGTAAATGCCGGGCGTAAATTTGGTTTTGAAGAAACCACGACTGACACTAACCGATTGTTCGCAGACTCCGAGACAAACACCATTGTCGTTACAACGCGACACGATAGTCACGCTCATTTCGTTAAACAGGCGTTGCAGGTCGGTAAGCATTTGTTTGTTGAGAAGCCACTGTGTCTGACGCTGGATGAGTTGGTTGCCATTAGTTCTCAATTTGTCTCCATGGTAAGCCCGCCGATCGTGATGGTTGGCTTCAATCGCCGTTTTGCTCCACAAGTTCAGCGAATAAAGCAATTACTCGGTGGCGTGAGTGGACCGAAGGCATTTGTGATGACGGTGAATGCTGGTGCAATTCCCGCCGATCACTGGACCCAGGATCGGGAAGTGGGTGGTGGGCGCATCGTTGGCGAGGCTTGCCATTTCATCGACTTGCTGCGTTTTCTGGCCGGAGTACCGATCATAGGTCATCAACGGATGGCGATGGATTCAGCCACACAAGATACTGTTACCTTGCAACTCTCTTTTGCGGATGGCTCGATTGGCACTGTTCATTATTTTGCCAATGGCAGCAAGGAATTTCCCAAAGAGCGGCTGGAGGTTTTTGCTGCGGGGCGAGTGCTGCAGTTAGACAATTTCCGCAAGCTCACTGGATTTGGCTGGCCGGGATTTTCCAAGATGAATCTGTGGCGTCAGGATAAAGGGCAAAAGGCTTGTGCCCAGGCGTTTGTCGACGCCATTCAGCAGGGGTTGTCTTCGCCTATTCCTGCTGCGGAAATTTTCGAGGTCAGCAGGGTTTCGATTGAGATGGCTCAATGAACGCTCAACGGAAGGTTATGCTGGTCTTCGGTACGAGGCCGGAGGCTATCAAGATGGCGCCTATGTACCATGCATTGAGAGAATCTTCAGATTTTCAGACGGCTGTTTGCGTGACTGCACAACACCGGCAGATGCTTGATCAGGTCTTGAAGGTTTTTGAGGTCAGCCCCGATATCGATTTGGATCTGATGAAACCAGGTCAGGATTTATTTGATGTCACGGCATCGGTATTACTGGGTATGCGTGAAGTTTTCCGCCACCATCGACCGGATATTCTGCTGGTACATGGGGACACCACGACAACGCTGGCGACAGCGATGGCTGCTTTCTACGCTGGTGTGCCAGTCGGTCATGTCGAGGCGGGTTTGCGCACCCATAATGTCTATGCACCATTTCCTGAGGAATTCAATCGGCAGTTGGCTAGCAAGGTTACACAGTGGCATTTTGCTCCCACGCCATTTAGTAAGCAGAATTTGCTAGCTGAGCGTATTCCAGATGAGAGCATTACGGTGACTGGCAATACTGTGATTGATGCTTTGCTGTGGGTCCTTGATCGAATTGAAGCAAATCCAAATCGCCGTTCTGCTATCGTCGATTTTCTTAGTAATTGTTTACCGTTTAATTGGCGTGAAACACGCTTTGTCTTGATCACCGGACATCGCCGGGAAAATTTTGGAGATGGTTTTTTGCAAATCTGTGAAGGCATCAAAGATCTTGCCAAACTCTATCCGACTGTACATTTTGTTTACCCTGTACATCTGAACCCAAATGTTCAGCAGCCAGTCAATGAAATTCTTGATGGTTTAGATAATGTGCATCTAGTTGAACCGCTTGATTACGAGCCTTTTGTGTTTTTGTTGAAGCATAGCCATATCGTGCTGACCGATAGTGGTGGTATTCAAGAGGAAGCACCAAGCTTGGGTAAACCTGTTTTGGTGATGCGTGATGTGACAGAGCGTCCAGAAGCCATTGATGCTGGAACGGTGCGTCTGGTTGGTGCGAATCGCCAACGTATTGTGGAAAACATTTGTGAACTTTTGGATAACGAAGAGAGTTATCAGAAGATGTCTCGTGCGCACAACCCTTATGGTGATGGAAAAGCTTGCGCGCGCATTATTGAAGTGTTGAGGAAAGTCTGAATGGCTAATAAAACTGTTTGCGTAATTGGATTGGGCTATATTGGTTTGCCAACGGCTGCACTTCTTGCTAGCAATGGTTACGATGTCGTTGGTGTTGATTTGAATCGCTACGCGGTAGAGACGATCAATAAAGGGCAAATTCATATCGTTGAGCCAGACCTGGATGCTTTTGTTCGATCCGCTGTGGCTGCAGGGAAGTTGAAGGCATTTACTGAGCCACAGGCTGCCGATATTTTTATAATTTGTGTGCCCACGCCATTTCATGAAGGTGAGGGGATTCCCCAGCCGAATATTGACTACGTTTTGGCAGCGACGAGCAGCATTGCGGGTTTCGTAAGGCCAGGCAATCTCGTGATCCTTGAATCGACCTCGCCTGTGGGAACCACAGAGAAAATATCAGAAGTTCTGGAAGGCGCTGGAGTCAATACAACCAAAATCTCGATAGCCTATTGTCCGGAGCGTGTTCTTCCAGGAAAAATCATGACCGAGTTGGTCGAGAATGATCGTGTCGTCGGCGGGATTACGCCAGAAGCTACCAAATTAGTTGCAGACTTTTACCGGACATTTGTGCGTGGTGAGGTTCTCGAGACTGGGTCGAAAACGGCTGAAATGTGCAAGCTGACAGAGAACAGCTTCCGCGATGTCAATATTGCTTTCGCCAACGAGTTGTCAATGATTTGCACCAAAGAAGGCATTAATGTTTGGAATCTAATTCAGTTGGCTAATCGTCATCCTCGGGTCAATATTCTCCAGCCTGGCGCTGGTGTTGGCGGTCATTGCATTGCTGTTGACCCTTGGTTTATTGTTGCGCGCGACCCCGACAATGCACGGCTGATAAGGTTAGCGCGTGAAGTGAACAACTTCAAGACGGCGTGGGCAATTGATCAGATAAAAATTGCTGCGGGTGATGCCACTGCCCGATTAGGGCGAAAGCCGAAGGTGGCATGTCTGGGGTTAGCTTTCAAACCGGATATTGATGATTTGCGTGAGTCTCCGGCGGTACATATCGCTGAAGCACTCATGAGTCAATGCTACGATGTGATTGCAGTTGAACCGAACATTGAAAAACACGACCGGTTTACCCTGTCATCATTAGAAGATGCACTTCAGAAGGCGGACGTAATTGCTGTGTTAGTCAAACATAGGCAGTTTGCAAATAATCTAGTTAGAAAGCACCTTCAAGTCGTAAACGCCCTAGATTTTTGTGGCGTACTTGGGTGAAGTTCTGGGTAAAGTGAGTTGAACTTGTTTCGGAAGGCACAGTTGTATTTTCATACGTTGCGTTACCTGAAGCTGGTGCAGATATGGGGTCGGGTTACGTTTCTCTTACTGCGGCCGAAGCCGGACTTGCGTCCCGCGCCGGCGGTGCGGCAAAGTTCGAATGCTTGGCAAACGCCGGCGGTGCGGCGGACCTCGATGCTATCACCTACCCGTTTCTGCTTTCTCAATGTTGAGCACGATATTCCAGCGCCAGCCGACTGGAATTCACTTCAACTTCCGAAGCTCTGGCTTTACAACCTCCATTATTTCGATGATCTCAATGCCGAGGGCGCAACGAGTCGAGTTAAGTGGCACCGTGATCTGATCGCCCGCTGGATTAATGAAAACCCGCCAGGTAAGGGAATTGGTTGGGAACCTTATCCGCTGTCACTCCGCATAATCAATTGGATTAAGTGGGTGCAGTCCGGTAATGCCCTCAATGAAGTGGCTCGCCACTCTCTTGCTGTTCAGGCGCGCTTCCTCGCTGGGCGGCAGGAACGACATCTACTGGGGAACCATCTGTTTGCCAATGCCAAAGCCTTGGTATTTGCCGGTTGTTATTTTGAGGGAGATGAAGCCGATGTCTGGCTGAGGCTGGGTATGGACATCCTCAATCTCGAGATCCCGGAGCAAATCCTGGCAGATGGAGGACACTTTGAGCGCAGCACGATGTACCACGCGTTAGCGTATGAAGATATGCTCGATCTGGCCAATCTCACCCGTGCGAATCCAGCCGCTCTGATACCTTGGCAGCACACATTTTCTTTATGGTCAGAGATTATTATTAAGATGGGGAACTGGTTGCATGCCATGTCACACCCGGATGGGGAGATTGCCTTTTTCAACGATGCGGCTATCGGAGTAGCGCCATCGCCTGCGGAGTTATTTTCCTACGCCGAACGGCTCGGTTTTTCGGCTGCTAATGTGCCCTTGGATATTGTCCATCTCGACGCTTCAGGTTACATTCGAGTAACACTAGGGCAGGCTGTGTTGCTGATTGATGTCGCACCGATTGGGCCGGACTATCTTCCTGGTCACGCGCATGCGGATACTTTGAGCTATGAGTTGTCGCTGTTCGGTCAACGAATGATAGTGAATTCAGGAACATCGCGCTATGGATTGGGTCGGGAGCGCGAATGGGAGCGCAGCACGGGAGCGCACAGTACCGTTGAAATCGATGGCCAAGATTCATCGGAAGTCTGGGCAGGTTTTAGAGTGGCGCGACGGGCTTACCCGTTCGATGTTACGGTCAAGCGAGAGGGTAGCGCGGTTATTGTCGATGCCGCTCATGATGGCTATCGTCGTTTGCCCGGTCGGGTTGTTCATCGCCGTCGTTGGATACTTCAAGCCAATCGGCTGGAGGTGATTGATATCATTGAGGGTGCATTTTCCGAAGCAGTTTCTCGCGTGTTCTTCCATCCGGATATACAAATTCGAAAATTCGGCATGACCGAAGGAAATCTCTGTGGGATTAGTGGAACAGCTTACGTGTTAGATCGTACGGTTTCGTGGGAAACTAATTTGGTTGATACTACGATTGAAGCGACATCATGGCACCCCGAGTTTGGTGTTTCTTTACCAAGCAGCTGCATGAGGATGAAAGTGATGCCTTCAAAACAAGCTGCCCACTGCCGATTTATTCTTGATTGGATCTGATGCATATTCTGTTTCTGACTGATAATTTCCCGCCTGAGGTAAATGCGCCAGCATCACGAACCTTTGAGCATGCGCGGGAATGGGTAAGAGTCGGACATCAGGTTACGGTCATTACCTGCGCGCCAAATTTCCCCAGGGGTAAGATATTTCAGGGTTACCGAAATCGCTTGTGGCAGAGCGAGACAATGGAGGGAATCCATGTCATTCGCGTCTGGAGTTACATCACCGCAAACGAAGGATTTTTGCGCCGCGTTCTTGATTACCTCAGTTTTATGGTGTTAGCAACCCTGGTTGCGCCGTTTGTGCGTAAGGTTGATCTCGTCATTGGGACTTCTCCACAGTTCTTTACGGCTTGCGCGGCCTATCTTGTCAGCCGGATGAAGCGCATTCCCTTTGTGTTTGAGCTTCGTGACCTGTGGCCCGAGTCGATCAAGGCTGTCGGCGCGATGGGTGACTCCTTGGTGATTCGGGTTCTGGAATGTATTGAGATATTTCTGTACCGTAAGGCAGACGCCATTGTCTCTGTGACACATTCTTTCAAACGTAAGCTGATAGAACGTGGGATAGGCGGCGACAAAATACATGTGGTCACCAATGGAGTTGATCTATCGCGTTTTGCGCCGATTAAACGAGATGCAGTGCTTGCGAAGGAGCTCGGGATTGAGGACTGCTTCGTTGGTGGCTATATTGGAACGCACGGTCTGGCCCACGGACTTGAAACCTTACTTGACGCCGCTGAGATGTTCCTGAAACAGGGACGTAATGACCTGCGTTTGCTCTTCATAGGGGATGGGGCACGCAAGGCTGAATTGAAGGTTGATGCAGGGCGGCGAGGCTTGACGAACGTGGTCTTTGTCGATTCAGTACCGAAAGCTGAGGTGGTACGTTATTGGTCATTGCTTAACGTGTCCATAATTCACCTGCGGAAGACCGATCTATTTTCGACCGTGATCCCATCGAAGATGTTTGAGTCGATGGGGATGGGCATCCCCTTGTTGCATGGCGTACCTGGTGAATCAGCCGGTATTGTCGAGCGCGAGAAAGTAGGTATTATTTTTCACTCCGGTGATCATCGGGCGCTGCATGATGCGATGATGCTTCTGAAGGATAATCATGAGCTATTCGAGCAATATCGTAACCGTTGTAGCGAGGCCGCAACCAAATACGACAGATTTCGGCTCGCTGGCGAGATGCTTGCAGTTTTGGAGGGCGTGCGACGAAAGCCCTTGCGACCCCATGGCCATACCTCTTTACCATAATGATTCCGAATTTTCCTCATAATACTGTCGTAAGTCAGCCCTTCCAGCAGTTCCAATAATTTGGCACGTTCCTTTTCCACCAGTGAAGCATTCAACAGTCAATCGACAAAATTAATTTTCTCGGCTGATAATCACAAGCTGCTGATTTAAGATAGTCATTCGCCTATTCTGTGTCATGCACATTGCTGGCATGCCAGTAAACCTGTTTTCCGATCAAGGTCCGCTCGGTCTGCCACTGAGTAATGTTGGTGGTTTGCGGCAATCCACCGCCGCAGGTAAGTGCTGGCCGCCACATAATCACCTTCCGAAACGCAAGGAAGCTCAACGAACTGGTGCGCTGGGGAATTCACCTCGCCATTCAGGTATTCCTTCAAGCCTACATCACTCAGCAAAAAGCGCATAGCGATGTTGTCCATGGGCCATCAGGCCCAGCAGACCGCTATGCGCCAGGCGCAGGAAAAGCCGGTTGTTTACCTCAGCCTAGGTGATTTGGCCTTTGAAGCCTTTGGGGATGTGGGCCAGTGCCAGCTTGTTCTTTCAAACCCGACATGAAAAAAGTCGATTAGATTGAATTGATATGAGAAAATCAAAATAATTAATTTAACTAATTAAATCATGATCTTAGTTACAGGTGGTGCAGGATTTATTGGTGGTAACTTTGTATTGGATTGGTTTACCAATCCAGCAGCGGAAGGTATTGTTAATTTAGATAAGCTGACTTACGCGGGCAATTTAAGCAATTTACAATCACTGTCAACTGATCCTCGTCACATCTTTATTCAAGGCGATATTGGTGACTATGATTTGGTGTTGGCCTTATTAAAAAAACATACTATACGTGCGGTTGTAAATTTCGCTGCTGAATCTCATGTGGATCGCTCCATTCATGGTCCTAATGACTTTATTCAAACCAACGTGCTTGGCACGTTTACTCTCCTTGAGGCTGTTCGTTCTTATTGGGTTGATTTGCCTGAGTCTGAAAAGGAAGTATTTCGCTTCTTGCACATATCAACTGATGAGGTATACGGATCACTATCATCAACAGATGCTGCTTTTTCAGAAACTCATCAATATAAACCTAATAGTCCTTACTCAGCTTCTAAGGCAGCATCTGATCATTTGGTCCGAGCATGGCACCATACCTATGGCTTACCTGTTTTAACAACGAACTGCTCCAATAATTATGGTCCGTATCATTTCCCGGAGAAGTTGATACCTTTAATGATTTTGAATGCACTGGCCGGTAAGCCATTGCCTATCTATGGAGATGGTCAACAGATCCGTGACTGGTTGTTTGTCAAAGACCACTGCTCTGCTATTCGCAGGGTCTTAGAGGCGGGTGAATTGGGTGAAACCTATAATGTGGGTGGTTGGAATGAAAAAACCAATCTAGAGGTGGTGAATATCATTTGTTCAATTTTGGATGGTTTACAACCCAAGGCTGATGGCACTTCGTACGCCACACAAATTAACTATGTCAAAGATCGTCCGGGGCATGATCGTCGTTATGCTATTGACGCTAGCAAGATAGAGCATGAATTAGATTGGAGGCCTGCCGAGACTTTTGAATCCGGCATACAAAAAACAGTGCAGTGGTATTTGGATAATCAGGAGTGGACCGAGAGGGTGCTCAGTGAGTCTTATCGCGATTGGGTGAAAAAACATTACTGATGATTGCTAAGAGCTATGCCTTACGCTTCCTTTGAGCATCTTGATCATAGCAGACCTGTTTTGGTGTTTGGCCGACATGGACAAATTGGGCGGGCACTGAAAATTTACTTGAATGAACTCAAATTACCAGCAGTTTTTCTGGGGCGATCGGATTGTGATTTGATCTGTCAAAGCTCTATCATTGAAGTGTTAAATCGGCATAAGCCACAGATAATTATTAATGCTGCAGCCTACACCAAAGTTGATTATGCGGAGACCGAGCCTGAGGTAGCTTTTGCTATAAATTCTGATGCTCCACGACTCATGGCTCAATATGTAGCAAATGTAGCTCATGGAATTTTTATTCATTATTCAACAGACTATGTGTTTACTGACACGAAGCAATCAGCTTATTCAGAAACTGATGTGGTGGGCCCAATTGAACGGCTCTGCGTCTATGGTCAAAGTAAGTTGGCTGGTGAGTTAGCGATCAGAGAAGCTTTTGATTCGCTTATGCCCGAAGATACAATTGATATGAATCCCATAACTAATGAAACAGGTGAGGGTGATCAGCAAGCAAATGTATCGAAATATCTAATCTTACGTACTTCTTGGGTTTATGGCGATGGGGAAAATTTTATTCGTACTATGTTACGTTTAAGTGGTGAAAGAAATGAATTAAAAGTCGTTTCAGATCAAGTGGGCGCTCCTACATCAGCTCAGTGGTTGGCTGAAATAAGTATGCAACTGTTAGGTTCCCAAGCTAAATCTGGTATTTATCACGCAGTGCCAGACGGTGAAACCTCTTGGTATGACTTGGCTTTATTTGTAGTTGAGGCTGCTGCAGAAGTGAGTGATAGCATTGAAATAGATTCAAAAACTATTGTGCCTATTCCTGCGGTTGACTCTCCATTCAAAGCAAAACGACCTTATAACTCACGGTTAAACAATGCTAAGTTGAAGTTGGCATTATCTGAAATGGGGTTCACGGGAACCTATCCGCATTGGCAAGAGCAGGTCAAAGCCTATGTTAAAGATTATGTAATTAATTCATTAAAAAGTTGAACACTATAAAAATTCGTATAAATTATCATCATGAAAAAACAATCAAATCAACTAATGGCAAGCAATCGCAAGGGTATTATCTTGGCAGGAGGTTCAGGTACTCGGTTGTATCCTGTAACTCAGGCAGTATCCAAGCAATTGCTACCGGTGTATGACAAACCTATGGTTTACTATCCCCTAACAACTTTGATGTTAGCGGGAATTCGGGATGTTTTAATGATTTCTACACCACATGACACGCCGCAATTTTCAGAATTGCTTGGTGATGGAAGTCAATGGGGTATAAGTATTCAATATGCTGTTCAGTCATCGCCTGATGGTTTGGCTCAAGCTTTTCTCATTGGTGAAAGCTTTATCAATAATCAACCATCTGCATTGGTGCTGGGGGATAATATTTTTTATGGGCATAAATTAATCAGTCAATTGCATTCTGCAGGTGCCAGCGATTCTGGGGCGACAGTATTTGCCTATCATGTGAGTGATCCTGAACGCTATGGTGTAGTTGAGTTTGATGAATTTCAAAGTGTTTTATCGATTGAAGAGAAGCCAATACAACCCAAGAGTAATTATGCTGTAACTGGCTTATATTTTTATGATCAACAGGTCTGTGATATCGCAAAGCAAGTCCGACCAAGTTTGAGGAATGAGCTTGAAATTACTGATATAAATCAAAAGTATCTTGAGTTGAGTCAGTTACGTGTTGAAATCATGGGGCGTGGATATGCATGGTTAGATACAGGAACTCATGACTCTTTATTAGAGGCAGGAAGTTATATTGCTACATTGCAAAAACGACAAGGTTTGATGGTTGCTTGTCCTGAGGAAATTGCTTACCGTCAAGGTTGGATTGATGCAGAAAGTATTCTTAAGCTAGCAACTCCTCTTTTGAAAAATTCTTATGGACAATATTTGAAAAAAATGTTGAATGAGAAATTTTAATTTCATTGAAATAAAAATTGAATGTCCTTTAAGACTATTCCTACAGCAATTCCGGATGTATTGATTATTGAACCTCAAGTCTTTTTTGATGTTAGAGGAGCCTTTTACGAATCTTTTAATGCCAGAGAATTTTCTGCTGCCATTAATCAACCGATTTCATTTGTTCAAGATAATCATTCGTTGTCAAAACAGGGTGTTATCAGAGGGCTGCATTATCAGATTAACCAACCTCAAGGAAAATTGGTGCGAGTTATCTCAGGTTCGGTGTTTGATGTGGCTGTTGATGTGCGTGAATCATCACCTTATTTTGGGAAATGGGTGGGGACGGAGTTGTCTTCAATAAACAATAGACAACATTGGATTCCACCAGGATTTGCTCATGGCTTTTTGGTCTTATCCAGAGAAGCCGAATTACTTTATAAGACAACTAATTATTGGGATCTTAATGGGGAACAATCTATCTTGTGGAATGACCCCACTTTAAACATTGAATGGCCATTGGAAGGGAAGGCTCCAATATTAAGCTCTAGAGATGCTCAGGGTCTTAATTGGGTTGATGTACCAAAGTTCAATATGATCGAAAAATAATACATTGTTGAGAATGAAAAATTAATTTTTTAGCCAATCAGTTCTTAACTTAGGAAGTTTAGTAGCTATTGATTTTTTGATGAACAAGATGTCGATTTGAGCAAGAATTTTATGCTTAAAGTGATTTTCGCAAACATCAATCGGTATGAAGTCAATCGATGACATGAAGTCAATGTATTCCTGAATATTTGGAGCACCTTTGTTGTAGCGAATAATGGGACATTCAACATAAATTAATTTTGTGTTAACTAGTGAGTTTTTGGCGCCTTTTAGGATATCTAGCTCCGACCCTTGTGTATCCAATTTAATAAAGTCAGGTAGGGGAATATTTGATTCCTCGCGCAAGCAGTCTAAAGTAGTTGTTTCTTTTTCTAAAACTGGGCTATCGTTATAGTAGGTTGTATTTTCTTCGTAATAAGAATCGCCTGCAGTATCAGATTCATAGAAGCTAACAATCTCTTTTTTTGATGATAAGACTGCGATAAAAAATTGAAATTTTTGTTGATTAAGTTCAGGAAGGCACTTATCAGACGCTTCAAATAGGTAAAAATCTTGGCAATTGCTTTAGACCATTTGCCATATCTGGCACCAATGTCGTAAATTATCTTGATGTCTAAATTCGCCTTTTGAAGCTCATGCAGAGTTCTAGATAACTTTCTTTGATCTAAGATTCTTGCCGCAACTTGTTGCAGGTAAAATGATGAGAAAAGTAATTTAAAAAGAATTTTCATACGATAGCTTTAAAGTACATATTTTGTAATTATAGTCCTCATGAATGCAACCGAATGATTTATTTAGAGATTTCTTTTGAAAGTTAATCTATTAAAAAAATATACTCGCCCATTAATTTTGGGTGGAAGCGGTTTTATTGGGCGAAATCTTCTCCGGCAAATGGTTGACTCAGGTATGCAGCCAGTCAACATTGATCTTGTTAGCATTGATGTTCCTGGCGTTCGCTTTTGTTCAATTGAACTTAATGACACCGCTTCTAAGGCTAACATTGACCTGAGTAATTTTGATATTTTTTATCTACTAGCTTGGTCGACATCCCCGGCTAGTGCTGAGAAAAACCCTATTCTTGATTTGCAGGCAAATGCTCTCAATACCCTAAATTGGGTTAGGCGAATGCATGCTGAGAATCCCAATTGTAGAATTGTTTTCGTGTCATCTGGCGGTGCTATTTATGGTGAGGCAGAGCAAATGCCAATATCTGAAAATCATGCTCTAAATCCTAAAGGAGCCTATGGTTTGGGTAAGTTGGTGGTGGAGTCTTACTTAAAGGCTTACGGTAACTCACGTGACCTTGATTATCTTATTTTTAGGCCGGCTAACCCTTATGGGTTATACCAAAATCCAAGCAGTGGCGTGGGGGCTGTCACTACTTTCTTGAGTAAAGCAATCAATGACCAAGAGATAGAGGTTTGGGGTAATGGTGCTGTTGTTCGGGATTATTTGTATATTTCTGATCTGGTAGATGCTTTGATGTGTGCCATGAAACCCAATCCTCTTCGATATCGAGAGTTCAATGTTGGATCTGGTGTTGGGGTATCATTGAATCAATTGATCGGTGAAATTGAATCATTTTTGAACAAACCGATAAAGTTAAAATATCAGCCTGGTAGAGCAATTGATTCTGGTCAGATTGTTTTAGATATTTCTAGATGTTCAACGCAATTTACCTGGCAACCAAAGGTGAGTTTGCGCCAAGGTATTCAGCTCACATATGATTATTTGAAAGCTTTTAAAACATCATAAATGTCGGATTTAATACAAACAAAAAATCTAAAAAAGAAAAAAGTTCTTCACTTAATTTTTTATATGGACATCGGTGGCGCACAAAATTTGGTGCTGAGTCTTTTGAAAAATTTAGACAGAACAAAATTCGATTCTGTTGTTTGTACTATTGGCTCTAGGGGTGATTTGGCTGAGGTTGTATCCGATTTAGGTTACACCCTGTATAGCCTCAACTTGCCTAATTTAAAGTGGCCCAATTATTTCCGTGCAATTAAAGACATTTCTGCTTTGGTAGAAAAAGAAGGCATTGATGTTATCCACTCAAATATGTTTCATGCTAATTTAATTGCGCGAGTAGTGGCTATTTTTAAAAAAGTTAAAGTCGTCGCTTCTATTCACAATACCTATAAAAAAGTTCATTGGAATCGATGTTTGATTAATCGTTTTCTTTCAAAATACACAAGCTCAATAGTGGTTGGCTCGAAAGATGTTTTTAATGATGTACTTGAATTTGATCGAGTCAATCCAGATTTAGTGCATATCATTCCGAATTCTGTTGACATCGGCATGTCAAAGTCAAATTTGACAAAAATTGAGGCTAGAAAAAAAATATGCATTTCTGAAAGCCAATTTTTAATTGGCACTGTCGGTCGATTAGAGAATCAAAAAGGGCATGAATATTTATTAAAAGCCTTGTCTGAACTTATTATCAGTGGGCACAATGATGTCAGGCTAATTATTGTTGGGTATGGTAGTTTGGAATCTCATTTAAAGCAGTTTAGTTCTGACCTTGATCTTGAGAATCATGTACAGTTTTTGGGGGCAAGGAATGATCTTGGAGATTTATATAAAGCCATGGATGTCTATGTAATGCCTTCATTATGGGAAGGCTTGTCTTTAGCAATGGTTTCGGCAATGGCCGCAGGATTGCCGATTATTTCAACCCGCGTTGGTGGCGCGCAAGAATTGCTTTCTGACAATAGAGGTGTATTAGTTGAACCAGGTGATTCTGGTGCGCTTGCTACAGAAATATTTAGGATCAAAGAAAGCTTGCCAATTTATTTGGGTATTGCGAATTTAAACATTGAATATATCAATAATAATTATTCAGACAAAAAGATGACATTGGCGTATGAAAAATTGTTTGATATGTAATAGCTTGTGCTGTAAGAGGTAGGAACTATATAGCTATTTTCGCTAACTTATGTTTTAGTGAGTTGTTGATTGGAAAATAAATGAGATACGAAGAATCCTGTGCCATTAAAACTATTTTGAGTGACTACCAACTTAGAGTTGGAAGTGTTTTTGCGCATGTCATTAATTTGGGTTCAGGAGATGTTGATAAATTAAAAAAAGACAAGCCGTGGGTTTTTGAAAATGTATTTTTACCATTGAAAATGTCTGGATCTAATATCATTCATTCCGATTTTAAAAACTTTGGCGGTGTTACACATGTATGTGATTTGAGGTTGCCAGATGCATTAAGCTTTACAAAAGAGATGCATGGGCCCAAGTTGTTTATCTTGGCAAATGTCTTAGAACATGTTCCCAATAGTGCTCGAAATAATATCTTGAATAAAATTTTTTCCGCAATGGAAAAAAATGATGGCTTGCTTGTTACGGTTCCCAATCAATACCCTTATCATCCAGATCCAATTGATACTATGTATCGCCCAAGTCCTGAGGACTTATATCAGTTGATCAAATTAAATTGGATTGAGGGCAGGGTAATTACGGCAGGATCCTATCGAGAAGAATTTTTAAATATGAAATGCCTGAAAAAGATTAGAAAGGTTTTAAAAATAATTTTCCCTTTTCAGAGCCCTAAAAAATACCTTAATAATTTACATAGATTCCTCTATTTATTTAAGAAATACAAGGTAACTATTGTATTTGGTGTGCAAAGTTGATTCAATCAGAAGATTTTTCTCATGAGTAATCTAAAAAAAATACTTCTGATTCATGTGTCCGGGCGAGTTGGCGATTCATTACTGGCCACTCCTGCTATTCAGGCGGTGGCGGAATACTATCCTCATGCTCAGATTGATTTATTGGCGCATAGAAATCGACTAGAGTTATTTAAAAATAACCCCCGTGTTAATTTGATCGGTGCAATTTCTACAAAAAGAGCAAGGTGGCGTGGTTGGTCATGCTCAAAGATTTATGATCTTGTGATTGTGTTTAATTATCATGATCCGATGGTCAGCATAGTTAACTATGCTACTAGGGTGGGAAAAAAGGTCGTGGCTTACGATACCGTTAGTTCAGCAGTTAACAAAAAATTGACTGTTACCCTAACTCGACAAATGGAAAATGAGCATGCTGTAGACGGGTATCTTAATTTGGTCTCTGCTTTAAATATTGAACCACAAAGTAAGCGCATTAGATTTTTTCCTACGGATGATGAGTTATTTAACGCAGATGAAATATTAAAGCCCTATATATCCCAATATCTTTTGGTCGGTTATCAGGTAGCAAGCTTTCCAACGAGATCTTTTCGAGATTGGCCCCCAGAATTTTTCATTGAATTATCGCAAAGAATGTTAGCCGTGAATCCAAATACTTTTTTTCTACTGTTTGGAGGTCAAGAAGAGGTTGCAAAAATCAATCTGATCAAACAATCATTAGGTGTTAAGCATTGTTTAGATTTAAGTGGGCTTTCTTTGAGGTTGACTGCAGCGATAATGTCGAAAATTAATTTATATGTAGGCGTTGATACTGGCCCAACTCATATGATGAGTGCTTTTAATATTCCCTTCGTTGGACTTTATCATGGAAAATTTCCATCAAGTTTGTATGGGCCGCTGAGGCATCCTCATTCTCAGCTGATTGATCATCCTCTTGGCATAATGTGCAATCAAAATTCATCGATGGCTGATATTTCCGTTAATGATGTTTTTGAGGCAGTTTTAAAGGTTTTAAACAATGAATAATAATTTTTCAACAGAAAAAATTCTTGATCTGCAGTCTCAATTGTGTGATCAAAAATTTGATTTTTTAGACGATGCTAGCACCAGTCATGATCTTTGGTATTTCATCGAGAGAAATCATAAGTGCAACCAACTTCTATGGGGGCAAGAGGATCTTGCAAGAAGAAATGATGTTGACCCTGTTGAGATAGTTAAAAATAAGCGAGCAATTGATCAATATAATCAATTAAGAAATGATGCTATTGAGAAAATTGACGAAGTAATTCTAAGTGAGTTGAGGTCTGTAATTTTAATAGATGGGGCTCAACAAAATTCTGAATCCGCAGGTTCTATGATTGATCGAATGTCAATTTTAGCTTTAAAGATTAAGGCGGTTGAATTGCAAGTTATGCGCCCAGATGTTGATGATCGGCATATAGAGTTATGTATTGCACGATTACAGGTTTTAAACGAGCAACGTCAGGATTTAGCGGCTGCATTGGATGCGCTGATGACAGATTTTGAGCTTGGGAAAAGATTTTATAAGGTTTATCGACAATACAAAATGTATAACGATCCGAAATTTAATGTGAATATTAAGCAATAAAAATTATGCATTAATAATTTTTTGATTCAAGAGGAATATTTTCACCATTTGTTTTGTAGTGCACATCATGTTAGCTAGTTTTTTCTGGTGAAAATAGAGATTATGAAAATTCTGATAGTGAAGTTATCTTCTTTAGGGGATGTATTGCACACGCTTCCGGTATTATGGGATCTGCGTGAGCGTTATCCCTCAGCTCAAATTGATTGGGCAGTTGAGGAGGCTTATGTTGATTTATTAAAACCATTGAAAAGGTCCCCTAGTTTTGCTGGGATTGATCGTGTAATTCCTATAGCGTTTCGTCGCTGGAAGAAGAATTTAAAACGTGGCGAGTTTGTTAAAAGTATTCAAGAATATCTAAGGCTAAAAAAAGATCTTCAGGGTACTGAATACGACCTAATTATTGAAGTCCAAGGTTTATTAAAAGCAGCTTGGGTTACTCATTTGGCCAACCCGCTAAAAAAAGCAAAAATATTTGGGCTGGGAAATAAAACTGAATTTTCAGGTTATGAGTCAGGCGTTCGTTTTTTTTATACAGATTGCGTTCATGTTCCTGTACATTGTCATTCTGTTGATCGTTCAAGATGGGTTGTGGCTGCTGCTCTGGATTCTTCCGTTCCAAATAGGAACTCATCTCCACCAAAGTTTTATTCTGAAGAGTATCGTCAAGCATTAATTGAAGGCACTAAATTAAAGCTTGATAATTCTGTTATTAATCTGGGTTTTGATGCAAGTAGACCCTACGCACTTTTTTTCCATTCAACAGCCGGGTCATCAAAACGGTGGCATGAGAAAAGTTGGATTGAGCTAGCTAATAAATTTTCTCAAAGAGGACTACAAATTGTTTTCCCTTGGGGTAGCGAGGATGAAAAGAAAATTAGTCAGATACTTGCAAAAGATGTTCCAAGTGCTGTTGTTCCCCATTCATTTTTAATTGATGATGCGTTTTATCTGATTCTCGGAGCAACAATCATCGTTGGGGTTGACACTGGATTGACTCATTTATCGGCGATATTGGCTAAGCCTACCATTGAGTTATATTGTGATAGTCCTCGATGGAAAACCGAGGGGTATTGGTCAGATCAAATTATTAATTTAGGGGATAAGAGCTCTCCTCCTACAGTATCTGAAGTGCTGACTGCTTTTGAGAGACTCAAAGTCATATGAAATTTCAAACTTTCAAGCCTATAGGGTATCAATGGTTTAAGAGGGGGGAATTTGAGCCCCATTTTGTAAATAATTTATTGTTTATTTGGAAGAATTAATGATTCAGACAATTAGTAAGGCCTCCTCAAATGAAACTAATGAGAAAATTTTTAACTTAGTTTTAAATCGCTTAGATAATGGCCCACTCAAAATAGCCGATATGGGGTGTGGGGCAGGTTTTTTATTAAACAAGTTACGTGACTATTACGTTTCTAGAGGCTGGAATCCATTTGATTATTTGTCTGGGTTTGATATTGATATTGACGCCTACAATTCTGATGTACCAGTCAGTAAGATAGATTTAAATAAGCCTTTATTGTTGAATGAAAGCTACGATTTAATTTTATGTTTAGAGGTTTTGGAGCATTCAAGGCGGCCTTATACCTTGCTGGATGACTTTAATAGACTTCTAAATCCTGGCGGTGAAATTATTTGTTCAGTACCCAATATTGGCAATATGAATAGTCGTTTAAAGTTCTTATTCAAGGGTGGTTTTCAAATGTATTTTGGGCCCAGCATTGATGTAGCTGATGCTGGTAAGTTATCAGGCCATATCAACACAATGCCAATACAGTATTGGATCTATGGTTTGCGTACAGCAAGTTTTAAAAACATACAATTTTCTATTGATCGAATGAAGAGTAGTTGTCTGTGGTGGACAGTGTTGCTGGCACCATTCTTGCTGTTAGGAAATTGGATGATGCACAGAGAAGAAAGAAAATATTCTGAGATCTTGTACACAAAAAATGCAGAATATTTATCGCAAGTCAATTCTTTTAATGCGCTTGTTGGTAGAACATTAATATTCGTGGCTAAAAAATAGATGGTTGATTAAGCGTCAATTAATTATTCAGTTTTAAAACTTTGTAGTTAATTGTGATGATAATTTTCCAAATTTTCACAAATTAGCAAGTCTAGTGGATTTTATTTTTATCATTACATTTATTCAATTGGTTGTTACCTTAAAGACTTACGCTTGATTTTTAGTTCTGCGCTTTGCTGCTAAAAAAATTCCTAAGCACAGTGCAGTGAGTAAGCCATGCTCATGATGGATGGTGGTGTTGACCATGCCAATTCCGCTGGCAACGATGAATGCACTTAAGGAAGCACCCCAGATGAGCAGTTGATCATTATTTTTAAAGTTTTGGTAACTCCTTAGCAGTTGAGAGCCCCAAGCTAATATCATGAGCATGAAAGTGCTCAGACCTATGAACCCTCTTTCGACCAAAATTGTTAGGTATACATTGTGTGAGTGTCCCGCATAAAAATAATTATCTGCTTTGTAGGTTTGCCCATTTTTTTCAACGCTTAGCTGAATTTTTTTGGGAGTGATCAATTTCCAGTTATCCATGCCTAAGCCTAATGCTGGGTGCCATTTAGCAGCCTCAAGGGACACATTCCATACTTGTGATCTATTTGATGAGATATTGTTAGCTAATACATTATCTTTATGTTTCTGAATGATGATTGGGTTAATAGCGGCGATAACTATTAAGGTTATGCTGAAGAGACTTAAAAAAAGCCATTTGATTTTTTTATTATTGGTAAGTAAAAGAATTAAAAGAATCGTTAAAATTATTGCAATACCAAATGCTGCTCTACTTTGTGTAATAACAATACTCCAAAAAATAAGTGCAGCTATGGTTGTGAAAAATATTGCTTGTTTGGTTTTATTTGCTTTGAATTTAAAGAAGCTTGCACTCAGACTGATCCCAAATACAATGCAGAGATAAATAGCGGAGTGATTGACATGTCCGACCGATTTGAGCTCTAGAAATTGCTTATTGATAGGGCCTAAATGAAGCCAAATTCCCCATAGCAATGGAGGAATAACTAAGATGACACTTAAAATCAATAAATTCTTTAATTGAGTGGGTGTGTAATTGGACCGATAGACTAGCCAAGCGGTGCTGCTGTACATGAAAAGATCTTTGAAACCTTTCCATTCATGATTGCCTGGCATGCCAGCACCTATGGTGCTCGCCAAGGCGGAGGCAAACCAAAGGCCAAAAAATAAATCGGGCCATTTGAAATCTAATAATGACCTATTAATAATTAGTCTCGTGATAGCTGTAATGAAATACAGCCCCCAAAAAATTTGTTTTGGCGCTTCAAATGTCGGTAGTACGGCAATCACTAAACACAATAGAGCAAATTCAATTTGAGCTAAATATTTTTTTAATGGGCTACCAAGTTGGTGATTGCTCGTAATGTAATTCTCTGTTTGGATCATAAGGAGGCTTTAAAAATGTTTAATGACAATTAATCAGATAGAATGATTATATGAGAATATTAGTGACTGGCTGTTCTGGATTTATTGGCATGCATGTGGCTGAGCAATTGTTGTTGCGAGGTGATGAGGTCATTGGTCTTGATAATATGAATGACTTTTATGACGTTGCTCTTAAGCAAGCCAGGCTCAATCAGTTAAATGCCTACCCTAAATTTCGTTTTTTCCACTTAGATCTTGCTAATCGCGAGGGGATGGCAGAGTTATTTGCTAGTTTGTGCCCTGAGCGTGTGGTTCACTTAGCTGCTCAAGCGGGGGTGCGCTATTCTGTTGATCATCCAGAGGTGTATCTAGATAGCAATTTATTGGGATTTGGCCATATTTTGGAAGGATGTCGCCAGAATCAGGTTCAACATTTGGTGTATGCCAGTTCATCTAGTGTGTATGGCGGCAATCAAAAGATACCTTTTTCAGAACAAGATCAAGTAGATTCCCCAGTGAGTTTGTATGCAGCTACTAAAAAAGCCAATGAATTGATGGCGCACACCTACAGCCATTTATTCGGAATCCCAACCACGGGTTTACGTTTTTTTACGGTGTATGGCCCCTGGGGTCGACCAGATATGTCTCCTTTTTTATTTACAAGGGCTATCTTAGAAAATCAACCCATCCAGGTTTTTAATCATGGTGACATGATGAGAGATTTCACTTACATTGATGACATTGTCGAAGGCGTCATCAAAACTTTGGATAAGCCCCCTGCAGGATTGGATGTATGTGATACAAGTGTTTGCAGACCCAATTCAGAAGAGTTGACACCTTACAGAATTTTTAACATTGGTAATCATGCACCCGTGCAATTATTGGATTACATTGCAGAACTTGAAAAGGCGTGGGGTAAAGTGGCAATTAAAGAATTAAAGCCTATGCAAGCTGGGGATGTTCAAAAGACTATGGCAAATACTGATCGACTCGAGGATTGGGTGGGGTTTAAGCCTAAAACTTCATTGGCTGAAGGCATCAAGAAGTTTGTCGCTTGGTATCGAGATTTTTATCAAGTTAAACATTGATTTGAGGTTTAAATGTCAAAGAAGGTAGCACTTTTTCTAAAAACCAAACATATTGGTGATTCAATTATTTTAACTTCTGCGATTGAGGCTTTACCTTCAGAGTATTTGGTTGATGTGTTGTGTTTTAAGGATAGTGAAGCTATTTTTAAGATGCACCCAAGAGTACGGCATGTGTATGTTGTGCCTAGATTTTTAAAAGGCTTATCTAAAATAAAAGCCTATTTTCAAACATATAAAAAAATACTGAATGAGTCTTATGATTTAGTTGCCCAATTTTCAGATGATTGGCGAGGAGCCTTTTTGGCAAGGTTATTAAATTCTCAATTATCTGTTGCAAGGCATGCTGCCAAGCGGCCAAGTTTTTGGAAAAATTCATTTAAATTTACATCCAAAATACCTTTACGGTCACGTCATGCAGCAGAGCAAGATGTGGACTTATTAAGGCTTGTTAGTCTTTATACCAAACCTCATGCGCCAAGCTATTTCTTAGACCCCAGTCCTTCTGTTTGCCAAAATATTGATGCTTGGTTAAAGGATTTAGATGTTGATAGTCAAAAACTTTTATTGGTTCATGCTGCAGCACGTTGGAAATTCAAGGGAATACCTAATTCAGTCTGGGTTCAGGTAATCAATCAATTACATCAAGATGGATACACTGTTGTTTTAACTGGCGGCCCTTCTGATTTTCAATTCAATCAATCAATTGTGGATGCTTGTGAAAACCCACCATTACTAACTAATAATTTCTCATTAGGTATGACTGCTGTTTTAATGAAACGAGCCCGCTTGTTGATCTCGATTGATTCTATGGCCATTCATATGGCCAGTGCAATGCAGTTACCTGTTGTTGCTATATTTGGGCCGACCAATGATAAAGTTTGGTCCCCATGGTCTGTGCCATCCAGGATTCTCACTTTAAACTCTGATGATTCTCCATCATTTAGTTGTCGACCTTGCGGATTAGATGGTTGTGCTGGCAGTAAGATCAGTCAGTGCTTACAAGCAATGCCCGTAAAAAAAATCACAGATGCTGTATTTGATCTTTTGACTCAAACCAAGTTGGGCTAGTTCAGTTTGCTTTGAGAGTGGCTTGCGTATAAATTCCTAGAGATGTGTGAAAGAGAGACTCTAAGCTGAACGGTGTGTGCCTTACTCTAGGTAATCGGCCATTACTTTCTTTGGTAATTTGATGTTTCATGGCCTCGCATAAGGCTACTGAGTTCTTTTCTTCCGTGAGAGTTCCATGGGCATAGTGGTTGAGTGACTCTGGAATTCCGCCAATTGGGCATGCAATCACAGGTAAACCAACCGCCATCGCTTGAAGCAAAGCTTGGGGGACTCCCTCGTTCGCATAGCTGGGCAATACAAAGCAGTCAAAGGCCTGTAGATATGGCAGAACATTACTTTGATTGCCAGTGAAGTATATATTCTTGGCTTGAGAGTTTTCTTCCGCGAGAGCTTGATAATGCTCAAATTGTGGGCCATCGCCAACAATGACGAGTGATGCCTTGGCATCATCTAATAAGTTAAAAGCTTCTAACAGATGGGTGTGACCCTTCCATGAGCGAAGAGTGGCCACAATTCCAAAAATGTAATGATCTTGAGGTAAACCCAATCGTTGTCTTTGTTCAGAGAGGTTGCCTGGAATGAATTTGTCTGTATCAATGCCCGTTGGGACAGAAAAAATATTCTTATCATCAACAAAACCATCTGCCAATAATTGTTCTCGTATTGATTGACCGGTGGTCATTAAAATATCAGTGCCATTGTTGTAAAGCCAGCGAGTTGTTCGGTTGCGAGTGACTGGTGCGCTGATATGTCTTGTTCTAACAATTGCGAATTTACTAGGCATGATTAATCTAACGATGGCGCTTAACCAGTGATCAGTGCTGGAGTGGCAGCTAATCACATTCGGTTGAAAGGTTTGAATTACTCTTTTCAGCGCCAGTAAATCGGGCAATCTTTTTTTCTTTAGTCGAATTGCATAGATTGGTACGCCGTATTCATGGGCTCGTTTGGCAATTTGACTATCAATGTCAGCAGCAATCGCTACTTCATGGCCATGTTTTATAAATACTTGTGATTCAGTCAGAATCCTGATTTCTTGACCACCCCAACCAGAGGAGGCTTCAGTGTGAAGTATGCGCATGCTGTTGAGATTTTTTGGTTTCAATGACGCGATTGTATAGGTTTAGCCATTCTTTGGACTTGGTTTCAATATCATATTCTTTAGATAAGCTTAGGGCATTATGAGAGAGTTGGTCTTTGTTTGCCCAAGCAATTTGAATGGCTTCGCTAATACTGGTAGGGTTAATTTCACACAAGATACCAGCATTTTTACTAATAACCTTTTCTGCAATTCCGATCCCATCCGAAATGACCACTGGTAATCCTGAGCATAGGGCCTCCAAAAGAGCATTAGGTAGGCTATCGTAGATGGATGGAAGGCAGAAAATATCTGCTGCTTGAAGATAGGGCTTAACATCATATTGAGGCCCTACAATATGAACTCGATCCTCTAAGTTAAGCACTTCAACTAAACGCTTTAATTTTTTTAATTGTTTGTCATGTCCCACAATCATGGCTTGAAAATTTGGCAATAACGCCATAGCATTCACCAAATGAAATGCCCCTTTTCTTTCAAAACCAGATCCAACAAACAGCACCAGGGGTTTTGTGTTTGAAAGTTTGAGATTGCTTTTGGCTGTCATTTTGGCTAATGGAGTGCTAGGCAAAAATTCTTGTGTATTGATTCCATTTTCAATCACGGTAATTTGTTGTTCTGGTACGTTATACCAATCCATTAATTCACGTTTGACCAAAGGGCTGTTGGCGATAAATGTCAAATTTTTATCTTCAGCCATTTTTTTCTCGGTGGCAATAATATGCCTGTGAAATGGATCAATTTTTAACCACAGTCTCTGATACCAAGGTTTATATTTTGAAAGCCTATCAACCCATGCGGCATGGATGCCATCCCCTAAACGGTAAATATCAGCACCTAACAGTCTTTCGTGAGATTGAATTAAATCAAAGTGATGAGTCTTTAAAATATTGTTAATTGATTTTTGAAAGCTCTTTAATTGACTCGATCGTGAATTTCCTATCACAGGGACATTAATTATTTGATTGGAAAACTCAGTAGATTGTTGATTTTTAGGGGTTTGCCATGTTTCTGAAATAACTGAAATATCAATATGAGAATTCTTTAATCCTTCAATTGTCCTTAAAATAAAACGCTCAGCCCCACCAAATGGGTTGAATTTGCGTCGAATAATGGCAATATGCATAGATTGATAGATAGTAACTTATTACAATAGCAACTTAAAGAGTTTGATTGATATTCTAGATAAGGATTAACTTGAAAATTACAATTATCGGTAGCGGTTATGTGGGCTTGGTTACAGCTGCGTGTTTATCTGAAATGGGTA